>Ga0307488_10004506_pt1 | contig 11625 bp, 12 predicted proteins | sample SB02metaG_FD_202248 | JGI IMG/M metagenome (GOLD analysis project Ga0307488, IMG submission 202248) | Sea-ice brine microbial communities from Beaufort Sea near Barrow, Alaska, United States - SB 0.2 | ecosystem: Environmental > Aquatic > Marine > Coastal | place: USA: Alaska | collected...
CAACGTGAAAGTAACAGAGTGACAATCGAGTGACTATAAATAAGGTAAAATCATAAAAAAATCAACGTAAAACTGACACGTTAAAATGGTCTGTAGTTTTCTGTTATTTTGATTTGAAAAGCAGAAGAATCCTAACTAATACTTATAGCGAATCATTTGTTTATATATAGGTAGTTCAGTCATATGAGCATCAGTCGTCAGCAGGTTGGTCGTTTTTTATACGAGTTCGAAGATGAGTATCAGGTTACTTATATTAATTTTTCTCGCGCTAATGAGTTAGCAGATGCTCAATTAATTATGACTCTTGAGCGTGGGTGTGAGAGGCAAACTTTTGCTTTCTCGCAACCACACTTTAATGACATAGGTAAAAACTTGATAACATCGAAAGGCGTTTACGTCGTAAGCTTGAAAAACTTACCTTTATCACCTCACCGAGTAGAAGTTGGTGATATTGAAGGAGGTTTTGCGTATTTTACAGCAAAAAATGTAAAGAATATAACGCCGACAGCCTGAGAAAATTATAGGAGCGTCTGTAGACATCAAAAAGCAATGCTTATTAGCATTGCTTTTTTGTGTGTGGAGCGCATTAGCTCAGAGAAGCGGCAAGATGGTAATTTTTTGGTACTACCTATGCAGCTAATATTAAAATTAGCGATGAGCCTGTGAAGTCTCGCAATGGTAAATGATTACTGTAATATTAAGTCCCAGAATATCTATAATCACGTATTGGGGATTGAAATGTATTTAAGTATTCGAGCTACTCTTGCTACGCTCTTTCTCATAACCATATCAGGCTGTAGCTCTATTTATAAGACTACCGGCTGGGTCGCTTATGATTATGCTGAAGATTACGCCATGCCCTATGTCATAAAAACCAGTGATGTGGAAATGGGGTGTGCAATGAGTGAAAGCATGACCCCGATGCTACTTTCTTTCACTGAATTAACTGGGCCTCCTAACCGCTTAGCAATTTCTATGTATATGCAAGCAGGTACTTGTGCTCAAGCAAAAGCAAACGAAGAGGGCTTAAACTATCTTCGCGCTTCTAAAGCACAAAATCTGGGTGAAGCAAAAGATGCTCGTATTCGTCAAAAACGTTTATTTTCTTTAGCCGCAAATCGTCAATATAAAGCTTACAAGTACTTGGTCGCTGAATTTGGTGAGCCTGGCAAAACATGCCCTGATTTAGACGAAGACGAAGAGTTTTTCTGGCTTATCGGGCTACTCAGTGGTTTGCAGGCAGTTATGAGTGATGTGCAAAGCCAAAGTGACGTGGGTGTGCCAAAGGAGATCGCCATGAAATCAGTTCGTGGAAGTCAGTGTCTCGATGCCAAACGCTGGTGGGGTGTTCCTCAAGCGATACAGGGGGCTGTTTGGACGATGCTGCCTGATAATGCTCCGAATGGCGTGGACCCTTGGCAAGAACTTGCTGATGCTAGTGCGCTAGCTGGCGAATCTGGTATGCGTTTAGCACAAGCAATTGAAGTTATCATTGCAGACAATTCTGGCAATGATGAGCGTTTACGTGACGCTATCCGTCGTCACGCCCAATCAGTAAAAACGACACCTCCTAACGCTCAATACCGTTTACTGGATATCGTAGCTACTCAACAGATTTTAGCCGTATCCGATCGTTTATGGACTCAAGCAACCGGTAGTCGAACACCCGTGGGCGGCCTAGGCTCATTCTGGGATGATCTATCACCAGCAGAAAAAGCTCTAGGCATGGAGCAATAATAGTAATGGCGAAAGCCAAGATGCAAGGTATCCCATTATGGTGCTTATCGAAAAGATGGATGCAGCTTTGGCGGACTACAAACCGTGACTTGGTTAAATTAAAGAACATAACTTGATATCAGTGGTAGTTATTGGCAGATAGCATAAATTATTAGGTATAATTCAGTGAGGCCAGTTAATAACAGTGTGGGGAACGTTAAGCTATGAAGATTTTAATTACCGGAGGCACTCTTGATAAACAATACAATCCTTTAAATGGAACTCTTGTTTTTAATCAATCTTCCATAACGGATATGTTGGCGCAATCAAGAAATACATTAGAAATTGATATTGATACGTTAATGTTAAAAGACAGTTTAGAAATGAACGATGACGACCGGCTGCTCTTATCTAAGACTTGCAATGAATGTGACGATAAGCACGTTATAATTACCCACGGTACCGATACCATGGTGGAATCGGCGCAAATCATTGCTGCGCAATTAGCGCCTAATAAAACGGTGGTTTTACTAGGCGCTATGGTCCCGTATCAGTTTAAAAGATCCGACGCCTTGTTTAATTTAGGTTGTGCTATTACGGCGGTGCAAATATTACCGGCAGGTGTTTATATCACCATGAACGGTCAGGTTTTTGATTACCGTAAAGTGCAAAAAAACCGCACCTTAGGTAAGTTTGTCTCTGTTTAAAAGCCGCTTTAATTAATTCAAATCGTCGGCAATAAACCCTCCAGTTTGATGAGCCCATAGCTGAGCGTAAATTCCTTTATGTTCAATCAATTCTTGATGGCTGCCTTGCTCAACTATTTGGCCCTCGTCAATGACAATCAAGCGGTCCATGGCAGCGATGGTTGATAAGCGATGAGCGATGGCAATGACCGTTTTACCGGCCATTAATTGATATAAGCTATGTTGAATGGCAGCTTCTACTTCAGAATCTAACGCAGACGTTGCTTCGTCCAAAATCAGGATTGGCGCATTTTTTAGTAATACTCGTGCAATGGCAATACGTTGGCGTTGTCCGCCAGATAGCTTGACTCCGCGCTCTCCCACTTGAGCATCTAGTCCAGTATTTCCGGCTAAATCAGCTAGTCCTAAAATAAACTCATGGGCTTCTGCTTTATTGATGGCTTGATGTAAATCTTCTTCTGAGGCATCGGGGCGACCATACAAAATATTCTCTCGCACAGAGCGATGCAACAAAGAGGTATCTTGAGTGACCATAGCGATATTCGCGCGTAAGGTTTCTTGTTGAACTTTTGAAATATCTTGGCCATCTATGTGAATTGAACCAGACTCCAAATCGTAGAAGCGCATCAAGGCATTGACCAAGGTTGATTTGCCCGCCCCAGAGCGGCCGACTAAGCCTACTTTTTCGCCGGCTTTAATATTTAAATTTAAATCCTTAATAATCCGCTGTTGTTTTATCTCGCCCGCTTTATTAGCCATGGCATAACTGAAGTTCATATGAGTGAACTCAATATTGCCGTGCTTTACCACAAGTGCCTTGGCATCTTTTACATCGGTTACCTGTAACGGCTGGGAAAGTGTGCCCATACCATCAATAACCGTACCGATATTTTCAAACAACGCACTGATTTCCCACATGATCCACTGCGCCATACCGTTTAAGCGTAAAGCCAGACTGATCGCAATAGTAATCGCACCAATACCAATGGCATTTTCTTGCCAAAGAAAGATGGACAAACCCGCAATTACAAAGACTAATAAATAATTTAATCCTTGAATACTGACGTTCAATCCGGTGGCTAAACGCATTTGTTGATAAACCGTCAATAAGAAACCTTTCATGCCCTGTTGTGCATAATCAGCTTCCCTCTGGGTATGAGAAAAAAGTTTAACGGTTGCAATGTTGCTATAAGAATCGACGATACGGCCGGTCATCGTCGAGCGGGCATCCGCTTGATTGATGGAAATAGCTTTTAATTTAGGGACAAAATAATACTGTATGGCAATGTACAAGGCTAGCCAGACTAATAAGGGTAGCATTAAGCGGTAATCCGCTTGCGCAATAATGAACAACATGGATAAAAAATAAACAACTACGTAGACCATAACATCTAATAACTTTGTTACAGTTTCGCGGACAGCTAAGGACGTTTGCATCACCTTCGTGGCAATACGGCCAGCAAACTCATCTTGGTAAAAGCCTAGGCTTTGTTTAAGTAAGTAGCGATGTGCCAACCATCGAACCACCATAGGGTAATTACCGAGCAGGGTTTGATGAACAATTGCCGCGTGTAGCAAAGCCAGCACTGGTAGGGCAATAAGTATAATAGCTGCCATGGTAATTAGCGTTGATTTCTCTTCTTGCCAAAACGTTGCTCTGTCTTTGGTGGCAAGCCATTCAACGAGTTCACCCATAAAACTAAACAGTGAAACTTCGAGCATGGCTAAAGCTGCAGTTAAGACCGACATTAATAGCAGAGGAATTTCGATGCCGCGGCTGTAATGTCGACAAAAAGCAAATACGCCTTTGGGGGGTTGATCAGGCTCTTCGCTGGGAAAAGGTTTAATCAATTTTTCAAAAAAAGTTAACATAGTATTTCACATAATTAATATCATAGTAATTACACTAGGATACACATATCATCTGGGAAAGCAGAATTTTTCAGTAAAAATAATTGTTATAATTAGGGTGCTAAATGACGACTATCTACTCACAACCGGTTTTAAATATACAATTTTTATTAACCGGTACAGAATTAATGGTTGGCGATATTATTGATACTAATTCTGTGATGTTGGCTCAAAGCTTAAAAGATAATGGCGCAGAACTAACTCGAAAAGTAACGTTAGGAGATGATTTTGATGGTTTAGTCGCGGAAATAGAGCATATCAGCCAACAAGCAGATATTTTAATAATTAATGGTGGCTTGGGGCCAACAGAAGATGATTTAACCGCTGAGGCTCTAGCAAAAGTAATAACTCAGCCCCTAGAAGAGAATATCGCAGCCTTAACGCATTTAGAAGTATGGTGTAAAAGGCGCGGCTTTCAACTTGAAGGCGCAAATCGCAAACAAATTTTATTGCCCAAAGGGATTAGTATTGTTGCTAACCGAGTGGGCAGTGCAGTTGGCTTTTCAGTTATCCATAATGATTGTCAGATTATCTGTACACCAGGAGTCCCAAACGAGTTAAAAGTGATGTGGGCAGAAGAAATATTACCGTTATTAAAATCTCAGTTACCGAATCAGGATAAAGTGAAAACGACCAAATTACATGTTTTTGGCATCGGTGAGTCCGCCATTCAAAATTTATTTAATCGTCAGTTGGTCGGCTGGCCAAAAGAAATTAAAGTGGGTTACCGTGCGGCTTCGCCACTGGTGGAATTAAAATTAACCACACACAGTGAGCAAGCAGAGCAGCTATTGCCGCAGTGGCAGAAAAAAATTGAACGATTATTAGGCGATCATGTTTTAAGATCTCTTGATCATGGCACGGTTAGGGGGTTGAATGAGGAGTCAGTGCAACCGGCTTCAATAGCTCAGTGTTTAGTTGATTTGTTAGCGCTTAATAAACAAACAATGACGGCGGCAGAATCGTGCACAGGCGGGTTAATAGCATCGAATATTACTCGAATCCCAGGTTCGTCGCAGGTTTTTGAGGTGGGATATGTGACCTATTCCAATAGAATTAAATCTCAGTTACTAAAAGTAAAAGAGCAAACCTTATTAGATCATGGCGCTGTGAGTGAAGCGGTGGTGATAGAAATGGCGCAAGGTGCCTTGAACGCTTCGTCTGCAGACTGGGTTGTTTCAGTGTCTGGTATTGCTGGCCCAGATGGTGGTAGTGCAGAGAAACCGCGAGGTACGGTTTGGCTTTGCTGGGGGAAAACGGGCAACTTAAAAACAAAATGTTTAGTTTACCCATCGTCTAGAATTAATTTTCAACGTTTTATTGCCAACGTCGGTTTAGATCTTATTCGCCGCGAAATACTTCAAGTCACTGAAGAGCCATCGTATTTTTCTCGCACAGGAAAATAGTTTACACCCGTTCGCAGAGGTAAATTTTATGATCACTATTGAAGACAGCGCATTATTGATTATTGATGTTCAAGGTAAGCTTGCTGAACAAATGCATGAAAGTTCAATATTATTAAATAACCTTGCCCTCCTTATTCAAGGTGCTCAGTTATTATCAATTCCGATTGTTTGGGTAGAGCAGTTACCTGAAAAATTAGGGAAAACTCATGCTGATCTTGCTCAATACTTGCCTGGAAAGCCTATCAGCAAATCGACCTTCAGTGCTTGGGAAAATGAATGCGTACGCCTACAAATAGAAAATACCCATCGTCGAAATTGGATTGTTGCAGGCATTGAATGCCACGTTTGTGTGTATCAATCGGTGCGCGATTTACTAAAAATGCATTACAGCGTGCATGTGGTGAATGATGGTGTGAGTTCACGTACGTTAAATAATAAAAAGATAGGGCTGCAAGCAATGCAAGCGGCTGGGGCTCAAATGAGCAGTACTGAAATGGTGTTATTCGAATTGCAGCACAAAGCCGAAGGAGACGTTTTTAAGCAGCTGATTAAGTTGATTAAATAGAGCAGGAAAAAATAAAAAGAATTTCACCACGGAGGCGTTGACCTCCGTGGTGTTTTGTCAAAGCTTTTAGAAAATATTAGTTATGCGCGTGTAGCTCTGCGTTCAACTGAATAGCTGTCTTGTTAGTGACACACTCAACCGCACCAGAAATAGAGTTACGACGGAAAAGAAGATCGGCTTTACCGGCTAAATCACGGCCTTTCACAGTTTCTACAACATTCTTAGCGTCGTCTAGAACCTGAATTTTAGTGCCTGAAGTGATGTACAAGCCAGACTCAATAGTGCAACGATCGCCCAATGGGATACCGGTACCCGCGTTAGCACCTAGCAAGCAGTTTTCGCCAACAGAAATAATAATGTTACCACCACCAGACAGTGTGCCCATAGTAGAACAACCGCCACCAAGGTCAGATCCGTTGCCAACAACAACGCCCGCTGAGATACGTCCTTCAACCATAGAAACACCCAACGTACCGGCGTTAAAGTTAACAAAACCTTCGTGCATAACCGTTGTGCCTTCACCAATGTGTGCGCCTAAACGAACACGAGCGGTGTGAGCAATACGCACGCCGCTTGGTACAACGTAATCAGTCATGCGTGGGAACTTATCCACACAGTTAACACTTAACAAATTACCGTTTAAGCGTGCCTGAAGCTGAACTTCTGGTAAGTCAGCTAGATCAATGGCGCCTATATTAGTCCAAGCAACGTTCGGTAATAGACCAAACATACCGGTTAGGTTGATGCCGTGTGGTTTAACTAAACGATGAGATAAAAGGTGCAATTTCAAATAGACTTCAGGAGTCGATTCAGACTGAATATCAGACTCTAAAATAGTAATAACTACTGGCTTTTTACTTTCTGTACAGGCTTTGGCCAACTTAGCTTGTTCGGGAGCAATTGTCTCTAATGCAGTTACCAGTGCTTCAAGTTCACCGCCGTCAACTTCGATAGCTTGGTTGCCTGCTTCATAACCGATCGCATCTTTAGCGGCGTTAATAATGTCAGCATTTGGCTGAAAAAGAGGAGCTTGGTAATAAACTTCTAACCATTCGCCTTTTGTGTTTTTTGTGCCTAAGCCAATTGCAAATGCAGTACTCATAATGAAGTCCTTACTTTAGAAAGTAATAAGTGAATAGTATATTAATTAAGAATTGAAAAAATTTTGGTAATCGTCGGCGTTAAAACCTAATAATTTGTTATCGCCATCATCAATCAACAGTGGGCGTTTGATGATGGAAGTATTGTTTAGCATGATCTGAATGGCTGAAGCTTGACTAATGCTCTCTTTGACATCTTCTGGTAGTTTACGCCAAGTGGTTCCTCGCTTGTTCAGCAAAGCTTCCCAGCCTAAATCTGTGATCCAGTTAGCCAGCATTTCAGCGCTTAAACCGTCTTTTTTGTAATCATGAAATTGATATTCAATGCCTTCTGCTGCTAGCCATTTGCGGGCTTTTTTAATGGTATCGCAGTTTTTAATTCCAAACATAGTTATCATAAGCGAAGCCCTGCTAAAAAAGAGCGCTATGGTAGCAAAAATCAATGCATTAGGGCAGTAGGCCACAAAATAGACATTTATTAACACTTATCTACTTGTTTGATCTAAGACAAAAAAAATAAAATGGTTACATGATGAAACTCTTACTTTAGTGTCACACTATTGCTGCGTAATAGGATTAAAGCCGTAAAATTAAAAAGGAGGCTCAGGTTGTATAACTATTTTAAGATAAGTCACTCAACTAAGTCGTACACCTCTATATTAGGACTTAGTATAATATTATTGCTCAGTTTAACACCTGCTATGAGTTATTCAGCGGATGTGGTTTCGCCAAAACATGCTAACAAAGAGGCTCCGCAAATAGAAAGCGCGCAAGCTGACGCGTTGACAAAGGATCAGAAAAGCGCCAACACTGAAAAATTCTGTGTGGTCGATACGTTCAGTTATTTTGTTGATTGGGTAGCAAAAGCGATAAAGCGCATCGAAAATGAACATCTCGGTCCTGAATCTAATAAAACGCCTGAAAAGACTATACTGGCCACATTCCCCGGTTCTGAAACGGTTATTGAAAAATCTACAGTTATTCTTGATTTAACCATGCCTAAAATTAAACACGAAGGCACGATGGAGATAGACAAGGGCCAGAAAATTAATTTCCCTGACATGTTTTCTACACAAGCTAAAAAGCCCTATATCAAAGAAGCCCCCAGTAGTTCTTTTGGTGGCCGTATATTAATGGACGATGCTGAGCTCGAAAGTATGGAACAGTACCGTTTAAATGATGTGCGCGAAGCCGTTCGCGGTGCAGAAGTATCCTTAGAATTTAAAACCAATTAACTCTATTCAGACGCAAGACAGAGTGCCATCCATTGTTCGATTCCTGCACTGCGAAATTTTTGTTGGTGCAAAATAAAGTAGAACTGTCTTTGAAAATCTCTGTGCGGCACCGGTATGCGTATCAAACTTCCACGTTGAAAGGCATCTTCTAAGGTAATTTGTGATAAGCAGCCTATCCCTAAGTTAGCTTCAACTGCGCGCTTAATGGCTTCCGTATGCTGCAGTTCGTGAGCAACTATTAGATTTGGTAAGATGCCATGCATTGCACGTTCGAACGCCTGACGGGTGCCAGAGCCTGCTTCACGTAAAATCCACTGGGCTTGAATAAGGTCTGCATCACTGATGTTTGTCTTTTTAGCAAGAGGGTGGTCAGGGCTACAAAAAACCGCTAACTCGTCATCTCGCCAAGGAATAACATTCAAGTCTGAGTGCTGAAGCTCTCCTTCAATAAGTCCAATATCCAAATCAAAGTTAAGCACTTTTTGACTAATACTGGCCGTATTGGCTACTTCCAGGCTGATATGGGCATTGGGTTGCTGACGCATCATATCTGCCATAATGCTCACCGCTAAATAATTACCGATCGACAGTGTTGCACCCACTTTTAAGTGACCAGCATCGGCATGTTTGAGCAACGTTTGTTCTAGGTCAGACGCTTGAGCTAATAAGCTTTCTGCTTTTGGTCTGATCATTCTGCCTTGATCATTTAATTGCAAACGCTTACCGATACGATCAAATAGTTGCACATCAAATTGTTGCTCTAATTCTTTTAACGCAGAGCTGGCGGCACTTTGAGAGAGGTTAAGTACGTGGGCCGCTTTACTCACGTTTTGCTGGTGGGCAATGGCGAGAAAGACTTCAAGTTGACGTAGGGTGTAGCGCATATAACGTGTAATCCTCTCTTATTGGTAAAATCGATAAGGGTAATAGATATAATCTGTTTTTCTGATTAATAAGTCTAGGTTATTATACGATTAGAATATTAAATTATACGTTTAAAAAGACGAGGCAAGCCGTGAGCAAAATGATTCGTGAGACTGTAACTAAGGTTCATCATTGGAATGAAACACTTTTTAGCTTTACTACGACCCGAAACCAGGGTCTACGCTTCAAAAATGGCCACTTCACTATGATAGGGCTAGAGATTGATAACAAGCCTCTATTGCGTGCTTACAGCATTGCCAGTGCTAACTATGAAGATGAGATGGAGTTTTTCAGCATTAAGGTGCAAGACGGTCCGTTAACTAAACATCTGCAAAATTTGAAAGTAGGTGATGAACTATTGGTCGGTACTAAGCCTGTAGGAACTTTAATTGCTGATCACTTAAAACCGGGTAAAAACCTGTATTTATTAAGTACGGGCACTGGTTTAGCACCTTTTATGAGTATTATAAAAGATCCTGAGATATACGAACAGTTTGACAACGTGATTTTGACTCACGGCGTACGTATAAAATCAGAATTAGCGTATAAGCAGTTTATTGAAGAAGAATTACCGAATAACGAATATTTTGGTGATTTAGTACGCGAAAAATTGAAATATTATCCGACAGTCACTCGTGAAGAATTCCGTAATCAAGGGCGCTTAACTGACTTAGTCGAAAGTGGAAAGCTCTTCTCTGATCTCGGTTTGCCTGACATCAATCTAGAAAATGACCGCTTTATGTTGTGTGGTAGCCCAAGCATGCTGAAAGATTTCTGCAAAATCTTAGATGAGCGCGGATTTGAAGAAGCGCGTCAGGGTGAACAGGGACACTACGTAATTGAGCGTGCTTTCGTAGAAAAGTAAAATTCTGAAAAAAGGCCATTCACTGTGGATCTCCATGGTGAATGTATTTTTTCTAGCAGCTCCAGCTAATCTCCTCTATTATTCCGCGTATTAAGCTAATAAAAAATTATTAATTATTTTCGCTGGAACCTACCATGAAATTATTTGTTACCGCACTGATTGCCGTTGTGCTGTTAGTTTCTTTGTATTCCAGTCGTTATTACATGGGCTTTGTAGACCTCGCTCCAGAAGTAGTAAACAGCCGCTATACCAATGAAGAGTCAAAATTTATGACGCTTGATGGCCTGCAGCAAGGCATCGAACTGCACTATCGGGATGAAGGTCGTGACGAAAACCCTGATAACACTAGCGAAAAGAAACCAGTATTGATTTTGTTGCATGGCATTATGGCGAGTCTTCATACTTGGGATGGTTGGGTTAAGGCCTTAAAAGATGATTTCCGTATTGTTCGTGTCGATATTCCTGGTTTCGGCTTAACGGGTCCTTATGCAGACAATATTTATACTATTGAGCGCTCGGTAGACATGGTTGATCAGCTTAGTGATAAGCTAAGCATTGAATCGTTTTTCTTAGCCGGTAATTCAATGGGAGGTTATATCTCTTGGAATTTTGCTGCGGCCCATCCTGAGAAAGTAAAACGCCTTATTCTGGTTGATTCAGTAGGTTATCCTTTTCAGCCGCCGATGATGTTAGAGCTTTTACGTACACCGATTTTAAAAGACAGCTTGGCGTTTGTTACGCCTAGGTTTGTCGTCACTCAAACGGTAAATGAAGTTTATGGTGACACCAGTAAGGTAACGGCAGATACCATTGATCGTTATCATGATCTCATGCTACGCAGCGGCAATCGAACCGCGGTGGTCAACGTATTCGAAAGTATTAGTGATGTTGAAAATGACAAAATAAAACAGCTTAAAGTACCGACGCTGATCCAATGGGGAGAAGCCGATGCTTGGATTCCTTTGGCTGCAGCCGAAAAATTTGCTGATGATATTGACGGTGCTAAAGTCATCATTTATCCAGGTGTTGGCCACATACCGATGGAAGAAATTCCTCAGCAGTCGGCTAATGATGCAAAAGATTTTTTATTATTTGTTATTGATGAACCGCGCCATATCAAATCAAAGCAAGTAACCCCTGTTATCATCTGATATACAGCCAAAATTGCCTCATGCTTTATCGTTGGCTTGATTTGC
>Ga0307488_10004507_pt1 | contig 11620 bp, 14 predicted proteins | sample SB02metaG_FD_202248 | JGI IMG/M metagenome (GOLD analysis project Ga0307488, IMG submission 202248) | Sea-ice brine microbial communities from Beaufort Sea near Barrow, Alaska, United States - SB 0.2 | ecosystem: Environmental > Aquatic > Marine > Coastal | place: USA: Alaska | collected...
ACAGCCGTCTTTAGTTTACTACCGGGATTCTTACTACGGTAAGAAGCTACCCCCGCTCTAGTCATCCCTGCGCCAGATTTAGTAGAGCGAAAGTTCTTCTTATTCCTAGCAGGCATATTGTCTGGCTTACGCACACTACCACCAGACTTATAATATGTACGCACAGGGATTACCCCTCGTAAAAGACGGTCATAGATGAAAGACCAGCTACAGAATATGTTACATACCCGCCACCTACACATAATATACCGTCATCAGGAACATCAGGGTATTGTGTAGTGTTAGCAGCCGCTACAGTATTGAACTGCATACGTATAGTACCTGTACCAGAACCTTCTCTAAATGTGATCGTACCTGCCGTACCCGTATTAACAGCATATAGTCCACGAAGGCGTAACCTACCCTTGAATATAGGGGCAGCAATAGAGGAACCAGAACCCGCGCTTACGTTACCCGCAGGGTTACCTACTGCTGCTATTTGACTTATGGTAGTAAAGAAAGTGGAACCTGTCGCGGTATCGGCATTTGCGCCTGTGATGGATTCAGTAACAGCGTCACCCTGCTCATCTGTACCTGTTACAGTAAAAGACTTACTAGAATCGTTCCCTGCACTTAGAATAGTAATATTACGAGGTTCATCGAATGTTACTGCGCCCCCAGAAGTAAGTGCGCCACCTAGGACTAAATTAGCGTTATTACCTACAGCAGCAGCAACGGAAATACCATCGGCGTCTATTGCGGCAGCAGTTATGAACGTAGATTGAATGTCAGAAGACATGTAGATCCTCCTTAAAAAGGGTGAGGATTTTTAGGCCCTCACCCATTAGACCTATTAAGATATAGTCGCAATAGGAGTAGATAGGGCTGTTGCCATCCAAGTGGAATTGGTTCCGTCATCAACAACGCAGGTCATCGAGATGCGGGCATTAGCCACCGTTGAGTTTGGCAAGGTCAATGTATCACCCGCAACATCGCTAACGGCATTAGCCGCAGTACCCGCCACAAGCGACAGCATACCTTGGAAATTAGACACTGCGCTACCCGGTAGTACGAATGTGGTTGTTACACTCCCACCAACAGCTACAGTAAGCTGGAAGTCATACGTCACACCTACATTACCTGTGGACAACGCTGGAAGGTTAACAATATTTGCTGCTGCACCGTTAATCAAAAACAAAGTGCCTGATTGAGCCGCCGTCAAAGTCTCTGTTTTTGCCGTCGCTGCATTGAAGTCTGTGTTAACAGAGCGTAGGCCAGTAATTGAACCCGTTACACTAACAGCACCCGTGAAAGTCGAGGCCCCCGTGACAGCAAGAGTACCTCCAACTGAGGCGTTCTCTCCATAAGTACTATTTGTAGTTTCAATGCCAGTACTGGCGGCAACTGTAATATCTTCAAAACCGTTTTTAGAACGGACGGGACCGTTGAAAGTAGTATTAGCCATGATTAGCTCCTGTCTAGGCTAGTGTCAGTCGTATTATACAACTGTCAGGAATAAGTTAAATATAAAATAAAAAAGGGGAGATAGCAAGTACCTCCCCCTTAATATAACACGCCGGATACTTACGCGCCGGGCGAACCATAAATCCCAAGAGGATCAGATACACCGAACGAATAACGTTCGCGAGCTTTATAACGACTATTACCCGTGTCAAAGTCAGCATCCATAGATGTCTGCATCGCTGTACGAGTAAAGTGCTTCAATCCATTCGGGATATCAGTCGTGAGGAACCACGCATCCGTATCAGTCAGATAGTGATTAATCGCATAACCTTCAGGAATTGAACCCTTGTTTTTAAGGGCGTTAAGATCGTTGTCTGCCGTACCCACACGACCCTCAGTCTCCAGAACCCGGCAAGCAACAAACTGCAGGGCGGGTGGAATAATGAGCTTCGCAGGGCGGGCAGCAATCAACAAGCCACGTTCATCCGTCCAACCAGAGATGGAAATAACGGCGGCTTCCAGAGAAGTCTCGTTAAGATCCGCCGCCGTGGAGGGCGTATTCGCGTTAGTCCCACCAGAAACAAGTGGGTGAGCAGTGGAGCAAAGTGCCACACCATCACCGTAGGTGGTATCGAAGGCATCGTTAAGGATAGCCGCCGCTTTGACCTGTTTCGTGTACGCCATAGCACGAGCCAACGCTTTCGTATAACGAGCAGAAAGCGAATCATAGAGATTATCCTCAATAGCTTCCTCGGTAACTGAGAAACCCATTGCGACTGTCTCGTGCGTATAACGAGCCGTCCACGCTTCTTGAGCATTGTCATATTCGACGGCAGAGCCCTCGTCCTTGACAGGTGCCGCAGAGAACCCGGATAGCTTCGTTTCTTCCTCAAAAGAACGGTCAGAAGATTCTGTTTCAAAAATCTCTTTATGTTCTTCACCGTACTTCGCATACTCCATACCAAACAGAGCATTAAGGCCGGGGAGGAGTTCTTTAAGTAATTGTGCTCTTGAAATAGCCATTTTACATTACTCCCCTATACGCCGGTTGTGTTGTCAAACTGATGGCCAGCACACCACTTAACGAGCACTTCAGGGAAGGCCGTCGCGGAAGTTTTGGTATCAGTTACAACATCTACTACACGAAGTGGGAAAGTAGCAGTAGTGGCAGAAGTATCATCAACAGCAATTTTTGAATTGCCCGTAACAGTACTACCAGTATTGTCTACCATTTGCACATTCGCCCCGATGTCCGTAATAGCAAGATCGGCCATTACAATCGGCGTAGTGGTAGCCGCAGACGAAATGACTGCAACTTTGAATAGTACGTTCGTATCATCACAAACATACGCAACAGCGTCACTAGCAACCGTGCTAGCAGGCCAATACTGTTTGAATGTGGGTTGGGACGTACCAGGGTCAGTAAAACTGCACCCCAAAAAGACACCAATTGGCGTCATAGCAGCGTCAGCGGCATCCCGCTCAACAGTGCCACCAGTTACGAGTTTAACGACATCACCATAAAAAATGTCAGTAGCATACCCGCTAGCAATTCGATACAGCCGAGTAGCACCAGCATAGGCAGAGCCGTTAAGCATCTTAACTGGTCGAAGTCCGTAAGGACCGTCGATTGTAGGATAAGCCATAGCTTATGCCTCCTATTTACTAGTTAAGTTCCATTGCCAAATGTGACCTTCGTCTTCCGATCATTAAAGAGCGGCATACGAGGATCGTTTTCGCGCATAAGGTTATTGTCTACAGAAGAAATTTGCGCCTTGCTTTGCTCTGCAAAGTACTCATTACGTTCCTCAACCAATTCTTTAGGAGCCTTACATAGCATTAACCCCCCAATCACAACATTATCCTTAAAACGTTCTTGTTCTACGGTAACCATTGTAATCTCAGGATGGTCCTCTGCTTTGACCGGTTCCCAACCTTCACGCAGTTTTGATGAAACGTTCGTAGCGTCAACCGTTCCTTGCGTAGATACACGTACCCAATGAAATGCATAACCCGGCTGGTCAATAGGCGAAGGTAGTACTTCGGGCCTTTGCCAAGCTCTCTTACGGGCCGTTTTTTCTCTAGACACTTGTTCACGATCAATACGATTTTCAGCCATTTGTTTTCACCATTTCTATTGCAACCTGTTTGGCGTAATCTTTAAGATCCACTCCTAAACGTTTCGCTAGGTCTACCTGTGTTCTCGTTAGTGTCACTTTTTTAGGTGACGTGCTCCGCGTAGCGGGTGCGACCACATTAGCCTGACGTTTTGAAGTCTTCCTATCTGGTTTATCTACTCCCTCAAATTGTTCAGGGAATAACTGCTGCATACGAGCATCAATAGCATCGTAGTAGTCATCACTTTGAGGGTTCATACCCTCTTTAACAAGTTTATTATGCAACCCCAGCGCCAAACTTGTCATCTCATCATCAGAACCGAACCACGTATTAGTCTTTGCCCATTCGTTAGCTCGTTCATCAACAGGTACTGGGGCGGATTGTTCTGTTGTATCCTGTTCTAAAGCTGTTTCTTCTTCCTGTAAAGATGGAAGTTGAATATTACCTAAACGATCTGCTTTTATTTTAGCAGTTGTCATACTCTCTTGTGCATTTACTACTGCGTCAGTATCTCCAGACTCATAAGCTTCTTTATACGCACGTTTTGCCTCGTCTAGTTCACTACCAGCAGTACGCTTAGCTTGGTCTAAAAGAACAGACTGATTCTTACTAACAGAAGTTTTTAGACCTTTATTTTCATCTACTAATTTCTGGGCATACCGCTCAAGTTCTTCACGTTCACGAAGGGCTGTTTCTTTTGCGCGCCGTTCGTCGTGGTATCCCTTACTGAAGTGTTTAATCCTGTTACGAACTTTATCAGAATAATCCTCAAGCTCTTCCTCAGTAACTTCTTCTGGCGCTTCAGACACCTTACGGTCTCTATCGGCTTTCGGTGTATCGTCTACTACCTCAATCTCTATTTCGTTATTTGAGGTATCAGGTTTAGCTTTAGATACGGGAGTATTACCAGATATATCTACAGTAATAGCACTAGAGGGTTCTATCTCAATATCGCCGCTATCGGGGTTTGGAAACTCAAACTCTACTTTCTCAAAAGGCATTAAATAACTCCTACGCTCGTGATACACCACGGGGATCTTTAACAGTAGCTTCAACAGAATCATCATTCATTAGACGATATTCCTTGCCACCAACCATAAACCTAGTACCTGTATTAGCACGAAACATGATATAATCACCTACTTCACACCAAGGTCCAGTAGAAAACCTATCTTTGTCGCTATAGGCTTGAGCACCCATATCTAGTACAAGTCCAACCATAGACATGATTGTTTCATGGTGCATAGTCGTTACAGATTTTAGGATTTTCGTATCGCTGTAGGTATCTTCTACTTCTGGCATAGCTACAAGTAAGTGATAACCAACAGGAATAGGTAACTGCGCTTCCAACTCTTGATCATTAATTTTGACAAGTTTGGGTTTAGTTGCTGCTTTAGTCATCTTCATCTTCCATATAATTACGCGAAAGGTCTTCTACTAGAGAGCGTGCGGTTTCAAGACCCCGGACCAAACCACACACATTTCTATATTCAGCGAAGTCTTTTGAACCACCACCGATAAGAAATTCTACTGCAGAGGATTTTTGTTCCTCGATACGTTCTATAAGCACGCCAAAGACGGTATTAGCCATAACCTACTGCTATCCCCTGTTATTTGTTGAAGGAGATGTTACTATCTTGAATATTTCAAGATCGAGTTTATCCGCGTCTTTTTGTGTATTAGTATCAATCTTTAACTTATCTTTCTGAGCACTTAACATTAATTCAGCTTTATCCAGTTCAGATTGTTGCGCTGATATAGCTATATCGGCCTTATCTTTCTCGGCCTTCCGCAATAGATCTGCTTGTTGTAGCTGGGAATCGGCTTGATCTTTCTGGGATTTACGATCCACATCAGACTTCTTAATCGCCACTTCTTCACGGCGAAGCTGCAAGATTGGGTCTTGTGCCTGTTCTTGTGCTTCCTTCTGTGCCTGTTGCTGCTGATGTGCTTGGGTAAGTTGTTTACCAGCATCTGCAACAAGTTGTGCGAGATTGACTTCGATCTCTTCGGGTAATTCTTTATCGGGATGTGGTAATGGTACTCCAAGACGCTCCTCAATCTGTTTGCGGTAACTAAACCCTAGATGTTCAGCTATATGTGCCTGTAGAGACGCCATAATCTGCTGTGCTTGTGGGTTCTGCCCAATTGTCTGCGCAATCATAGGGTCCTGCATGAACGAAGTGTGCGTGGTAATATGGGCGTCGTGGTCTTGGTATAGGAACGCCCGTAAAGGTTTCCCAACTAACGCTGCCATATTCTCACTAACAGGATCAGTAGGTGTGATATCATCTTTCACAGGAACTAACTTATCAGCGTTCTTTACCCCCAACACTTCTATCATCTGTCTATGCAGTTGGGGTAAGTCGTATATCTGTGGGGCAGACTGGGACATCTGTAATACAGCCTGATACTGCACTACGCGCTGGGCCATAGTAGAGCTATTAGGGTCACTTACAGGGATGACATCAACACTGTCATAGTCGGATTTACGTGCCCCAACTTCCCCACGGAGAGGTACGTACGCATAGTCCTCAGATGCGTACTCTGCCATAATAGTCTTGAGGAGCTTAAACTCCTGTTTCATGGCGTAATGGACGCGTGCCTGCACTGCTGCCATAGGTTTAAGCGTACGCTCTAACAGGGCCAGTGTGGTGCCCACAGGGGCATTTGCGGACATATCAGAGATATTCATGTCACTAATAGCGCCAAGCCTACGACCTTCAGTCGTAATCTGGTTAAGAAGTGCTAATAATGTCTGGCTAGGCTCCTTATAAGGAAGGAAAGTGATATTATCCCGTATAGAGCCACTAGGTACATCTACATCACGGAACTCACCCGGCTCGATGGGAGTATCATCCCCTTTTATCCTAAGACCCCGTGACTTCAGGCCCCCCGGAAGATTTGATAGCGTACCAGCATCTACAAGCTGACGAACAATAGAAGTACCTGCTCTAGCATACCCACCAATAATATGTATCAGCCCAAGACCATAGAACCCAAACCCCGGTACGTAGACGTAATGTACGAAATGCTGGCGTTTGAGCTTGAGGTCGTCTTCAGGGTCCCAATTCCGGCGTATAGCTAGAATATTAGAGGTACCCCGCTCAATAGTAACAACATAGGGCTTTGCAATCTCATCTTCACAATCATCGAAGCCTTCGATGACAAGATCAGCGTGTACCTCATATATAGTGTACCGGTCATCATCGGTTATAGAATAACCACCCTCCTCGGCCTTACGTTCTTCAATATCCGTACGAAAGGGTTGAGGATCACCTAAATCGGTGTCCAGATAGAACCCATTTACCTGTAACTTCTTTAGGTCATTTTTAGTCTTACGCATGATATGCGTAACACGTTCCGCACTTTCTATATGAGATGCTCCATAAGGAACTATGACATCTTCAGCAGGTATATAGATGGCGGTTTGTCGCCCTATATTAGGATCGAAGTAGACCTTCTTAAACGCGGACCCAGCAAGACCTAGACTATACAGCATACGCTCATGCTCAGGGCGGTACTCAACCATACGCTCCGTAAGCTCGTAGTTCATATCTGCTTTTACACGCGCAGCAGCCTCATCTTTCTCTTTGGTCTCTTCCCCCAGGATTTTAGTTCGTACTGGTCCCGCTGCGGGGAAAGTCTCACTCATTGTCTCTGCTTGGAAACGAATAGCTGCTTCCGAGAGTACGGTAGAATAGACACCACACGCCCCATCCCACGGGTCAGTACGCTCCTCATACTTAAAGCCCAGTACATCAAGGCCCTTTACAAAGGTATCAGCCCATTCTTTTCGGCTATCTACATCAGCGTCTACAAGACCAGTAATCTCATCGGCTAGCTTCTGGAGTTCATCTTCCTCCATACCCTCTGCTAGATTACTGTCAAACTCATCCTCCTCATCCTTACCCCCACCTGCGTCAGGGACGAGCATTATCTCTACGCTACCGTCATCGAGAGTAACCATCTCAGGATTGATAACCTCAATCTCAAGATCTACTTCAGCGCCTTCGGCTTGCATATTCTCAGGTAAAGGACTTAACGCTTTTTCAATAGCCATAATCTAGTTCCTTGGCTTCATTTTTACTGAATATTGTACAATAGCATCGCTAGTTGCTTTTATTCTTTCTGCGATATGACTTGTCTTCCCGTTTTTTTCTTTCGCTTTCTCGGAAACGTACTCATTATGCCTTAGAAATTCTTTAGCCGCAGCTAAAAGACTACCCTCGTTAAATAGCTTAACTGTTAAAGGACTAAGCCCTAAATCTCCACGGTACGCCGACTGTACGAGTTCTTTTTGGAGATACAATGGTAGTGAATCATATCCAGAAATTGTATCCCTTACTTGCTCTTCAAGTATAGCAAAAACTTCCTTAAAGGGTTTACCCTTATGGAGTCCAACTTGACCTACACCTCCAGTAGGTACCCCTTTCGTGTCACCATAATCACCCGTGGAATAGCCCTCTAAAGATACAACATGGCGTTGTATAGGGGTAAGTTTACCTTCTACCTTCTCTACAGCGGCTATAGCCGCCTTTCCATGTAAAACCTTATCTTCAGCCATCTTAATAGTATCCGCCTTGACGGTATTTAAAGAAGCGTTGTTCTTCAGGTTCATCTGTAGGTAGGCGTATGAATCCGCCTTGGCGGAACCGCATGAGAGCCATAATAGTAGAGTCAACCAGATCATCATGACTCATAAACGGGAACCCCGCTACCTCCTCTACAAGCTCTTCAGCCCACCGTGTGGACGGTACCCAGACTAGTTCAGAAGCTACGATATCAGCCACAGAGTTTAACCGAGCTAACTTATCTCCCGAACCCCTGTGGGGTGTATACTCCTGTACAGGTAACCCCATCCTGCGCATCTCCTGATACAACGCTGTACCAGAACTTTTCTTCTCTACAATAAAAGCATCTGGCTCCCAACTGGAATACTCTTCCATAGCCATTTCTTTTAATTCAGGAAACTCCATACGCCTCTTTATACTGTTTAACAGGATTATGCTGTGAGCGCTAGTGGTCTCATTTAAGAAGACACCCCACGTCGTAAGGGCTGTAAAGTCGGCTCGGTTGTGTGATTCTGCAGCGGCGTCTAGTGACATTATAATGTATTCACAAGGAGGTGCGGGTTCATCCCCCCACTGCTGCCACCAATCCCTCTTTATAATAGAGGCTTCTTCTGCTGTAGGCTCCTGCTGATACTGAGCGTTCCACTGAAACGCGGGCATTGAAGCTTTGGTACGATGTAGTGCTTTAAGATCGAAAAACTCAGGCCATAGAGGTTTTTCGGTATATCCAGACCCTTCTTTCTTAGCTATCTCCAATATTGCGGGAAATTCCACTATATCATACTGATCTGCCCCTGCATTATGGGACATATCGTTCACAACACGCCCTGTCAGGTCATCCATGTGCCATCTAGTCTGTACGATTGCAACGCTTCCACCCGGCATTAAGCGCGTTCGTGCACCGTAGGTAAACCACTCGTACGCTTTTGCAAAAACGTCGAAGTTTCCATTTATAACGTCTTGCTCGGAGTGAGGGTCGTCGATCAGTAAGAGATCCGCACCGCGCCCCGCTATAGAAGAACCAATACCACACGCGTAATACTCTCCACCTACACTTGTATTCCACCTGCCAGCGGATTTTGAGTCAATTGCCAACGAAACAGTAGGGAAAATGGCCCTATAGTCGTCTGTAGCTATCATATTACGTACTTTACGCCCAAAATCTACCGCCAAATCGGTAGTATGGGACACCATCATCACCTTTTTGTTTGGATTTCGACCTAAATACCACGCTGGGAACATAATTGAGACTAGTTGGGACTTACCATGTCGGGGAGGTATGTTAACACATATACGATCCTTGTTCCCCTGCTCTATATCCATCAGCATATCGGCCAACATGCGGTGATGTTTACCTACTGTGTAGTCAGACTGCATATGTTTGCAGAATGCGATCAAGTCTCTGTGCGCTTCTAGGTTGTATTTGCGTGTAGCAAGCTCATCTACGAGAGTATCTATCTCTTCCAGCTCTTTCGGAGTGTACTGATCGAGATTATCCAGCATTACCTGGACCTCATCCTCAGTAAATTCAGAGACACTACTCTCCAGCACTCTCTTTTACCTCACTACCCAACCCCAACTCGGCATCTACGTCAATAACCTCACCATCTAGTATAACTGCATCGTCATCATCTTCAGGATTTACTAGTTTTGCTAGTTTTGCGCGTAATTTATCCCTTAAATCATCTGTAGATTGATGCATTACAGTAATTTCGGTCTTTTCAGAGAACAGCCCTACATCTGAAATCTTACCTAGTAGCTCTAACGCACGTATACGCACGCGGGCATCAGGGTTATCAGTCTCCAGGACAAGCTTATTGGTAACTAGGTGCCTTATCTGTGCTGCATTTTCTGCAACAGACTGCCCAAACTCCTGCAATATACTATTAGTCATAAGCAAAGAAGCAGGGGTTAAGGTTGCCACCTTCTTAGCTGTCACTTTCTTGGAAGTTTTATCAGGGTTAGCTGCGTAGGACAGAGCTAACTTGGCAGCTACGTCTTTATCTTCTACGGTAGGGTCTATGTCTAACCCGTGCTCAGATAATTTTAATGCAGTATTACAAGCATGTGCCGCACGATCCTTTAGATCTACATACGACGTATCAGACGGTAATGGTACCCCTAACTCGGGATTCACAACTAAAGTCACTATATTCTCTCGCAGGTTACTAACCGTTACGGGATACTATCAAATAAAAATTTTTGGCACAAGCGGTTTGGGACTCCTATAGGGGGGGTGTTCTATATATGTATGTAAAACATATTAAGGGTCAAATTTCAGAAACTATCCTGACAGAATATTTTTTACGGTACAGGTTCTACGTATTCAGACCATTAGCAGGATTTGGACCTGTAGATATAGTAGTTATATCTAGCCAAACCGGGAATACCTACCTACTAGACGCAAAAGCTACATCGAAAAGAAAACTAAAAGGTCGAGTAGGTCTGCAGCCAATATACCGAAACTTATCCAAAGAACAAAAATTACTGGGTGTAAGGATAGCCTACGTGGATATAAAAACTCGCGAGGTAGAGATACGGCCTCGCATACAAGAAATAACCGATCTCAAAAAAATGAAGAATTTTCGTGTAGATTAGTATTTATAGAAGACGCGCGGGACTCCTAATGCAGTAAGGGGTCATGGGGGCGGGGTAGGGTCAGCCTATATGTGTTTTGACAAAGTTAGTCCCTGACTAACTAATTGACACGATCAACCACAATTAAATCCATTTGATAACGTCTAGCCTATTGATGACAGGTGGAAAGATGTTACTATCTATTCAGTTCAGCCACAACGGTCTGAGCATCCACAAAGGACATATAGAGATGACTAACACAAACACACCAACGACCGGACATAACAGCGATGCCGAGCCTAAGACAATTCGTGAACTGGCGAAGGCATGGGCAAACAAGAACACGCAGAGTAATAGTTTAATGGAAGAACTATTACACACGATACGGGAACAGAGCGGCACGGTCGAGCAGTTGAGGGATAAGACGTCTGACCTACATAAGGACGTTAACGAAGGCATAGTCGATAACTTTAAACAGGCGGCAAGGAAATTAGTCAGGTTAGATAAAGACCTCGCAAAGATGTTGCCTGATACCCCTCCAGCGGGAACGCTGCCATCACAAGACTTTGTGTCGAAACAAGGACGTAAATATTGGCAGCAACAGCGCGCTTCATATCGAGGCAAGATTGTGAGCGCCATGTCGCCGAAAGCTAAAAAGAAAAGTCCGGCGAAGGAGGAGGCCAAACCAGAACGTAAAGACGACGCGATCTGGTTCACCGAATGGCTGAACGAAGGTACCAAGCGCTGCCATGCAACCAAGGCCTTCGATGATGTATCAATTGACGCTCTAACGGCATGGCTGGAAAGAATGCCGATGCTGAATAAAAAGAAAGCTAAGAAATAACACTGCACTAACATCTTGGGGGGGCCTTCGGGTCCCCCCTTTTTTTGCCATTTTTTTTGATACC
>Ga0307488_10004508_pt1 | contig 11620 bp, 8 predicted proteins | sample SB02metaG_FD_202248 | JGI IMG/M metagenome (GOLD analysis project Ga0307488, IMG submission 202248) | Sea-ice brine microbial communities from Beaufort Sea near Barrow, Alaska, United States - SB 0.2 | ecosystem: Environmental > Aquatic > Marine > Coastal | place: USA: Alaska | collected 2017-05-06
CCCTTGAAGCTAAAAATTTCGACCTGTCGGCAGAATGGTATTATGGCGAAGGTAGCTATATTTCATTAGGTTATTTCCAAAAAGATATTACTAACGAAAGTATCCGAACAGAATCAGTTTATACCCAGGATAACCTTACTAACCCTGGTGCTTTAACAAGTCCGTTTGTTCAACAGGCTCTTGCAGCTGGTATTGACCCTAACGATCGTCCAGCTCAACGCCTGTGGATTTCTGAAAACATTATTGACCCAGCGGTAAATGTTGTTGGTGGTAATATAGAAATAAATGGTCGTCCGGTTGATCCATTAGTGCAATTTAATATTGCATCATTTGCTAACTCTACCGAAGAATCAGGTTTTGACGGTGTTGAATTTGCCGTACAACACTTATTTGGCGATACAGGTTTTGGTACGATTGTTAACTATACCTATGTTAACTCTGATAATTCGTATGATAATGCCTCTATTGGTAGCTCCATTAATGGTAATGGCGTTAACTATGATTCTGATCAAGTCGCTGAAACTGGCATTAGTGATACGGCGAACGTGGTAGGTTTCTACGAGAAGCATGGCTTTTCTATACGTATTGCTTACAACTGGCGTGATGAATACCTAGCATCTCATTTCCAAGGAGATGTAGGGGCTTCGCCAGTTTATGTAGAAAAGTATAGCCAAGTTGATTTAGCGGTAAATTATGATGTGCCACAAGTTGAAGGCTTAACTGTTTTCTTCAACGGTATTAACATTACTGATGAAAAGAGACGCACACGCGGTCGTAGCAGCTATGAAGTATTAAATTACACTCAAACAGGTGCTCGTTTTGCTTTAGGCGCTCGTTATACGTTCTAATAATGACCTTGGTTATTTAGAAATAATAAAGCCGCTAAATTAATAATTTATGCGGCTTTTATATATATAACAAACAAAAATAAATTTTTCACAAATACTTAGGTGCTATATTAACTAAATCTTAAAAGCTGCAGCTGTCTCAATATCATGTTAATAGCAGCAATTAGACCTATTAAGGCGTAATATAGTTTAGTAAATAAAACCTAATTTTTAATGATCAATTTAAGAAAAAAACTTATGAATCAACCATTAAAAAAAATAGTAATTGTTGGTGGCGGCTCTGCGGGCTGGCTAACAGCGGGTATTATCGCTGCCGAATATGCTACCAACCAAGATTCAGGGGTAGAAATTACACTAGTTGAATCCGCTGATGTTGCACCTATAGGTGTTGGTGAAGGTACCTGGCCATCAATGCGTAGTACATTGCAAAAAATGGGTATTTCTGAGACTGAATTTTTACTAGAATGTGATGCAAGCTTTAAACAAGGTTCGAAATTTACCAACTGGAAGACGAATGGTAACGAGCACTATTACCACCCTTTCACCTTGCCAAATGGTTTTAATGAGATAAATCTTTCATCATATTGGCAACCCTTCAGTGATAAAATTAGTTTTGCCGATGCCGTTTCTGAGCAAAGTCATTTAGGTGCTCACGGTTTAGCACCAAAACAAATAACGACCCCTGAATATTCATTTGTAGCCAATTATGGTTACCATTTAGATGCAGGTAAATTTGGTCAGTTTTTACAAAAACATTGCACAATTAAATTAGGTGTAAAACACGTTATTGATCATGTCACTAAAATAAATTCATCTGCAACAGGTGACATAGCGTCAATTACCACAAAAAAGCAAGGTGATATATTCGGCGATCTGTTTATCGACTGCACTGGGACATCATCATTATTATTAGCTCAACATTATAAAATTCCCTTTATTAGTAAAAAACATATTTTATTTAATGATTCTGCAATGGCCGTACATGTGCCTTACGAGAATAGTGATAGTCCTATTGCATCATTTACTTCATCTACAGCCCAAACCGCAGGTTGGGTTTGGGATATAGGACTGCCAACACGACGAGGTGTTGGCTATACATATTCCAGTGCACATATATCACATGATCTAGCAGAACAAGAATTACGTAATTACTTAGTCCCTTCAATGGGAAAAGATGCTGCTCATTCAGTAATGATACGAAGAATACCTTTGAATCCGGGACACAGAGAAAAGTTTTGGCATAAAAACTGTGTTGCAATTGGTTTGGCTGCAGGTTTCATTGAACCCTTAGAAGCCTCTGCTTTAGCATTAGTTGAACTATCAGCAAGAATGATCAGTGAACAGTTGCCTGCGAATCGCCAGACCATGGATATTATAGCCAAACGTTTTAATGACAAATTTTTGCATCGTTGGGAAAACGTAGTTGATTTTTTAAAGTTACATTATGTCTTAAGTCAGCGAACTGATTCAGCTTATTGGCTAGATAATAAAAATGAAGAAAGTATACCTAAAAGTTTACAACAACTTATAAGCCTATGGCGTTATCAACCACCTTATCATTATGACGCAACGCACACTGAAGAAATGTTTCCGCCTGCAAGTTTTCAATACATTTTATATGGTATGAACTTCGTCTCTGAGCCATTAGCACACAAAAAAAGGGTGAGTTATACTGACAAAGCAGATAAATTATTTAATGATAATATAAAAAAAACACAGAAACTTTTATCTATTTTACCAACAAACCGTGAAATCATTAACAAAATTAAAAAGTATGGTTTACCCAAAATTTAGCGTTACAAAAATACAGTAACTCTCTTTAACTGAAATAAATGTAAACAATATGTGGGATTAAAAATGACAAATTCTGTTTTACTAAACAACATCGATCACCAAAACTTAAAAATAATCACTGAACGATCTGACACCTATGGTGACAACCTATGGTATGCACAAACTTTTCCGATGGAATTTAAAAGTGTACAAGCCTATTACCCCATTTTTTTTAATAAGAATCCAGATACAGGTAAATTCTTTCCACTTGCTTTGTTTGGTTTTGAAAATAAAGAGAACTTATTCCTCTCTGACAATAAATGGACCGCAGATTATATTCCAGCAATGGTTGCTAGACAGCCGTTTTTAATCGGTATACAAGCACTAAATGAGGGAGGCATTGAAAAGCAACAGAGAATGTTGAATATTGATCTTGATAATCCCCGTGTTAATGAAGAACAAGGTGAATCTATCTTTTTAGAACATGGTGGCAGTAGTCCTTATTTAGATAAAGTTGCAGATCTACTTGAAGCCATTCACCATGGGCTAAACGATAGCAATGATTTTATCGATGCTTTAAATGAACATCAATTATTAGAATCAGTAACTTTAGATATCACTCTTAATGATCACTCAAAACACCAAATGCTTGGTTTTTATACTATTAACGAAGAGAAACTAGCTGAATTAAGTAGTGATATTTTAAAGTTATTGCATAAAAAAGGATATTTACAAGCAATCTATATGACCATTGCATCACAAGCGAATGTTAGAAAATTAATCAGTAAGAAAAACGAAATACTTGGCCTTTAATCCCTTTAGTATCATCCTTTTTCATTATAAATTTAAACTTGGTATCTGCAAATGTTGGCAATAACAAATAAAGTTAAAGAGATAACCAATTGTCAACCAGGTGATATACCTGAATTTGTTTTATCATCAACACAACCACTTATTTTGAGAGGTTTTGGTGATAAATGGCCGATGGTGATTGAAAGTAAAAAGTCGCCTGAAAGTTCGGCGAATTATTTGCGTAAATTATATAATAATAAGCCTGTATTTAGTGCTTATGGCGAACCAGAAACTCAAGGACGTGTTTTTTACAATGATGATATGAGTGGTTTTAACTTTAAAAACATTCGTGCTGATCTGAATATAGTCTTAGATAAATTATTAGCACACGCTGCAGATAATAAACCACCTACAATCTATGTTGCCTCAACAGAAATTAATGCTTGGCTTCCTGGTTATAATGATCAAAATAATGCTTCGATTGACCATCTAAAACCATTCACCAGTATTTGGATTGGTAATCAAAGTAAAATAGCCGCACATTATGATTTCCCAAATAACCTCGCATGTTGTGTTGCAGGTAAAAGAAGATTTACTTTATTCCCACCAGAGCAGATAGCTAACCTGTATGTTGGGCCGATGGAAATGTCACCAGGTGGTCGTGAAATTAGTTTAATTGATTTTGAACAACCTGATTTTAAAAAATTTCCTAAATTCAAACAAGCATTACAATCCGCTCAAGTTGCAGAGTTGGAAGCTGGCGATGCCTTATTTCTTCCTGCTATGTGGTGGCATCATGTCAAAGCATTAAGTGCCTTTAATGTACTCGTAACACATTGGTGGCGAGACAGTCCTGCGTTTATGGGACAACCAGAAAATGCCTTGAAATTAGCGATATTAAGTTTGAGAAATCTTCCTCCAGCACAAAGACAGGCATGGAAAGCTATTTTTGATTATTATATTTTTAATTATCAAGAAAACGATTTAGATCATATTCCTGATTTTGTTAAGGGGATGTTATCTCAGCCGTTAGACGAAAATTCAGCAAAAAAAATTAGGGCTGACTTACTAAATAAACTAAAAATATAAACTAAAAATATCTTCTTAAAACTAATAATTATATTTGTAAGGGTAATTTAAATATGAATAACAAAGCCATAAAAAAAGTTGTTATTGCCGGTGGTGGTACTGCGGGCTGGATGACAGCAGCGGCATTATCAAAGCTGTTTGGTAAAAATTTAGACGTTGTCCTTGTTGAATCTGATGACATTCCTACCGTGGGAGTTGGTGAGGCAACGATACCTACTTTGCATATTTTCCACCGATTATTAGGCATTAATGAACAAGAGTTTATGGCAGCGACGAATGCTACTTTCAAGTTGGGTATTTCATTTGAAAATTGGCGTGATGTTAATAAAGACTATATTCACTCCTTCGGATTTTTAGGTCAAAATTGCTGGGCGGCTGATTTTCAACATTTTTGGTTAAAGGGAAAACAGCGTGGTATAGTTTCAGACATAGGTGATTACGTGCCTGAACACTTAGGCGCTAGAGAAGGAAAGTTTGCCGTAGAAGCGGACCAAGCCTCTAACTATGCCTATCACCTTGATGCTGGTTTATATGCTGTTTTTCTACAAAAACTAGCAGAAAAGCATGGTTTAAAGCGAATTGAAGGCCGTATTAATAATGTTGTTCTTGATAAAGATAATGGTTTTATTAGTTCTCTTGAATTAACCAACGGCAAAGTAGTTGAAGGTGACTTATTTATTGATTGTACTGGTTCTAGAGCTTTGTTAATTGAACAAGCGCTACATACCGGGTATGAGGATTGGTCACACATATTACCTTGTGATAGCGCTATAGCAGTACAAACTAAAACTGTTACTAAACCGGTTCCTTATACCCGCTCTATTGCGAGGGATGCTGGTTGGCAGTGGAAAATTCCCTTGCAGAATCGAACAGGCAATGGATTTGTTTTTTGTAGTAAATACATGTCTAACGAAGAGGCTACACAAATTTTATTAAATAATATTGAAGGTGAACTGCTCAATGAACCTCGCGTTATTAAATATAAAACAGGTACTCGTCGTAAACATTGGAATAAAAACTGTATTGCCATCGGTTTATCTTCCGGTTTTATCGAACCGCTAGAATCAACTGGTATTCATTTATTTCAAAAAGCGATTATACGCTTAATGCAGATGTTTCCATCACAAGGGATTAAACAATCTGATGTTGATGAATTTAATATACAAACTAAAACCGAAGTTGACAGCATTAAAGACTTTATTATTTTACATTATAATTTAACTGATCGTAAAGACACCCCTTTTTGGCGGTACTGTAGCAATATGGATATTCCTGAAACGTTAAAACATCGTATGTTGTTATTTAAAGAAAGCGCCAATGTATTCAAAAAAGAAGAAGAGCTTTTTGGAGAAACATCTTGGGTACAAGTAATGATGGGACAGGGTCTAATCCCTGAACAATATCACCCTATTGTTGATTTAATGGATGATAATGAATTACAAAAATTCTTAGATAATATTAAGCTAACAGTCAAGCGTAAAGTTGATAATTGGCCTAATCATTTAGATTTTATTGAACAATATTGTAAAGCAAAAGTGAAACAGCCTGCGGGACCTTAAATATACATTTAAGGTCGTATTAAACTACTTCTAATGAACAGACAAATTCAATAGCCAATTGAGTTTGTTACTTTATATACTTTTACCCTTAAGAAATTACAGTCACTATATTAGTTGTAAATATAAAAAATGTAAAAAAAAACTTTGTTATAAGCATTACTGGTGGTATAACTGGAAGCGCTTACAGAATAATATTGTTGTGCTCCAAAATAAATCGGTAGCATTTCTATAAAAAATTGGTAGCGCTTCCAGTAAGATTAATAGCGATACCCAAATAAGTGGACTCGCTGAATCAGACGTTGCAGTTGGACTAACAACATATTGTTTTTTCCTGTTTTAAGCCGTTTGAGTGTGCAGTTCTAATAATATAATATCTAGGGGAACAACTACATGATGAAAATTAAACATTTAAAAATTAAGCTATCAACTTTAGCTTTAGCTATTGCACTTACTGGCTGTGGTGCTGATTTGGAGCCAGTAGATGGGGACTCTATTGGACCAAGATTTGCGGCTCCAGAATTTACTAGTGCCACTGCTGGAACAGATGCTGCAGTAGGGGAAGAATATAGTCATACCTTTACAGCAAGCGATGCTGATGGTGATGCCTTAACTTTCTCAGCAATTCTCCCCGATGGTTCTTGGTTAAACTTTGATGCTAGTACCGGTGTTTTATCAGGTACTCCGGCTTCAGGTGATAAGGGTCTTAGTTCTATAACCGTAAACGTAACAGATGGCATGTTTACTACGTCTGAGAATGTCCTTATTTCAGCAGGAAGTGGTGGTAAGCCAGATACCGCGGGTAATTTATTAACCAATAGTACATTTAGTGCTGGACTTACCGACTGGTCGGACGGTCCCGGTGTGTATGTATATGAAAATCTTGTTCCAGAGCCTACGGCCAATGTATATGATACGGGAATCAGCCACGTATTAACTTTAGTTCCAGGTGAAGTTTATACGTTAAGTTATGATGCTAAAGCCTCTACAGCACGCCCTATGACTGCTGGTTTTGGTTTAAACCATGCCCCATTTACAAATAACGCAGAAATAGTCCAGTTAACAACTGAATGGGATACATATACGTTTATAGAAGCGGCTACTGCCGGTGATGATGATAGTCGTACTTTATTCGATATGGGTGGTGCAATTGCAGGAGACATTTCATTACGTAACATCTCACTTATCGACTCGGCTGGCACTGATATTTTTGCCACAACTGATCCTGTAGGAAGCTATTACGAAGCCTATGTAGAAACAGCTGGTACGCCATTTAGTGTCAACTTGAGTCAAGTTATGACCATCATTCCTGATGCAATTTATGTAGTAGAATTTAAAGCAAAAGCTTCTGTCGCTCGAGATATTATTGTTGGTGTTGGTTTAAACCATGCCCCATTTACTAATACTGCAGAGTCTGTTGCTATAACGACTGAATGGGTGACATATTTTGTTGTTGTTCCTGCTACAGGTTTTGGTGATGACAATAGTCGTGTATTATTTGATATGGGTGCTCAAGTCGGTGACGTTTCTCTAGACGATATAACTGTAGGTATTGCTCAGTAATTCTTTGGTATTATTTAGCTGGAGAGTAACGGTTAATTGCTCAAGCTTTATATAATAATGCATTACTTCAATATTGATGATATCTCTTTAGATATCATCAATATTTTTATTAATATTCTTTAATTAAATTAACTAACAAAGCTAAAATTTTCTATGCATCAAGCCTTGATGACATACCTTCAGTTAATACAAATACACCTTTACTTTTTATAACCACCTAATACATTTTCATAGGTTGGACATTAAGAGATAATTAGATTCAGGACCTATTTTAATCTTCCTTTATCTTTATCTTTATCTCTTGTCGGATTAGCTCTTTGAGCATATTTTGACAAAAAATTGATAGCTTTTTCCCATGTTTTTTCAGTGCCGATGTCACGTCTTGTGTTATCGACTCCATTAATTGATAAAACCAACCTTGAGTCTTTTTTGCTACCATAAATGTTCATAGCTCAATACCTGCAAACTGTTGAACACTGATTCCTATTCGCCGTTTCACTAACAACGTCAATAAACTTGCCCACACCAACCTTTCAATTATAGTCGCATTTTTGGTGCAGAATTTTTGAAGGTTACAATAAGATTTCCACTCCTTAAACCGTAACTCTATTTGCTACCAGAGGCTGTAGCGCTTTATTACCGCTTCTGCGCTAAACCGTTCACGACTTAAATTGGTTGCCCAATAAGTCGGCTCAATTTTTCCTTTAGGCCAACTAGCAATCAACCGATAATTCGTTTTACCTTCCACATCCATATCGACAATCACACTACGGCGAATATACTTTTTAACGTCTTTTTGTTTCTGCTGGAAAAACGTTTTAATGCTTTGCCGTGGCGATTAAAAGCGGCAACAACGACTGGATTAACAATCGTTTTCGCACGGACAATATAGGAACCACCTGCGATATCGATTAATGCTAGATACGATAACTTGAAGTATCCTCTATCCGCTAGAAACAATGTATCGACTAACGATTTAGCATCGGGTAAAAATCATATTCAGCTTGGCTATCTGGACTCACTGAGATTACTTCAGGATAGCCTTTAAGTACATCCCAACTCACATGCACCTCTATTGACGCAGGACTTATTTAATAAAGCAACCTTTAAAGGTCTCTTTTAAACTATCATGCACTGCGAACGAACTACCATCTTGCAACACTATCTTCTCAGCTGTTACTTTCTAAAACTAGTTAAAGGTGATGGCAGCATAAATTATAAATTTTTTTCAGATACGCCCTTAAAAATAGGCATTATAATAGAGGGAGTAATTAGGATGTTATTACAAAATAAGTAAGCTATTAAAATTAACGAATCAATACCAGTTATCCAGCTGAAGTCAAATACTGAAAGCAGCGTTGCCTATAATATAAAACAACATAGCTATAAAAATAAAACCTAAAAATGGGAATAATAAGCTTAATATCTGTTCAGTTGGAAGCAATAAACATGAGCCTTAATTGATTTGTCTACTGACAATAAACTCAATAATTTACATGCCTGTGTACCTTACTCAGGAAGCATGATTAAATCGTATTGATATGACACATAAAGTAATTATGCGTATCTCTTTTGGATTGGTCGTAATTAAAGCCTTGGGCATACGAAGTTTACTATCTCAAATTCACATCACCTAAGCCAACTGCATAGGCATGATAATTTAAGACACTGGCTATTAATTCTTAGCAAATATTTCAACCTTACCGCAGGTTGTCAATAATCAATATGTTGCCGTTTAACTAGGATTTTGTGGTACTTTCTAAAGCTTTTATTTCAACCGCTATTTTGTCAGCTTCAGCAGTAACCATTGAGTAGCCCTTGATATCACCTTTTCTTTGTAAATGCATGGCTTCTTCAAGTTTAGCTTCATAACGTTTGTTTAATTTTTTTAATGGGTCTGACTTAAATATTGAGAACATAAAAACTTATTATTTAATGAAGTGTTAATTATTATACGGTATAAAACCCATTTAAGTTTTTATTAATTACACTTTTTTAATAAAACATATCAAAAATTATTTTTATACCCATTTGATTAAGTAAGTGATCTACTTTTTCATGAGGGAAATGGATAAAACTAAAGACCATTGCAAGCGCTCTAAAGATATATTCAACAATAGCGACTTATTCTAAAGAGCAAGCTATGAGAACTTATTGGACAATTACATTAGAACTGCCAGTCATTATCCAACACTGCCTCCTAATGACATCTACTGTGACCACTGAATAACATTAGGTTTACCACTATTAAAGAAGATCACTTTGTGCGCATTCCTGACATTCTAGCTAAAAATATTGCCATATGTTTTCTAATGAATTAACTACTCGCGTATACGATGTAATGCCCTTTCATAGGAAGTCAGTATGATTTTTAGAGGTGTGTTACTAAGACGTCTTAGTAACACACCTCTAATTATAATAAACACTAAGTAAAGCCACTTAACCACTTGAATTTAATATTTTTTATTTATTTTTACTCGGGGTGTATTACTGAGAGGTCTTAGTAATATACCCTAATATACATGTGATTGAGTATTACTAGTTTCTAATGCCTTGAAAGTATGAGATATTAATGTTAATTAAATGTTACTTATGGTGCGTGTGTTACTGAGTCGTATACATAATAAGCTATTATGGTTATTGAGGAAGTTTTGTGTCATTAGTAGATTTTTGAGAGAGCTAGATGAAGAGGTTCAAGCTGTAAATTCATCTGATTTTGAAGTTGAGATTATAGAAACTAACGTCGTTCCATCATTCTCAGACACCAACATAACTTACGATAATCTCGATACGCAAAAGAAGAAGTGTAAACGCCTTGAAAGCTGTGTTTTATACGTCGACATCCGAGGTTCAGCAAAAATTAGCGCTGAGAGAAAACCTAAAACTTTAGCTAAGATGTATTCCAGCTTCGTAAGAACAATGCTGGCATGTGCTCGTTATTACGGAGGTCACGTCAGGAATATTATTGGTGATAGGGTGATGGTTGTATTTGATAAGCAAGACTGTTTTACAAAAGCTGTAGATACAGCAATTCTAATGAATAGCGTTTGTAAGCATATTCTGAATAATAGAATTAAGTCATTTGAGTTTAGTGCAGGGATAGGCATTGATTACGGTAAGATGCTCATAACTAAGTCTGGTGCTATTAGGCAAGGTGATGAAAAAGAATTTTACCGCAGCCTAGTATGGCTTGGAAAACCAGCCAATACAGCGTCACGGCTTACAGATCTCGCAAATAAAACTGAAAACTATTCAATCCCTGCGATTCATCAAGGTAATTATTATCCAAATATAAAGGATTGGCATTGGCAATCTAAGCCCTATGAACAGTTTATTGATGACCTTGAAGAAACAAGCTCGAGAATGCTAAGGCATAAAGGTGAACATTTTTATGCCTTCTTTAAAACCACTATCCCTCACAGTGAATCTCACAGTCCAATATTAATGACTAAAGCTGTTTATGATGGTTATAAGTCAGCTAATCCAAATGCGGATTCTATAAAAAATGGGTGGTTTTCAAAGAAGTCCATTAAAGTAAGGGATTATAGTGATGACATTTACGGTGGTGATATGATTAAAACTGCGGTGGAAAATATTTAGCTATGGACAAAGAAAGAATAGACGTGCTTGAAAGTACATTAAAACAAATAGTTGATTGGCTAAAGTTCGCAGAAGCCAAAAATGGAGCTTTAGTCGCCGTTGGGTGTGCAATAATTTTTGGAGTGCTTAGGCTTTATTCGTCCTTCTCAATAGAAAGTGTCTTAGTTACATTGTATGTAGCGTCCTTCACCATATTTGTTGCTGCTGCGATAGTTATATCACTTACTTCTTTTATACCAAGGGTAGCCCCACCTTTTTGGATAAAAATGCCAAATAAAGAAGAAGGAGATAACCCTAATGCCTGTCAGTTAAGAACTGACAGGCATTTTTTTGCTCTTTTTCTCTGCATATCGTTTAGGCCTAGCTTTAACCATTCTTGGATAACTTCTTTCTCGCCGT
>Ga0307488_10004509_pt1 | contig 11619 bp, 19 predicted proteins | sample SB02metaG_FD_202248 | JGI IMG/M metagenome (GOLD analysis project Ga0307488, IMG submission 202248) | Sea-ice brine microbial communities from Beaufort Sea near Barrow, Alaska, United States - SB 0.2 | ecosystem: Environmental > Aquatic > Marine > Coastal | place: USA: Alaska | collected...
ATGGGGGGTGTTAAACTAAGCTAGTATAAGCTAGTTTAGGGGCTAGTGGTTAGTGGTTAGTGGTTAGTGGTTAGGGGACTACAGTGGGTTGGTCAAATAGGGGGGCCTAAACTAAGCTAGTTTAAGCTAGTTTAGGGGCTAGTGCTTAGTAGACTAGCTAGTTTAGGGGCGACAAGCATACTCTTAGCCACCTTCACCCGCTCTCCGCCGCTGCTCAGGGCATGCCAGATATTGCTCGCCACGTCAAATGAGATGCCAGTTAGAAGCGAAGCTTCAAAAAGCGTTCATGTGACGCCGTTGCGGGCCCACCTTTGGTAATGGTGAAGTGGTCCTCTCACACGGCGCAGAGGTGGGTGGGTGACCCCACGGGCGCGGCTGCAGGCGCGGCAATGACAGACCGCGTTGAAGAGCGGGGCGCCGGCGGCTGGACGATGCGGGGGCGGGGCGTGAGCGATTGGGGATCAGTCCTGAGGTGCGGGGGCGCGAAAAATGAGCGGGCGGGAGACTGGCGGGAGGTACGGCAGCGGCCTTCTGCCACCAGACGGAGATGCCACGAGCGTTACGAATGTCGCCAGTTAGTTTTGACCGTTTCCTCGGAAGAACAAATACTCAAATACGGGTCGCGGGTCTGATAACTTGACAACGACAATCAAACGGCCGAGATTGAGAGACGTAAGCGCCATTGCTAACTCGCGCGGGTCACCGCCGCGTTCCCCTCATGCCGAGTACCGCGCGGCCCCCAGCCTCCCGCACCACCCGCGCGCGGCAGGGCCTTCTGCAAGTGCCATCCCCCGCTGGCACTTTCAGCCGTTTGTGGAATTTCCCCCCACACGAGTTCTCCCACAATCATGAATCTGCAGGTCCTCACTGTCGCCCCGCCCTCCTTCTTCGCCGGCGCAACCTCCGTGGCAGGCTCCTCCGTGATAGCCCCCTTATCGGTGTGCACACGTGTCGCGGGCTGCCCGGGCGTGGCCGAATGCCCTGATCGGTACCCGCCCGAAGTCCCATTGTGAAGATCTGCCAATCTTGACGGCATCCCCTGGGTGGGCAACCCCCATCCATGCGCCGTGGAGCCGCCGCTGACCCCGCTTGGCCGGCGCCTCCGCCTGACACGTACGTCAAACATAGGCTTTCGAACCGAGGTTGGATACATCGAGGTCACCGAATCCAGAAGCGAGGCCATCCCGTCGACCCAGCCGGTTGGCCGCCGCCGCCGCCTCAAAGGGACGGCTGAGGGAGCTGACTAGGCACGAAAGTACCACGAGTGCTAGTGTAAATGTGTAAATGGCCCTGGCGCGCGGTCACGAACGTCCCCCGGGGTGGTGGCGCCGCGGCTCGCCCGCCTCAGCCTGTCTCTTCACCTAGCCCTGCTCGCGCTCGTCGACGGCCGGTTGACCATGGGCCAGACGCCGTCCAGCGGGCGGACCCCCACCGCCTCCTCGCCCACCTCGCAGTCGTCGCCCACGGCGCAGGGCATCGTGGCGGGGTCTATACTTGTCGCCCCTAAACTAGCCTACTAAGCACTAGCCCCTAAACTAGCTTAAACTAGCCTAGTTTAGGCCCCCCTATTTGACCAACCCACTGTAGTCCCCTAACCACTAACCACTAACCACTAACCACTAACCACTAGCCCCTAAACTACCTTATTACTAGCTTAGTTTAACACCCCCCATCGCCAACACTAGCCTAGTTCGACAAGTATAGTTGGAATCCGCCTGGCCCTAGCGCATGGTAAAGTGCAGCCGCGACCTGACGCGCCTGTCGCAGTACATCCCAAACGAAGGGGGCTGCCGCAAAGAGCTCTTGGTGCACCTGCAGGCGTTCCCTTACGCGTTTGAGGCGCACGTGCGCAAGGCGGGGGGGGGGTGAGAATAAGCACTCGACCCTCGTTGAATCGACGAACCGAGTCCGCGCGGCGTCTGTACGGCCTCCTCCTCCGCGTTTATGTACGGGTATTCACCCTGAACGCAAGTCGTTCTCCGATCGGTTCGAGTGGGTTTGTTCTGAACGACCCTCCTGCGAGGGTCGGACCCGGTCGAGTGAGAAGGACCCGACGGCGTTCAGGGTGGACCCCGTGCCGGGCATGGCGCGCGCGCTGGGGGCCGAGGCGGCCACCAACCTCGCACAGTTCGATAACATTCCAGCCCAAGTGCTGCTTGACATGTCCACTATTTTGCAACGTGCGCTCACCATTGTAGGGACTGGCGGATGTTGCTCTGCGCGTCATAGGGTGCAATTTGACTCAAGAGACCGAGGGTTCAAAGTGCGTTAGATGACGTGGCGAGCAACATCTATACTTGTCGAACTAGGCTAGTGTTGGCGATGGGGGGTGTTAAACTAAGCTAGTATAAGGTAGTTTAGGGGCTAGTGGTTAGTGGTTAGTGGTTAGTGGTTAGTGGTTAGGGGACTACAGTGGGTTGGTCAAATAGGGGGGCCTAAACTAAGCTAGTTTAAGCTAGTTTAGGGGCTAGTGCTTAGTAGGCTAGTTTAGGGGCGACAAGTATAGCAACATCTGCCCGGCCCTACAGCGCGGGTGTGAGCACTCAGATCCACCAGCAGTCCGAGATCATCCTCAAGGTAGAGCGGTGCAGGTTGACCCTATGAAACCCATGTTGAAACCGCCTGGAACTCAGCACTTGAAACTAAAGTGTGATGTACTGCTTTCAACTTCTGCTTTCAAATTCAGCTTGCGCCGCTACATCAAGGAGTTCTCCAAGGCGGGGCAGTGCAAGCTGAATCAGTTCAACCCGTGTTGAAAGCGCCTGGGCTCAGCGCTTGAAACTGAAATACGAGGCAACTGCTTTAAACTTTTGCTTTTATTTAAAGTTTTGCTTTAAATGTTACTTGCACTGGTTGAATCGGCTGCCCTTCCGGTGGGTGATCGCGGACGCTGAGAAGATACTGTACACGCCCATACCCATCTCGGTAGGGGGGTGCAGGTTGAACCTATCAAACCCACGTTGAAATCGTCTGGAGCTAAGCGCTTGAAACTAAAATATGCTGAACCGCTTTCAACTTTTGCTTTCAAATTCAAGTTGCGCCGCTACATCTCGTACACGCGCCACACCAGCCGCACCCTCATCCTCTGGCGGGGGGGTCACTTCATAACCAGCACTCGACCCACGTTGTGTTCTGGCGTACGGAATCCGCGCGTCTGTATGACCTTCCACCTTGAAGATGAGGCTTGCTCTTGCTCTGACCTGGCCCTGAGTGTTTGTTGGCAGTGACCCTTGTGCCTGGCTGCTGACCCTGCCCCTGGCGCTGTGGGGGCTCATGGGATGCACCATGATTCCCGCCATTTTCCTGGTGACTTATTTATTGTTGGGCGTGGATGAGATCGGGGTCGAGATCGAGGCAGGGGATGCGTTCAGAACTATACTTGTCGCCCCTAAACTAGCCCACTAAGCACTAGCCCTTAAACTAGCTTAAACTAGCTTAGTTTAAGCCCCCCTATTTCACTCGCCCACTGTAATTCCCAATACTAACCACTAACCCACTAACCACTAGTCCCAAACTAGCTTAAACTAGCTTAGTTTAACCCCCCCCATCGCCAGCACTAGCCTAGTTCGACAGGCATATTCAGAACCAGCCCTCGACCGACGCTGAAACGTCGATAAACCAAAATCGGATCGGTGACGAGGGTAAACGCTTATACCATGGCCTGGCTGTCGCCCGCCCACCACGAACGGAGGCCAGGCGTATGTATGAGCATTCACCCTGAAGTTAAGCCATGCTCCGACCTCGGCTGGTGTGCTTGGGGTTTAGGGTTTAGGGTTTAGGGTTTAGGGTTTGGGGTTTAACCCTAAACCCTCGGCTTGTGTGCTTGTTGTCAGTGACCCTGGTGCCAGGAGCCGTTCTGCGTACTGCCCATCCGCCCGATGTGCGACATGTGTGAGGCAGGGGGGGCGCGGGGGGGGGCGCGGGAGGCGTCATCACACCCGCTCGCACTCGCCGCCTCCGTAGTACTGCCCTGACCATGCCCACTCGCTCCGCTCTCACCTCAAGGGGACGTATTGCCCCTGCCGCCGCAGCGACTCATGACCCCTGCACTGGTACAGTATGAGCAAACAGGGCGATGAGCTGATGTTCCAACGGGTGCAGTGCTCGGCCCTGGTGGTGGAGCGAGCTGACGCAGTCCATGGAGCAGGTGTTGCGGGCGCCGGACTTCAAGCCCCTGCCCAAAAAGTGATGACGGGCTGGGGTGGACCGCCCAAAAATTGATGGCGTGGTGGAGACGGTGCCCAAAAAGCGACGATGGATGGGGGCGTGGCGGGGGCAGAGCTTGTGGAGAGTGCGGCGCATGCACGGATGGGATTTGGGAGTTGGGGCGGTGCAAGCCTCCAAGTTTCAGGAGGGTTCTGGGGTGTGGGTAGTTAGTAACAAAGTAAACACGAACGAACCCCTCTCCGTTGCTTGCAGGGTGGTGTGGGATGACGGAATTTGACTGTCACCCACACTTTGTAATGGATATCGTGATTCAACCTGTATCAAGACGACGCGAGACGAGGCGAGGCAGCGCGAGGTCGAGGCAGCGCGACAAAAGAGGTGCACGGAAGCGACGCCTTATCTGCTGTCTGCAAGAAAATGCGCGACTTCAACTATTTGTGCCGAAACCTGCGGGTGGTGCTGGTTGTGCCCACCACGTCATATTGTGCACTTCCCCGGCCGGCGACACTGAACGCGTGTTTCGCCTGAGAGCCACTGTCGAAGTAAGCGGCTTGTATCCCATTGACTCTTTGCCTCAAAGCAAATCCTGCCGGTTTGGGCATCCCCGCCCCCCACCGGATCTGCAGTACACTGCAGCTTTATTCGCGGGTGCCTGCTTTGACCGATATAAAACAACAACCCCCGCTGGCCCGCACTTGTCGGCTACGCCGCCGACGCCGCCGATGTCGATCGACCCGCATCATGTGCATAACTTCTGGGGCGCGAGCCCTGCATTGGACCTGCAAGCGGCCGCCGCCGCCGCGCGCGCCGCCGCCGCCGCCGAACCCGCCACGCCCTCCCACGAGAATGAGGATGAGAACGAGAATGAGCCCAAGTTGACCGATCCCCGTCCTTTCGCCGCGCTGCTCGTGGGCACGTCGGACCCGCGGCACATCTTCACCACCCTGGTATGGCCCCACGCGGCGTCCTCTTTCACTCGTAGCGCACCGTCACACATACCATGAAACGGCGTCACCATTTCAGCTCAACTCAAGCCCTCACAGCTGCGGTAGCGGTAGCTCCGGTTTGGTCCTTGAAACGTTCAAGTTGTATCCCCACTTGGGTCCCTCCCCCTTCTCTCACGTCCAGCAACCCAGAGCCGGAGTGACGCCGCCGAGACGAGCGGGAACGAGCGCACGGCCCTGGAGGCTGGCACGGTCGAGGCGGCACGGGCACGGGTCGGGCGCGCGGGCCCTGCGGTTCCACGTGCACGAGGCCAACATGGTGGAGACCGCTCGGCACGTGCTGCTGCTCTGCGTCCTCATGGCCGACGACCTGCCACCCACAGACCGCATGGAGCGCTTCCTCGTAGGGCCGGGCCACTCCCTCCCTCACGGTTTGCTCATAGTGTACGTGTAGACATTCGCCGCGTCATCCTCCCAGGCCTGACCACTCGTTCGCTGACGGTGTGCTCACAGTGCATCTGTACACACTCGCCGCGTCCTCCTCCCTGGCTGACACGGCTTCCCCTGACTGCTTGCTCATGGTGCACCTGTTCGCCGCGTGGGGCCCTGCTTCCTGGAGATCTTCATGAACAGCATGGTGCGCGACTCCACCGCGGAGCTCGTCGAGCGCCACTCGCGCCGCCTGGCAGGGCTGCTCTTCAGACCTCAACCACTCGGCCAACGTCAAATCTCCTCCTCCTCCTCCGCGTGGTCTGTGTGAGCGTTCAATCTGAAGGTAAGTCACGCGGGCACCTCCGATCTCGGTTCGAGTGCTTGGTCTGAATGACCCTCGCGGCAGGAGGAGGTGGTGGGCGCGGTGTTCGCGGGCGAGGCGCCCGAGGACCCCATCGCCGCGGTGTTCGACTTCAGCCTGCTCAAGTTCAAGGAGAAGGATGAACTGATGGACTGCTTCCGCTCATGGTCGCGCTGCGTGCCCTTTGACATGGAGGTGGCGCGGCAGGGCCGCCCGGATGGTGCCCGCGACGTCATCCAACGCTCTCTGAACCCTCGTCTCTTGATGAAAATGGCATCCTGTGACGCGGCGACAGTATGCGGCGGGCCGTACTATGCGGGACCGACGGAGCCGAAAGTACTATGACGACCGATTCGATTTCCGCAAGAATGTAGTGGACTGGGATTACCACATGCGGGTGGAGGCGGCGGGCGCGGGTGTCATCCATTTCAAGCACTTCCTGCAGTGGCGCCTGGCGGGCGTCGGCTACCCCGTGCGCGAGGCCACGTACCCGGCGCCCAACCGCACGCTGGTGGGTTACGCCGCCGGGCGCACCAAGGAGTTCAAGGACCGCAACGGTGAGGACAACGGCCGCAGCGTGGCGAGCCGCGGGTTCTGGGGCGATATTCTGAACTCGCCGTACCACGCGTACGGCACTATGGCGGAGGAGCCCAGCCTGTTCAAGGTGGCCAACCGGCAGCACGTGAAGAACGCGGTGGAGGTGAGCGACTTCAACGTGGCGGCCAACTTGTTCGAGATGCGCGCCGGTGTGCCGTGGACGTCCAGGCTGGCCGGCGGTGGCGCGGACCAGGCGGGGTGCTCACTCACAACATGCACTCGACCGACGTTAAATCTCGTCCCCCTCCTCCGCGCGTCTGTATGAGCATCCTCACTCATGGTATGTCATGCTCCGACCTCGATCGAGTGCTTTGTTCTCAGCGACCCTCCTGCCAGTTCAACGCGTGGATGCCGGATGAGGGAGGCATGCCGGGCGATGGCGAGGGCGCGGGCGCTAGCGAGGTAGGGCCAGGTCAGCAATGCTCGCCACGTCATCCACTGCGTTACACGCCCTCGTTGATTGAGTTGCATGGCATCGTACGATACGGCGAGCATTCTTGATTTGTCCCTATAGCGAGGGGGGTGGTGTTGGTGGGGGCGGTGGGGGGGGCTCGTGGGAGGGCAGTGATGGTCCTTTGTTCGCTGAACATTGGAGGCGGCTTAAGGTGACCCTCATTGGCCCCGCGGACCTCGAGAAGAACTTTGCGGCTCGCGCAAAAAACCAAGGCAAATTCGATGCCATCGTGGTCGGAGCGTGGCAGGCGGGGCTTTGCGCCTTTTTGGGTGGTTTTATGTGTGCTCACCAGTTCAAACGTGCTTATGTTGAGCTGGAAAGGGAACGATTGCAAGACCAAATGGGGTAATGCGGCGAGTCAGCACGGTTACATTAATACAAAATGAGCAAACAGTGAGGTGAGGAGTGGCGAGGCCCTGGTAGGAGGTACAGAAAGTGACGCCGGCTCTGGGCGCCACGGCCCGGCGCGCCACCGGCGTCATGGTGCTCGAGGGTGCCAAATACTTCATATTCATGGCCAAGGAGAACTCGAAGGCGTTTGCCACGAAGAGCGAGGTGTTAGCGGACGCGGCGGTAGGGTCGGGCAGATATTGCCCGCCGTGCCATCTAGGGCACGCGGACCAGGGCGATAGCCTGATGCCTTCTTATACACAAGGAAGCGTCCCTCTCTCAGCCATAGCATTGTAAATCCTTGTGTTTCTTCTGTTGAATGGCATCCTATGACGTGGCGAGCGATGTCTTCCAGGCCCTAAGTGGCGGGGTTTGCACCTGTGCCGGCTGAGAGCAAACAGTCAGAGGCGGTGGCGGCGGCGGGGGTGGCGGCGGCGGCAGCGGCGGCGGCCCCCGCGGCGGAGGAGGAGCTGCAGGGGCTGGAGGGGGAGGGGCGGCAGGTGGCCGGACCCGGTGTGTTGCCGCACGTCGACGACGTGCACCGTTTCTTCGTTCAAACGCCGGCGGTGTGCTGACTGCTTTTTCATAGAGTACCCGTGCACATTCGCCGCATCCTCCGCACCGCTCACCAGCCTGATGGGCGTCGCCATAAGCGGGTAATTAAATTAAATTTAATTTAACTGTAAACGAACGCCGTGCGTCGGGTGCACGCATTGTGAGAGGAGAGAGATCTGAGTGACAGATCGAGCAAACACGTACACACTCGCCGCATCCCCATACTCGAGTTTATATCACCACTGACAGCTCAACGAAGCTCAGGCTAAAACAGGATCTGGTGAAGGGCCCCAGTTGAGCCGTTTTATCTCCGAAATCACGAGCAAAATGAGGGGTTCACACCATTTGAAACCATGGGGTTGCCGAGGTGGGCGAAGCCCTGCTGTCCTCATATCCACCGCTGTCTTCAACGGGACTCAGGCCCCTGTGTCGTAAGAAAATGGCGTTTTGTTTGGCCGGTCCCAAGTGTGGAAACTACTTTCACGCGGCTGAATCCGGTCGGCGATGTGACCAAATGCCGCTGTCGATACCAGATCTCTGTCCTTGCGCCATACAAAGCAGGTCATTTGAACTGCCGTATGGTTTGATTTTTACGACACACGGGCCTGAGTCCCGTAGTTGGAAAGTCGGAAGGCTCAAACGCGTGAACCTCAATCTCAAAATGTGAACAGTGACAAAGTAGCGTGATATTCCAGAACTCTTCGCTGGTGCGCGCGGTATACCTCGCGCGCCGTGTCGGGTCGCGCGCCTACGCCTACCTCTTCCCCTCTCCGCGCATCAGCCTCACAGGTCGGAGACGGCGCGTGAAAGGCACGAAGGCATTGCGAAGGCGCTGCCAACTGCAGATAACAAGCTAACTCACCTCGGAAAAGTTTGCGAGGTCGCCGGTTCATATCCCCTCATCGCGTTGCGAACGTTTCGTCTCGCGTGGCGGGACTTTCCTCGCGACTCTCGCCTCGACCCCCGCCTCGCGGCACACGGCGGCCACGCCCGCGGGTGCGTCACGCATTGTGCGGCACCGGCGCCTCGTGTTCAGTGAGCTGTGCAACCTCAAGAGTTCTTCAACTGTAAGAAAGCGTGTCGTTGCTGCGTGGGTTCTTCCGTCGTCCGAGGGGGTGTGAGCTGCCGCCGCCGCGGCGTTTCAGATTTATCGGCGCCGATCCTTCGTGTGTGAGTTGGAAGGTGGACAGGCGACATGGCGGACGCGTGGGAGGGATGGTTCACGGTCGCCGTCATCTGCGTGGCGTTCGGCTGCCTGCTGTGGGTGGGGCCGCGCCACTCCCACACACTTCACACCCGCGCTATCGATCGCTCTGCTAACCAAAGCTGATATCGTTTGTATCCGTCGTGGTACACCGCACCTCCCTCTATGTAAGGCCCGGTATCATCCCCGTAAGCATGGTGGTGTGTATACGCGGGTGCCCTACACGCGGGATGTGATCCAGCCCGACCACGTGATGGTGGGCGCCGTCGGCAGGGCGCGCGGCACGCGGCGTCCGCGTCCCCTCCCTCCCCTGTGTGCTCGTGGTGTATACCGGTACACACTCGCCGATTCCTCTCCTCCTGAGCCTGACAAGGCCTCCTCACTGTTTGCTCATTGTGTATTTGTGCACACTCGCCGCATCCTCCTCCACACGCATCCCCGTGGGGGTTGACGCTCAGGTGTGATGGCTCACTACGAGGCACCAATTAACCTCTTCAGCTAACATCCATCACCTAAGGCATAGTCTGTAAAAAGGAACAGAGAGAGACGCGTGAGGAGGCACCAGGGTTCCGCCTTGGGAAATAAAAAGGAAATGGAGTGTTGGGCGGGCCCCTGGCGCGCGGCGTGCTGATGGCCGCCGGTGTCGTCACCGTGCAGGAGGGCATCGCCGGCTTCGCCAATGAGGCAGGCCTCACCCTAACTACTATGTATTTTCCGATCTCAAACATGAGCCACTGGTCCCTGGAACCACTTAAGAGTCATCACACGTATCGCACTTATAACCTCAAATGTACTTGAGTTGAGCTGGAAAGATAGTTACGAGGTGCGGCCCTGCAGGCGGGGGCTGATGACGGTGGCGGCGCTGTTCGTGGTGGCGGCGGGGATCAGCGCCACGGGGGGGCTCGACTGGTACATGGCAGGGGCTTACACTCGTCCACTTTTCAGCTCAACCTGAGCCGTTTCTGGCACAAGGAGACACCCTGGACACCCCCTCATACTCCCTGACACCCGCGAAACACCCCCAATATACCCCCTAAACGTACCCCTTGTCCCAGAAAAGCGCTCACGTCGAGCCGAAAAGTGAACGAATGTAAGCCCCTGGTACATGGGCAAGCTGCTGGGGCGGCCACGCACCGTGGCGGGCGCGCAGCTGCGCCTCATGCTCCCCGTCGCCGTCGTGTCCTGCTTCCTCAACAACACCCCCGTGGTGGCGGTCATGATACCCATCGTGCAACGCTGGGCCGAGGTGGCGCAGATACCCCGCTCGCAGGTCATGATCCCCCTGTCATTCGCCACCATCCTGGGAGGTACCTGCACCCTCATCGGGACCTCCACCAACCTGGTCGTGCTGGGTATGTTGAACGCGTGGCCCGGCAGCGGCGCCGAGGACGAGGGCGGCGGCGGCGACAAGCCCCACATGGGGCTGTTCGACGTGGGCCTCTACGGTGTGCCGTACGCGCTGGCCGGCCTGGCTTACATCGTGGTGGCCTCACCCTACCTGCTGCCCGGCGGCCGCGTGAAGGGCGCCGCGCTGGAGAACGGCGGGCAGCGCAGCGAGGACCTGCTGGTGGGCGCGCGCGTGCAGCCGTGGTGAGGCCCGGTACAGGTTTAGGGTTTAGGGTTTAGGGTTTAGGGGTTACGGTTTACGGTTTAGGTACACACTGCAACCTTTGCCAGACCCGGTACACACTGCACCCGGTGTCGGGCCCGGCGCACACTGCACCCGGGGTCAGGCCCTGTACACTCCGTGGCGAGGTACAGCACGAGCAAACAGTCAAAGATATTCTGCCGGACCGTACACAGCGGTCAGCCGCGGTGGGGAGGACCGTGGCGGGAAGCGGCCTCCGCGGCTTACCGGGCAGGGGGGTTCTTCAGAACGAGCATTCGACCCGCGTTCAATCTCCTCCTCCTCCTCCGCGCGTATGTAGGTTCTTCCACCCTAAAGGTATGTCATGATCCGATCTCAATTCTAGTGATTGTACTTAATGACCCTCCAGGGGGTTCATTAAGCAGACAGTCCGCTCAAGTAGCTTATTTAAGCTCTGTTTTCAAATATGAGAGTGAGTTGAGACTCTTTTTCCTGTATGAGCTTTCAGTCAGAGATCTGCCGGCTTGGACAGTGAGCCGTCTTTCGACAAAATCGCGAGAGAATCTCGAGTACGATAAAGTTCGGGTTTGGTGATCGCCGACCGACCGCAGACCCTCTGACCAAAAGCCCATACGCCAGAATGATCTCGAATCTGACCAAGTCCGGAAACCGAGCTTAGATGAACAACTTGCGCGGACTGGCAGAAGCACTAGATAGACATTGAATCGACAAACAGAGTCCGCGCGTCTGTATGAGCATTCAGCCTGAAGGTACGTCATGCGGGCACGTCCGACCGCGGTTCGATTCCTCCGTCTGAATGACCCTGGTGCGCGGCCTGTACCTGGTGAGCGTGAAGCGCGCCGACGTGCTGATCCGCGCGGTGGGCCCCGAGTTCGTCCTGGCCCAACACGACGTTCTCTACTTCAC
>Ga0307488_10004510_pt1 | contig 11619 bp, 20 predicted proteins | sample SB02metaG_FD_202248 | JGI IMG/M metagenome (GOLD analysis project Ga0307488, IMG submission 202248) | Sea-ice brine microbial communities from Beaufort Sea near Barrow, Alaska, United States - SB 0.2 | ecosystem: Environmental > Aquatic > Marine > Coastal | place: USA: Alaska | collected...
AGGGATTAGGGCGCCGTACACGGGGAAGTCGGCGGACTGGCTGCCTTCCAGTAAGCCCGGGGCAAATGATGCTCGCCACGTCACATGATTGTTATTTAATCCAATTCAATAAACGTGGGTGAAGAACGTGGATGATGGTGTGACGGGCATTGGTCTATTCCGATGACGACGTGGCGGGCATTTATGTACTCATATGATGACGTGGCGGGCATTCGTGCACTCATATGATGACGTGGCGGACATCCGTATACTCGGATGATGATGACGTGGCGGGCATTCATGTACTTGTGACCCTCACCCTGCAGGCCGGCTTTGCCCGTCAGGATCTTGCCCTTCCACAGCCCGCTCAGGTCGGTCGGCCACTCCGCCTCCATGCCCCAGGGCAGGGTCTCACAATTGTTGCTCGCCACGCCATTGGATGTCATCTAATTCAAGGATTGAGGATTCAAAATACGATGGATGACGTGACGGGTAGTGGGCCTGGCAGATATTGCTCGCCACGTCATATGATGCCGTTTGACTCAAGAATCGAGGGTCCAAGTTGCATGTGGATGACGTGACGGGTAATGGGCCTGGCAATTCTTGCTCGCCAATCCATAGGAAGTCGTATAACTCAAGAATAGAGGGTCCAGATTGCGTGTGGACGACGTGGCAGGCAACATTAGCGTGACCCAACCCTTGGGGCGCATGAGCAGTGAGGCGAAGTCAGCCTTGAGCGCGACGAGGTCCAGGTTCGCACCGTTGACTAGGGACAGGTGGGCAGATAATACTGCTCACCACGTCAGGGGGAGAGAGAGCGAGCGAATGTGTAGCGATAATGATTTGGATTTCCAGGGTAATTCCCCATAAGAAGGAGAAATTCGTGATTATATTTTTCGAAGCAGGGCCAGGTGAATAATGCACGCCACGTCATATGATGCCATGTTACTCCAGAAACTGATAAACGATGGTTTGCGGCACGATGGAGGACGCCCCCGCCGTCATCCTTGAAGTCCTGGGGGTTGGGCGCGGCCGGACAGTCCGCGAAAGAATCCACGCCGGACTTCTCCAGCGTGTACACCACATCGCCCAATCGCAAGGGTCCTTTGGGGGTCTTCTCGAGGGTCGAATGGGGTTCCTAAGGGGGGTCTATTGGTCATTTGGAGTTATAAATGTGGGTCCTTTGGGAGGTTTAATTCAGGGTTGAATGGGGGTCCTATGGGTGATTATTGAGGATCCTTTGGGTTTCCTGATTGGTTTTATTGAGGGTCCTTCTGGGGTTTGCATGAGGGTCTAGGGGGGGTCCTATGGGGTATAATTGTGGGTCCTTCGGAATTTTAATGTGTGTGTACTCGTTACTTCATTACATTTGAGCGATAGACGTGGATGACGCGGTGACCGGGGAGGAGTTTGTGGTGTTGCCCCACCTGAATGACGAGCGAAAAGCAGCGCTGGGCGACCATTAGGTCGGCGCTGGTGGCGGCGGAGGTGCCCGGCAGGTGGGGCCGTGGTAGAGTGACAAGATATGATCGGGAGATCGATATGGGAGATTGATACGGGAGATCGATATGGGAGATCGGAAATAAATGGGATATGGGTTATCGATTTGGGATACGGTGCATCGATATGGTTATCTACCATATCGATATGGTTATCTACCATATCGATATGGTCATCCTGGATATCGATATGGGAGATGAAACTAATGATATGGGAGATGACAGTATCGATACGGTCATCTCCCATATCGATATGGGATATCTTGTCACTCTGGGCCGTGGCCCGCGCCTCGCCTCATCGGTTGCTCATAGTGCGCCTACACACGTTCACCTCGTCCTCATCACCCGTCTGTGACGTTAATAATGCTCGCCACGTTAGATGTGTACGGCCATTCAACTCAATACGTGAGGGTTTACAGCGTGGTGCATTGCTCGCCACATCTTAGGCTGGCATTGAACTCAAGAATCGAGGGGCTGAATGTGGTGGATGACGTGGCGAGCACCTCGTTCTTTGCCCTGCCATGAGGAGCACGTAGCTGCCGTCCGGCCGACCGTTAGGGAGACGTAATTGAATTGCTGTAGAATTAAATATTATGAGATTAGTAGACGTGTCACAGGGTGTCACTCGACTCAAGGCATGAGGGTTTAAAACCCAGGTGATGACGTAGCGTGCTAGCCGCGTCACGGGCTTGCACTCGACTCAAGGAATGAGGGTTTAACGGTCGGGTGATGACGTGGCAAGTACGCCGCGTCACATGGGTCTCTAGACTCAAGGAATGCGGGTCTGACGCGTGGGTGGGTGATGACGTGGCGAGCGCTATTTACTCGTCCCTGCCGCTTCTGGAGTCCGCGGTTGACTTGCATCACGGCGTACCTGTTCCGGTTCGTGTTGACAGGATATTCAGGTCCAAGTTGAATGCATTTCAGGTTCAAGTTCAAAGGATACGCAAGGGTGATGGATACGAAGGTACGAGGTCAAGCTGATTGCATGAAGAAATGATTTGAAAGGTGTTCGTTCTGGAGAACGTCGGGATCAAAGCTGATAGGATGGTGGGTTCAGTTTGAAAGGTGGACGTACTGGATAACGTCGGGGTCGGCCTCGGAGTAGGTGAGCAGTGGGTTCTCGGCAACACCGGGCCACAGGGCCTGGCACGCATTGCATGACTGTTTGCTTAGAGTGTACCAGTGCACCCGTACACACTCGCCGCATCCTCCTCCCTGGCATGGCCACTCGCTCCCTGACTGTTGCTCCACAGTGTACCAGTGTACCCTACACACTCGCCGCATCCTCCTCCCTGGCCTGGCCACTCGTCCTCGTTTGAGCTCAACCTGGTAACTTCCTCAACCGCCAGCTGTTTGGTCTCTGAACTTCACCTGAAACCACTCAAAGATGCTCAAGTTGATCTGAAAAGGGAACGAATGCACGACCTTGCCCGCAGTGATGAAGAACATGCCACAGAGCAGGGCCATCCCATCGTTCCCTTCTTCAGATTAGAACTAGAGCCGTTTTGTCCATAACCCCGCTCAACGTATCCCTCGGAGGTGCCTATGTTGACCGGAACACGCATCGGGTTTGAGGCCATGCCGCAGAGGTGTTCCATCGGGCTCAGCGTGATCGCGGACTTGATGACGTGGCCGATCCACAGGCTAGGGCCATGTGAATCATGCTCTCACCATGTCATAGTGTGCCATTTGATTCAAGCAACCAGGGTTCGGCACGCGGTAGATGACACATGACGTGATGGGCACGATTTGACCAAGCTCGCCACGTCATAGGTGTCGTTTTGACTCAATCGACGAGGGTTTAAACCGTGTCGGATGAAGTGGCGAGCATATTCGACAGCCCCCCACCACAGCCCAGGCATGCCTTCGGGCCACCCGCCAGGGTCTTGTGTAAGTACATATTTTCCGCCGTCACTGGAGTATCTCGGAGGCATCAAGTGCGATAACTCAAGCGGTTGCAGGGACACGAGGGGCTCAGGTCGCGAGCCTGGTGCCCCCTTATACACGCGGAAGCGTCTGTCTCCTCCTCTCAAGAGCTTGCAAGGACGGACGGCTTAATGTCGAGCGAAACAAATACCCTCATAAACACCTCACAGATAGTTCTACTCAAGTCCGCTGGGAAACTTGTTTTTTGCGAAGGCCCTGCCACACGGCGGTGGTCTCGGCCGCGCCGGCGTCAGTGACCCGCTCCGCCGGTTTGGCGGCGCCCTTAGCGTAGCGCCGCGCGTTGAAATTGAAAGCAATCCTTGCAATTTGTTTATGATATTATAGTTTCAAGCGTTAAAACCACAGGCGCTTTGAACACGGTCGGGTTTTGATATTGTGAAGCTGCACCGCGGCCTACCTTGGAGAGCTTCCCCGCCACGGCGCTCATGGCCTTGGAGACCTGGGTGGTCGCGCCGGGGGATTCCTCGGCGACGTGGTCCGCCACAGTGTCGCCCTTCATGCCGCAGGGCCAGCCAGGTGCGTTTTGCTGTCAATCAAGAAATTTAAATAAAACGCAGCAGCTAGGACCGTGCAAACTTATCTGGCTATCTGGGTTGCTAAGCACTACACTACTAAATGCACGGGCTCGCATCTAAGTCATATAATGGCATCAGTGCAGGGCCACGTAAATTTTGCGGTCCACTTCATAGAATGGCATTGCTGAAATGAATACTCAGCCACGCCTCAGCGATCTTGGATTTGATTTCATCACCCTTCTCAGAGCGGAGGCGGCGGCGCGCGCCCATACCCGGCGCATCGGGGCCCGGCGGGAAATGCTCGAAATATCACAGGGTGTCATTATGACAAAAGACGTGAAGCTAGGAACGATTCCAATACATTCCAATATGTTTTTACTGAATTGTGACTGATCGCGAGGATGCATGTCATAAACTCAGGAAACGAGGGTTTGACATGTGTTGAAGGACATTGTGAAGAATTTCTGGCGAGCCCTACCGGCGCGGCTTCCTTTCCGAGGCGCTTCATCAGGAGCGCCTGTGACCAGGGGCCGGTCAACCGTTCTCATGCTCAGCTTAACATGAGCCGTCTCGTCCCGCACCCCACTTGGACCATCCTCGTACGGCCTTACAATCGCTAACCTTCCCGCTTGACTTCAGCACCTTCGAGGGATAATTGAACGGGGGGTCACAGGGACAAAACGTCTTGAGTTAGTAATCTGACAACGGGAACGATTGTAGTAATGCCTCATCACCCACCAGCCGAAATATGTTACGATGTAGCAGATTAATCCTCAGGTTTAGCTCTGATACGAAGGGGGAAAACAGAAAACGATTGTAAGGCCCCGCCTCTGACGCGTCGTGCTTGGTGAGGTGCTCGGCGCCAACGCCCGAGGCGAAATCAGCCGGCTGAGGCGCCTTCGGGCACTGCGGCGCCGTGGCTTTCACCGCGCAGGGAGCACAAAACTATATACAATACATGTATCGCATCATGAAATGAACGGAATCGCGAGGAGCACACATAGGCATTCAGTCTGACACACCTGCGACGTCTAGTCTCATATGTGTGCCGGCAGCACGCGGTAAGATCACTGCACATCATGCACAGACATTCTTCAGTCATACACACCAACGACGTCTTACTTAGTGTGTGTTGACAGCACGAGGTACGATCGCCGCATGTCACATACACGCATCCAGTCAGAGACACCAACGACGTCTTAGTTCGTGCGTGCCTATGGCACGAGGTAAGATCGCCACGTATCAGCAAGCCACACACACATTCGGTCAGTCACGGCAACGATGTCTTAGTCTGAGTGCGCATCACCCCCCTTGCTGGCACGAGGTAAGATCGCCACGTATCAGCAAGCCACACACACATTCGGTCAGTCACGCCAACGATGTCTTAGTCTGAGTGCGCATCACCCCCCTTGCCACATCACCGGTGTCGGATGTCCCCGGGGCGGCGGCAGGGCCGTGGGCGCCGTTCATGTGGTAGGGCACGTCACACACATTAGTTATAGGCCTCTGTCATGTGAACGACTCTGAACGCGCAAGATTCGGGCGGGAGTCATGGACCGAAAACTATGGAGAGCGATTTCGGCAGTTCTACACGGAAATTCGACCAACTCAAGAATCCCAGTCTGAAAAGAAATGTACTATTTGGACAGTCCCAAGAACTGCATGGGAGGCGAATGTGTACAGGTGCATTATGATGAGACAGTCATGGCCCCACGAAGAAGAGTTGGTCGCCGTCCACCACGTAGGCGTTGCACCACATCTCGCGCCCGTTGTCATGATCCGCCCCGGGCATGGACCGCCGGGTCAGGCCCGGCGTCATCCAGCACGCCAGCGTGATGTTTGTTTACTTTTGACAGACTATCATAGCGTGTACACATGCCAGCTAATGAGCCTAATTCGTGCCTGGTAGTGAGGTCAGCCATCACACTGTATAAAACCAGGGGGCGAGTGCTTTCTCGTGATAGCGTGTAGGAAGTCGTCCACTTTCATCAAGTCCTTGCAAATCCTTACGAGGAGGGTGCGTTGAAGTACACGTGCGCGCCGCCGGGGCCCGGCCGCGTCTGGACGCCGGCCTGCGTGTGGATGTTGGCGTCCATGATCGTGCTCGGGTCGTCGTCCAGGGCCGCGCCATTCGTTCCGGTTTTAGCCAGCCGGGGAGGAGGATGCGGCGAGTGTACGAGTTCACTGGTACACTGTGCGCAAACAGTCATGGAACGATCGTAAGGCCAGGGAAGAGGATGCGGCGACTGGCGAGTGTGTCTGGGTACATCGGTACACTGTGCGCCAACAGTCGGGTAAGGGCACGAGAGGAAGGCCGCCCCCCTGCCGTCGGGGTGGAGGAAGAGCCACGCGTTGGGCGCGCAGCCGCAGAGGAGGGTCATTGGATCATGCACGCCTCGTCACACTGCGTCGCCTAACTCAATAAACACATGTCTATACTGTGGTGAATTGTTCTACGTGGCGAGCATTTGCGGGGGCCAGGGCGACAGCCTGGCGCCTCCTTATGCACGTGGAAACTTCTATCGCTCTCTATCTCTGGCAAGCATTTGCCACGTCATATGGTGCCACTTGACGCAAAAACGAAGGTTCTCACAGCGGTGATTTATGCGGGAGTCGAGAATAAACCACATCACAGGGTGTCACCTGACACAATCATCAACGAGGGTCTACACTACGTCGAATGACGTGGATAATGAACTGTGGCGAATGACGAGGCGAGCGTACTTTGCTACGAGGGTATGCGTTGTGGTGAATGACGTGACGGACATACTGCGAAACTATGGTCTATACTACGGCGAACGACGCGACGATCATACTGCGAAACTAAGGTGTACCATGTCAGACTGTGGCGAATTAACCGTGACGCGGCGATCATAATCTGCAGCCCCGCCAGCTATGATGGCGGTGTAGGCGAGGACCTCGGGGGCGTGGGCGCCCTCCACGCCGGTGCCCGCCAGGATGTAGCGGCGCAACTTGAGATTCTAAGCAACGTTTGAGAGCGGCTCATCATATTTAAGCTTCAAGCGCTGAAACCAAGCGCAGCCAACCCGGGGTCAACCATGGGTAAACCACTCAACCTGCACCGCCCTGCCAGCAGCTTGCCCTTCCAGATTCCCACCAGGTCGGTCGGCCACTCCGCGGCGTCGCCCTGGAGCTACGGCATCACAAGCAGAACAACTTGTAATAAAATATCCCCCCCTCTTGGGAACCTGAAACTTACGAGCGTCATCTGTCAGGTGGAAGCGTGTTGACCCCATAACCTGAAGTGACCGCGCCACTGCTTTCCTCACCAAAATGTACCTTCGCGTCCATTTGTGGTGTTCGGGGAGATGTATAGGGTCTGGTCTAGGGTATTAGACCCTATGAGGTATTCATTACAATACTCGTAAGACTTCTTTGGTATTTTGTGCCTTTACCCGCATCAGTGAGAGAGTATATCCGCTCGGTTTGATCACAGAAGGAATTGATGCGTGTTGTGTTGCATATGGGGACTGCGGGAAACCTCCCCGTAAAAAAAAAGAAATGGGACTGTGAAACGCTCAATACGACAATACCTCATTTGACGAGTTTGAAACCATCAGGGACCGAAAAGAGGATGTCTCAGTGGGGCCCCACCCCGAGGCGGCGGGACAGACCGGCGGAGTCAGCGCGTAGCGCGGCCATGTCCAGGTTAGCGCCGCCGCCGCCGCCGCCGCCGCCGCCGCCGCCCAGGGCCCAGTGCACAACGCTCGCCGCGTCAGATTATGCCGTATACCTCACGCAACAAAGGTGCCAGTTAACTCGAAGTCAGTGTCGGAGGGACTAGTCCTTCTGATCTCCTCGCAATCGAGGGTTTATTTACTCAAGGATCGCGACCCTGTCGGATTTCCGGAGATGCGGTCGGCAGGATTTTCGCTGAGTAACGTTCTGATTGGTCGAAGGGACTTCGATACCACAACTTCGACACCAGAATCGACACTGAGTTTGAGAGATGCTCGCCACGTCGCAGGATGCCATTCAACTTCAGAAATGACGGGGTTGACACGGCGGTGGATGACTCCCTGGCTCAGAGTGACAAGATATGATCTGGTCATCCTATCCACAAGATGACAAGATGACAGTATCGATAGCTCTATGGAAGATGACGGTATCGATATGGAAGATGACCTTCAGGTGACAGTATCGATATGGGAGATGACAGTATCGATATTGGATATCTTGTCACTCTGCCCTGGGAGGCTCCCCGCCATTGCCGCGGAAGCCGAAGTCGGACGGCACGGGCGGCGCCGGGCACCCGTCAAACGACGACACGTCAAACTTCAGGAGCGAGTACGCCATGCCGTCCGTAGTCTAGGGCCGCACGGATCACGCTACCCACGTCACTGAACCCCCGGATCATGCTAGCCCCGGAGAAAAACAACCCAACCCAACCCACATCACAAAGTCACACACAGTCAAGACTGTGCCATGCAACGCACCAAGCTCTCACACCTCCAGTGACCAGTGGGCAGTTGCATCGTGTGAAGGGTGACATTGGGGTGTGCTGGCACGGGGACCAGGGCGGAGGCCTGCTGGTGCCTCCGTATACACGCGGAAGCGTCTCTCTCTCTCTATCTCTTGAGGTGTGCTGGCTCACTGACAGGACCGCCAGGCACCAAATATGATCTTTAGATACTTGTCTATACAAAATAAAGGAAATTATTGTTTCCGTGGAGCCTGACCTGGAACGCGATGGCCAGACACTGGTCGCCGCTCTTGAAGCGCTGCCCCCACGCGTCGGCGGTGGCGGCGACCGTGCCGTACAGCACCATGTAGCTGCCGTCGGGCCGAGCAGCAGGGTCGTTGAGCACGGGCGCTCGAACCGAGGTCGGACGTGCCCGCGTGACTTACACATCAGGGTAAATGCTGATACAGACACGTGGAGGAGAAGGAAGAGATTCAACGTCGGTCGAGTGCTTGGTCGTATTTAACTCGTGCAGGGGGGTCATTGAGAACACGCACTCGAAACGAGGTCGGAGCAATACTCAACTTCAGGGTGAATGCTCGTACAGACGCGCGGTTTCAGTTCGTCGATTCAACGTCCAGCTGAATGATTGTTCTCATTGGACGACGTGGATGAGAAGTGGCCTGGCAGACATTGCTAGCCCAGCCCGTCACAACATGCATTTTGACATCTCCAGAAAGTAGGATTCAAAATGTGTCGACCCTGCCGCTTCTGGAACCCGCGGTTGACGCCGATGACCGCCGTCTCGATCTCGTCGGAGTGTTCCCCTCGTCCCAACACCAACATCGGGCTCTCGGCCACGCCCGCCGCCAGGGCCGCCGCGGGATGTGCGCGCCACGTGCCCACGTCACGGGGTGTGCTGCTTTACGACCATGTGCCACATAGGATATATAGCTATCATGTCTCCACCCTGGCCCCAATACTTATCCACTCATCCTTCCTCTAAATGTAGCTCTACACATATTCTGTCGATAAAAAAGTAAACACCTCCGGCGCCGGATCGCAAACTTGCATTTGCTTGCTCGATCGGTAGCCTACGGGTCGAAACCCCAGACCCCAGGCGCTGACGCGTCTTAGTAGGGTACCTGTTAACGCACTATACACGGGTGTGCAATTGTGGAAACCAAATCGGAAAACCAAGTGAACTTCTCGAAGCTAAGTAGCGCGTGTACTCAGTATCGAGTCAAGCGCTGTAATCGAATCGTGCATTGTGGTGGGTGTGCATTGCGGTGGATGACGTGGCGGACATCAATCGGCATGACACCCGGATCCCACCCGGTGCAATAAAGTGCATGACGGTGTGCGCCTCGTCGGAGTGTGAGCCGCCTCCCGCCAGGGCCGCGGCCGCCCCACTCGCTCCCATGGAAGCTCAACCGGACAGTTCGATCACGTTGTACCGGTGTAACCATGCACACTCGCCGAACCCACCAGTGCCGGGCCACTCGTTCTCGTGGTGCCTCAACCAGACTGTGTGATCACGGTGTACCGGTGTACCCATACAAACTCGCCGAATGTTGATCCCTAGCCTGGCCTCTCGTTCCCTCGTGTGGCAGCTTCACTGGCTGCATCTCTGAGGTATTAGGCTGCTGGGACATTCGAGTGGTTGCAATGACGAAACGGCTGGCAGTTGAGCTGAATAATAAAGGGACCCATCTGAGCAAATTGGAGATGTGCTTCCGGAACACTCATACTAGTACTCAAGGACCAACCCCATATCAAGGTGGGTGCGTGAGCAAAAAGGTCGGACTCCCGACCCTGTTGGCCTAGCGCAAGACGCTGTATTTTCTTGGTTGGGGGGTGGTGCCCTCGTAGTCAATTTGTTGTTGCTTCGTTGGGACAGTGAAGGAGTGTAAGGACCTGCCTTTGACTGGGACGTCGGAGGCGTGGTCGGGGAGGGCGGACTTGACGACGGTGGTGGTCCATATGCCCGCCATCAGGGCCGCCGCCACTCGTTCGCAGCGCACCTCAACCGAAGGTGTTTCGTCCCTGCGACTTCACCCGACAAGCCTTGAAGTCTCAAGTTGCGTAAGTTGTCTGAGTTGAGCTGAAAATTGGACGGGCGTAAGATACCCTACCGGACATGCCCTCGGGCCACACGGCGCTGGTGGCGTCGGCGTCGGTGGCGACGCCGGGGGTGGCCGCAGCCGCGGTGTTGGCGTCGGCGGCGACGGCGGGCACGGCGGCGTGGAGGCGGCGAGCGCGGGGGCCCGAGGAGGAGAGGCCGCGGGGTGTTGCCGAGACCGTGGCCACGCTGGCGAGGAGCACGAGCAGCGCTGCGGCGGCGGCGGCAGCGGCGGCGGTGGCGCCCGTCGAGCGGCGCGTCATGGTGGCTGCGGTGAAGGCGATACTCGCGGACGGGACGAGGATATTCGATGGGTCAGTGCAGGCGGGGATGTGCGGCGTGCGGGGTGCGCGTCGTTGTGTCGTTGCTCTGCTTTTCAGGGAGATCACCTCGCCTCGTCAGCAACATTCTTCAATCGTCTTTTGTGCCACTTGTCTGGTTGTTCGGCACCCCCGGATGAACCACTGCTCGCGATGCGCGCAACGCCGCGCGCCTCCGCCGCCGCCTGACAACAGGTGCCCGTCTCGTCCGTAGGCCGCCATGGACCCCGAAGCGAGACGCTGCGCGTGCGTGGCGTTCCGCGGCTCGCTGAGCCGGGACACGGGGACGGACCTCCCCGCCGCCGTCTGCGAGGAGCTGTTGGGGGCGACCTTCGAGTGCGAGAACGGGGAGGATGTCAGTCTTCCAAGGGAAGGTATCAAAACTTGATAATCGGGGAAGCTATCGATAATCAGACTTTTTGACGGTATCAGGTATCTATCGAAAAGGAAAAATCCACATAACTGCATGTATCATGTATCAATCGATCAAAGACGCCATAAGCTCGGTATCAATCGATACGTACGCTATAGTATCGATAGTTTGGCAAAAAGTTGAAAACCGACGTCACCGGCGAGATTCGAACCCATGTAGGCATTGCCTAGGGGATCTCCATCACCAGAACGATTGATTTCACGTTATACATGCCCACGAAAGCAGCATTATGATTCTGTTCGAAAACGATCTGTCCGAACCCTCCGCCCGCGCCACGCCACGAGCCATAAACCCTCAACCCTAAACCCAGTAACAAGCACCAAACCCTAAACGTACGGCAGTCAAGTTCCGAGCTCGGTACGCCCCTCCCAAAATGCC
>Ga0307488_10004511_pt1 | contig 11618 bp, 8 predicted proteins | sample SB02metaG_FD_202248 | JGI IMG/M metagenome (GOLD analysis project Ga0307488, IMG submission 202248) | Sea-ice brine microbial communities from Beaufort Sea near Barrow, Alaska, United States - SB 0.2 | ecosystem: Environmental > Aquatic > Marine > Coastal | place: USA: Alaska | collected 2017-05-06
CGCATGTTGGTCACGAAGCCGATTGTAGGGCAAAGACACCGGTCGGTGAAATTCTATACGAATTCAAAAGCTACGATACCAACGTAAATAGAGACCAAATCACTAAATTTTATAAAGATTTAGAAACAACCGGTATTAAATATGGTATCTTTGTATCAAATACTTCGGGTATCGTGGGCAAGAAAGATTTAGAATGGGAAATTATTAATGGTTCGTCATTAGTAGTCTATATTTCAAATACAGGGTTCAATGGTCAAGGGTGTATTATGGCGACAGAATTACTCCTTGCTTTAATAGAGAATAATATTTTAGATCAAGAAAATCATTGGCTTCTTCATCAGAACTATGAAACCGATAGTATTTATAAAAACTTAGTAGACTCTCTAGATAAATTTCGTTCAAGCAACGAAATGATGTATAAACTAAGGAAACATATCAAAGAGTATCGGTCAAGGAATAACTCCATGATCGATGGCTTAGAATCCGAAGTATTTCATCTTACACTGAATACAGAAAATACGTTCTCTGAAATACTCGGTTTAGTAGAAACGATCAAGAGTAAAAAACAAATTAACAAAAACTTTGATTTAGACGAATTTATACTGAATAATAATTTCAGCGATAAATTTATTCAGATATTTAGAGAATTATACAAGGTAATATTAAACTTAAGTTTAACTATCCATGTTTGTGATAACGAATGGTTGATATATAAAGATGGTTCAGATGAATTAGCACATACCAAAACCCAGAAAAGTAAGATTCAGTTATGTATCTCTAAGTATCCCGAAGAATTGGAAAATTTCTGTCCGCAGTACGAAGAGTTCAAGGATAAAAAGATTATTATTGCCCTAAATGATAATTATAAAATATGGTCTCAAGTAAGTTTAAGATTAAATTAGATAATAAAATATATATGAATAGTAATAATGAGTAATAGAGCACAAGCAGCAGCGCCAGCAGCAGCGCCAGCAGCAGCACCGGTATCAGCACCGGTAGCAGCAGCACCAGCGCCGGCACAAGCAGCTAAACAATCCGAAGAAGTTAAACGTGAAATATTATCATCACCGATAAGCAAGCCGTCATTTGATAATTTTGAAGAGGTATACAATGCTAATCGTAAAAAAATAAATGATAAATATGGGATATTGGTTAAAGAAGAACAAAAAATAAAATCTAAAATTGAGGGATTTAATCATGAAATGAAATTATTATTAGAATTAAATAATATCCACAAACAACCACCTAATTTAAGTGATGTAAAAATAGAAGAGCTACGGTCAGCAGATGATGGATTAATTTCTGGGCTACCTATAAGTAAAGCTAAGTTAGTAAAAGTACCGCAAGCACAAGCTGCAGTAGAAGCAGCAGCAGAAGCAGCAGCAGCAGCAGCAGCAGCAGCACAATTAGTGAAAGCAAGACAAGAAGAAGTAGCAGCACAAGCAGCACTAGTAGCAGCAGCAGCGGCACCAGCAGCAGCAGCAGCAGGAGAAAGAGTAGCAATAGCACGAAATGCAGTAGCAATAGCAACCCAAGTAGTAAATAACCTACCAAGCTCGGTAGCAGCACAAGCATTAGAAGAAGTAGAAAAAGCAGAACAAGCATTACTATTAGTAGTACAAGCAACCCACATACTCAGCACCCAAGCAGGACTACCAGCAGCATTACTAGCTGGAGTTGGAGGAGTTGGAGGGGAAGTACAAGTAGCGTACACAGAATCCCTGACAGCATATGCAGACGCACAAGCAGCAGTAGTAGACGCACAAGCAGCAGCAGCAGCAGCAGGGGTAGGACTAGGTGTAGCAGCAGCAACAAGAGCAGCAGCAGCATTACAATCAGTGACAAAAGCGAAAGTAGCAGTACTAGCAGCGCAAGAAGCAGTAATAGCAGCAATAGCAGCACTACCAGCAATACAAGCAGTAGCAATAGCGCAAGCAGCCCTCGCAGCAGTACAAGCAGCGCAAGCAGCAGAACTAGCAACACTACCAGCAGCAGCACTAGCGGCAGCACTAGAAGCATTACGAGAAGCACAAGCAGTGCCAGCAGCAGCACTAGCCGGTACAGCAGCAGCACTAGCAGCAGCAGCAGCACTAGCAGCAGAAGCACAAAAAGCAGCAGAAACAGCACAAGCCGTAGCTTCACAAGCAAAAGCACTAGTAGCAGAAAAAGTAAAAGCAGCGTCAACCAGTATACAATATTTCACCCGTTTAAAATGTGGTAGTCCGGCATGTAAAGGGCGGATTCAATATATGGCGGTTCATCAATTTGACCAGCAGAATGAAATAGTGGACGAATATTTAAAATCCTATCCCTCCTCCATAAAACCCTTTTATCTTCCGAGTAAAGTGTGGCCTAATGTTACTGACCCACCATTGGTAACCCGTGAACCGGTTAAAGGGATCATTAATTATTTTGGAGTGGATTATATAACAAGTAATTTTGACACGGCTTTCACGCGTGCGACAAATAGTCTTTATGGAGGATCATTAAAGGAAGACGTCTTTCGGCTCTTCCAGGCTACTACAAAATACGACTATTCCTTCGTTGATCCGTTAGTAAAAGATCAAAAAGTTTTGTATGGCGGTTATGGCCCTACTGCTAATTTTAAGTGTGGTTGTGGAACCCACGCGGATTACACTTTTGATGAATTAGGGCGGAAAATAAAAAACACAGTTAAGAACACTATCAAATGTGGAGATACACCTTTAATATCTCGGGAAAAGGATAGCACTTATAAATTCGTCCCTCTCAATAAAAAATCATATGAACCAAATACTGTATTTTTTTGTATGGGTTGTAATAATTTTTTAAGATACAATTGTTTAAGAGATCTAAATCAAGGTAAAACTATAGATCCACCATCACCATCAGAAATATACGATGAGCTAAGACTAACTGTACCCGTAATAAATGCTGATATGCTATTTAGAAATACTTTATTTCACGCCCCCTACCATAATCATTTAGAAAAAACAGCAATAAATTTAATTCGCATTTATAATTCGCAAGGTAGGAAAAAAGAATCCAAGTTAAATGATCTCATACTCGATAAAATTATAGGGGATTTTATCGAAATAGATGTTGATTTTAATAATCCCAACTGGCTTAAGGATCCCCTAAGGGACGCTGCTTATAAAGCTGTGAAGAAAAAATTAAGACTTCGGCAGTCTGGTGGTGCTGGTGCTGCTGGTGCTGGGGTGTCCGGATGTACCCAAGCACACCTAGATATAACCGCTATCAAGAATAGATGTCATAATGGGGGTGCGGCACCTGTACCGCCTGTTCGTCCTCCTCAGCCCGGTCAGCCCGGTCAGCCCGGTCAGCCCGGTCAGCCCGGTCAGCCCGGTCAGCCCGGTCAGCCCGGTCAGCCACAGGGAAATAAGATATTAGACAGTGATGGTAAAACATTTGTTAAAAAATATGGCAATTTAGAATTAAAACCGACTTATGAAGAATTTTTAAATGAATTAAGTAAATGGCAGGTATGTCCGGACGAAAACGCACGCCTTGAAGAAATAGCAACTGTAAAATCAGGTACCAGTGGACTTAGTGCGGGAGATAAAAAATCATTACGGTCTAAAATGATAAATTTACAGGATGGATTTATACGAGAGTTTGAAAATATATTCTCATCGGAACTTACTTGGTTTCCATTTATCAAATCGGATTTTAAGGCGTTAAACGATTTAGCCGCGGGCGATGGCGATGGCGATGAATATCCAAATAAGACACTAAATATATGGGGTAAACCTCGCAAACTGACAGATGAACTGTATGCGGCGTTAGACAGCAGAGACGATGAGAAAAACAAGACTGGGTCGGAAAAGCATGCGAGATTGAATAAAACCGAATCCAATGCGATAAGAAATAAAAAACAACCAGTCACTGATAAAGATATATTTCAGATAATGTGTCCTGGGTTATCCTTTGAAACCCAAACAATAACTCTTGATCAAACTGAAGAGTCCGTTTTGTTATATTCAGTATTTATGAGGAATACTGACCCACTGTACGCTATCTTGGGTAGATATGGTGAAATTACCCCGAAGGGTCAGTGGCCTACTGATCACATTGACGCGTTAGTTCTTACCCAAATTGAAACTAATATTACAGATCTTGCTACAGCACGAACCACGCTAGCCGCGTGGCTAGGAGGAGGAATGAATATAGCGACTTACATATCAACGCAGCGAAGAGGGTTCCCCAAATATGAATATAAGCTGTCATTATCAAAAATAAGAGCGGCATTGGAAGATAACCAGAACAATGATGTCTGGGACGATTTAGTGAGTATCCACGGATTAAATAATCTTAATAATTTAGTGAATTGTTTTGGGGATGATGCTGGTGGGCAGAAGATATTAAACTTTAGTGGACAATTACCTAAATACACTACGATAAAAGATGCATTGGACTCAATCCAAACAATCAGTCCCTCAATACAAACATTAAACTCTAAATACACGGGTGAAGCCGCGCTATTAAAAACCGAGTATAACGTGAAAAATACCGATAAAGAAGCCGGGGAAAGCGATGCCCAATTTCTCAATATAGTTACTAATATGTGTGGGGAAAACGCAGGTATATTTTGGTTTGGCGATAAATTAGATAAATATGAATATAAGAGATATCAGGCTGCGAGAAGTATTCTAGCTCGTTTAGGTGTTCTTTATTTACCATGGTATGACACGGGGTTTGTAGAAGCATTGGGTGCCATTGATGGACCAAAAATGACCAATGGCAGATTCTCGGCAGCTATAATGGGAACACAAAACTTAAAAGGCACCTATCCTAATATAACTCGTGATGAGGCAAAGAGGGCATTGTTAGCTATGACCAAAGGACGGGATTTTCCTGGGAAAGATGTGATATGGTTGACCGAAAAGGATGTTACTCCAGATCCTACCAACACCGGAACCAAGTCCATTATTACTGTCGATTTAACTCTTCAGAAGCCAGGGACTACGATTCGCGTTGGAGGACCGTGGGGTGACCAAGTGTATACTTTTGACTTACCTCCCCTAACCCCATTTGAGAAGCTCCCTCCAAAAAAGAAATGGAACATCACGCACGCGGAACGGGATTTGTGGAAGTCGCGCCCTGCCCAGTACAACTTGGAGGAGACCACCGCGATGGCTAACTTTAAAAACTACACTGAAAAAGAATATCTATTTGAGGATGATACTAATCAACGGAAGAAGATCGTAGATAATTTAATTCTTGACCTACATAATGACTTAAAAGAGGATACGACGAAACCTGTTTGGGATAAGTACAGAAAACAAGTATTACCGTTGTTTCCATTATTAGCGGTTGGCACCAGCATTGACCAATTTATATGTACCGATCTTGAGGAACCAAGGGGGATAACAAGCAAGTATAGGATAACCCAATTGCGATCCACTGATAATATTTTATCGGGTTCTCATAGTCTTGGGAATGAAATAAGCGAACAATCAACTATTTGGGTGAAACCGAAGGATTTCAATGGTCTACCTTTAAAAACACCAATACAAATATTAAAATTAAAACAAAAGATAAAAGATAGCGCAGTAGATTTTTATAATGCCGTTGATTTGCTCAACGCGGATAAAGCGACCCAAAAGAGATATTTAGAAGAATATAAAAAATATAAAAAAGGCCCAGATGAATCGGGTCCAGATGAATCGGGCTCAGGTGATTCGGGTTCAGGTGATTCGGGCTCAGGTGAATCCGGAACAGGTGAATCCGGTACAGGTGAATCCGGAACAGGTGAATCCGGTACAGGTGAATCCGGTACAGGTGAATCCGGTACAGGTGAATCCGGTACAGGTGAATCCGGTACAGGTGATTCGGGCTCAGGTCCCGAAAAAGATAAAGAAGGCTTGGCAGAAACCGATGAAGGGCAAGATTTAAAGGAGAGGACGCACGATTATTTATCACAGACAAGCGATGAATTAGATAGATTGAAATTATCACTGAAACAGAAAGAAGAAGTATTAAAAAGTCTCGCTGAAAATATAAAGTTACTGAAATCTCGGAGACATGGGGATGACAGTGAACAGCGACAAATACAACAGATGAAATATGAAAAAAAAGAAAATGAATTTATATTGATTAAAAAATTAATTGAACAGCGAGAGGAAAAATTAAAAATCTTGAGAATTTTATCTGGAAAATTGGATGAAAAGGATGAAACTGAAATCACAGAATTATTAAATAATGAAAAGGCTGAAAGGGAAGCCAATTTCCTAAAAATGGAAGAAGGATTGAGCGGTATAACGGGTAAAAAAAAGGCGGAGGATAGTAATTATACAAAGGGGGTTAAAGAAGAAGAAATATTAGAATTAAGATCAAAAGTAGAACGATATGAAAGAGAAGAGCAGGGTCATGAATTAGAATTAGAGAGAGGAGGGTATAATATGAGTGGTGGGGGGGGCAGAGAAAGACGTAAGAGAGACGAACTTCCAGATTTATTATATAAAACGAGTAGCCGGCGTAATAAAAATAAAACCAAGCGTAAAAAAGAAAGGGGGCGAGATGGAGATGATAGAGATTATAGACCGAGGAATGATAGAAGTATTCGCAAGAATAGGGATAGACAAACAGATAGACAAACAGATAGACAAACAGATAGACAAACAGATAGACCAAATAATAGAAAAAAAGATAGAAGTTTAAAGAAACATTAATGAATTCATTAAATGTTCGGTCTATATTTACGAATACGTTTAAAGGATTATATTTAAATTTAGTATAAGTTTATAAATGGCTCAGGAAACCCAGATTGGTAATTTAAGTGGTGGAATTAGTGACGAAGATTCACGACTCGTGGATAGCATTTTAAATGATATTAATGGTTCAGGTGGTCCTCCTCAGCAGCAGCAGCAGCAGCAGCATCAGCAGCAGCAGCAGCAGCAGCAGCAGCAGCAGCAACAGCAGCAGGGTCAGCGACAAGAGCAGCTATCACCCGAGCAAGTCAAAATGATACAGCAGCAGCAGGCCCTCAGACAGCAGCAGATGGCTCAGCAGCAACAGATGGCACAGCAACAGATGGCTCAGCAAGCATCCGTTCAGCAAAAAATGAATATGATACAACAGGGTTCATCAGGTGATATCATGGAGAGTGTGAAATTAGAGGCGAAAAATATAATGACAGTTGTTTTCTTATGTATTATTTTTAATATTGAACAGGTTGATAATCTCTTGAAAGGCGTAGCTATGTTTGTTGCGGAGGGTGGTCAGCTAAACATGCAGGCGGTATTCTTAAAGTCAATCTTAATCGGTCTGATCTTTTACCTCGTTAAGACTTATCTCCTTTAAAGAATTCTAAAATTTTATCATTTTCTTCGAGTTTTTTACTACATTTATTAATGGTGACTTCTGATATTTTACATACTTCTGAAATACTCTTTTTATCAATATCTATATTATTCATCCTAATATAGAGAAAGATACATCCAGAAGCCATCGCTGGCGGTGTATTATCGTTTACTAAATTTAATTCTTCACAGAGATTGGATAATTTCGTAATAGATTTGTTATCACTTTCAGATAAATTTAATTTATGACTAAATCTCTCGATGAAATCGTGTAGATTTACGCTTTTATGGGTTTGGACGCGGTTTCTATCTTTACTCATTCGCATAATCTCTGTAAAATTCTTACATCCTCTTGTCATTATTTTATTATCGATCTTAAATAAACTTGATAATTCATTCGTTGATCTTGGGACCTCGCATTCTTTGCAGGCGAAGTAAATACATGCCGCAATGATACCGATTCTATTGGACCCTCTTGATATTTTGGTTTGACTGATTACTAAATAATAGGATTGGGCTGTTTCAGCGATAATTAACTTTAGATCGCCCGCAATACATTTATCTTCGATATCCTTATAAACTTTATAAAGACTTCTTTCTTTGTATGGCATAGAGTTCCACTGCTGGTATCGGGTTACCCTACTCATTTTAAAGTTATAATCATTCTTGATAGAAGTTCCCATAGATGATTGGGGTAACATTACATTCGTAGGCATACCGCATCTCGTCGTATTGACGTTGCTATCTTTATAATTCTTCCATTCCGGAGCACTTATAATATTACTCACAAGGTTGTTACATATCTTACAGAGTGTTTCCCCCTTATTAGTGTATTTATAATTATCAGTTATTTCGCAACATTGAATCTCTCGCTCAACGTGATTTATTTTACCAAGAGTTTTAAAGTAATCGTCGAAATTATCCATAATCTTTTAAATAGTTAAAAGTATTTTTAAATAGTTTTAAAATCAAATTTATTTCATAATAATATTTAATATGTATGCGAATGAATTAATATCGGGTTTATGGATTGGCGATAGTTCTATTTTAAATTCCAAAAAGTTCATGACAGATAATCAAATAGGTATCATCTTAAATTGTACGCAATTATTTGATTTTCCCGATTTAGATTTACAGAAAATCAGACTACCGTTTTCAAATAATATAAACTCAGATACCGATTTAAGTCTCCTACGACAGAATAAAGATAAAATTTTATCATTTATCAATGATAATATTGATAATCATAATATATTAATTGTATGTTATGATGGAAAAAGTATTTCACCCTTTATAGTCGCTCTCTATATTGCTGAATATAGTCAACTGGATAAAAAATCTATTTATAATATTTTATTAACAAAGGATAGCAGTTTATCGCTGTGGTACGATCTTTCTTTATTTTATAATTACTGAGTGGTCATTTTAATTTTCATTTCATTGGTTCATTTATTTGCGTATTTACGACCATATTTCATCCACAAGAAAATAGATACAGTGAAACCCAGGAGGAAGCCTGCGATACACTGATCGGGATGATCTTTCATGAAAGGTCGCGTAACGAGAGGACCGATAAAGAATGTGAGAATAGAATATAAAATCATAATACCGATCGTTATTTGATTTGAGAGATGAACCATTTATATATAATAGATATATAAATTAATTATTGAATTATTCATAAAAATCCCTTAATAAATCGTCAACACACTCAACATCTTTTAACTTTGAGCCGTTAGCATCTCTTACATCCTTAATATGAATTATTTTGCTTGAGTTACCACGAATTTTATTCCTCGTCGTATAAATTGGTCTTACATCAAACATCTTTTCTAAGAATTTATAAATATTTAATGTATGTTGTTCGCCAGCATAATATATGATATATTGAGGCGTCCTAAAATTATTTTGACCTTGAATAGGACATCTTTTCGGCGTTTCCTTGTTTAAGTCGAAATTTAGGAACATACGACATATCGCGTAAAAATCTGTAAATACCAGAGTATAATCAGTATCACTTAATTCTCTATAATTTTGTATAAATGTTTCCAATAAATCTTTCGGGAAATTAACATTTCGGATACATTTATGATATTCTTTTTGTATCAGTTTTTGCCTTTCACCTAAGAGTGTTTTATCGGTTACTTCCTCTCTGAATGATTTGTCTTTAAATTTTTCTTTTAATATTTTATTGAATTTATTATCTATTCTTTTGAATGTATAGGGTGCTATTAGTTGATTAAATCCTAAAAGGTATAGGACCATATCTCTATTACCGAATGTATTGTTAAAAATAGCGTATTGTTCTGGATATTCCATGAATAATTCATCGTATGGATTACTTTTAAAAGGTATATTGGGATTCTGTTTGGCGGCTTTTATCGGGGCAAATCTCAAGTCCCAATTTTGATATCTTATATTATCGTAATCACATTTCATACCCAAATTATGAACCGGGCACCCACCAAACTCTTCTCTTATAGCGTTCAAAGGTGATTTATGTCTCTGTAATTTCTTCCCTTGGGCGAGCCCATGATAAATAGCGTTTTCTGAAAATAGATCTATACAATGTGGGGATTTTCTTAATATTTTTTTGATCAGTGTAGAAATCTCAATTATTTCCGGAGAAGTATGGTGAATATATTGTGTGTGCTCGTCGCCGAATAATAAAAAATGTTTCATTACATTATTCACTTTAAATTTATAATAATGCATTGATATTGGTCCACCTATAATAACTTCTTTCCCCATGCTTAAATTTTTACCAGTTGGTCCTTCTTTATTGACACATCGCTTAGACTGAGGATTATAAATATACCCTGGCTTACATCTATATTTAAAATCAATAACTTCACCCTCATATAGTTTCCGGTCTATAATACACCGACCAGTCTTGGGATTTAATATTTTGCCGGGATCACACGTTTTCTTTTTAGAAGTTTTCTTTTTGGGTTTATTAATGCAGCGACCAGTCTTGGGATTTCTTCTTTTACCTTTGCTACATTTCTTCTTAGTCATCTTGATAGTTTTACGACCACATCTCCTTGTAGAATTATTTAATTCGCAATCTATAGATTTATCTTTTAAACTATCTACCTTCATACATCTATCTGTTTTAGGATTTATACCACAATACATCTATATTATAGATTATTTAATAAATTTACATAATTTCATATTTTGATATTTGATTACGGTGGAAATATCATCTATCGCTGAATCATCTCTCCATGGTATTTTATTACCCTTTTCATTAATCAGGGGTCGTGGTTCATCGTGCCGCTTGAATGCTAGATATCCATAATTATCTATGCGTTTTAAGTGAACTCTACAATAATCATCTTTTACTTTATGATAAGGACATCGGACATCTGAATATCTTTCACCCATTATCCGAGCACAACATCTTTCACTATCAGGTATATCTATAGTTTTCGCTTTTTCATTTATGGTATTTCTAAAAATACCATGATTAAAAATATCGCCATTTATTTTAGTATCAATTTGTTCTTCTAAATTTTCAATATCATATTCACTTAATTCATCCAGGAGATCGTTTTTTAATTTAAGTTTCAATAGATCGATAATATCCATATGGTAAATATATATATATATAATTAATCGAATGGTAAACAGAAATCAAATTTATTTTTATCTATTACTTCATCTATCATTTTATTAACTACGTGACCAACGATTCGTAATGTATTTACATTGTTTATATAAGCGTCTATATTTTCATCGATATACGATAAATTAAACTCTGATAAATAAATCGTCGGATGTTTAATACTAATTGTTTGCTTCAATTTATCTAAATAATATATATCAATACTTTTACTATCACTCGCCACCACTTTCCGTAGCACTTTCTCTTTCTCCTCAGATAGATGTATCGGATTCGCGATTAATCTTAATTCTGTTAGGTCCATGGTAATATATGTATTTTGGGATAATTATTATCATTTATGGACATAAAATTTAAAACTATATATTCATGGTTATCATTAAATATAATATCTGTTTTTTCGTTTTTGATGACCTCAATATACGGATTACAATCATCTCTTAAGAATGACTTGTATTTTTTAGAGAAATAATAATTCAAACTTAATATATCTGGATTCAAGTTAACGATATATTTATTATCAGTTAAGATCATATTTTTCTTTATTTTAAAGAATAGTCCATTCACCCTAATATCGTTTATCTCGTAAAAAATACGATCTTTATAAAATTTTATATCCTTCAAAGATACATATTTAATATCATTTAAAATTACTTTCATTATCTATTAAGAGAGTTAAATAATATTAT
>Ga0307488_10004512_pt1 | contig 11617 bp, 8 predicted proteins | sample SB02metaG_FD_202248 | JGI IMG/M metagenome (GOLD analysis project Ga0307488, IMG submission 202248) | Sea-ice brine microbial communities from Beaufort Sea near Barrow, Alaska, United States - SB 0.2 | ecosystem: Environmental > Aquatic > Marine > Coastal | place: USA: Alaska | collected 2017-05-06
TCAACTATAGTATAACTTCTCTAAAACCAAGCATTCCAAGGAATTCTTGAAAGCACCAAGATCAATGCTAAGGTATAGAAAATAGCCAGGATCTTGAATTTTGGTTGAGAGGTAAGTTTCTTTTTGTGTTTAGAATAACCCATGGTAATAAATACCACGGCTAAGATCATTACTAACGGATGCTCTACATTATATAATCTAAGAACCGAATCCTTCATTACTCCACCCATTCCAACTTCACTCCACTTACTAAAATAAGGAGTGGTGAAATATAATACGATCCCAATAAGCAATTGTAAGTGTGAAACAATAAGGGTGAATAATGCAATTCTAAAATTAGTTGCACCATATTCTTTACTGGCAATATATCCAACAATAGCATTTACAGATGCTACAATTAAGACGATAAGGACCAGATATGCCCAATAAGAATGTATAAATTGAATCGTTTCGTACATAGTTGTTATTTTAAGTATTAAAGTTAATGGAGTTTAATTACTCCCATTTATTTTCTGCTGCAGTGCCACCCCAAATAAGAGTTGCAATATATGGATTATCTATAAAGATATTTCTGTTTCCCTGAGCAGCATAGATCACATTATTTCTTTGAATCTCAAAGCCTGAAACTGGATCTTCTCTGTTCCATTTCAATAAAAGTTCCAATCCTCCCACTTTCACAAATTCCTCTCCGTAACGCACGTTAAGGTAAAAGACCATTCTGGCTACATCCCCTTTCCATTCGTCTCCAGGGAACCATTCATTATCACCTATCAACTTGTAGGTGCCGCTACCATCTACATAAGGATAATTACTTCTTAAAGAGTTGATCTCAGCATCGGCAGATCTTAAATGATGCAAATCGGTAACAGCATTTTCAGTACTTAATTTAGACTGAGGGAAAATATGCTCGGTATTAAAAGTTTGCGGGCTATATGAGTTGGTTCCCGAAGTGTATTCTTCGTAATATCTGCTTTCGCCGGTATACATAAGAATTACGTTGTCCTGGTTAGTTAGATTTGCATCGGCATTATAAAGAAATTCATGCCTTTGCCCATAAGAAAGGATAGTCGTGTGATTCTTTACGGTATGATCTGTTACAAACTCGAAATTAAGGTCTCCATCTGTTGTAATAGCAAGATCTGCATAATATTCTTTTATTTCCTCTGGTATATTAAACGCAACAGCCTCAAGAACACTAACAGTTACTGTAGCCTTAGAGCAAGTTGCTTCAGCATCGTCATCGCATAAAGAATAAGTAAAGGTATCTTCGCCTTTAAACCCAGTTACAGGCTTATAGGTAACGCTTCCATTGCTGTTTAGAGTTACAGTTCCTGAAGAAGCAGATCCATCTACAGAAGTTATGGTAGACTCATCTGTAATATCATCATTCGCTGCTAAATTTGAAATTGTTAGAGAAACCGAAGTTACCGTATTCACTTCATCATCTGTTGCATCCGGAGATCCGGCATCTTTAACTGCAATGCTAACAGTAGCTGTAGAGCAATTTGAATCCTGATCACATAATTTATAAGTAAAGGTGTCTTCTCCAACAAAATCTGCCGAAGGAATATAGGTATAACTTCCATTTCTATTATCTGTAATGGATCCTCCATTTGAGGACTTAGCATCTATACTGGTGATTCTAGACCCAGTTACCACCGTATCGTTATTTAATAAAGTTGAAATAACAAGCTCTTCATCTTCAGAAGTTTCTGCAGAATCATCTACAGCTATCGGTTTTTCCTGAGAAACAGGTGGAATTGGTTTTTCCGTAGTTCCACCACCATCATCGCTACTACAAGAAACTATTATAAGAGTAAGAAATAAATAGATAAAAATTTTCATCGGGTGTTTTAATTAGAATGTTACAAATATCACATAATTCAAAGAATAAAAAAACCTCTTATCCAAAAGCAAGGATAAGAGGTTTAATATAATTCAGGATGAGGTATTATTGGTTAATAACCCACTCTCCATTAGTTTTAATTAAGCTTAATTCTTGGTTAACTACCGCACCATTATATACTGCAAAAGTAACTACATATTGTTGTCCTTCTTCAGCATTTGGCATTAAGTTGTCTAGAACAACATTCATTGCCTCAATTAACATTGATGGATTCCAATAGTTACTAGAAGATGATCGCACATCAAAACTTTGGAATCTTCCAACGTTATCTGCAGGACCAGCGTAAACATCTATTAGTGCACTACTAACTAAAGAATAGTCTGATCCAGCTAAGGTGTATCTAATTGTATTATCTGGAATCCAAACTCCATCTATATTTCCAAACTGAATGCTTTGAGAAAGTGTATTATCATATGCTTCAAAAGAAGATCCATTATAGATGAAATACTTTACATAACTGTAAGTAGTTCTATCTGTAGTACTCCCGTCTCCATCTACATCATCTTCATCTGTAACGAAAAGCTTGAACATAATTGGCTTTATATCTCCAACCTCTAAATTCTCAAACTTATATTTCTCTTTTAAGATTAAAGGAAGTTTTTCATCAGCTTCGTCTTCACTAGAAAAGTTAGAAAAACCCTCTCCTAATAAATTATACTCTTCATCCGTTAAACCAGGAATCATTGTAAACTCTCCATCTACGAAAAGAAACCCATTATTAAATGTGTTAGCCCTACCATCATAAAACTCGTAAGTGAGAGATACTAAAGTACGATTTTCAAGATCTGGAAATTTTCCTTCTAAGAAATCGAATATTTGATCTTCGTCATCGAAATTATCAAATCTTTCAGTTTCCTCATTAGCATCATAATCCTCTGTAGTTACTTCATAAACGATCAGGCTTCTCTCTGTTGGAAGAGGTGCGTATATATCAAATGTGATATTTGCTGACGACTTTGAGCCATAATTAGGATAGTTATCTGCTAAAAATTCAGGCAATAAGCTCTTTGCATCATCTACAGAATTAAAATTTGGAAAATTTAATCCTAAATCATCATAATCATCTTCTGTTAAAGTATAAGTTATATCTCCAACAGCTCTTTCATTATCCAATTTTGAGTTAACCTCGTCATGGATATCTTCCATAGGCTCACAACTTGTAAGTGCAAGTCCTAAGAAAATAGTTAAATAATAAAATATGTTTTTCATTTTGAGTATTTTTTAAAATTTAATTTTAGCACCTACGGTATACGTTCTTCCAAACCCGTACCATACTGAGGCAGAATTGGCATCATTATTTCTTCCATCTCTTGCATCTGCAACATACTCTGTATCTAATACATTAAATACGTTTGAATTTACAGTTGCATCTAGTGGTCCAAATGTGAATTTATGAGTTAAACCAAGATCTAATAAACCATAATCTGGTGCTTCCCATGGATCACCTACATCTGGAGTTGTTCTATCTGTAGGCTCAAAATCTGCAAAATACCTATCAAAGTAATTAAAGTCTGCACGCAAGTAAGTTCGAGCAAATACTTCGTAATTAAAACCTACTGCCATAGTAGTTTGAGCAGCATCTCCTACTGGAGTATCCTTAATATAAATATCTATAGGGTTATCAGCATTTAGCGGATTGTTATTTTCATCAAATATCAATACATCTGTTACATCATTAGCCCATTGGTAATCTCCTATAGAAGCCATTGCTGTTAAAGTAAGCTTATCTGTAGCTAAGTATTCTAAATCTATTTCAAGACCCTGGTGGATAGCATCTACTCCTAAAATATTGGCAGTAAAAAACTCATCACCTTGTCCTTGAACAGATTGAATAAATGTTCTATCAGACCAAGTAGTTCTGTAAATATTCACATTCGCTTTGAAGTCACTAGTTCTGAATCCGTATCCTAGCTCTAAACTAAAAACCTTTTGATTTTCAGCTTCTTCATTGATTTCATTTGTATTATTAAGAAAAACAGAATTTAAAAATGGTGCTTTTTCAAAATATCCAACATTCGCGAAAATGTTACTTTTCGAGCTTACGTTATAGTTAGCTCCACCTTTTGCGCTATATCCAAAAAAGTTAACGAAATCTGTTTCTTGAATAGGATCACTATCTAAATAACTAAAATAATCTATCCTCTTGTAAGAAGTGTTTGAGGCTGCAATGTTAACAAAGGCCGTTAGATTATCTTTAGAATATTCTGCTTGAGCAAAAAGTCCTTCCCAAAGAACAACACCATCATTATTGTAAGCCATTTTATCACCAACTTGAGTTAGTCTGTTTGGGTTATTTACATCATTATCATCTGCCCAGTATTGTCCACCTAAAAGATCTTTAACTTCTCTAAAGTGTTTTCCTTTGTAATATCTAACATCTACTCCTCCTGATAATTCAAGATCATCTGAGATTCTAGAAGATAATGTAGATAGAGCACCATACCAGTTATGGTCATTCCTAGAGTCATAAAGAATAGTTCCCGAACCATCTGCACCATTCGCAGCATTTTCTTCTTGAACGCGATCTAATAATAATGGTTGGTAATCTGCAAATCTGTAAGGACTCCCAGTTGCATTTCTTAAGTTAGCATCTCCAGTGTATCCACCTCCACCACCTGTACCAAAAGATACATATGCGGTAGTAGCAAGATCTGTTCTATCAGAAATACTCCAGTAGTGATTTAAAGAAATTTGTGGTTTGTGGTAAAAGTTGTCTTGAACATTAACAACCTCTCCATTTTTATAACCCCAGTCTCCGTTAAATTTAATACCTCGATCACTTCTTTGGTAATCTTCTATAGAGTAACGAGTTTCTCTTTGTCCGTGACGTTGTGGCGCTCCAAAAGCAGTTAAGGATAATAAATGATCCTCATTAATCTCTTTTGCGATATTTACAAAATAGTTATACCCAGTAAATTGAAGTCCATCTGCAAATCGCGCTCCAGTTGTTTTAGAAGCAGCAATAGTAGCAGCCCATCCATTATCAGATTTTCCAGTAGCTAAAGTGAAACCAAATTTCTGAAGACCATCATTTCCAGTGGAAGCATATACGTTACCACCTTCTACCATATCAGTAGATTTAGTAACGATATTTACAGTACCTCCAATAGAAGGAACCGCAACTTTAGCAGCACCAAGACCTCTTTGAACTTGCATAGTTCTTGTTACGTCTGCAAGTCCAGCCCAGTTACTCCAATAAACTCGACCATTTTCCATATCGTTTACAGGAACACCGTTAATCATTACAGCAATATTCTCAGAGTTAAAACCTCTTAATCTCAACTCGGCATCTCCAAATCCACCACCAGCTTTAGTTGCATAAACTCCAGGAGTAGATTTAAGGATCTCAGGAAATTCCTGATTTCCAAGTTTAGTCTCAATTTTTTCTGCTTTAATAGTTGAAACCGCAACTGGTGTCTTACGATCTATTGCAAGAGAAAAGCTTGTAACAATGATTTCATCCAACGCATTTGCGTCTGGCTTTAATACAATACTACCTAAAGCTTTTGATTCACCCTCTGCAAGTGTAAACTTCATAGATTTCTTTTCGAAACCAATAAAACTAATCATAACTGTTCCGGTTGTACTCTTTACATTCAACGAAAATTTACCGTCGAAATCTGTAGTGGTCCCATTGTTAGTTCCTACTACCATAACCGTTGCTCCCGGTAGAGGAGCATTCATTTCAGAATCCGTCACCGTACCGGTTAGGGTTCCTTGAGCAAAAATTGTAGCTGTTGTTAAAAACAAGGCTAGGGCTAATAATTTCCTCATGCTTAAATTGTTTGTGTTTTTAGTTAATAATTTTCGGCAAAAGACGTCCTTTTATAAAAACCTCTCTTTAACTAAATGTTAAGGTTTTAACTTTAACATTTTGCCGAAACAAACATACTCTAATTACACAAGTGATTATAAGAAGGGTTCTTAAAGCTATTAAGAGTTTATTAACAACACAGCGGGGACACTACTTTAAATAAGATTTTAACAAATTTTGTGTAGAATTATCATGTTTGGACACCTTAGCATTATTAATTTCATCAAGGATTGTAGTCGCTAATTGCTTTCCTAACTCTACCCCCCATTGGTCATAACTAAAGATATTCCAAATCACTCCTTGCACAAAGATCTTATGCTCGTACATAGCGATCAGTTTCCCTAAGCTTTCTGGTGTCAGTTTTTCTATTAACAAAGAAGTAGTTGGCTTATTCCCTGGAAACACCTTAAATGCAAGCAATTCTTCAATTTCTTCCTTACTAATTCCTTTTGCAGTCAATTCTTCCAGAACCTCATCTTTGGTTTTCCCCATCAACAAGGCTTCGGTTTGCGCAAAATAATTAGCCATCAACTTAGCATGATGCTCCTTATTTTTATATAAAGATTCTTTAAAGCCAATAAAATCCGCAGGAATCAATTTAGTTCCCTGATGAATTAGTTGGAAAAAAGCGTGTTGGGAATTAGTTCCTGGTTCCCCCCAGATAATATTTCCGGTTTCGTAAGTCACAGGATTGCCGTTTCTGTCTACACTCTTCCCATTGCTCTCCATAATTGCCTGCTGAAGATAACTTGGCAATTTTTGAAGATATTGTGTATAAGGAATAACCGCTTCGCTTTCAGCTTTGAAAAAATTGTTATACCAAATACTTAGCATCGCTAACTGAACTGGTATATTTTTACTGAACTTCTCATTTCTAAAATGATCATCCATTTTATGAGCCCCTTCCAGAAGTTCGTTGAATTTTTCAAATCCAACAGCAAGACTAACCGATAATCCGACTGCACTCCACAAAGAGAATCGCCCTCCTACCCATTCCCACATTGGGAATATATTTGAGTCTGCAATTCCAAATTCCATCACTTTTTCAACATTGGAAGATACTGCCACAAAATGCTTTTCAACAGAGTCCTTTGGAGCCGCTTCTAAAAACCACTTTCTTGCTGTAGTCGCATTGCTTAAAGTCTCCTGAGTGGTAAACGTTTTGGAAACTATTACAAATAAAGTGGTTTCAGGATTCAATGGCTTTAAAACCTCTTGAACATGATCCCCATCTACGTTGGAAATATAATGAACGTTTAACCGATTTTTATAAAACTTAAGGGCTTCGGTTACCATTGCAGGACCAAGATCTGATCCTCCAATTCCAATATTAACTACATCTGTAAATGCTAAACCTGAATATCCTTTTGTTTTTCCGGAGATAATGGAATTTGAAAAAGTTTCCATCTTGGCTTTTACATCAAATACCTCCGGCATCACATTCTGCCCTTCAACAAGAACTTCATCTAACTTTTCACCCCTTAAAGCGGTATGGAGAACCGGTCTGTTTTCAGTCCGATTTATAATTTCCCCTTGATAATAAGATTGAATTGCCTCTTGCAAGCCACATTCTTCGGCAAGCTCCAAGAGAAGGCTTTGGGTTTCTTTAGTAATTCTATTCTTACTGAAATCTACAAAAAAGTCTTCCCAGGAAATACTGAGATCATTTGCTCTTTGAGAATCTTCTAAGAAAAGAGATTTCATCTCTATTTCTCCGATCTCTTCAAAATGTTGTTGTAATTTTTCCCAGGCTACTGTAGTGGTAGGATTTATATTCAGCATTATTAAATCTCTTTAAATGGGATGTTGTCTAATTTGGTTCTCACCTTTTTAATGGCAATAAAATAATCTTCTTTTAAGTTGTCTGCGATCGGCTCTGCCGCTGGTAAATTCTGGCGAAATGGGTCTACCTGCTTTCCTCGAACCCAAAATCTATAACAAACATGAGGACCTGTAGCCAATCCTGTACTTCCAACATACCCAATAATATCCCCTTGTTTTACTCGTTGCCCAGCCCTAACATTTCGTTTGGACATATGAAGATATTGCGTAGTATACGTATTATTATGTTTCACTTTCACATAATTCCCGTTTCCCCCTGTATAACTTGATGCTATAACAGTTCCATTGGCAGTAGACCAAATAGGGGTTCCATGTGGTGCGGCATAATCTGTACCCTTATGCGCTTTCCATCTTTTTTGAACAGGATGATATCTGTTTCCAGAGTATCTGGAAGAAATTCTACTGAAATTCAATGGCGCTTTCAAGAAGAAACTCTGTAAAGGCCTAGCCTCTTCATCATAAAAATCAGACTCTCCTTTTTCGGGATCTGCCATAAAATCGAAGGCATAATATGGTCTTCCCTGGTGCACAAAAACAGCACCTTCAATATTTTCTATCCCCGCGTATATGCTGTCATTTATATAGCGTTCATTATATACCATTTTAAACTGATCTCCTTTTTGCAATTTCCAGAAATCTATACTCCATTGGTAAATGCTACTTAATTCATGAGATAACAATATGCTTAACCCTTGATTGGAAATAGCTTCTGAAAGATTGCTTACAATTACGCCGGAAACGGTTTTCCTTTTAATGGTAACAGGTTTTTGTGACTTAAATGCAGCTATATTCTCACTAATATTAACAACCGTAAAATCAATTTTATCATTCTCATAAATAAAGAATTCAGGAGTTCCTAAGGAATCTTTAGCCTTCAGAATAACATAAGGCTTACCAATCACTAACCTTTTAGGATTAAAAGTTTCGCTTACCTGCTCTGTAATTTTAAATACCTTAGATCTACTTACACCTTGGATATTTAAGATCTCTCCAAAACTATCTCCAGAACGTATGGTGTCCCGAACAACATCATAATCATTAAGAACAAATCCATATTCCTCAATTACAGGAACTACTTCTTCAACCTTAAGCTCGCTAATTTCTTTTTTATTTTCATCTTCATTCTTGCATGCGGTAAACGCAACAACCAATAAAAGCAAGTATTTTAAATTCTTCAATTTCAATATTATTTTTGTGAATTATACATATGATCTACCCATTCTTTTCCCCAGTTATCAAATTCCTCCTGGTTCCATAAGTTCGGGAAAAAACTGTTTTTCTGAAAGCTTGGCGGCAAAAATTCTTTCCAATTTGTTCCACCAGTTGCAGAGATCGTTTTATTATCCTTATTGAGATATCTATGAGCAGCACCCATGTGCATTAATAACCAATTTATATTGATATTAGTATCAAAATCTCGCAAACCTTTTATTAACAGAGGATTGTTTTTTTCTTCTTCCGGTAAGCTTAAATAACGGTGGTAGATCGTTTTTCCCTTTACCTGATTCGCAATCCTCAAAAACCTTGGCGTATACCTGATCTCGAATTGCCTTAATGTGAGTGTTTTTTCTCCGGTAGATAGATCTATACCCCCTTTTTTCCAATAAATATTCTCGTAAAGTTCTTCAATATTATTTTCTGAAGAAAAATTATGGCGTTCCTTAAAAGGAATTAAATGCTCCAATGGAGTGGCATTTATCTCGATCATTCTGAATTGAGCTGACTGGAATCCGCTGGCAGGCAATAAAGCCATTCTAAATTTAAGAAATTGATCTCGATCCATCCCTTTGATCATAACATCGAAAGAGTTGATCAAAATTCTTACATATCTATTTAGCCGGATCATTTTTTCTGTAAAAAAAGCGGCCGTTAAATCTTCTGAATCAATTATCTGTTTTTGCTCATGCAGAATGAGCTTAAAATATAGCTCTGTGATCTGGTGGTAAGTAACAAATATTTCTTCGTCTGGAAAATGTGTTTTGGGGTTTTGTAGGCTTAGCAAAGTGTCTAGGCTAATGTAATCCCAATAAGTTAAATATTTATCGTGCAAAAGCCCATCCAAGTAAGACCCCATATCCTGACCGGAATTCTTGAATTTTTCTTCAAGCAATAAAATTCGTTCAGCAATTTCGGGTTTAATTTTGTCCATTCTTTTAATTCATTATTATTTTTAGCTGATGCTTTAACCCCTTAAATTCTTCTAAATCTGCCGCAAGTGAACCAACGGCCAGATCGGCTTGAATTTTTACCGGAATCTTATTTTTATCATCGCTTATCCAAAAAGTAAGACTTTCTTTCTCTTTAAAGACTCTTCCAGCCATAACATATGGCCGGAATTTTAAAGTTGCAATTTTACCAAATTTTGTGATTAAAACTTCCTTTCCTAGGTATTTTAATTTGAAATCATGGTTTTCTTTGTCAAAAAACATATTCAAATGAATCTCATCCCCTGAATTTAAATTCTGCGGATTTATTTCATTTCGGACATGATAAAATGCCGAGAGCATATCGTGAACATTCTGCTCTGTAGTATAAGTCGTATTTTCGTTATGTTTCTTATCAATTACCAGGGCTTTATTCTTCTCCTGATCAAACTCTATTTGAAGATTCTTAGTATGTCCACCCTCATCTATTTTACGAATAAATCTATATGGCAAGCCTGTTTTCTTATCTATATAGGTCTCATAATTATCGTCTACCTTAAAAAACAAATGTAGCAAGCCAGTTGATTTTCCCTTACCTACAATATGATATACTTTTTTATTATTAAGATTGACTTCTTTTACATCAATAGTAGCATAACTAGCATTAAAAGGACCGTAATGAATTCTGAATTTAAACCATTCTCCATCTTGAAATGCTTTTTGAGAGAATGAAGTTAAAGGCAACAGTAACAGGAGGATATAAAAAATTGTAAATCTATTTTTCATGTATTGCGCTTTAATTAAAACCTAATCAACCTTTTTAAGTTGTATTGAAAACAAAGAATTACAATTTCCATTCCAAATGTATAAAACTAAAAAACCCCATCAAATTAATGATGGAGTTTTTAACTTATTAACCAACTAAAACTTAAATTATGAAAAAAATTTAATTCATTCTTAGTAACCACTCCAAAAATGCGGTGCAAAAGTCCTGAGATTAAGTCTTTTATCCAAGCCTAAATTAAACTTTAACTTAACATTTATTAAGTCGGTAATTATTTGGTTATTATTCAAATAAATCTATAGTATTTTAATTGTTACTACAGTGTTCCTCGCAAATCTTGTTCTCTTTCTATAGCTTCAAAAAGTGCTTTAAAGTTTCCTTTTCCAAAAGATTGTGCTCCTTTTCGCTGAATGATCTCAAAGAACATTGTAGGACGGTCTAAAACAGGCTTAGTAAAGATCTGTAAAAGATAACCCTCGTCATCTCTATCTATTAAAACCCCAAGCTCTTTTAGCGGCGCAAGATCTTCATCTATTTCTCCTACTCTATCCAATACGGTATCGTAGTAAGATTCTGGAACATAAAGGAATTCCACCCCTCTGTCTCTAAGTTTTGTTACAGTATCTATAATATTATCTGTAGCCAATGCAATATGTTGCACTCCTGCTCCATTATAGAAATCTATATATTCTTCAATTTGAGATTTTTTCTTTCCTTCTGCAGGTTCGTTAATAGGGAATTTAATTCGACCATTTCCGTTACTCATAACCTTACTCATAAGAGCCGTATAGTCTGTAGAAATGTCTTTATCATCAAAAGAAACCAGTTGTGCAAAGCCCATCACTTTTGCATAGAACTCGCACCATTTGTTCATCTCATTCCAACCCACATTACCTACCATGTGATCAATAAATTTCAATCCGGTTGGTTCCGATTTGAATTTAGGAGTGTAGGCTTTATATCCAGGCATGAAAGGTCCAGAATAATTTTTTCGTTCTACAAACAAATGCACGGTTTCCCCATAAGTATGAATTCCGGATAAAACTACCGTTCCATTTTCATCTTCTAACACATAAGGCTCTTTATAAGATTTCGCCCCTCGCTTTATGGTTTCCTCGTAGCTTTTT
>Ga0307488_10004513_pt1 | contig 11615 bp, 6 predicted proteins | sample SB02metaG_FD_202248 | JGI IMG/M metagenome (GOLD analysis project Ga0307488, IMG submission 202248) | Sea-ice brine microbial communities from Beaufort Sea near Barrow, Alaska, United States - SB 0.2 | ecosystem: Environmental > Aquatic > Marine > Coastal | place: USA: Alaska | collected 2017-05-06
TATTCCTCTTCGATCAATTACTTCGAGCCTTTCTCGGTGTTATGCGTTGAAGGTAGGCTTGGTCATCGAGCGACTTCTTGATACCGTCAATCCACCCCCCAGCAAAGCGACTCAATCACGACGTCGTTCCAGTTAACGCTCGGAATTCCAGATCCCTTGTTGAACACCTTGATCAATAGTTCGCTTTCGGTGGCATGGTTCGCTTGCAGCCACTTACTCGGCTCTTTTGGTGACTTAAAGGTCGACGTTTTAGGTGCATCGGATTTAGTCATGAAATCAAATTCTCTTGGCATAATGCCCTTAATAATTGGCTCGCGTTGGCAAAAGCCTTGATCTGCTACTGGGGCAAAGATTAACTTGGTATAACCCTGGGAGAATTAGCTTCTCATTTGCAGATTAGTCAACAGGCAGCGACAAAGTGGAGAAAGCAGGGATTCCAGATTTGTGAATCTGGAAGGCTCACATTGGACAGCGTAGGGCCTTAAGTTGTTAAGTTGTAGCTGTCCCCGTTATTACCCGCTTAAAAGCATTTGAAGATCGCTTCTGGGAGGTAGACCCAAGTAGCCTGGAGTATTTGAATCTGGTAGCAAATTCGGATAATAATGGAGACGATTTTGTGATTAGTAGGCTGATTTTTCAGACGTGTTATCGTTGGGAAATAGCGCCCCTATCAAACCTATTTGCAGTGTATACTCGAGAGCTAAATCTTTCCGGAAATAGCTTCTTCACATTCCAAAATTTGCTCGAACAGGCTTGGAATTATCGGATTGTTAATTTCCTCGCAATAAAATTTTGCTACCGATTCGGAGTATAGAGCCAGTTACGCCATGCAACTAAATTTTCTCGACGATTCAATACCTGCCAAACTTTCTTCAGGATTCCCAGATGCTATGGTTCTCCTCGACTGCGAAACCACGGGGGGGAAAGCCATTTACCATCGTATTATAGAGATAGGTTTGATAGTGGTAGAAGGCGGTAAAGTGATTGAAACGTGGCAGAGTTTTATCGATCCTAAAGTAACGCTGCCCCCCTTTATACAAACTCTTACGGGCATTACACCTGAGATGGTGAATGGTGCACCTGTATTTTCTGATATCGCTGAAGAATTGTTGAGCAAATTAAAAGGGCGTACATTGGTCGCCCACAATGCACGGTTTGATTATGGGTTTTTGAAAAATGAATTTGAGCGGGCGGGCTATAGTTATAATGCTAAGCCACTTTGTTCAGTAAAATTTAGTCGTAATCTTTACCCACAATTTAATCGGCATGGCTTGTCGCAAATCATTACCCGCTTTGATTTAGCGATTGAAAATCGGCACAGAGCCCTAGACGACGCTAAGATGATTTATCAGTTTTTTAAAAAGTCATCCGCTTTATTTTCTGATGATGAAATAGCTGCCACCTGTGCATTATTGCAAAAACGTCCAAGCTTGCCGATTTTGTTGGATGCAAAAGAAATAGAGAAATTACCAAGCAGTGCGGGTGTTTATTATTTTTATGACGAAAAAGGCAACCTGCTGTATGTTGGAAAAAGTGTAAATATCCGTAACCGCGTGATGAGCCATTTTAGCTCTGACTATAAGAACCCCAAAGATTTGCGTATGAGTACTAAAATAGCGCATGTCGATTTTGAACAGACACCCAGCGATTTTGGTGCGCAAATTCGAGAGAGCAATCAGATTAAGGCATTAAATCCACTCTATAATCAGAGACTGCGTAAAGTAAGAAAACTATTTCAGTATCGCAGTGTAGAAAATGAGAATGGCTACTTGCAACTTAATATTGAAGTGATTGAAACTGAAGATACGCGGGTAGAGCAGCAATTTGGATTGTTTCGATCACCTCGACAGGCATCTAAGCAATTGGAAAAGTTGGCTGGCCAGTATTTTTTATGTCACAAACTTCTTGGGCTTGAGGGCGATAGAAATAGTAGAGATCCTTGTTTTCGCGTTCAGCTCAAAAAATGTTTCGGCGCCTGCTGTGGGCTAGAATCTGCCCATAATTACAACGAGCGAATGAATGTAGCGCTTAAAAACTACCAAATAAAACTGTGGCCCTATAGTGGCCCCGTACTAATCGAGGAACGTGATCCGCAGTGCCCTGATCAGGAAGCATTTCATATTATTGATCGATGGCGCTACATAGCGAAGCTTTCGATTCTAGAAGATATTTACGACTTAGGGTATCAGCTTATAGGTGAGACTAGTCCTACTTCCAGGCTAAAAAACAATGATTCCAATACTATAATTCCCATCGACTATGATGATACTGATGATCGCTTTGATTTAGATATCTACTTTATCCTGGCGCGCTTTATGGTCGGCCAAGGACAGATGAAATTAAATTGTCTAAAAATATGGCCTTTAGCTGTAGTCACTTAATAGATGGTTGGGGTATTTTTAAGCCTTCCATATATAGAACCTTGTGAATATCGAGTAAACGATAGCGTGATTGTGGCATAGGTTCCTCCTTGAACGCATGTCAACAAACTGCTTATAGCTGTCAATGGCCCAGTGGACCAACGAATGGGCTATTTTCTGTGGGTGTCCAATTTGTTGCCGATCATTTCCTGTCGCTTTGCGAGATAAAAGAAAGGGCCACTACCTTGCGGTAGTAGCTCTTTCTTTTATTTTGTGGATTTTTTGAGAGTTTATCTAAAGAGATAGCCTATTGATATAAATAAGATAGTGCTGGTTAAGACATTATTAATGTTACTACCGGTGTTGCTAAAACTTCCTACTCGAAAAACATCTGAATCCCCGTCCTATGAGGTTTTTAACGGGTCCAAATTTGGAGGTTTAGAGAGGGCTAATGTTGCTGATTAGCTTATCCATGAATTTTTTGAACCTCCTCTGTCTAGTTTCAAGTTTCTTTGCGGATTCTAATCCATAAGCAATTGCGTAGCGATTGGATTTGGTTAGCGTGTCATAGAATTGTTTCGCCTTCGGCCTGCTCTCCAGAGCGGCTAGAAAGTCCGCTGGAACCTTCATCTCACTAACGGTATAGGCATTTTTCCAACGACCGTCCTCTTTCGCCGCACGAACATGCACAAGCCCCGGCTCTTTCATCCGTCCCTCAATTGTCAGGCGATCGACATGTTCTGTATTCCTCTTCGACCAATTACTTCGAGCCTTACTCGGTGTTATGCGTTGAAGGTAGGCTTGGTCATCGTGCGACTTCTTGATACCGTCAATCCACCCCCAGGAAAGCGACTCAATCACGACTTCGTTCCAGTTCACGCTCGGAATTCCAGATCCCTTCTTGAACATCTTGATCAAAAGTTCGCTTTCGATGGCATGGTTCGCTTGCAGCCACTTACTCAGCTCTTTTGGTGACTTAAAGGTCGACGTTTTAGGTGCATCGGATTTAGGCATGAAATCAAATTCTCTTGGCATAATGCCCTTAATAATTGGCTCGCCTTGGCGAAAGCCTTGATCTGTTATTGGGGCAAAGATGAGCTTGGTATAACCCTGCGAGAAATAGCTACTCATTTGCAGATTAGTCAACAGGCAGCGACAAAGTGGAGAAAGCAGGGATTCGAGATTTGTGAATCCGGAAGGCTCACATTGGATAGCGTAGGGCCTTAAGTTGTTAAGTTGTAGCTGTCCCCGTTATTATTTTTGAGAACGACCACATGAAGATGCTCATCTGTACAAACGATTTACATTTATTTACTGTTTTTAGCCCCGCGTGATTGAGCCCCATGTTATGTTGTTACACCTCTCCATTAATTAAAGTTGTATCTGGACATGTGAAGTGATGCGAATAATAATAATTTTAAGTTTTTTGTTTTCCCCCGCGGCAGCTAACGCCGCAGATAGTTTTGACTTGTCAACTGGCCAGTTGTCTATTCCCCGAGTTATCGCAGGGGACACTAAATATTTTGATCTAATAGTAACCATAAACTCACTCGTTTCCGGGGGTGAGCTCACCAGTCCGCTGGCGACTTCAAATCTCGGCCCGAGGCCGGACACATATGATCTGAAAAAGGGGCAGTTAATTATTCCAGCGGTCACAGTTGATAACACCGTTTATAAAAATTTGATCGTAACCATTGGCGAAGTTGTTTACTTCGGTGGAAAGACAGAGAAAGCTAGTAAATCGGGCTATAACGGGGAAATATTTCCTGAACCCTACAAGTTAACTTTATCAGCTGACCTACCTGACTCGGTCGAGGTGGGTGTACGAAAGGCTCTTGATGCGGCTGCTCAAGTATGGGGTAATTTTGGTCCTCTAGAATATTACGTCGTAGGGAACGATTTGAGCGCGGTGAGGGATCTAGAAAATCAGTTCTGTAATGAACCAGATGGTCGTTTTGGATCTCAGCAGAATTGTCAAAATTGGGCGCAAAGCGATGGAGCATTTGAAAATAACGTGGCAGAGACGATTCGCATGCTGAAGGGTGAAACTCCTTTTTATAGCGCAGGATTGCGTGGCGGGCTGCCCATCAATTTAATCATTAGCTCTTTGCCTCCTCATTTATCAGGTATAAATTTTGACGCGAGATTCGGTGTCGAAGCGACAGGAGGCAAAGTGATCCTTCATGAATATTGGCATAATATTCAACATTCACATATCCCGCACGATATCCAAGGATTAGATCGTGAAGCCTATTTAGGCCCGCAGTGGTTTACTGAAGGAACCGCTGAATATATGGCAATACTTGCTCAAAGTGACATCAAAGCGGCAGAAAGTTTAGTCGATCCTGATCATCCAAAATATAGCGGCCTTCAAGCGATGAAAAGCTTTATGGAAGAGGCGCAAAATGGAGGAGTAACAAGCGAATCTTTTTCTGTCAAAAATATATTGCCTTCAAGTCAGCTTAAATATGCTGTCGGGGCATGGGCAACCGCATTCCTTCTTAATAAGGTTGAAGACGATACAGTTTTACTTGATATATTTCTTCCCTATGTCGCTGAGCTCGGTTGGGAAGAATCATTTGTAAAAACGTTTGGAATTACGTCAGATACGTTCTACGCAGAATTTGACGCATTTTTGCTGTTGCCTTATGACGAACAAGTCAAAATTCTACCCTCATCTCTTATTTAGAGTTTAGGGAGCTTGGTTTCATATGATAAAAATGAGCTCTATACTTTATGTATAGCTTTATTCCGCCGGCTTATTGGGTTTTTGGGGAGTTCTTATACGCAATTCGATCTGTTCGCGCCATTTGATTACGATGAGTGTGTCGATCTCATCTACTAAAACTATGTTTAGGATTTAATTCAACGAAAGAGCTACTAAGCACTACAACCTTCCTGCTAATGTCACTAGCCAATGTTTCTTATGGGCAGGACTTTGAAGAGGTTAAGCGTTTAGCAGAGTAGGGTGTTGCATAAGATCAGAACAGCTTAGGCTTATATACGACAACGGAAGAGGCGTTCCTGAGAGCGACGCAGAAGTAGTTAAGTGGTATCGCCTAGCAGCTGATCAAGGAATTGAAAGCGCCCAATACAATCTAGGTGTTGGGCACCACAACGGAAGAGGAATTACTCAGAATAGTGCTGAAGCTGCTACGTGGTATCGACTAGCAGCAGAGCAGGGGGTTGCAGATGCTCACTACAACCTAGGCCTGATGCATTACAGAGGAGACGGTATTACTCAAAATTATGCCGAAGCAGCTAAGTAGTATCGACTAGCATCAGAGCAAGGCGGTGCAGGAGCTTAGTTTTCATTAGGACTAATGTACTTCAGTGGAGCAGAGGGTCCCTGAGGACGATACAGAAGCAGTAAAGTGGTCCGATTAGCAGCTGAACGTGGCGGGTAGCCCGGGGGTGGGGTCAGCGTTCTGGAGTTTTGCGTTGGGTTTGTTTAGTTTGGAGCTAAGAAGGCAACAAATACAATTCGGAGGTTTTCATAATGATCGAAACTTATTTCAACAAAGCACTGGTAGCTAGTCTAATGATGTTTGGCCTATCAGTATCTGCTGCGGCCCAACAAGGGAAAACTTACATTACAACAGAGACCAACACAGTTTTAATTAGCGTCAATGACGGAGAAGCCGGTTCTTTAGTAGCTCGCAGCGGACAAGCCGTCGCAGACTCTGTCACCGTGATTAACCTTTCACCAACGGCAGCACCGATCATTAAGACTGTATATGGCGAAGCGTCAAGCACTCTAATGGGCTCACCCCACACCACTATTATTAAGCACTTTGCCATTATCAATAATCACACAATGCGCGTGGATGAAAATCTCAACTTCGTGGAAGCCAAATCTCAAATTGCGGGCAGTAATCAAGTGGTTATTATGGATCTGCGGACACTGGCTGTAACGGACAGCCTGCAACTAGAGGCAAAGCCTTGGCTGACCCGGGGTCATGTGGATCAAGAGCGAGTTGTGGTGGGGTTATCTGACGGTTGGATAGTGCTAAGGGTAAATAATCAGGGCCGCATTGTTGAACAGACTCGCAGCACTTTTGATGTATCAATTACTTCTTTCGATTTGAGCTCTGACGGCAGCACAATCATTGCAAGCGTGCAGGGCGAATCTGGGAACCAATGGCTGGCTAAATTTATTCTGCAAGATGACAGTAATATTGCACTCGACGGAAAAACCAACGCTCAAGAATTTTTGGTTGATGCGCCTTTTTCACCCCGCATCGCGCCCAACGGTGAAACAGCCTTGGTGCTCAATAGCGGTGGGTTGTCGGACGGCGTCTTGGATGATGTACTAGTGATTGATCTGATTAAAAACACGGTGATTGAGCGGGTTGCGCAAGTTTCAGATGGGCTTGAAAGTATAGCAATCCATCCTTCAGGCGAGTTCGCCGTAATCGCATGCTTAAATGCTATGCCCTGGTCGGTCACGAGTCATTTGGCGGTTATCTCATTAACTTCAGATTCTGCGGAACTACTATACAGCCTTCCAATTGAGGCCCTGCCTGAGGGAATTGAGTTTTCAAAGAACGGCAAACAGCTTTTTGTTGGCTCTACCCTAGCCAATCATATTTCGGTCTATACGATTAATGGCATGATGCTTGAGCGATCACCTTTTGTGCTACCTGTCGGAGAGGGCCATGCTGCAATGGGCATTGCATTTGGAACCAACTAAGTAGCTGACGCTCCAGTACTAACGAATCAACACCTGCGATGTTAGCTGAGCTAACCGCCTACAAATTACTACCCGGGCTAAAAGCGTTAACAGGTTACGGTGTTTCCATACAAGCAATGAACGAGCAGCTTGTTTATTTTGAGAAGTTTATTGAATATTTCATTCCCGCTTGTTATGCCACCTACCGGGACTTAAAAGCGCCGATTACGCAAGAGTACTGACGACTGACTAACTGTAGCTCAGAGCTGATCTGTCGAACCGGCTTGAGTCTTAAGCAGAACTGATAGCTCTTACATCGCCATTTAGCGCCTCCTAGATCAACCCAGTAACCGCTTAGCTCTCACCCCCATTTCCTAGCAACCGCCCCGCCAGCACCGCACCCTAGGAGCACACCCCGATAAGTCAGGATGGTTCCATTGCACCCGTATACATACTATTGTGGAGGAACGATAAGACATTCCTGAGAACAGACTATGAAGCTTTTTACCTTAGCCGCTTGCTCCCTTCTGCGGAGGATAAATTGCGATTAGACAAAAACGCAATATTGAGGAAGGCAGGTTTCCCCCTAGCCTAGAGGAGCCAAAATAATTGTATTTCTCGGTATTTGATCACTGACAGACTCAGCCAGAAAGTGATAGATTTACCTATCAAAAAATATATAGGATTCTCAACATGAAAAAGAGTCTCACCGGAACATTACTAATTCTTTCGCTGCTCGCGTTTTCCTGGGCTGCACAAGCAGCAGATTTGGAAAACATCGGCACTTTCGACTTTCCTACCTCAGGCTCTCCTGAGGCACAGGAACATTTCCTGCTCGGGGTGGGCTATCTACACAGCTTCGGCTGGAAACAAGCCCGGGTTGAATTTCAAAAAGCACAGGAAATAGAGCCCGAATTTGCTATGGCTTACTGGGGTGAAGTTTTTTCCTACAATCATCCGTTGATAATGCCAGAGAGTGATCCCGGAGCTCCAGTACGGGTTCTGAATAAGTTGGGCGCCACTTCTGCAGAGCGACTAGCAAAAGCGCCCACAGAGAGAGAAAAAGGCTTTCTCAGGGCAGCAGAGGCCTATGCCTTTGATGAGGGTGGAGTCTTGGGAAAAAGAACTGCCTGGATGAAAGCCATGAAGACGCATTATGAAGCTTTCCCGGATGATTTTGAGGTAGCTGCGTTCTATACGGTTTCACTGATAAGTGCTGCTACTGCGGCAGGTGCTCAGAGGGACCGGACCAATTTTCTTGCCGGTTCTATTGCCCTTGAGTTATTCCGTGAAAACGAAAATCATCCTGGGGCTGCCCATTATATTATCCATTCATTCGATGATCCGGAGCACGCGCCTATCTCCCTGGCTGCCGCCTTGAAGTACGCCACCATAGCTCCCGCCGTTGCGCATGCCCGACATATGCCAACCCATATCTTCATTCAACACGGGATGTGGCGAGAAGTAGCGGAATACAATATAAGTGCGTTTCAGGCAGGCGCAGACTTATGGCTACCTGGCGACAGCCCTGGCGACCAGAATCACTCTTCCGATTGGGGGCAATACGGCCATCTACAACTGGGGGATTATGCCTACGGCAGAGAGTGGATAGCCAAGGCCGAGAAAGTTCTGGTTCAAAATCCGGATGACAGACGCTCGATGGGTACCCTCAGAAATATGAAGGCACGCTATATCGTTGAAACTCAGGAATGGAAGACCAGTGAAATCAATTCGAATACCAATGCTGGTGAACTCCTCGCCATCGGATTGAGTGCCATAAATCTCGACGATGAGGCGATGACTGAGAAAGCTATAGCAAGGCTGCAAGAAATGGTTGAATCACGACCGGATGATAGCAATCTCAATATTATCTATCGGGAAGTGGCTGGATTGTCGCTGGCCAGACAAGGTAGAGCCGAGAAGGCCCAAGCGTTATTTGATGAAGCGATTGCACTCACTGATGCTCAGTTACCGCCAAGGGGCTCTGCAAATCCCTATAAACCTGCTTACGAACTCTATGGGGAGGTCATGTTGGCTCAAGGGGAGACAGAGAGAGCCATCGAATTATTCTCTGAATCCCTTTTGAGAACGCCAAACAAATCCCGGTCCGTGCTTGGTTTAGCACGTAGTTATGTGGCGCAGGGCCTAAGCGATCAAGCGCGCGAGCAATACCAAAAGTTGACTCAAATACTAGTTGACGACCAACTACCTAGTTATCAGGAGGCTTTATCCTATCTGGCTGCTGGAGGGGATTAGCACGGCTTGAATTAACCCGGAAAATGGAGATGCCATAACTGTATTGGAAACAGGCCACCCGTCACTGGCAACTAAAATTGGTGGAGGCGGGGGAGGGGAGTGAATACCTAGGTCGGCTCACTGCTATCTCGTTATATTTTATCTAATAACTATAACTATGAAAGTACCCCCCAAAAATACCCCCAATTAGTTTTGTCATCTTGCTCTTCTATGAGTCTTTCCAAAAGCTATGAAGACGATCCTTAGCTAGCCCTCGATCAGTCCTATTTTCACCCACCAGATAACAATCAAATCCAACTGGCGAATTCTTAACTTTCTTGCCATCAGGTGATACTGCAACGAGCCGGCCGTTAGCATGCTCTACAAACTCACAATGCGCTCCCTGGCTGTTAATAAGCTTATCTCCAGAACTACTAATCTATCGTTCAGTAACCGCTTAATTTGCATGTTAGGAGCCTCTCAGTGAGATAGTGCTGTGTATTATAGCCCCGCGTGTCAAGTACGCCTGGAGTAGGGGGCCTTGTTTCCTAGTAACCGCCCAGCCAGCACCCCACCCTAGGGGCACACCTCGATAAGTCAGGATGGTTCCATTGCACCCGTATACATATTATTCTGGACGGACGATTCTTTATTTCATATGCCTATAGAAAGCCACAGTGATACTGACGGAGATTATTTTGAATAGCACCGCTAAATTTCACCCAGATTTTGAAAGGATACTTGATAGTCACTTCGAAGGTCTTCTAAGAAATGAGCAGCTATCTGTCCCGGGGCTTGTTGTCCTGGCTCGCCGCGGTCAAGAGGCGTACCACAAGGCTTTTGGCGTAAGTGACCTAAAGACTGGGAATATAATGCAGACTGATGCCATGTTTAGAATGTTTAGTATGACAAAAGTACTAACTAGCTTTGTGGCATTGCGACTTTATGAGGAGGGACTCTTCGATTTCGAAGACCCCGTCAGCAAATATATTCCTGCATTTGATCGTTCTTGGGACATTGTTGTCGATAGCAAAAGCGGTCCTGAATCTATTGATTACAAAAGCTTTTTGACTGGCCAAATTATAAACTTAGGTTTTAAGCGTGAAAAATCAGCTAAACCGATGCTAATTAAACATTTGATGAGTGAATCATCCGGCATTGAATATGAACTCTTTTCTGAGTACGACTCCTTTCTCGGTGGCGGAATATGTGACCGGAATTCTGGTCTAGTTGCAAATGCTCTTAGGCAGCAGTTACATCCAGAGGTATATAGAAGCACATGCATCGTAGGAGCGAATTTAACTTTAGAAAGATTTGTGGACACTATCGGAAATGCTGGTGTCCTCACATGTGAGCCAGGAGAATTTTCTTACGGTCACGGGGCTACAGTACTAGGCCGTGTGATCGAGATTCTCTACGAAAACAGTCGTGGCGTATCTAGGAAGTTTTCCGAAATCATGTCAGAGCTTTTGTTTGAACCCTTGGGAATGGACGACGCAGCGTTTTTTCTTGCCGATGGTGATACAAGGGTAAATCGTATTCCGACTCTCTATGGCGCTGTCCTAGAGGAGCATGGATTGAGTGCCCGAATCGCTGAAGAGCAAGAATGCTATCCCATAGGCGTCGATTATCGAACTAATCAAACTGCACACTATACAGGTCCACGAAGCTATGAAAGCGGCGACACGGGGTCGATTATGACTGCGAGAGACTATTCCAAGTTCTACGATATGCTTCTTGCTGGAGGAATATCTAAAAATGGGGAACGTCTTCTCAGCAAGCAAGGTGTGGCAACTCTGTGTAAAGGTCGATTCAAGGATCTAAAGCTCGACACAGCATTGGCAAGGGCATTTGTAGTTGCCGGAAAGCATAGTCCATTCCCTAAATCGTTTAACTTCGGTTGGGCAACCGCGCATGGAGATGACTATTCGCTTCGAGGCTACAAAACTAGCGATCACAGCGATATGAGCAACTGGGGAGGTTACGCACTTACCCAAGGTTTTTTCTATCCTACCGAAAATTCTTACATGCTGGTTTGCCCTCAAATTATGCTAACAACTCCTGGAGCATTTGCTTTTGGCCAAACCTTGATCCGAGATACATCTATGTCGGCTTTTCACAGTGTATGGAATTGATAAATGGCAACCGCCCAACCAGCACCCCACCCTAGGGGGTACACCCCGATAAGTCAGGATGATTCCATTGCACCCGTATACGTACTATCTAAACCCCTTGGATATAGCAGATATGCCAATGCCTTTATAGCCTCTAAATGCAGCGAATTCGGGCCTATCTGGGGCTTATACCTTACTAGTCAGCCTCAGTACCTCTCAAGCGATACCTGACAG
>Ga0307488_10004516_pt1 | contig 11613 bp, 5 predicted proteins | sample SB02metaG_FD_202248 | JGI IMG/M metagenome (GOLD analysis project Ga0307488, IMG submission 202248) | Sea-ice brine microbial communities from Beaufort Sea near Barrow, Alaska, United States - SB 0.2 | ecosystem: Environmental > Aquatic > Marine > Coastal | place: USA: Alaska | collected 2017-05-06
AGTCACTCATTTGTTATATTCATAGATTAATGTTGTAGCCCTTAAATATAAGACCTTTTAAATATTCCTTGATACGATATCTCTTTTTTTACTCCAACAAAGCGAAAATTACTAAAACCAAGGAAAATAAAAATATGCCAGTCAAAACCGCATAATAACAATAGGGCCTGCTCGCCTAAGCACAAAAAGCCTCGTAAATTTTACTGAAATCAATAAGTTTACTATTATAGTTCAATCTGGGATGGTTTATAAGGTTGTCTTTAAGCCCTGCAGAATTCAAGCCTGCTGAAAAATTATTGGCACCACAACCTCTTTAGTAGAAATAGGAAAAAAGTTCCACTTAAAAGGATACCTTATTTTTATATAAGATTCAACTAATTTTATTTCTTAACTCATTTAAAGATAGGGTTATTCCTTTCTTACGATGTATCATTCTATGGCAATTAGAACACAATATAGCCAAATCAATTGAAGGATTTGTTATTTGTTCTACACCCTTTAATTCAGACAAAGGCTTAATATGATGCACCTCAGCATAGTCTTTCCCCCATTTACCGTATGATAATTCAAAATCAAAACTACAAACTTGACATTTATAACCATGTATGTCCAAAGCTTGCTGTCTTAATTTAGCGCTTCTTTCAATAGTTTTTGATATTCTAACCTTTATACCACCTTCTGTTCTTGTATTATCCAAATCACTCCCTACATTATCCTCTGCTATTAGATCATTGAAAATAACTGATTTTACTTTGATATTTATATCTAAATAAGCCTCTATCTTAGACCAAACATAAGTCTCATCTTTATCAATAAAGTCATTGTAAATATCTTCAGAAAATCCACTTAGTTTCGCTGGATTGCCACCTTGATCTTTCCAACCCTCTCTATTAGTATCAGGAAAATAGTTATCGAAAGCATCTCTAGAGTTTTTCAGGCTATGTTCAAATTCTAATACAGCCCTACCTCCATTTAATGTGTCATAAAATAATCTATATGCTTCATTCCATTTATCCGTTTCCAATCTTTTAGGTGGCTGTCGTTTCCCATATTTTGATAAATAATAACCGGCTTGAATCAATTCTTTTGAACGTTCTGCCATATCTTATTTTTAATTAAAAAACCCTATTTCAGGATTATTAATATTCCCTATTACAGTGGTCCTATCCAACAGCATATTAAACTCTTCACAACTCGTTTCAGGAACAATACAACAATTATGACATGCTGCCCCATTGACATTATCAGGGCCTTGCCCATTAGTTTTACCAATGTTTGAGCAGACAGGATCTGCAGAACACCACTCCGCTTCTGCTATTGTCTTTTTAATCAATGGTCCTAGATTAGTTTTATTACCCTGACGTACTAGGCCACCCAATGATCCTTCAGAATCTCCAGATGATGTATATATTAGGATGCCATTCATTCTTGATTCTGGGTCATCACTGAAATATAATTTTTCTCTTAATGAAGATGAGCCATAACCACAATCAAAACATAGCTTTTTAATTAGTAAATGAGCAAAAGTATGCATCGCTACAAAGAATGGATTGATATTTTTAGGCTCATCTTGAGGTCTTCGTTTAAGCATTGAAGAATGATATCTTTTAGTAATATCCTCATGTTTAGGACCGTGTTCTTTTAACCAGCCATTAACTATTTCGTCATTAAACTTTAAGAAAACACCTTCACCGTATACCTCAACTGCTGGTAACCATTTTACGGGTTTGCTTGATAAATCTCTTTTAACAGTTTCGTTCATTGGGTTAATTCTAGAGAAACCTTTGAATACTCTTGTTTCTTTAAGCTTTTCGATTAAAACCACACAGTCGAAATATTTTTCTAATATGGCTTGATCATAATAGTCTGCAAAAGTTTTTACAAGAGCTTTTAAATCTGAATTTTCAGAATCTCTTCCTTTTAAAATATATTTATACTCTTCAAGTCTTAACTTTAATTCAGCTGGTAACTCTGAAACTTCATCACTAGCTTCTTTATGGGCCAGTTCAGCCAAAACTCCAGACAATAATTCTTCTTTTGAAATGCATCCATTTGCCACAACTGATTGAAGAGATAAAATCGTTGGTAGCATTAGAGTACCATTATCTACCTCATAATAACCCCTTAATTTATCTTTGGTTAATTCATCAATTACTTTATTTACATATTCATTTGAATCTTCTGACGAACTAGGTAAATAAATAGCAGATTGTATTTCAGAAAAATGAACGTTTGATGCTCCTCTAATTAAAACTTGTAAGTGATTGTTACATTCTTTTGCATTTTTAATTCCTTCAATCCCAAGCCACGGTTTATGTCCATTACAAAATTGACCTAATGGATTTTTACCCTTATCATTTGAATTTTGTGAATTAAATTTTTGATCATCCTCTGGATTCAATCCAATCCTTGCTAAAGCACTATCAAATACATCTTGATCATCCTTTCTAATATTCATCAAGCCAGCTAAAGATCTGCGTTCACCACAAGTACATTTCATATTTATACTACCTAAGTCGCCTGAACCACCTCCAGTGTGATAAGAAATTTCATGCTGTATTCCATCATTTGGAACGACACCGTTATGCACCCATTCTTTGAACGGAACATCTTGAATATGACCACTAGGACAAGCTGCAACAAATCTGACCGGATTCATTTTCCATTTGTATCTATTCTTACCATCCCAGCAAGAAATACACTCTATTTTCTCGTCCGCTTGACTCAGTGAAACTAGGGTCATTCTACCGCATTTATGATTTGTACAATAATGCCATCCGGGAAAACGTACTGCCGGTATTTCAAGATAATTATTCTTGTTCCCTGCCGTTTTATACTCAAAAGGCTTTACAAAATATTCAACATCTAAAACTTTTTCCAATCGTGGTTCCGAAAAGTGTAATTCCCGTTTATCGATACTGTCTTTACCTCTATTAATTTCTCCTTGCTTTATTTTTTCGTCCCATAGACTTAAACCACAGACCATTAGAGATAATTCTTTTGGAAAATTGACAATTTGTCCAACTCCAAATGGTGATAATAATTGACTACTTCTAACATTATTTTTTTTACTCATCTTCGTCATTATTTATATAAGTACTGAGAACAGATACAGTATCAACCCCACGCATAGATGTAGAAGTTGCAAAAGGAGTTGGTCTAATTTTCACACCTTCTTTAACTTCTGCGCTACTTGCATACATTAATGGATAAAAATCATCCTGCTTTAAGATCTTATAATTACCTGCATCACCATAATCTTGCGGCTCTTGGTTAACCCACGCTTTTATTCTTTTTTTCAATAATTTCATTGTATTTGTAACCTCTGCCTTATCAATGATATCACATCTTTCTTTTATCAATTTTTCTATTATTGGGGTTAATTCATGAAATTCATCTGATATATGTGGGGTATTAACCAATGTGCCAGCAGAAAAATGACGAATTAAACCAATAAGAACAGCATGTAATCCTCTCTGCCTAGCATTAATAGAAAAAGGCGTGACTGATGTAGGTTCCACATTTGAATAAATTCGACTATGATACGCTTGAAACTGTTCATAATGTGATTTATCTCTAGGTTTAGAGGGACTATACATTGTGAATATAATACCTGGACCTGCAGGCACCTCTCTACCTACCCTAGAGCTGGCTTGTATATATTCTGCTGTTGTTTTGGGCTGTCCATGAATAAACATCAAACCGAGGCGTGAAATATCTACACCTGTAGCAACCATATTGGTTGCTAAGCATATATCCAGCGCTTGTGTTTTACCGGAAGTAAATTTAGTCTCTAGTTTTTTAAGAATTACAGGTATTTCCGCTGAAGCAACTCTACTTGTCAACTCTTCTATATTATTTAACCATCTTTTTTCGTCGTAGACAATTAATTCTCGACTCTGAATCTGACCTAGTCGTTCTTTTATATCACCATAAACCAAAGAGGATGCTCCACCAAGTTCTCTAATACTATTAAAATACCCCAAAAGCGTCCAATAATAATCCATCGACTGATCATTATTTAATGGAGAAAGTTCTTTTATTCTTTGAAGTACCATTGCATAAGTTCTAACAATTGCAGTTTGTGCAGAAGGATAGCCTGAAGCTAAGACCCCAACATATCTTCTTCCGGGATATAATTGAACACCTTCTTCATCTAATTCATCTAGGGATTTTTCTTCAGAAAACCAAGTATCACCAAACTCAAGACCTTGTGCAGGAAAAATACTGACTTGATCTTCGGTTTCAATTGCATATAAATTCTTAACCTGCTCATATGCTCTACTTATCGTGGCAGAGGAAGCTATAACTTTTGGAGGCATGAAGGTCCTTTCATCCAAAGAAATAAAAGGTGGTTTAGTTTTGTTGTAATCGTTACAAAGCGTTTGAATCATGGTTTCATATAACCCAACCATAGTGCCTAATGGACCCGCTATTAAGTGCAATTCATCTTGAATAATTAATTCAGGAGGACAAATCCGATATGTGTTGGATTTATCACTTTTTCTAAAACCAAATAAATTACCTGCTTCTTTTTTCCATGGTATCATTGCGAACTTATCAACAGTGCCTAACAATAAGGTAGGTGGACTTTCATAAATAGATTCATCGACTACTTGAAGTGGCAATGGAATATCTGAGTACTCACAAGAACCATTACCACATTGAAAATAAACTTCTCCGGTTTTCCCATCTTTTTTATGAAGTCCTCTAATCCTGATAGATTCGCTATCAAAAGAAGTTATACCATCAACTTTACCTATCTGTGTGCCACAACAGGGACATTTCATAACCACAAAATTATATTCTTCTTTAGGATCTTTTATCAGCTTATTAAGCTGTGCCCTAGCATCACCAACCTTATTTGGTGTAGAAGATCCACCAACCCATAAACCAATAGAGATTGGTTCTTCTCCTAATTCTCCCGGTTTGAACTCTTCTTCTTGTTGCTCTTTATTTTCTAATCGGATTAAATCACAAGCACATATTAATGATGCAGCTCTTTCATATTGTTGCGTGGTTAATAATCTAAGTGTGTAGCGCATTAAGACGGTAGTCCCACCATAATAAGCCCAATTAGATATCTTTTTACCTTTTATTCTTCTATAAAAAATATTAAATGCGGTTAACCCCAAATAGGCTTCAGTTTTACCTCCGCCAGTTGGAAACCATATCAAATCGACTATCTCTCGTTCCTTCGACTTGGGATTAATTATAGACTCTATATTCATTATAACAAATGCTAATTGGAATGGTCTCCACTTACCATTGTATTTTCCCTTATGAAATTCTTCCAAAGAATCAAACGTTGTCGTTTTTGAGTCTTCGTCAAGATAATCTAATGTCAGCTTAGGGTTTTTACCTTTTCCTGTTTTTCTCCATTTCCTAATTTTAGCCTTAGACCTCTGCTGTTGCCATATCATAGAGCGATTCATCCATCTGAAACACTTTACCAAGTCAGAGTCTGCATCAGCTTTTAATAGAAGTTCGATTCCCTTATCTATTCTTGAAAGTGATATATTGCATTTTTCAATATTTGATTTTGCAGCTACCCTGTAATTTTCAAATTCATCACTTTCAGATAATGTGTCTTTTTCTTCAATCCAAAATTTATACCTTTCTTTTAGAATTTTTAAGCTCTCTTTTGCCTTTTCCCAATCACCTAAATCAGAAAGCTCTAGCATGCTTAAATTAACATGAGCCGTAGGAGCAACTTGAGGCAGATCGTAAACTGGAATTACTGAAGTTTTAACCTGTTTTACTATCTCATAATTAGAACTGTTGTTTTCTTCAACTTTCCATTCTACAGATGTTCCGTGCCCAACAGAGTAAACTCTTTTTTTCCTATAAAGGAGGTTTAACTCTTTTTCTTCATTAGTATCAGTTATTAACGTCTTTTCTTTATAAGGCATAATTAAAGATGCACTATCAGCTGTGAGTGTAAGCTCATTTTGATATAAAATTTTATTTGGATTAGTGCTATCATCTGTAACAGAATCGAGAGAATTTATTAAAACGAATGTATATGTAAGTGAATTTTCTTCTTTGTCATTTGGGGTAGTCCTATCGAATACTCTTAGTTTAAGCCAATCAGAACCATCTGCACTTTTCTTTATTACTATATCATAGGATTTCTTATTCTGTGGAATTAGAGAATTTAGATTTAGTGTTAACGGTTCAGGATTTATTGGCCGTCTTGTCCAATAATCAGATTCAAAAGTCTTACCATCTTTACTCTGTGATGTGACTATTTGACCTTCCTTATCCAATTGCTTCTTTGGCTTTTTATCTTTTGCTTTATGGTAATAAGCAGAACGAATCAATAATTTTATTTCATCGGTATCTTGAATCCTAAAACGCACGGTAAACCCCATAGCTGACGGCAAATATTGATTTGCCATACCGACGGGCTCTTCATCTTGTTCATCACCAGATCCAACGCTAGTCCTTTTTCCTTTAATTTCTTCACCTTCATGACCTTCATAACCTTCCTCACTATCTGAATCATCATTGAGGTCATCTTTATCTTCTGTGTCTACTTCTTCATTATTTATTGTTTGCTGAGGGTATAACATCCCGGCACCATATCTAGATTTCGGAGAACCATGAACACTGGCTAATAAAATTTCTTCTCCAGTTGTTTCATCCTTATATTTTGGTGCAGGGTCAGGACCAACGATCTCTTTAATAACCGCGTTTACAATTTCGTCTCTAATATTCATAACATTATAGTTTTTCGTAATTATTACCTATCAGCTGCCTTACAGATATTTCAAGCTTCTTGTCTAACACCATATACAATTCTTGAGTCGCTCTAGAAATTCCAACATATAACAACCTTTGCATTTGAGTTGAAGTAAGGTCATCAAAATCATAAAGAAGAATTATTGTATTCTCTAGTCCTTTAAACGCTTGAATTGTGCTGTGTTGAACTCCCTTTTCAATCATTTTTAGTACAAACTCATTTTCACTTAAAACTGAATTCTCAATTCTTTTCGGTGATAATAAAGTCACTTTACTCATTGGGATTCCTCTTTTTTCAATACCTAAAAGTATGTCATGAATTTCTTCTGGATGATCTTCTGTCTTTGGGTATTTACAACTAACAGTATTTCCTTCGTGATTTCTAGAAGTGAATTCCGGTAATTTCACACCTGTTAATAATGTATTTTGTTCGGCAATCTTTTTTGTATTTCTGCAGTTTATTTTTAGAGGTGGAAACCTAGTAAATGATGAATATGAATTGAGTAATTCATAAATTTTTATTGAATCATCTGAATAAATGGCTTGATTTGAAAAATCACCAAACATGATCCAATTCCCATTTCTTATACCTCCTTTTAATATCGAATCGAATACTTCCCGGTAATTTGCTGTAATCAAATCTTGAGCTTCATCAATAATTAGAAAATCCAATTTATCCTCTTCTTCGATATTATCACATTCGATTAAGAACTCCATGGGAAGAGTCTCTGAGAAGTATCTCTTATATTCATCAGTATTAGCTGGAGGCTGAGATTTAGTTTGGTTTGTCATGTACTTATGAAGTGTGCCACTAAATTCAACAGAATCATTGTTATTGATTTGAATTGAATTATTCAGCTTTTCACCTAGTTGCTTGTTAAAGCAAAATACACCAATTTTTAAGCCTTCGCTAGCCTTACGTTTTGCAATTTCCAAAGCCATTAACGTCTTTCCAGTTCCAGCGCCTCCTGCAATAAGACATCTTGGATTATAATTAACAAAATCTAATAAAGAAAACTGCTCTTTTGTGTAGTCTTCTATTCTCGACTCATTATCAATCATCCGATTAATATCTGAGTAATTAATATCAAAATCACCACGAAGAATAGCTACTAAATCTTCACAATCTTTTTTCGAAGGCCTTGAAAGATTCACATCATACCAATACTTTGTAGAATATTCTCTATGAGAGCCTTTACTTAAAGTGGATATATATGCACCTATAGGCAATTGCAATCCTTGCTTTGTAAGTACTTGCCAAGAATGGCCTTCAGGTCCAAAATCTATAAATTCATTCATACTAGTAAAAGCAACACCTGAACCCCACAAAATTCTTTCAAAACGGTCGTGCATTTCCTTTTTATGCTTTATTTTTTTTAGTACATAATTTCTAATGGAGTTCATAGTCGCGCTTTGCTGCGCAAATGGCCCTGTTTTTTTACAATTGGTTTTCCCATGACGATTAGTAAAACACCAATCACCATTTTTTCTAGAAACAGCACCATGCTTAACTTCTATAGTAAAAAAACCTTCGTTTGGAGCTAAAACCAAAAAGTCTAATTCTCCTGACATGTTTTTAATGTGGTGACTCGTAAAAACAGAGTGAAGAGCGTACATTGATCTAGTTGACCCGTCGAGCTTAAATTTACGATACAATATTTTTTCTCCATCCGATTCGAAATCAAATTCATTATCTGGTATTAGCATAATATTTTTCTTGTATGATGATATTCTATTTCACGATCGGATTCGTCTAAACTTTCTATTGTTTTAACCTCAACAGAAATATTAATTCCTTCAATTTCTATATTTATTTCGCCATCCAGAATATCACCAGAGTCAACAAACTGTTGTGCTATAGTTTTTTTAATTCTATGGGACAATTGTATTCTATGAGCTTTTATGCTCAGGTAATCAGATTGCAAATTGTTTACCTTGCCCTCTATGTTTTCTTCTGAATCAAATGCTGCAGACAATATTAATTGCACGTTAGCATGATGAGGCATTATCATATCTTCATCATACAACCAATTTCTAAGGTTCCCCTTTGTTGGCTTAGCATCTAGTATTCCAAACTTATTTTGTGTCTTTTTTAATAACTCGAATAACTCACTAACATTTTGATTGCAAGAGTCAAATATATCTCCTAGTTTTTCTCTCCAAATCTCAAGGTTCTCGTATGCATTTTTTAATTCAATATTCTTTTTAGCTATATCTTTATATAGAGTTCGATCCTTTTGGTACTTGAAAACACGAAGGCCACCAGATAACTGAGAAAACTTTAGATTTGCGACTTTAATATCATCCCCTTCGTATTCTGTTTCTGACAGAATAGAACTCTTTTTAGGTAAAAACATGAACGATTCATCCCTAAAATTAAGCGTATTGCATTTAACCTTGAAAATGGATTCAGAATTCTCAGTATTACTGTACCCTTTATATTTAAACGTATGCAAATAGGCCAAATCAGCTTCTGGTTCTTGATCTACTTCGGTTTGAATATTAGAGTCAACGCTCACGAAAGCCTCAATTTCCTGAGTGAATTCATTCGTTTCTTTAAGTAAAAATTTAGAAGGAAAGTCATAATCTCCAATAATATTATCCGTGAAATATCCCGCTATCAATCTTCTGTTTATATAATTATATGTTAAGGTCCCTTCATTCGGCCAGCATAATATTTCGACGCGAGGAATAAAATCTACACAGACACTATTCAAGAGAAACTTACCTGAGTATTCCTGGTATGGGTATCCGGTGAAAATTAATTTTGATTTCTTCGATGTGGGCAAGTTCTTTTTATCCATCTCGCAAGGGATGTATACGTGATTTAAATCCAGTGCAGGTAAATGATTGGAGAAAATATTATGACTTGGAACGTAGCCTTTCGAATTGGATACATAATCATACGCTATTCTAATTCCTTTATTAAATAAAGCAATCGTTGATTTTGGTAATCCACCTTCTTTAATACCGTCAAAAATGTATTTAAATTCTGAAATTAAATTTGTTACTTCTGCTGTCTTACTATTTGAGTTTTTCAGAACATATAATGCTGGATAGAAATATTTGTAAAATGCTTTTTGTAATCTTTCAAATTCATCTAACTCCTTAATGTTACTAATGAGTTGCCCTATCAAAATGTCCAATTCACAACCTTCCGTGACACTGATTTTAATTTTTTGCGAAGCATATCGCTTACTTTGGCCCCATAAATCCTTATCAATAAAATTTGATTCAGAAGCGCATTTAATTAAATCTTGAATCTTTTTTCGATTCCAGTTAATCCTATAATAATCTGGTTTATTCTTAAATAAGTGACTATAAAATTCAATGTCACTTACCTTCTCTACATTTCTATTTGAAACCACAATAACAGGGATATTCAGAGCTAAAAAACCATTAATCGTAACCGGGTATTCATTTAATTGGCTAATATCATTAAGAACTACAGCTTTTAGTTTTGGCGGTAACGACTCTTGAACACCCGGGAACTTCTCTAGTACAAATTTCAATTGTTCTTCATACTCCCCTTGATATTCTTCAATAAATGATAAGAAGTTAATTTCAAAATTTTCAGATATACCACCATTATTATTTAGCATTTCGATAAATATTAAAACAACTTCTCTAACCTTGGAATCTTCATTAACTAATTCAGAAAACTTAATAAGCGTTTTCTGAAAGCGTTCATAGTTTAACTGAATGTCTTTATTAAAAAAATCAGTATACCCCTTTAAATCTGGCTTAATGACGAGGTTTTTATCTAGTCCAAAAGTTTTCGATAATTTTTCTTCATACAAAATTGAATCATGAAGTAATTCAGTAAATGACCTTACCTTACCCCTGCCAGAAATGAGTAACACTTTTGAATCGAGATTATTTTGATTAATTATTTCCGGATCATTAGGTACTAAAATTTTTGAAATCGAGTTTCTTTGGGATTTTAGTTCATGATAGTTTTTTGCAAATTTCTTCTTAAGACTTAGTGCTCTATGATTTTCAACCTTACTTAGCCTCGGCCTAAGTCTAAAATTTATAGGGATTCCTGCTTGGTCTTTGAATTTTAAAAATATTTTCTTTAATGTAACTCTCTCTACTTCGGCTATAGATTTAAATATTTTTACCTTTTCTCCAACATTGTATTGAACACCATCGACAACATTAGTAATATGATCTTCTAGAAACGCATTTGTTAAAACAATTATTGATGTCCATAGAGCAGCTCCTTTTTTTTGAGGAAAACATGAGATAAATGGTGCTCTATCGCATTTATCCGTATATATTTTATCACAATAATCTAGGACTATTCCACCACTTAATTCCATTAAAGGGCTAAAGCTATATTTCCCTAAGGTTAGGTGATTTTTATTATTAAGAGCTAATAGAATTTCTCTCATTGAGTTGTTTTAAAAATTCCATGAACAATCTTTGCTATCTGATATGCTAAGTAAGGAGGTACTGCATTACCAACCTGGTGATATTGTGCTGTCCTAGGTCCGCAAAACAAATAATTATCAGGAAATGTTTGAATTCTCGCAGCTTCCCTTACAGTTAAGCTTCTGCATTGATCTGGATCATAATGGATAAAATAATGACCATCTTTTGAAATGTGACTAGTTACAGTAGTTGCTGCACAATCAGGCATTTGTACTCGAAATCTATCCGCAAACTTTCCACTTTTAGCACTAACGTGATCAGGTAATAATTCCGTGCTATGTTCTTCATAATCTTTTAATCTAGGAAAACGCTTGTTCTTCTCTGCATATGTACTTGCAAAAAGATAACGTTTAAGATCTTCCATCAAATGTGTTCTTGTTTGATGATTACAAACCCCTTCGAGTTTTTCATCCTGATACCATTGCTTTAGAG
>Ga0307488_10004518_pt1 | contig 11610 bp, 9 predicted proteins | sample SB02metaG_FD_202248 | JGI IMG/M metagenome (GOLD analysis project Ga0307488, IMG submission 202248) | Sea-ice brine microbial communities from Beaufort Sea near Barrow, Alaska, United States - SB 0.2 | ecosystem: Environmental > Aquatic > Marine > Coastal | place: USA: Alaska | collected 2017-05-06
CAGAGTTTTCTCCATCTCAATCTTATCGAGATTCTTATGGAGATTCTTATTGAGATTCTTAAGAGTAGGTTAGCTGCTGGGCACTAGTAAAAAGGTGTTTACTGCGCTCGACATTCACTCGGCCTCGGCAATCATTTGTTACGGGTAATTTTTTCGTAAAAAAAAGTAATAATATATATTTTAAATGCTATTTTAAAAATCGATTAATTTTTTATGACCCGTTCTTTTATTGCTTTTTTGTCAATATATTGTTTACTGACAGTTCAATTAAATCTATAGTCTTTTTGGAAGCTAAAAAAAATTAAATAAAAGGGTAGCATTATGAAAATTTTAACTACTGCATGCATCGGACTTGTGTTGACGGTGCAAGCGACAAGCCTTTATGCAGACCATCATCTCGAGGATGCTCCTTTGTCGAGTGGCGCAATGACGATTCTAAACCTTGTTGCGGATGACCCCGCTGCGTACACAGCGGCGCAGAGAAGTAATACTGAGATTTTTGAGGCGATGAACGTTCTCACTGCCGGCGCATGTATTGCCGTATCGGGGAATGAAAGCATAGGCGAAATGCAGTTTTTTAGCTTTCACTCTAATTTAGCCAGTGCGTTTAATCAATGGGATGTAATGGCTACAAGTCCCGCAATAAAAGATCTACAAACCGATTTACGAGCATCACGGACGTTGACGGGCAACCAAACCCTGCAAATAGTGAAAGGCTACGGTTATAAAGGTGAAATCTATAAAAACTGGGCCACACGGACTGTCGAAGTCAACCCCACGAATCCTGCAGTCTATTTACAGGCTGTAAAAACATTAGGAACTGCCTACAAGGAGAATGGCTTTGAGGACGTTGAGTTCAACGTTTATCAGTCTATAGCTAGTGGCGTTTCGGGGTCTTATACAGTAATCGCGGTGGCGCCCACATTGGGGCGACTTGGCGAAGCCTTCGATGCGCTTTCTAACGAGCAGTGGGCAATGGACGCATATTCTTCCGTAACAGCATCTCGCGCTACGCCCGTTTCAGACAAGGCATATCGTTGTGAGGAAGTGTATACTTCACTTTGATTTCAGGAGACGTACTGCGATGTGGGCGAAGTATTTCTAGCCTTACTTTAGGTAGCCTGGTAGGAACGTTTACGTTCCTATCAGTTTCACCGACTAAACATTAATGTGTACATTATGATGCTGCTTTTAGGCTTGCTTCGGGCGCCATCAAAATCTGAGTATACGCCATATCCAACCCCCCTTAGTCCACTGGTTTTGACTAATGGAATAACCCCTGGTCACTGTCTAGAAAATCCGTGTTATTACTTGCGCTAGCGGCTAACCTAGCTTTCTAAATTGACATAATCCCTGCTACTTGTGCGTTGAGCAGGGGCAATTGCAGAGAGTAGCAGTAACGTTCTAATCGCTGTCTATTTAATAACATAAACTTTTTTATGCGTGTGTAGGGAGTTAATCAAGATGAGCGTTTTTAGGGTGATCTAGTATTCAATGGTCTTTGGTAAAAACGCCGTCGTTCTCGCCCTTAAAGAAGTCTTTTCCATAAATCAGCAAGGTAAGGCCAATACCGATGGCAAACGCCCATCCGGCACCCTTTACCACAAGAATCGCGCCTATCATGCCGGCTATGCTTAGATCACGGTTGCTGCGGGCTTGAAGAATACCAATTCGAATGCTGACATAGCCCTGAATCAACAGAGTTAACGCAAGAGCAACACCAAGTATAGGTTCAACGAGACTGACTATAGGTAATAGTAATAGGCCGGTATTGGTTCCCCACCTGAATGATCCTGACCCGCCGAATAAAGAGTGCATAGCGGTTTTTCCTTCTTTATAACGCTCGATAATCACTACTTGCATCGCGGCCCATAGGGGGCCGGCCATCGTGAGATCTGGTCCTATTATGCTCATTAGGGTATTGCGACCGCCAAAAATAAGATGTGCACGGTTCGGATCGTAATCGAGATGTTCGTCCGGACGCACGGCTACTGCTTCGCTGATAAGGGCACGGCTCTGTAACACGTCTCCAAATAGAACGATATAGACCGCAAGAACAGTCGGTATAGCGGTGATAAACAGCATCAAGGGAGGGAATCCAAGCCCTATCACAGTGTAATCACGCCAAAGTGTCCCAAAATCTGGATTGATTAGGCTCCACTCAACAGTAGGCCAAGGTGCTTCCCCAAACAATGGCGCTATGACCACGCAAAGGAGAATAACTGGAAGTATGCCGAGTTTACCAATCATCGCTAGGATAGGATTTCGTTTTTTTATCTCGTTGAAATGTCGTGAAAAAATTAGATAAAACGCGATTCCCACCGCAATTGATATTGTCCATGGGTAGGAATCAAATCGACCACCTAACTCAAACACTGATACAACAGCTGCAAACCCTGCACCAAGGATAATGCCTGATTTGATTGCGGCTGGAACGTAGGAAACCACGCGACTTGCCATGCCAGTGGCGCCTAGTGATAGCGCGACGAGTCCCAAGGTGAGCTGAAAAGCAACTAGTGCATGCACGCGATCCTGCCCTTCCGGGAAGGCAGAACAATAAACCATAATTAAAGGAATAGCAGGTGTTATCCAACCAGGAACCACTGGGTCTCCCAATAGGTGATGACTCAGGTAGAGAATGCCATTGAGCAACACCACAGCAAGCGCGACCTCAAAGGGCATTCCTAACAACTCGATCATCAAAGGAATCGCAGCTAGATCCACTGCGCACATCATTAGACCTTGGACATAATCTGGCCATTCAAATCGGTAATGAATAAAGGGTAACCGCAGCTTGAAAGGCCCCAGTTTGATGAAGGGCGATTCTTCTCCTGTTTTTCGGTTATCCCAAATATTATTCATAGAGCTTCCAAAGAGTCAAAATAGTGAACGTATCTTTTTTACGGTCCATGAATGATAGGGCATGGAGTGCTGCTTTTATAGGTTTGGTATGGCCGAGGCAGCGAGCATCTCACACTTCCTTTCCCGCTGCTCTTGTTACCATTAAAGACAATTCTTTCATGTCTTTAAGTGTGTAACCCATACCTTCTTATTAAATAGGGTCAGTAATGAAAATACGGCCCTTTGAAAGGATAATATTCTTTGATCCCCATATCAGGTGAGTCGATAATTTGTAATTACGTGCGTAAAGCTTAATTAGATAAAAGCTCAAACTGATCATTTATTGTCAGCGTATGCTTTCTTGCGCGTTCAATGCCTGTCCGGTCTTTAATCGACGAGGTCAGACTAAATTGATCAGGGCAATTCAAAGTGCTGACACTGAAAAAAACAAAGTACCCAGCCTTCTTCAAGTGAGTCTGGCTATTCGTCTGTAAAACAATCGAGCTGCATCTTAAGGTCAAGTTTCTCAGAATTTTTTAATTGCTTTTCCTGATTTCTAAGGAGTGCTTTCAATACATGCTGTCCCAAAAAAGCATGGTCGCGTATCTCTCTATTTTGAATCACGATCCGTACATCTGCCAGAAATGTCTGTACGCGAACTGATGCACTGTGTTGTTGTTTGTATGTCGTTTCCGCCGCTATCGTTGTCAGATCAAAAACCGTAATCTCCATACCAATCCGTAAAGGCCCTTTAAGGCGGAAGGTCCGGACGGACTTCTCAAGCAACTGAGCAGGCAGCAGTGGTTTTTTGATAATGTGCACGGGTTAATGCCTAGCTAAGGAATCAAAACTTAGTCATATAAAAGTACTCAATTTTATCGTTCATTGCTTGCGCGAGCTGTTTTGCCTCTTCGATGTCTATTCCGTCTTTCAAAAAGAATCCGATGTTAGCTCTCTCTAAATCAGGTATTTCCTTGCCTTTACACAACTCAAATGCGAGGTAGGGCTTGCCTTCCATAGACTCCTTGACTGTTACCTTCTTCTTACTTGTTTGCGCCTTAGCCATACAGTGATTTTCCTTTATCTAGTTATTACTTGAGTACGAAATATACACCATTATCGTAATGTTGCTTAGTATCTCATTAGCTACGTGTGAACTCTAGGTGAATGCTTTTATATTAAGAATTAGAATTCAATAGGCCGTGGCCATCTGATCTAGAGTGCCGAAGGGCAAGCAATAGGGTAAAGTCTTAAGATTGTGCCACATCTGAGGTTCGAGCTAAATAGTATGTTGCAGCTTTCTGCGCTAGCTTATATTGTTCCCCAATATTGTTTCTATGTCTGTACGTTGCTTTTTTTTGCGATCAGCTTCCCGAACATAAATCCCACAAAGAAACATTTTTTTATTAGGGTTATATATCGGTTGTTCTATATTTTTTCTCTCTAGTTAATAGCTTGAACTGCTAGATGTGCTAGTCATTTTTCTGACTGAAATTTTTTTGTACAGATCTAACGTAAATGAAAACGCAGTAGCTAAATATATTGGTGACTTTTTCACCCTAGAAGCGCGGTCTTTTGCCGCACATTTATTCGCAAATAATTGAAAACGATGATTAGTCTTGGCAGCTTGAAAATCACGCCTTTTAGCGAACACCTTTGAAGCTAACACGGCGGTATAACCCACACTGTCCTCACCGCTGTCTCAGGCTCGGGTGCTGTCTTAATGCACTAGTGGCAGGGTATGACTAAAAAATTCTGGCGGCTTGCAGATTGGATTTCTGAACTTTTCACCGTGTGAGAACCTGATATGATTGGGAATAGCTCAACACGACTCATCCGAATATTGCAAAAATTGTGATCAAGGACGTTGTAGGGAAATGCCGAAACTCGGTATAAATGTACTACTTTCCCATTCCTTATCATTATGTGTTTGAAGCTTTAAAAGATGGAATTCCTTTTTCTGCTTAGGGCTGCTGGGGACTGTTAAATAAAAAACTTGTACCTAGATCTTTGTTTTAAACATCACCGATCTCAAAAAAGATATTCTGAAGGTACTGAGCCCCAGTCAAGGTTAAATGATTGTTGTCATAATAAAGTGGCTTGCCTTCTGCATTGGAGATTAAGCAGCTGTCGCTGCACAAGTTCTTTGCTCCGTCATGCCAGGTAAAATTATCAAACTCTTCGCTATAGGTTTTTAAGTTCGCGAAGAGTTCTTCGGCTTCCTGGTAATGTTCAGTTGCTGGCATTCCATCACTGAGAACTTCGCCGGTGGCTAGGTAGTCTTGGTAAAGTTTCTGTGGAACACTGAAAAAATAGATGGGCACTGGGGCAATAAACACTACTTGGATATTCGACTCAGCTGCTTTTTCGATAAAGCCTCTTAAGGTGACACCGTTGTCTGATCTTAGTGTTTGATGGATGACTATGGTTTGAACATTGTGGTCTGCCGCTTCGTTTATAAATTCTAATCGGCCGAGCCCGGCAAGGATAGGGCTGTAACCATTAATATAGCGAAGGCTTTGGTTGTTGCCATTTAATACGTTTAACAACCCCGGCTTAATCATGTCGGCGTGACTGTCACCGAATAACAAAAAGCTGTGGCTTGGGTTTTCTGGAAGATTAAGTCGGCAGCTGGAGTTTTCGCTAATGCGCCTATCAAAGGATGCGTCGCATCGAAAGGAGCCTCTGTCTTCTCGGCCATTGTTGATTGCTAGTGCTGCAGGTGAAAGTTTTTGCTTGCTTAAGGTGATTGCTGGATTAATTGAGGCGGCAAGTAAGGCGCATATGCTTACTACGCCGAAGGCCAGATGCTTGCCTTTTAAGTGATGGCGAGTTTTTATTTCCACGAATTGATGAAGTAAAAAAGCCAGCAGCGCAGTTAGGCCAAGAATTAAAGCCAAGCTTGCTGGGCTTTTTATAAAAAGATTGTTGCCATCGAAGGGGGCATAGTTAACCAAAACAATTATCGGAAAATGCACAAGATAGATTGAGTAAGAGTACTTGCCAAGAGTCACTAAGGTTTTTGAAAACACATTTAGATCGCTTCCAGTGGAAAAGCCTAACCCTATTACCGCGGCACTCAGTAACACGATAGCCGCGTTGGCAAGAAAAACAGGGTCGGGATTGAGTGCTGACAGAGTAAATAGCAATGCTAACAAAGCAAGAAGGGCTGCGAGTCCTAGGGTGTTATTAGTGATGCCCCGCAGGCTTATCAGGCGATACGTGTAATAGCCTACCATGAACTCCCAGAGTCTACTGGGCAACATAAAAAATGCAGTTTTTGGGTCTGCGATGCTAGTGGCCACAGCAATTAAAAACGACAGAAGCGCAAATACGATAAGCCATTTCTCATTGACTCTCTTAACAAGCAAAAGAAGTGGGAATACCAAATAAAATTGCAGTTCAACGCCCAAAGACCAGAAGTTCAGCAAAGGCCTAAGCATGATGGAATCGAAATAGACGGCGTTCTGCCAGAAGCCGAAATTGGGTAACAAGGCCGCAGACCAAACCCCTTGAGTCATTAGGTGTTCGATCTCATGGGGGAGCAGCAACAACACACCAACAACGGCCGTCAGTGCTAACACGGTAAAGTATGCAGGCAGCAATCTAGCGCCTCGGCGAACAAAAAAATCCATTACCTCAGCTTTAGATTTAATCTCGCCGTACAACATGGCCATCAAATAGCCACTGACCACCAAAAATAGGTCCACCCCAAAATAGCCAAACTGAAACCCCGGGACGCCTAAGTGATAGAAAAGTACTAGAAGAACGGAAATTCCTCTTAATTTTTCTATATGTAATAGCTTTGTACTGCTCAATGGCTTCTCTATGTTGGCTATAGCTTGAAATCATTATCGCCCACCGCCGAATAGAAGCAACTGCTTTGCCTGAGCCGGTGTTGGTGACAGTGGTCGTGTGCTGGTTTTCTATTTACGTGGGTTTCCCTTCTTTTTCTCCTTGCCTGGGTTAGTTACTTTTATTGATTTCCTAAGGCCAAGCCCGCCGTGGCGATTGTACTTGAATGTTGTTCAATCAGAATTTCAATCTATTAGAAACCCCGCCTCTCCTATACAATTGATATAAATAGCACTGCAGAAGCACCAATACACAATCGGCACTACCGTTATTGGCCTAAGGTTAAGCTTAGGCTGCCAGGGGGTGAGCTCGGTTTACTGTTTAATGCAGCTTTTAAACAACGCTCTATAAAACAAAAAGGTTATTAAAAATGTCAGCACTGGTTCTAGACGGAAAAACCCTCGCTAAAAAAACAGAAGCCGAGCTCTCAACGCGAGTTGCTGCATTGAAGGCGGCCAGCAATGGCGCAACCCCCATACTTGCTACGATTTTGGTTGGTGATGACCCCGCATCAGCCACCTATGTAAAGATGAAAGGCAATGCCTGCGAGCGTATTGGGATGAAATCTGTAAAGGTAGAAATGCCGGCGAGCACCTCTACTGAGCAGCTTCTTGAAAAAATAGCGGAGTTAAACAGTGACGAGAACGTTCATGGCATATTGCTGCAGCATCCTGTCCCAGAGCAGGTAGACGAAAGGCGATGCTTCGATGCCATAGATGTAGAGAAAGATGTTGATGGTGTGACGTGTTCGGGTTATGGCCGTATGGCAATGGGTGTGGATGCTTATGGCTGCGCCACGCCTAAAGGTATCATGCGACTGATTGAAGCCTACGGGATATCGGTGGTTGGTAAACACGCAGTGGTCGTCGGTCGTAGTCCTATCCTAGGCAAGCCCATGGCGGCCATGCTGCTCAATGCCAACGCCACAGTGACCATTTGCCATTCTAAAACCCAGAACCTAGCGGAGCTCGTTAAGCTCGCAGATATTGTAGTGGCCACCGTTGGCCGCCCCGAGTACATAAAAGCAACGTGGATTAAAGACGGTGCCGTTGTGATCGACGCGGGCTATCACCCTGGCGGTGTCGGTGATGTTGAGCTTGGTCCATTGGTCGACCGAGTTGAGGCTTATACGCCAGTGCCAGGAGGCGTGGGCCCAATGACTATTAATACGCTAATAGTGCAAACGGTAGAGGCTGGTGAGAAAAAACTATTAAGTAGATAGTTAGATACGAGTTGTTTTACAGTTTCGCAAGTGTTTTATAGCCGAATTAAAGACCTTGCGGAAACTTTATGCTCGAATTAGGAAAAAAAAACATCATGAAAATTTGCCGATACTGCGGCCTGCTGCTGTTGATCAGCATGCCAGCTTTTGCACAGCCACCTTACAGTGGAACTGTCTTTGTAGATCCGGACGTGTTGACTGCGCAGGACCCATCAACATTTGTTCAGGTTGTCGCCGCCGGTATCGGTTCGCGGCAGATGTACGATCGGCGCGGAGCAGGTGGCTTTGCTACCGTCGATGCACTGCTATTCAACGCGTTCTACACAGACGGTGAAGCCATTGAGATTCAGCTAAATCCTGAGTTCGATGTTGCTGATGCAGAAGTTAAAGCGAATTTCTATGGACACGCCATAGGCCAGCTGCCTTCGTTGCTGCGGATTGATGTGCAGACGGTTTGGATTCACAAAGGCGATAAGGCCTTCGGTGGCGGCAATAACAACATCTTAATTCATACTGATGCCGCTGGATATCACGGGGAATGGCTAGAGGAAACGATCTATCATGAAGCTTGCCATACCTCGCTTGATTTAAGGTTGGCAAATTCGCCTCAATGGTTAAATGCCCAATCCCTTGATGGCGAGTTTATCTCTACTTACGCAAGGGATAACCCAACTCGTGAAGATGTAGCCGAAAGCTGCTTGTTGCACTTTGCGCTACGAAATAACCCAGATCGAATTTCCACTCAAAACTTAGCCTTAATTGAATCGACTATTGCGAATCGACTAGCAGTTTTGGACACCATGGCCATCAAGGCAATAGTTGAATCAGACCGTTACTCTTCGTTTGATCCCAGCGGGCAGCTTTTACAACTGCCTGCCGTGAAAGTAGGGGATGCCTATTATGAGCTAACACTAAAGCTGGCTGATCCTGTTGGACTGCGTTTCACTTTAGTATCGGCTGTAGAGACAATGGCCACCAGCTACCCGCTGTTGACACAGTTTTCAGAGGACGTATTGAATATTCCATTACTCTTGGCGGCGGGAAAACGCTATAAAATCAAGTTGGCACTAACAGGCCTTGACCCAGTTAAATTTCAGCTGACCTCGGCATCCGAGTTGGAATAGTTTCATCACATTGGTTCTATAGATGGTTATATGTCAGCTCTGATTGAGCGCTGTGGTTTGATTTTTAAAGGGGATTTAGCATTATTGCAATAAGATACGATGGGATTACAGCTTCTTAAATTTCCTACCACCTTGAGGGCCTTCTGCTAGCTCCCGCCATTACCTAATTTATCACAAGGCTAGTTTATAACGTTAACCTTCACTGGTGGCTGGCTTTAGAAACTGCTACTAGTGCCTTTATGCATAAACTATTGATTAAAGACCAAACTTAATAGGCAGCGATGTGGAATCTAACTTCAGCTGAATATTGGGAAAGGACACAGTGGCCCCATTGTCGGATATGATCACTTGCGTCATCTTAAGAATACCGGTCTCTAGGTCGATGGACGCTCCCGCTAACTCAGCAAAGCCTGATAGCACGTCAAATTCAAGTAATTTAAACACTGCGCCACGCAGGGCCGTGAGTTTGAAGTTTGCAGAGACCACAAATCCGCCAGCATTGAGAGTGGGTATATGAAGGATTTTTTCTTGAACGTAAAACGTAGGCGTGTTTTCTTCTGCAGGTAGAACAATGTACCGACTAAACAGTGCGCCAAAGCCTGTGGTTTCTGGTCCTTCTTCAGAGCGTTTTATGCCGGAGTCTTGCACTTGGGCAAATGCAATAACGGGGTTCGGACGTTGAGCGGTGACATTTAATGTGGCGGCAGCATCGTTAATTTCACCCTCGCCTGGGATGTTCCAGCTGAACTTAAGGGCATCCCCCTCAGGGTCAGATGCGGTTATGGCGAGATTAAATTGATTGTTGCCGATACTCGTTTTGGTCAGCGTAGCCACGGGATTTTTATTGTCCGGACCTGCTATCGCGTCCACCGGCAGAGTGAACTTTCCGATCTGATTGCCTCCATTGCCAATAGTGACAATCCAATCCCCAGCAATTGCTGTCAAGATTTCGTACCTTTCAATAGGGATATAGGTGTTTCCATTTTCTAAATCCAAAACTTCGTCTGTCATCAAATTGGTGTGACCATTGGGGTCGGTAAGATAAATCATTAACGCTGGATCAGAGGTTGTCCCAGAGTGAGCCAATTCCAATGTCACTACTGAATCGGTAACAGCGCCGGCTGTAATAGTTTGAACAGGCGTTTCTATAAATTCACCACCACTTTGAGCGCCAAGTAAAAACTGGCTTGCGGTTGGAATAACAACGACACCGCCGCTTGCCGGCGTAGGGTTTAAATTAATGGCTAAGTTGGAAATAGTAAGTATGTCTGGCGGACCATACATTGCTTGGAGAGCCGAGGTATCGTCGGCTTGCGGCTCATCGAAGCGGCTTTCCTCTGGTCGCATAAGTGAAACGGGGCTATCTGAGTGAGCTAAGCCAAGCAGATGTATCATCTCGTGAACAGTGGTGGAGACGCTTGGGAGACCATAAGTAGAATTAAAATCCAAAGAACCAGATACGTAAGGAAAGTACCCGAGTTTTAGAAACGCATCTGGATCCAACGAGGCCGTTGGCCCTGCCGTTGCCAATGTAGTGCTTTCTTGCGCAAACCAAGCTACTACAACTATGTTATTTGCGGCATCGGCTTCTGGGTCAGCTGAGACACCTGAGTACTCAAATTTGATGTCTGCAATGCCTTCAATTGTTGCAAAGGATTTCCGTAATACCCCCTCTACATCTTCGATTGAAGTATCGATTGGCGCGTCAGCATGGTTGTACGATATTTTAACGACGCCATCAGGAAAACGGCCAAACGTAGGACTGCCCCCAACGAACTCGGATTGTTTATCAAAGTACTCACCGGTCGCGGAATTATAGATACCGTGGTCTATGAAAATCGGTTCAATGGCGCGGGCTGTAATCGCAGACGCAGCGAGAACTAATACAATAAGAGCGTTTGAGAGGTTACGGATAGACATGCTTGAAGACTCGGTAATAGTTAAATAGATGTTAGTGACAGAATTTGGTACACCCTCGCATTGTAGAGCATTTAAGGAGCTCCTTAACATTCGACGCGCAAGCTTGCGACAATATTCTTTCAGGCTGCGCGGTAAGTTAGATTTAATGGATGAGCACGCAGGAGTTTCAAAATAGTTTCCGTTATTAAACTTTACCATGCGAGGATTGGAGAGAGGGGCGAACGCTTGTTCTTTTTACAGTAAAAAAACGAGTTAAGCTGGAGCTAAAAGATTTTCGATGCTTATCTAAAATCGAGTTGTTAATCAGAGGCCGACTTATTTAATATCCTGGTTTCCTGAAAGAATATGTTGTGTGATGCCTTAACAGCAGCGTCGATAATAGGGGTCAGTTTTCTTTGCCAAGTACCTTGGATCTGCGGGGATGATTTAAAACCAACACTTCGAGAAATCCTCACTTAGATTTAGTCAAAGCCTGTTAAAAATGCCACTTTTCACAGTATTAATATCACCCATATATACGATTATATTACTTTCATAGGTAAACTAGGCAGTAGTTAAGTACTGTGCGAGCACCTCGCGCAGAGCATTTTGAATGAAGTGAGTTAGATGTCATTGATTCCACCCTTGCTGGCAATTATTTTGGCTATT
>Ga0307488_10004519_pt1 | contig 11610 bp, 5 predicted proteins | sample SB02metaG_FD_202248 | JGI IMG/M metagenome (GOLD analysis project Ga0307488, IMG submission 202248) | Sea-ice brine microbial communities from Beaufort Sea near Barrow, Alaska, United States - SB 0.2 | ecosystem: Environmental > Aquatic > Marine > Coastal | place: USA: Alaska | collected 2017-05-06
CGATTCATTTTAAATTTGATATTTATAATATTATTAATATTTATTAAATAATAAATTTAAAATGAACGATCCAAAACAGACAGAATATGAAGAAGAACAAATCCAAAAAATTCTACTCGAAGAATCCGAAAAAAAAAGAATTCAGATGGATAGAGAATTAAAAACATGTCAAGAAAAAGAATATGAAAAGGCATTGAAAATAGATCTTGAAAATCTAAGTCTATTTTCAATATCTCCCTCATTCGACGAACCTTCAGTTGAGGAAATGAGAAAGATTCGATTGATCCGTTTTGGTGGTTACCATTTAATTAAAGATTAGACTAGTTGATAATATAAATAAATATGGAATGTTCTATTTGCTTAGAAGATATCAACAAAAAACCTAAATTTAAATTTTCATGTAATCATGAAATACATTATAAATGTTTTATATCTCTTATGATGAAAACCCAATCAAGTATATTTATTAATTGTCCTTTATGTAGACAAATGAATACAAATAATGAGAGACCATATATTGAAAATATAGACAATTTGAAAATGTTATCTAACAAAGAAAGATGTATTCATAAAACCAAGGAGGGTAAACGATGTAAAAAAAAATGTTCAATTATAAATAACGGGTCATGTTCATTACATAATAAAAATAAATTCCCTCCCGATAAATATGAATTATTATGTGATACATTTTTTTACATTATAGAAGCATCCAATTCGTGGAAAACAAAAATATATATGATGGATATTTCTACAAAATTAATTATAAATAATCCTAAAATAAAAACTGTACTGGATATCCAACACTATTTCTTTCAATACTATCATTTCAATAATAAAGAAAATTTAGTTAAATCTATTGAAGGTATCTACGATTACTACGAAATAAAATCACCACCAAAAGATTGGTATGTAAAATGTATCAAAAATGAAACTATTTTCTAGTAATAACTCCCAGAATTTCACAGATTCATTTTACATGTACATATGTTCAGGGGGTTTATCCGTATCTGTGATATTTAATAATACGTGAATATCCTCTATTTTTAGAGTCATTGGTAATTTGAAATCGTCCAGCACAAATGATAAATCATTAATTGTTTTCTTTTTATCTTCAGAATAAGATAACATATAAATATTAATTTTAGAGATTATTGTTTCAAGACATCTTTTAAGATTTCTTACACCTTCTTCCCCCCCTGTATATTTTTCGACGATATCTTTTATAATTTGATCTTCAAAAATTATTTCGTTTTCTTTAAAATCAAATACAGAAAACAATTCAGGTAGTAGATATTCTCTACTAATTTTAAGTTTATCATCGGTTTTAAATCCCTTCGTATGAATAACATACATACGATCTTTAAGAATTTTATTAACTTTATTTTCATCATTATAAGAAAAGATAAACAAAGCCTTTGATAAATCAAGGTTAACTCCTGGAAAATAATTATCCTGAAATAATGAATTTTGAGAAGTATCTGTTAGATGAGTTAACATATGAATTATTTCCTCACCCTTCGAAGTATCGCTTATTTTATCAAGTTCATCAAAATAGATAACGGGATTCATACATTTAGATTCTTGTAGAATTTGAACGATTCTACCCCAATGAGATCCCTCGTATGTATAACAGTGACCATCGAAATATGCCGAATCTGAAGCACCACCCAAAGCAATAAATGCAAAGGGTCTATTTAATACTTTCGAAATACCTTCTTTAACTAGAGTAGTTTTACCATTACCCATCGGTCCCTGTATTGCTAACACATTTCCACCACTTTCTGGATTCTTCATCCACTTTCCTATAACTTGTAAGATATGAGTTTTTGCTTCTTTGTGTCCGTAAATAGCTTTATCTAGTTTATCATGTGTCGTACTAATAAATTTTCGTTTTTCATCAATTGATGAAGAGGGTAAAACAGGTAGACCCTGATAGATACCAAATGGTATTTTAATTAATCCATTTACCCACTGATCGATTTTACTATATTCCCCGCTAGATGGATCCATCTCATTCATTTTATCAATATTCCCTATGGCAATAGATTTAGTCCTGATATCCATATCAGAATTAATTATTTTAAATCTTGGGGGGACTTGGGATCCATTCATTTCATATATTTTTTGAGAATCTTCGATTAGTTTTTCTTTTTTATCTTTCTCAAGATAATGAAAATATTTAATATCGTATTCTTCTGTATTAAGAGAAGATTGTTGATCAATTAGTTCTTCATATTTTTCATCTAATTCATCATATTCGAATAAATATTCTTCATCGGTTTCTTCATCGGTTCCTTCATCGGTTCCTTCATCGGTTCCTTCTTCAGTTCCTTCTTCAGTTCCTTCTTCGGTTCCTTCTTCGGTTCCTTCTTCGGTTCCTTCTTCAGTTTCTTCCTCGGTTATATTTTCATAATCCAGGGTTATTTCTTCTTCATTATTAACTTTTTGAACGATAAATTCTTCTTGAATCTTGATTTTTTTCTTTTTCTTTTTCTTCTTTTTGAGAGTTGAGTTTGCCTTATCGGTTGCTTTTAATATTAAATAATCAATAAACATATTATTTAATTTTGTATCTTTTGTATCTTTTGTATCTTTTGTATCTTTTGTATCTTTTTTATCTTTTGTATCTTTTTTATTTTTTTTATCTTTTTTATTTTTTGTATCTTTTATAATTTTATATTTATTTTTATAAACTTCGGATTTATTGCTAAGTAAATATAATTGTTGATTCAATTCATCTTGATAATCATTATCATCATCCATATCATAATCAATAAAATCTTTTAAATTTCCATATTCATCTATTTCATCTTGATTATCATCGATATTTATTTTATTTGCTTCATTTGCGAATATTTTCGATCTTGTTATCATCGAGTGATGATTATTCTTAATCATTTATATATTTAATATAATTAATTATAATTTATTTAAATAATTTAATCAAATTTAAATTTAAATTTGATTAAATTATTTAAATAAATTATATCATATAAATATAGGAATTATGACAGATAACGAACCTATTGTTAAAAATGTTGAAGGATTACAATTTAGTATAATGAGTCCAGATGAAATAAGAAATACATCATGTGTTGAAATTACAAAAAATGATACTTATGATAAAGATGTACCAGTTATAAAAGGATTATTTGATTTACGGATGGGAACAACTGATATGGGTAAAGTTTGTAATACCTGCGGATTAAAAAATACTGGTTGCCCGGGGCATTTTGGTCATCTTGAATTAGCAAGACCTGTTTATTATTATCATTTCATTGATATCGTATTAAAGATATTAAAATGTGTGTGTTTTAGTTGTGGTAAATTACTTTTGAATTCGGATACAGCATTAATTAATAATATCTTAAGAAAAGATAATAAAAGTAGATTTGCAGATATATACAATATTTCATCCAAAATCGCAAGATGTGGTCAAGAAAACGAAGATGGTTGTGGTTGTAAACAACCTGAAAGATACAAATTAGATGGTATAAACGGTATTCAAGTTTATTGGAAAGATATAGAAAATAATCTCACTAAAGAATATATTAGTGCCGAACAAGTGAAAATTTTATTTGAAAAGATATCGGATAAAGATTGTAATATTTTAGGATTTTCATCAACTTGGTCGAGACCGGAATGGTTGATTTGTACAGTATTACCCGTTCCTCCACCTGCTGTCCGTCCATCTGTAAAACAGGGTGGGTCTCAAAGGATGGATGATGATTTAACACACAAGTTATCCGATATTATTAAATTTAATAATATGCTAAAAAAACATTTAGAAAAATCAGCAAGAAAAGAAATCATTGATGACTGGACCAATCAAGTCCAGTACCATATTGCTACTTATATTGATAATGAATTACCGAGTGTCTATCAGGCAGTACATAGATCTGGTAGACCAATTAAATCCATACGTCAGAGATTGAAAGGTAAAGAAGGGAGAATTCGTAATAATTTGATGGGGAAACGTGTAGATTTTTCAGCGAGAAGTGTAATCACGCCAGATCCCAATATTGAATTGGATGAATTGGGTGTTCCTATTAAGATTGCTATTAATTTGACATTTCCAGAAATAGTAAACACCTTCAACATTGATAGATTAAGAAGTCTTGTTAAAAATGGACCACTTAAATGGCCTGGTGCTAATTCTATTAAAACAAAAAATGATCTTATATCAATAAATGAAAATAATATTCTTGAAATAGAAATAAATATCGGTGATATAATTAATCGTCATTTAATCGATGGGGATTACGTATTATTTAATCGTCAACCTTCTCTTCATAAGATGAGCATGATGGGTCATAGAGTAAGAGTTATGAAAGGTAATACATTTAGACTAAATGTTAGTGTTACTCCTCCCTATAACGCAGACTTTGATGGTGATGAAATGAATATGCATGTACCTCAATCGATGCACGCGGTAGTTGAACTAATAAATATTGCTTCAGTTAATAAGCAAATTATCTCACCCAGAGAAAATAAACCAATTATTACAATTGTTCAAGATACTCTTTTGGGAATTTATAAATTAACTCATTCACAAGTTATTCGATTCAGTGAAGGGACTTCACAATATCATGATAAAAATGGATTAATCTATGAAATTGAAGATTCAAAAGGATCAAAACACGTGAATTCAAGTCTATATACTAAAAAACAAATGATGAATATTATCACTGATTTATCAACATTTAATGGATTTCCACCGGAATCAGATAAATATGTTATGAAAAAAGGTAATAAGATACCACTCTGGTCAGGTCATAATATATTATCATATATTCTTCCAGATAATATTAATTTAGATATGCCAAATTCCAGTTATGATAATTTCAAAGATAAGAAACCAAGTGATTCAGATAATAAGAATAATCTAATCAGCAAATACAATAATAAAATCAATATTGTTAAGATCGTCGATGGTATAATTGAACAGGGAACATTTGATAAGAATTTATTTACAAAAACATCAAAGGGTTTAATTCATACTATCTTTAATGATATTGGTGATATTCGAACTAATGAATTTATTAATGATTTACAAAAGATTACATCTTATATTTTACAAGTTGAAGGATTCAGTGTTGGAATTAGTGACATGATTGCTGACGAAGAAACCAATAAGAAGATTAAGAATACTATTTCAGAAAGGAAAAATATGATTGAAGATATTATGCAAGAAGTTCATCTCGATATCTTTTCGGGTATCCCAGGTCAATCTAAGAGAGACTTTTTCGAATCTAAAGTTAATTCTATTCTTAATAAAACCATTAAAGAAACCGGTCAAATCGGTTTAGAAAATCTCGATCCAAATAATCGTGCTATATTTATGGTTAACTCTGGATCAAAGGGTAAATTAACAAATGTAGCACAGATGGTCGCGTGTTTAGGACAACAAAATGTTGATGGCAAACGTATACCTCATTCGGCAAATGAGAGGACACTACCTCACTATTATAAATATGATGATTCAGCAGAATCCCGTGGATTTGTAAGTAATTCTTTTATTTCTGGACAAACACCACAAGAATTCTTCTTTCACGCTATGGGTGGTAGGGAAGGGTTGATTGATACTGCTGTTAAAACTTCTACAACTGGTTATGTTCAAAGACAATTAGTAAAGGCAATGGAAGATTTAATGGTAGGTTATGATTATTCAGTTAGAAATGGTTCGGGGTCAATTGTTCAGTTTACTTATGGAGACGATGCTATGGATGCCACGTTTGTTGAATCGCAACCATTGATCATAATCAAATCTAATTTAGATGAAATAGTAAAAATGTTCCATTTTGATAGTAATACAAAATGGGAAAAACATCTCAAAATAAATACCAAAACCAAACTACTAAAAAACGAGAAATATCAAGAATTACTAGATGAAAGTTTTAAAAAGATTTTAAATCATAAAGAATATTTAATTACTCATGTATTCAAATACGAACCCGAAAATAATATTAATTACCCGGTTCATCTACAAAGGATTATCAGTAACGAAATTAAAAAGAAAAAAATAAAATCAAATATTACTCCTTTGGAAATCTTAAAAGGTAATCAGAAAATTATTAACAAATGTTTTATCAAAGAGTTATTCAAAAATAATAAGATATTTGAAATTTTAGTAGATATTCATCTAAGTCCTAAAATACTTATCGGTGAATATAATATCACAAATGAAGAATATAATAAATTATCAGAATTAATCATTGATAAATTTAATGAATCTAAGATTTCACCAGGTGAAATGGTTGGAGCATTGGCTGCCCAAAGCATCGGTGAACCTGCGACTCAAATGACATTAAATACATTCCACTTCGCGGGTGTTAGTTCAAAATCTAATGTTACCCGTGGTATTCCAAGATTAAAAGAATTAATTCATGTCAGTAAAAATATGAAGTCGCCCTCTGATATAATTACTATCAAAGATGAATATGCTTATGATAGAAATAAGGCAACATATATTAAAAATCAATTAGAATATACGATTCTCAAAGATATTATCATATCAAGTAAAATATATTATGATCCAGGTTATAAAAATTATACTTCCGTAATTAAAGAAGATAATGCGATGTTAGAAATTTATAAAGAATTTAGTTCTCTCCAAGAAGAGAATATTGAAAGTATTTTACCCTGGATTATTAGATTTAAATTTAATAAACAATTAATGATGGATAAAGGGATTACAATGGAGGATATTTATCTTAAAATTATGAATTACGATCCAGAAAAGATATTATATCATTTTACAGATGATAATTCTAATGAATTAATTGGTCGCATTTCACTTAAAATGAGCAAAGAATATTCACAAGAAAATGGTATTAAAGATCAAACCGATATCATTAATATCTTTAAAAATATTAATGAAGATATGATTAATAATATCGTAATTAAAGGTATCCGAAATGTAGGTGATATTATTATCACTGAAAATAAATCAATTATAAATGATAAAGTAAATCATGAATTACAATCAACTGTAAGATATAATCTTGAAACAGATGGAACTAATCTTATTAATTTATTAAATAATAAATATATTGATGCTTATAGGACCTTTTCTAACGATATAATTGAAATGTATGAGATTTTTGGAATTGAGGCGGCACGGGATTTATTAATCAATGAAATAACTTCAGTTATTAGTCATGAAGGGGAATATATTAATTCACGTCATATTGAACTATTATGTGATATAATGACATCAACTGGTGAATTATTTTCAATTAACCGGCAGGGTATTAATAGGGGGGATATCGGTCCTTTAGCAAAATCATCATTCGAGAATACAACAGATGAACTAATTAAATCATCTATCTTTTCAGAAAAAGATAATCTGGGAGGTGTATCTAGTAATATTATGCTTGGTCAACTTATTAATAGTGGAACCGGATTATGCGATGTTATGCTCGACGAAGATCAATTACAATATCTTGTGAAAGACGATATCATTGATGAAGATGAATTTTTAGAAATAGACGAATCTAATATTGATATTTTGATGAATGTCGATGAAAATGATGGAGAATGTGCCGATGAAAATTTTAAATTTTCAATCGATTAAATTAGATGATTCAGATTTTATAGTAAATTATATTTAGATTTTAATGTTATTTTTTTAATGTTTTCTTTTTTTTACGTCCTTTACAGTATTCAAGATATAACGCATCCTGTTTTGTAAATGGACCCCCGTGCTTAATTAAATTATTAAGTTTTGATTCTTCTTCTTTACATTTATCTTCGGCATAACCGGTTATTTCAAATTTTTCTTGTTGAATTTCTTCGTCTACATCTTCATCTTCATCTACTTCTTCTAATTCTTTAATTTCTTTTTCAACATTCATATCTGATAATATATTGTATAATTCTAGATCAGAATCCAATGAATCCATGAAATTATCATTATTTCTAAATAAATTAATAATTACATTATATTTACTATCATCTGATTTACACATGTAAAGTAAAAACTCCACAATTATAACAGTTTGACTGTCTATATATATATCGATCAGGGATTTGATAATATTTTTAAGTAATTCAGAACTATCATAACTTGAAGTAAAATAATCAAAATTACGAATATTTAATGTAGGTATATCTAATTGAGAATCTTGAGCACCACCGGATTGTGGAATATTATAATTATTTAAGAAACCATAGGCACCCGCTAATTTATCGGTAGGCATGGTATCTATTTTTTCCTTAATTTTCACCGGGTCATCATTCATTAACGATTTATAATCTGAACTTTCTAAATCACCTGAAAGATCTGCAGGTGGAGGAGCAGTTGATCCAATTAGATCTGTTGAATTAATTGATCCAACTGGATCCATTGGATCTATTGGATCTGTTGGATATGTTGGATATGTTGGATCTGTTGGATCTGTTGGATCTGTTGGATCTGTTGGATCTGTTGGATCTGTTGGATCTGTTGGATATGTTGGATCTGTTAGATCTGTTGGATATGTTGGATATATTGGATCCGTTTTTTCACCGGTTAATGAATTAGGATTTTCTCCAGAATATTCATTTTTATCAGTGGGTATGAAATCATTGGAACCATCTTCAATAAGATTAACTGATACAATAGGTTCACTGGTAATATATGGAAAATCAGTGGATTTTGGTGTACTTAATTCAGAATCCGATTCCTTTTTATCTTCATTTTTTTCGGAAAATTTTTCCAATTTCTCAGAATCACTTAACTCCACGGAGGTCTCTGTGAGTTTCATAACTGAAACATCTTTTGGTGATCTTGATAATAATAAACACATCGCTGCCATGTTTGCGATAGGTGTATTCATTTTTTCTTGACTATTTTTATCTCGGATTATATCATATATTTTCTCACTCATTTTTCTCATATCATAATTCCAATAATTATCATCGTTCTCGCTGCCGTCTTTTTCATCTAATTCAAAAAAATGTATTCCAATTGTCCGTGGACTTATAAATGAAAATAAGTCCATATAGTTTTTATAAAATTCAAAATATGCTTTGAAATCTTCATGTAATTTAGAATTAACTAAATACTCTTTATATGTAACAAAAACATTTTCTAAGAATGGAAACAATAATTGTATTGAATTTTGAAGTTTATCTAATGATATTTCCGATAATTTAATATTTCTCTTAGATAATTGGATGTTAGTCACTTCATTTTTTACTAAATTATTAAAATTTTCCAAGACTTTATTTTTACGTTCATCATCTAATGAATCTAAATATTGAATTAAATCTTTAACCAAATCATCTGTTATTTTTTTACCACTCGTTTCACTACTAATTGGTTTATCTTCTTGAGGTTTTTCTTCTTCTTTTAATTCTTGCCTCGGAGTAATTTCATCAGTATTTGGTACTAAATCATCTGATTTTTCAGTGGCAGCACCCAAACCAACAGAATCACCATAAGCAGAATCACCATAAGCAGCATCAGCATAAGCAGCATCACCATAAGCAGCATCACCATAAGCAGCATCACCATAAGCAGCATCACCATAAGCAGCATCACCATAAGCAGCATCATCATAAGCAGAAGGTTCACCATAAGCAGCATCACCAGCATAAGCAGCAGGTTCATCATAAGCAGGTTCATCATAAGCAGGTTCATCATAGGCAGCACCATAATCACCAGCAGGGGAATCCAAACCATAATCTTTACTCAAATCAGCAGCATATTCGGCAGAAGGATCATATGTACCATAGTCTGTTAAACCATCCGTCGCGGGAAATTGACCAAGTTTATTATCTCCTTCGAGTAAATCTAATCGCGAATCTCCACCCTTTTGTTTTTTCTTTTTCTTTTTGTTAGATTCAGATGCTTTTTTATCCATTTTTAATTCTTTTTCTAATTTATTAATTTCCTCTCCGATTTTCTCTTCTTCTTTTTCATTCTCTGTATCATCAACATCATCAACATCATCATCAACATCATCATCATCATGATCATCACCAACATCATCAACATCATCATCGATTTCAACAGTTGGTTTCTTAAGAGTAATTTCTTCTGGCAAACCAAACGGTTCTTCTATATCAGATGGTTTCCTATCTAATGTAAATATTGAATATTCTTCGGGTATATTTGCTTTCATAAAATTAGGATTCTGTTTGTCTCTACTGTAAATCCTATTAAGTAATTCTTTAACTTTACCCTTATCACCACTTTGTTGTCTCAAAGCTTCAAGGATTATACATTTTGATAATACACAAATTCTTGCTTCGCATAACATTAAAACATACATTTTATCTAATGTATGAATTTCATTCATTTGATTTAAAAACCCATAATAATAATCATAAATATAAATCAAGCAATTTTCATCCGGACATGCTAAACATTTTTCATTATTATCCCACGAAATATTATTTTGAATATATTCTAAGAAACCTCTGGGTTTTCTTACACAATCACCCATTTTACGATTAATAGAATGAATTAAATTTGTATTCTTTTTTAATTTTGATAATACTTTATGTATTTTTGGTTTTATTAATTCTATAGATCCTCTTTCTTCTAATATTTTTTCAACAGCGACATCAAAATCTGGATCAAAATTAGAACCACCATCATAAATAATATCTATCCAATTAACATCACTTTTTGCTAATTTATTTTTATCTTTGTCATCCGATCCTGGATTTTTTGTGAATTGAGCAGTTGCTAGTAAATAAATACTTAATTCTTGTAATAATCTATCATTGGTAATACTTAATTCAACCGTATCAATTGTCATTTTTTTATTATATTCTTGACCTATATCTTTGGACAACATCTGATGGATTTGACTTAAACTTGGATCAATTGAGGTAATATTTTTTAAAATTCGGGGTACAGTAACTGTTTTTAATAATTTCGGATTATCCCTTATCATTTCGATAAATTCTGAATTACTCACGGATTTCAAATATCTCTCAATATATGATTTATCTAAATTTTTAGTATCCGTTAATTTATATGAAATAACAGAATATTTGGGTAAATATTCTATATTCCCCGAATTATTTAATAATAATTCGATGATATCTCTTTCTTTTATCATATTCGAATATTTATAACCGGTAAACGCGGCAACAGCTCCTGCTGCTATTGCCGCTACCCCCCCAACAATAATGGGTACTATCGGTAATCCACCCTTTTGTTTTTTTTTTGTCTTTGTTGCCTTTGTTGCCTTTGTTGCCTTTGTTGTCTTTGTCGCCTTTGTTATCTTTGGTGTCTTTGTTGTATTTGTTGTCTTTTTTATCTTAACTACACCCGCGCGGTTAGTTTTTGTAACTTTTGTTTTTTTTTTTCTAGTTCTAGTAGACACTTTTCTATTTTTATATGTCTTTTTTTTCATATCTATATATTTATTATAGATATTATTAAAATTAATATTAAAAAAATATGGTAAAATTTATGGTAAAATTTATTTTATGTCATCTAAGAATTTATTAATCTCACATGATACCTCTTCCGAACCTTCATCTTCATCTATATTATCTTTTTGTTTATTATTTTCATCTATATTATCTTTTTGTTTATTATTTTCATCTATATTATCTTTTTGTTTATTATTTTCATCTATATTATCTTTTTGTTTATTATTTTCATCT
>Ga0307488_10004521_pt1 | contig 11608 bp, 15 predicted proteins | sample SB02metaG_FD_202248 | JGI IMG/M metagenome (GOLD analysis project Ga0307488, IMG submission 202248) | Sea-ice brine microbial communities from Beaufort Sea near Barrow, Alaska, United States - SB 0.2 | ecosystem: Environmental > Aquatic > Marine > Coastal | place: USA: Alaska | collected...
GGTATGTCCCATCTGGAATTTCTGAAGGCGCAACCAATTTGACATGATCTTGAACATGGTCGAAACGTAGCCATCGGTTTCAAGTTGAGCCTGAGTACTATCCGTGGGTCGAAATTGAGCCTGAAGACTGTCAATTTGAACCCATCGGAAGGCGCGCCCGTTATGTGACTGCGTCATTCAAGTTGCAGAGTAAAAGATGGAACAGACACCGCTTGGCGCTACCTGACCGTCCGCGAAAAAAGCAGGGCGCCCGACGACGATGCATTGCAGAAGCGGATAAAGGGCGCGCGTGTTTCCCCAGAACCAGGAAGCGCTATCTTCGCCGCTCGACCTCTTTTGCTCATTCTGTTGCCGCCACCGCATCCATCATGCTACTCATGCTACTTAAGTAGCATGATACAATGATCATTACTAGAAGGATGATCATGTTGCTTCAAGATCATGATCATGTAGTTTCAGACGCAGAACGCGGCGGCGACGCCATACCGAAGATGCGATGGAGCGGCGATCGGAAAACAGCGCTGCCGTCGGGCCCGGCCCGCGGGCCACGCCCGATACCGGCCGACCGCGGGCCGCCCGCCGCGCAAATCGCGATCGACGAGTTTCTCGCACGAGTGTCACGCGGCGTAGGAGTGCGCGCCCGCGCGAGCAGAGAAAGCGCCTTCGTCGCGTCGCCGTGAAGTGAGCGACTGTGCGGCGTCTGGCTAAAACGGGGCGGGCACCGCGATGCCTTAGCGCACAAACTTTTTCGCCGCCGAACGTGTCGTTACGTAGCGTTCTGAAAAGAGGGCAACGTTTCCGTAACCGAACTGAACGACGGAAACGCGAAGTCATTGAACTGGAGGAAGAAGAAGAGGAGAGATTGTATCACAAAGGACAGCAAAGCAGCAGGAAACAGCAACCCATCAGCCACAATCTAACTAAGGTGGCATCAGGGTGGCTAACGACTAACTAGCTATTAGTATGACTAAAGTCTTCTTCAGGGACTTTTTTGTTATTTTATTTTATTTTGTTTTTGTTTGTTTTTCAGCATGAAACTGACACGGCAACTGTCAGGAGACACGTGCTCGCCAGCACTTAACATAGGCGGTCATCACGACCCATATGTCAGCTCGACCACAGGTCGATGCCGTGTAAGACTTTGGTTCTCGACGAGTTTTACACCCGACAACCATGGGCTGGGGGTGCAAAGCGCTCCTAATGAACCCTAGTAACTATTCCTAATAATGGCGGAGTGTGGCCGTGGAGGTGTGACGGCATGGCGTGGTCGCTGGACGGCATAGCGGCGTGGCAGCGTGGATGCTGGACTGCATCGCAGTGTGGCGACGTGGCAACCTATGTGGTTTCCCGGAAACTGCATAGGCTGAAACGATCGGGGAACGTCTTGGGACATACCGAACTGGAATCGGGGGTGAAAGTTGCTAAGCGAACTGGATTAAGCCCCCAATTAAGATGATTTAACCCCTGGTTTAGGTTTTAAGTTTTAGGGCTTAGGGTTTCAATCAGTCACTGAAAACCACTGGAAATCAGTCGTCTTCTGTAGTCTTCTATCCATACACAGTTCAGTCCCCGTACCAAATGGTCACATTTGCTCCTTGTCCCTTTTCCTTGAGTCAACTCGTCGATTCCCGTAATGCTCTCGTGTGGCGCAACCTCTCTGTTTCAAAACGCTGCACGTTTTTATTTCCCACCTCAAGGTTGATTAGACTGTCGATATCGAGAAAATCAATATATGAAAAACAAGTCGCGCGTACAAACATGTCCCAATCTGGGACATTTTAGCGTGGAGCAAATGTGACCATTTGGTACGGGGAGTGAACTGTGTAGTTGGGTGCCGCGCGAATACTTCTCCAGTGTGTCCGCTAGACTCCCCCGGCCCCCACAACTTTGGTGACGCCTTTGACGGGTTATAAACCACGGATTTCTAGGTTTACATTTTCCAACTTATTATTTTTTCCGACATTCCATTGGATTTTAGTCTGTTTGCTCACACATTTGCGTGCCTGGGTGACTAGCGGGGGAGTCACTGAATATTGTAAACCTAGAAATCCATGGTTTACAACCCGTCAAAGGCGTCTCCAAAGTTGTGGAGTCCGGGGGAGTCTAGCGGACGCACTGGAGAAGTATTCGCGCGGCACCCAGAACGACTGATTTTCAGTGACAGATCGAAACCCTAAACCCGAAAACCCGAAAACCTAAACCTTTCTTATTTCTGACTGGCCACTGTGCAGTGAAAAGTGCCGTAAACAGCCATTGAAAGTGTTTGGGTTGCTCGTTCCCGGGCGGCAGCACCGGGTGGTTGCCAGCGATGCCTTCGTCGCTCATTCGGCGAACCCCCGTGTGGTCGTGTGGGGCCGCGGCCGTGGACGCCGGGCGGTATCATAGTACTGACGTACCAAGTCTCAGCATTAACAACGATGTGATGCTACATATGTGTTTTTGTATACTGACGGTCACCACCCCCCTCAGCACTCACACGGTGAGCATTAATCCAACCCCATCCACCAGCCTGGTCTGACGTAGTGATCGCCAGCACGTCATCAAGGGAACGGTGGATTGTATGTCTGGCGTGCAATTCATCGTAGTCGCCCTTCCCGGTTTCGAACAGGCCGGCGGGTGCGTGCCGGTCACAACGCCAGAATATCGAAATACGTAGGATGAGCCCTCGCCCACTGCGCCACCTCCTCGTGCCCTCGTACATCTGCGAATGTTGCACAAAACTTCGCGTCCCACGGACAGCCGTGCTCCACCGCCCATTTCAGCACCTCCAGGTGCCCGCCCTCAGCGGCCCTGAAACACGTCTCCTTACCCCACGGGCAATCGTGCGACCGCGCCCATTGCAACACCTCCAGTTGACCGCCCCCAGCGGCAGCCTCGCAAGTCGGCGAATCCCACGGGCAGTGGTGCTCCCGCGCCCATTGCAACACCTCCAGGTGCCCGCCATGAGCGGCGGCCTGGCATGTCCACGAATCCCACGGGCAGTGTTGCTCCCGCGCCCACTGCAAAACCTCCAGATGCCCGCCGAGCGCGGCGCGTTTACACGTCATTGTATCCCACGGGCAATGATGCTCCCGCAACCACTGTAACACCTCCAGGTGACCCCCGCCAGCGGCGCTAGCACAACAGTCCAGCTCAAGGTCCTCGAGGCTTTCATCCCACGGACAGCCGTGCGCCCGCGCCCACTTCAGCACGTCCAGGTGCCCGCCCCAAGCGGCGCATTCACACGTCCGCTCATCCCACGGGCAATGGTTCTCCCGGGCCCACCTCAACACCTCCAGGTGCCCACCCCCAGCGGCGTTGTGACACGTTTCCTCGTCCCACCGGCAATCGTGCGCCCGCGCCCACTTCAACACCTCCAGGTGCCCACCCTCAGCGGCGAATGCACACGTCCCGCCCCGCTGGCCACCGTGCTCAAGCCACCACTTCACCATCTCCAAGTGCCCGCCCTTAGCGGCGCGTTCGCAAATCCCACCAAACAATGGGAATGGGCAGTCGTGCTGCAGCGCCCACTTTAGCACATCCACGTGTCCACCCGCGGCAATTAGCAAACACGTCGCCTCCTCCCATGGGCACCCGTTGTCCTTGGCCCAAGCCAAGCGCTCGACGGACCCTAGAAAGTCCTTGAGCTTCAGAGGCACAAGCCCCCCCCTTCCCCGCGCGCGGCAGGTTGTTGGCCACCACCACAGCCATCAACGGCTTCGCCACCCGCCCGAGCATGGCGCATCCGTGGCGTCCAGCCGCTCCAGCACGTGCTTCACCAGCAAGGGGATGAGCAACTCGCTGGTGGCGGTGTCGGCAATCTCGTTTTCCTCGGACGGCACCCCGTCCACCCCGGCAGTCTTCGCCCCGCTGCCTCCCCCCGCGCCCCCGCTGACGCCCGCGCCGATGCCGTGCCTCGAGGATGGCGTATCCATGCGCAACCCTGCGCCGATATGGGCTCGCGAGTGTGGCACTGTCGGGCGTTCGCGCTGGCGTGCAGATTGGAGGCTTGCCCTAAATGTATTTGGCCACTGTGATTCGCTCTTTTGTCTTTTCACCTAACCCGGCGCAGATCCGGTCGGATACCAGTAAATTGCAGACGGCTGCCTGGACGCTCAGTGGTCAAACGGTCACTTTCCGAACGCGCGCTCGCCCGCCCCGTGTCACGCGCGTGTGAGGCAGGCGATCAGTGCCGCCGCGCCGCCATACGCCTCTGGCGCCGGCCGCTCGCTCGAGATCCGTCGCGCCTTCGCCATCGTGGGTGCCGCAGCAACTGGCATTGTATTTTGTTTTCAAACTCCGCTGCAAGGCTTCCAGGCTCAGGCTCCAATCTTCCAACCATGGCAACCCCCCTCGCGCTCCTAAAGAGGCTTGCTGAGGTGTCCGAGGGCTGCTCCCTGGATGTGGTATCACCCGACGACGTAGTCGCTCTCCGCTCCGCGCTGGGCACGAGCGCGACAACATCTGCGGACATCTGGACAGCCGCGTCCGCCGATGGGGTCTCGCTCGAGTCTGTCGTCGGCACCCTCAACGGTGCCACGAGTGGCAGGGGCTTACACTCGTCCACTTTCCAGCTCAACTTGAGCGCTTTGTATGGGACAGGGGTTGCGCGTAGGGGTGGTGTAGCCCGTGTTCATGGGGTATTAGGGGGTTTCTCGGGTGTGTAGGGTGCTTTCTTGTGTCAGACACGGCTCAGTTTTGAAAGTTGAGCTGAGAAGTGGACGAGTGTAAGCCCCTGATGAGCGGCAACCCAAGCAGCCCGGGGGCGCTCGCCGCGGCGGCAGCCTACACCGCCATGCTCGCCTCCCCCGGGTGCCCGGCCTTCAGCCTGTTCACCAGCCTCGGGTTCGGCGCCGCCCTCCGCGTCCTCAAGGCAGCCTGCTCCAAGGCAGGGGCTTACACTCGTCCACTTTTCGACTCAACTTGAGCGCATTCTGTGGGATAGGGGTGAATTTAGGGGGTGTTTAGAGGGTGTTTACGAGGTGTCAGGGGGTAGTAAGGAGTATTAGGGGACGTTCAGGGTGTATTTTGTGTCAGAAACGGCTCAGGTTGAGCTGAGAAGTGCACGAGGATAAGCCCCTGCTCCAAGGTAGGCAACGGTGGCTCCAATGAGGATGGTGAAGACGGAACCGCGGTAGCTTCCACGCCCGCCTCGAGCGATGGAGTCGACCTCGTTCGCTGCATCATGGTCGACCTCGCCGTGTTCTTTGACGCCTTTCCGCTCCGCGACATGCCCGACGTCCTGAAGACTGTGATCGAGTGCCTGACCGAGGTGGTCAGCACACCCCGGCAGGGGCTTACACTCGTCCACTTCCAAGCTCAACCTGAGCCGTTCTTGGTCACTGAAGCCACAGCAAGAGTCCGCTTCTCAGCTCAACCTGAGACCTTTTTGTCATTATCGTCTCCCAACATAGCCCGCAGTTCTCACGTCTAGCCGAAAAGCGGACGCATGTAGCCCACAAAAGGCGCTTACGTTGAGCTGAAAAATGGACGAGTACGAGTGTAAGCCCGTGCATCCCGGGCCGCCGTGGCCGCACCCCCGGCGGAGCCCCTCGCAGCCATCGCCGTCGACACGCTCAGCCGCCTCCTGCGCCCTGAGCACGGGGAGACGCTGCAGAGCGCGGCGATGCTCATGCAGCGCCTTGCCCCCACACTGCTCGGTAGGGCGTTGCAGGTCGACCCTATCAACACACCTTGAAAGCGCCTCTATCTTGGCGCTCGAAACTGAAACTTGATGAACAGCTCTCAAGGTTTGCTTTCAAATTCCACTTGTGCCGCTACAGCTCGGCATCGTGGGCGAGGGCGCGCGGCGCAAGAACGTGGGTTCCACCGCCGCAGCCGCCAGGGGGTACGCCGTGGTAGGGCGGTGCAGCTCGACCCTATCAAAACCCAAGGTTGACCCCGGATGTTTACGGATATAGGGTCAGGCGTATATGGATATAGGGTCAGATTGATACAGACATAGGGTCATGTTTGTACGGATATGGGGTCAGATGTGCCGGTGCAGGTTAATCCTATCAAACCCACGTTGGAAGCGCCTTGAACTAGACTCAAACACTTCACACTGAAATGGTGATGGAACGCTTTCAACTTTGCTTTCGGTTCAAACTTGCGGCGCTACAGCGCGGGGCTAGTGCGCGAAGTCGCCGCCGGCAACGCTGTCGCGCGGCCCGCTGTGGCCGCCCTGGCGCGGTAGGGCGGTGCAACTTGACCCTGTGAATTCCATGTTGAAAGCGCCTGCCTCTAAGCGCTTGAAACTGAAACATGATGGACTGCTTTCAACCTCAGCTGTCAATTTCAACTTGCGCTGCTACAGCGAGGTACCTGGCGCTGCGCGGGGGCGAGCGCGCCGACGCCCGCGCGGCGGCCGTCGACGCCACTATTGTCATCCTCCGCGCCATGCCCGCACACGAGACCGAGTCGTTCGCCACGTTTGTCACTAAGCTCTCCCGGAACCCCAAGGCAAGGCGGTGCAGGTTGACGCGATCATATCCATGTTGAAAGCGCCTGGAACTAAGCACTTGGAACTAAAATGTGATAAACTGCTTTCAAACTTTGCGGTTTCAAATTCAACTTGCGCCGGTACACCAAGGTCCCCCAGCGGCTGTTTGCCACTGAGCTGGCTGTCGCCATGGTCGAAAACCTGGTATGGCAGTGCAAGTTGACCCTATGAAACCCATGTTTAAAGCGCGTAGAACTAAGCGCTTGCAAATGGACTATGATGCACCGCCTTCACACAGGTTGACCCTACGACAGCCTTGTTGAAAGAGCCGGACACTAAGCGTGTTAAAATTGAACAAGATGTGCCACTTTCAAACTTTGCGATTTCAAATTCAACTTGCGGCGCTACAAGCAGCCCGCGCCATTCCTCCCGCCGGCCGCTATGACCACCGCCGAGGTCATGGCCGACGCCACCACGCCGACGGCGCGCACCCCGGCCGGCGGCCACCAGCGCCGGCGGTCGTCCACGGGTGTCGGCGCTGGGCAGGGACTTACACTCGTCCACTTTCCCGGCTCAACGCAAGCACATTTTGTGGGATACGTAGGATACCTTCAGTAGATGGATGGGTCATAACTCATCGCAAACTGGACATAAAACGGCTCGCTGACTGGAGTGGGCGAGTGTAAGCCCCTGATACCAGGTTGACGCTGCAGCCGTGGGGTATGCGTTGCACAGCTGTGCTAATCCAGCGTGCGTCTGACAAGGCGCCCAGCATCCGCGCCAAGGTAGGGCGGTGCAGGTTGAAACCCGCGTTTGCAAGCACGGACTAAAACTTCCTTCGCTTGGGAATTTGACTCAACTCCCGTGTGTGCTACTCTGTGATCTTATTACGTGATACTCTATTGAACGTGCCTGCTTTCAGCGCTTGAAAGTAGTATAAGATGAGCCGATTTCAAGTTTCGCCTTCTAAACAAACTTGTGCCGCTACAACAAGGCCATACAGGGCCTCTCGTCAGCGCTAGAGGACGCCCCTGCGCTGCTCATTGCGCTCGCGAAGGGTGAAGTGTCCGCTTCCGCCATCATCTCAGCAGGCGTCGGCAGCGCCAGCCCTGGTCCTTCAAGGGAGGGGCACACCCCCGGCAGCGGCCTCCGTGCCATGGTAGGCCGGTGCAAGTTGACCCATGATCTATACGCATCAATAGGTTCACGTGTATACGGATATAGGGTCATAATCGTACAGATACAGGGTCACATATTTACGGATACAGGGTCAGATGGGGGCCGTGCAGGTTGACAGTTTCACATGTCGTGTTGAGTGCGCCTATGGTTTCAGCGCTTGAAATTACGAGCAAAATATCGTAAACTGCCGTTAAATGAAGCTTTGAAATTTAACTTGCGCCGCTACATCATGGGGGGCGGCGGGTTGGCAAAGACACCCCAGTCGTCTGGCAGATCCCCCGCCTCACTGGACGTCTCGGGTAATGGAATAGACGTGGGGTCGCCTGGCTGTGGCGCCGCCGCCGGCGCCGCCGCGGATGCCGCCGCCGGTGTCAACCTTCCCGCCGTGCTCCGCCGACGCTGCGACGACGACAAAGCGTCGGTGCGTAAGTCCGCTGTCGCCGCGCTCGAGGCTGTCGTCACTGCGCTTGCTGACCCGGTTGATGGTCCGTCCGCGGAGGATCTGAGCGCGCTCGCCCGAGCCTGCTCGGACAATCTGGTGTCCGTCCGCCGCCAGGGCATGCAGTCCCTCTCCTCGCTCATCGCCGCGTTCCCGGTAGGGTTCAGCGTCAGTGACCAGGCCGACCAGGCCGACAGTTTGCTTCACGCGATGTTGTCATTTCGGTCAGTCACGACAAGTATGCGCCACCGGAGAATCCTTTTTCATAATGGGAGGAACAGATTGGAGCATTATCTCCTAGTCTAGATACAGGCTGTACTATTCGTACTGCCGATGTTTCGTTTCGCACCATTGATTGCTTATGTTGGTACCGTCCCTCGTCTCCGGCCAACGCGCGGGTCGCCGCGGCGTGGCTGGACAGCGTACTCCCCATGGTCGGCGACGTGGAGTCGAGCCTGCAGGAGCGTGCGTTGGACGCCTTCCAGGTAGGGCGGTGCAGCTTGACCCTTTCAACCCCACGTTGAAACCGCCTGGAACTAAGTGCTTGAAACTGAAGTATGATAAACCCTAAACCCCAAACTCACGTTGGAAGCGCCTGGAGCCAAGCGCTTGAAACTGAAGCATGATGAGCTGCTTTTAAGTTTTGCTTTCAATGTCAACTTACGCCGCTACATCCAGGAGAACGTCATCGACGGGCTGTCTGTAACGGTGTCAAAGCGAGGGGCCGCTGTGGCGGCGGAGGTGGCAAACGCGCGTTCGCGCCTGCTGCTCACGGTAGGGCGGTGCAGGTTCAACCGATGAAACCCACGTTGGAAACGCCTGGAACTAAGCACTTGTAACGAAAATACGAGATTTGGCTTTCAAATTTTGCTTTCAATTTCAACTTGCACCGCTACATCACGGCGCTTGGCACGCGCGGATCCCCGGCGGCCACATCGCTGGCGCGGCTCAGCAGTGCGCTGAGCAAGCGCGGCGCGCTCAAGCCTCAGCTCATTCGCGCGCTTGAGGATCTGCTCGACGGCGGCTTCGATGCCGGCGCGGCGGACTCTACTGCGGCCGCCGCCGCCGCCGTGGTAGGGCGGTGCAGGTTGCTCCTATGAAACCCCATGTTTAAAGCGACAGGAACTATGAGCATCTGAAACTATAGTACGGCACACAGATTTCAAATTTGCATCAATGTTGCTTTCAAATTCAATCTGCGCCTCTACACCTTGGGGCTCCCCGACGGCTCCCTGATCCGCGGCGCGTGGTCTCTCCTCGCTGAGGTCACCGCCCACCTCTCCAATCACGCTGACTGGGCCTTCCTGCAACGGTGGGGCTGTGGTGCAGGTCGACCCCAAGGCGAACCCAAGTTGACCCCAGGTTGACCGTGCTTGGTTTCAGCACTTGAAGCTGCAATATGTTGAGCCGCCTTCAAACTTTGCTTTGAATTTCAACTTGCGGCGCTACACAACGGCAGTGGGGCGCCCTCACCGCGCTCGACGGCGGCGCGGACGGCGCCGACTGCACACTGGTAGGCCGGTGCAGCTTGACCCTATCACACCCACGGTGAAAGCGCCTGAAACTGAGCGCTTGAAGCTGTGATATGACAAACCGCTTTCAAGTTGTGCTTGCAAAATCACCTTGCGCCCCTACACACTGGTGCTCCGCGCAGTGTCGCATGTCGCCGTGCACTTCCCAGCTGCGGAAGCTGCAAAGCTCGCAAAGCAGCTGCAAACCCGCCTGGGCGCCTTCAGCCTCGCCCCGGGTGGCGCCGCCGCGCATGTACACGCCCTCGCGACGCTCACAAAGCCAGGCGACAGTGACGGCGACGCTGACACTGTCCCTCCGTGGTTTTGGGAGCTCTCCGCCGGCGCCGGCGTCGTACTGGTAGGGCGGTGCAGGTCGACAGTATCGAAACCCGTGTTTAAAGCGCCTATAGTTTCAGCGCTTGAGATTAGCATATCATAAACTGGTTTCAAGGTCTGGTTTCAATTTCAACTCGCGCCCCTACATACAGGGCGCGTACGTCAAGGTTGGGCGGTGCACGTTGACGGTTTCAAAACCCGTGTTGAAAGCGCCTATGGTGTCTGCAATCAGTGCATGACATAAACTGCCTTTGACTGCATTTGAATCTAGAATATCACAAACGGAAATAACGTTGGCCTTCAAATGCAACTTACGGCGCTTCATCAAGGGGCATGGAGTGGCCGGTGGCGCGAAGCCCCCCTCGGACGAACGTCTGACGGCGGCGATGTTCACCGTTGGGCAGATAGTGGTACAGTGCAACACACTGCCACCTGCCGACTGCCAGACGTTCATTCAAGCTCTCGTCGCGCCTGGTAGGGTGGTGCAGCTGGAACTGATAAAACCTGTGTGGAAAGCGCCTATAACTAAGCGCTCGAACTGTGTTTTCACGGACTGCTTTCAAGTTCTGATTTCAATGTCAACTTGCGCCGCTACAGCCTGGAATCGTTGGTACTGGCGGTGGCTCTGGCGCCGCCGTCCCCGTCGTGGTCCAGGCACACGCTTGGTAGGGCGGTGCAGGTTCACTCTACTCGTCAGAAACCCCAGTTGAAAGCGACAGGAAATAAGCGCTTGCAACTAAATAAAGATAAACTGCTTTCAAATTTGCATAAATTTTACTGTCAATTTCAATTTGTGCCTCTACAGCTTGGACTGCGCTCGGCAAGCTGTGCCTCGTGAGTGAGACGCTTGCCAAGCGCTGCCTGCCGCTGTTCGTGCAGAGTCTGACGACCGCCGAGGCACCGGCCGTGCGCAACAACATCCTCGTCGCGCTGGTCGACCTGTGCGTGCGCTACACGGCGTTGGTCGACCCGCATGTGCTCCGCCTCGCGTCATGTTTCCGGGTAGGGCCTGACCAAATATTCCTTTGGAATTTCCTGGAATTCCGATTCCGAATTCCCGTGCATTCTGCCTATGCCTATGGTTGCCGGAAACATATGGAATTATGCCTAACGACATACCGAAAAATGCCAGAAAACGCCGGTGTAAACTTCTGAAACGCTTTAAATTCCAGCATATTTGGTCAGGCCTTGTTTCCAGGACAACAACGAGCTAGTCCGACGCCAAGCGCTGTCGCTGCTGGCCTCGCTGCTCCAGCGTGATTACCTCAAGTGGCGCGGCACACTCTTCACACGCTTCATCGTGCTTATTGTGGATCCATCGCCGGAGCTCGCGCGTCTGGCAGAGTGCCTGTTGGCAGAGACTGTGGCGTCCAAGGCCCCGCTTCTGCCCTATAACCATTTCATCGAGGTAAGGCGGTGCAGGTTGACCCTATGATATCCGCTTGGCAAGCGCCCGAATCTAAGCGCTTGAAAGCTAGAACATGAGGAAATGATTTCAAGTGTTGCATTCAACTTCGACTTGCGCCGCTACATCGAGGCGGTGTTCGCGCTCAACAATTGCAAGGCGCGCGGCGCGGTGGACGGCGGCACCCCTGAGGTTGGATCCACCCCTCACTGCATGCCTGCCTCCTTTCTCATCCTCCCCCCTCCTCCCTCCTCCTCCCTCATCCTCCCCCCTCCTCCCTCCTCCTCCCTCATCCTCCCCCCTCCTCCCTCCTCCTC
>Ga0307488_10004522_pt1 | contig 11607 bp, 17 predicted proteins | sample SB02metaG_FD_202248 | JGI IMG/M metagenome (GOLD analysis project Ga0307488, IMG submission 202248) | Sea-ice brine microbial communities from Beaufort Sea near Barrow, Alaska, United States - SB 0.2 | ecosystem: Environmental > Aquatic > Marine > Coastal | place: USA: Alaska | collected...
TCCGGAGCCACCCCGATTCCCCACGCGATATCCCGCATCAGGTGATTGATGAAATCCAGATAGTTCGAACCAGGGCGAGAATCAGTGATCATCTCGAGACGCTTCCCGCCTTCGAATTGCAACGCCGTTGCGGAGCTGTTGACGATTTCCTCAATCTTAATTTTCTGCGAACCAGCCGCGCCTTCGCCTTCCGCTACGATCGCATTTCCCGCGTCGTCATATTCCACCGTCTTAGCCTGTTGAGCGAGCGGATGAAACGGCATCGCTCCATTTTGCTGTTGGGTGATTTGAAAAACGTATTCTCCGGCCGCTTTGATCGCCGATTTTACCGATGCATTCGATTCCGCGATATCTTTAGAATGATTGATCGCCCGTGCCAGGGCAGTCACCCCGCGCACTCGCCCATGCCGTTCCAGATTCGCCGAAAAAATTGTATCGCGTGACGGGATTTTTACGCCATTCGCTTTGGACCCGTAACCGGAAACCACCTGGTAAAATTTAGGCCGCCCCATCAAATCCGTGATCACTCCATCGCTTTCAATCTCCGAAGGTTTCGGCGGACTCTTCTTTTGCGATCGAAGCGAACGAAGATGATGAGCGCCATAAAAAATGATCTCAGCCGATCCAAAATCGTTTTCGGAAAGAACCGTGAGGGAATCGCCATCACCGAGATCGGATTTCGTTTGTTCGACCTGCCACGAGAAAAAATCGAGCATTCCCGTCCGATCAAACAGCGTCGGCTCCAATGCCATTTCGAGGAAGTGATCCTCCGCTTTCTGGTTCCATTCCGCGTCTCCCGTCGCCGCTTGTGGGGTGAGATAACCGACCAAATCCGCCAATCCGGTCACGCCCCGATGGGCAAAACCCACGTTTGCCTGGAGCCACCGCGATTCCTTCACCAAAGTTTCCCGCGTGAGCTGATCGAGCTCCTGCCGGGGCTCTGTTGTCGGCCACCGAGTCCACCCGCGAGTGGATGAAGGCCGCGCAGCATCGTAACCGGAAGTGAAATTCGTCGGGGATTCACCCCCAACAACTACGCCAACACCCGGCACAAAGCCCACTGATGGAGATGAAACAGGGGAGTTTTGTGATTTTTTAGAGCGTTTGCGGCGGCCAGACATGAAATTTCAGGTAACAAGGGTTAAAAAGTCGATTTAGGTGCGGAGCTCGCCCCGCGATCGATCAAAGAGCATCCCCGGCTTTGATTCACCGGAGCCCGCCACACCATCCAATTCATTGAGGTAAACTTCACACGTCGCGAGGATCAATCCGGGATCGCCGGAGAATTCACCCGAGGCCGTTCCGCCTTCAGGAAACGAAGACGAGGTAATCGTCACCTCAGTTTCTCGCGCCATCTTCGCAGTAAAAGCAGCTTGATAAAATGTCTCCACATCGGTCCGCAGAGTAATAAACCGCCGGAAATAAGCTAGGATGTCAGGATCTGCGGTGGACGCCATGTAAAACGGCATTCTGTCAACGGAGGCAATTCAAAACAGAACGTGTCGCGGATCCCAACTTCGCTCGTGCCTCGCTTGTGGCATCGCTTCGGCGTTCTCTGCCTACAATCGGCCGCGTTTTATCCATTCGGTGATTTGCTCCGACTGACTGCGCACCTTGGCCTCACAGAGCTTGCGGAATTTTTCCGCGTGTTCGGGTTCTAGTCGCACCGTTACTGCCTCCCGTGGCTCGGAGCGAGGCTTGCGCCCCGCTCCCTTGCGTTTTCCACCTCTCATTATACCGTGTAGATAAAAAATGTATCATCGGCGGGGTTAGGCGTGATTATAAAACCCTTGAACGTGACACCACCAATGTAGGTGTCGCCTTTTAGCAGGCGCTTACATATCCCAGCGGCAAATGCCGCCGACTTATATGACTTGTGGAAAGTCGCATAAGAATCCATTGCGTGATATATGCTGGCCCTTTCAGGCTTTTCCGAGAAGCGGCAAAACGACACAAACTCAAAGTCTTCAGGAAGCCCCTCCGTTGTGGCGTCAACAGCCGTAAGAGCCTGTTCCAGTGGGATTTTGAGCAGAGCCAACGCGACTCGGTCATCGTCTGTAATATCATTCATGCAATGCGTTGATGCCGCTCTCATTGCGGCATACGCCTGTGCGTGTGCTGCCTGCGCTGAATCCCTCTGCTGGATCGCCTTCTGATGTGCTGTTATTTTTTCAGTTTTATTTGTCATGGTAAAGACTATTAGCATCTCATTTGAAATTGTGCAAGCGCTAATTCAAACATTTCTGCATTTATTTTCGGGTGCGTAAATTTGGCAGAGAACAAGGCGCTGGACAGCAATCGCCTACGGCGATGCGTTAGCTAAGACGTTCTTTCCCTACAATCGGGAGCGTTTTATAAATTCGGTAATTTGCTGAGATTGGCTATTCTCGCGAACTTCGCAGATGGCGCGAAACTTGGCAGCTTCTTCCGGCTCAAGTCTCACTGTGATTGTTTCTTTTGGGATTCCGCGAGGCTTGCGCCCCGCACCTTTGCGTTTTCCTCCGGCTGTCATGCTTTCGAGTTTGTGGGTTATGCGGCGTATTTTATTTTACCCCATTTCTGCCATTCTTTTTCCACTAATTCGCGGTGAAAGACTATAGATCTCCATTGTGAGTTCAGTTCATCGGTTCTGAATTTATAGCCTGATTCCGAAAATTGGTTTGGAACTTGATTTTTCCATTGTTCATCTGTGATCCCACTGTTTGCGACTGCGTGAAGCCATCCTAAAGGTATGGACGTTGCGACTCGTTCGGCGAATGCTGTGGTGTAATTCATGTTTTTATATATACGGCTCGGTATGATTAAGCGCAAGCACTATTTCATATAAAATGTCATTTATTTTCAAAACATCAACCCGGCAAAGAACGAGGCGCGGATCCCAACTTCGCTCGTCCCTCGCTTGTGAGATCGTTTAGGCGTTCTTTTTCAATTTAACCCCGCAGTCATTGCTTTGAAGCCAATATCCGCCACCTTCACACAGTCGGGATAATGATCATCCTCCACCTTCTTCCAAAAATAAACGGTTCCCCGTTCGGTTCGTTTTTGGAGTTTCTTTTGAGAGGAAAAACCCCGACAAAATTCACGGCCAATATCATCCGGCAAATAAAATCGAGGATTTCCACGCTTCGCAACCCGGTCCTCATACAATCCGCATTTTGCGGTGAAATCCACATACGTGAGCAACGTGATCCCCGGGTGCGATCGAACCGGCGTCATCGACCAGGTTCCGATTGCTGCTTTGGATCCTTTGGTCGGATGAAAGAAACCCTGCGATCCCCTGCAAAAATCGTAAACTTTTGTGGTATTGTAACCGGAATCGATAAAACCACCCGTCGCAGCTCGACGCCGACCCGTGGAACCAATCGGCCAGGTTCTTTTTTGTAATTCTGTTAAATCAGAAACATCCAAAACGGTCCCGTGATCGATCAACCACATTTCACCAGTGAGAGAGTGAACCGTCACAGTCCAATGCGTTTCCCGCTCGCCGGGATCAACCCCGATTAAAATGGCGGTGATCTGAGCATCCTTCGGAATCGTCTCCAGCCGGTAGTCAGAACGGAGTGCCATAATATCCGCATCCGAAACTTCCAACAACGATTCGTGATAAGGCAACCCGAGCCATCCGTTTGTGTAATCCTGAAGGCCAAACAAATTTTTCCCTTTCAGAAAATGAGTCGCCATCTGACCGAACGTCACATCCGGCGAGTAAAACGATGAGAGCTGATAAGACCGCGTATTTTTAGCTTTTCCCGCGTGTAGAGGATGCCATTCGCCGAGCAGAAGTAACGACGGTTTTTCGTGATCACAAATGGGGTATTCGCAATGAACGCAACGGAAATGCGCTGTTTGCTGAACGATTTGTTCATCCCATGTGCCATCGTCGAGACGCGCTTTTTCTTTGTCCCAGTGCAAAGTGAACTCCGAATCTTCCGGTGATGATCGCAAGGCTTCGAGATCATCCGGCTGATCCATCAAGACGTGATTCAGCACGATCGGCTTTTTGCAGGAAGGGCAGGGGATATGATTTTGTCGCATGTCTGCCCCTTTGCAGCCGAGCCAGAATTCATCCTCCGCCGTGGTCGGCGTGGATGTCCGGATCCTCATCGCCATCTCCCGAAATGTTTTGGTTCGTTGATCCGCCAGCATCATCGCCGAGGCTTCGTCCGCCGTGGCTTTTGCAAATTTACAAACCTCATCACAAACCACATACCGAGCCGGGCGCGATGCCAGGTTCGCCGGTGAATTGGAGCCCACGACGTTCATGGTCATTCGATCATAATGCTGCTCGAGGTGCTTCCAATCGTCCGCATTCCCTGGCATATGCTGGGCGAGGATCGGATTGTGTTCAATCAAAGGCATCCAGCGAGTAGATGACCATGAGCGCCCGAAATTCTCCGAAGGTGTCACCCACAACACCGGCCCCGGATCATTCTCGATGAGATACGCCACGCCCATCGCCGTCACCGTGGTTTTCCCCGCTTGCGATCCCCATGGGAGCCACAAATCCGTGATCCCTTCTTTGGGTTGAAAACATTCCAACGGTTCCCTCATATAAGGGCGCTGCAAGGTGGAGAACCGCCCCGGCTGATTAGGGGAAACCCGTTCCGGCACTTCAACATTCTTCTCGAGGAACTCAACCACGCCGGGCGCGGGCTGGAAGTCGAAGAATGAAAGCGTTTCCGCCAGGGCGGTGGAGGGCAGGGAGTTCATAGGATTCCCGTGGTTGCGCTCACCTCATGCGGATTTTTTAATTTTTCAATTTCTGAAAAAGCAGCTTCGACCTCTCGACTGAAACGCGTTTCGATCCATTCCCGCACCGCGACAATCCCGAAATTCTTATCCATCGGATTCGCCCGCGCCCCCAGCTCGCCGGGTGCTTTCTCGATCACTTGCCGGATCGATTGCAAAGCACGCTGATATCCTTTGAGATCACTCCGTAGAATAATACCACCACGCGCAATCTCCGAGGCTTCCCAGGCACGCTTGGCCTTTCGAAAAGATTCCTGCGACTCCATTTCCGCCTTACACAAAGCAGGAAGGTGCTCCGCTCGGCTGCGATTGATCGCCTCGCGCTTCTTTCCCTCGATCGCTTGCCAAGTCTCAAACGCCGCGTCCATCATCGCGAGCTCTTTCGTCTTACCAGCAACGACAGCGGTTTCAGAAATCGCCTGAACGATGATTTCGACGTTTTCGAAATTCGCCCCAATAAATTGCAACCAGTCAGAATTATTTTTCTGCCGGTGCAACTGAGCCGTGCGTTTTGAAATCCCCCGAGCCGCCGCATACTCTAAAACGCGAGGGTCTTTGGGCAACCGCGCCATACGGTTTTGCGCACCTGTCAACGCCCGAACGCATCGAACGCCATAAAACGCGCAAACATCACCAAATAGCGTTGCGTTCAAAGAATTTCACCATTTCGCGATGGAAGGTCGACGGCGTCCCTTACTGCCGGGGTTTTTCAGCCCAAAGAGATTCCTTACATCTGCTGGAACCCTTATAAAATAAGGCTTGCGCCTCTGCGGGGTTGCCTTAGTTCCAACCCTTATAGAATAAGGCATCCAGCCGATTCAGATTTCGAGCATCAAACCAACCGGAGCTGATGGTGCCAAATGTCTCGATGGATCGTGAATCCCTATTGTCTTGGACCGACTTTTTTTCTAATCTCCGTCCAGACTTTTTGACGATTTTACCAGTATACCAGAACAAAAGAGAAAATAGAAATGATAAAGCCTTGAGAATTAATCGGTTCCCAATGGTCTAGAGACAACTTGTCTCTAGACCATATCCAGCACAAAACACCCTCCACCAGCACAAACACCCCCCATCCTCTAAATTTTCGCTCATCCGCTTCAACTATCAGCTTCAAAAACCACTGAACCACCACCACGCCCAACCATGGAGACATACTATCTATACCAGCCCACGACCGAGATCACCACCGGACCGCACACCATCAGCCAGATCCAGAGCATGTGGACCAATGGAGCAATCACCACGGAAACCCTCATCGCATCAGCAACCGCCCCGGATGAATGGAGCCCCGCTCACTATCTGATCGAAGCCAGACCCGAGCCATCAATCCAGCCCACCACCTATGGTTACCCTAAAGCCCACGCCAACGGATGCGGATCCATGGTTGCCCTGGCAATCGGCATCCTTGTTGCTTGTGGATTAATTTACATCGGACTCGCCGCACTGAGCCCCATTGCCATTATCATCGCCGTGATTAGTGCGTGCTATGTCGAGCGCTCAAAATACCACTGCTCACAATGCGGAACCCCGATCCTGAAAACCATCCGCAAATGCCCCTCCTGCGCCATCCCGATTCTGAGCCAGAAAAACCACAAAGCATGGAAAAAAAATAAAACGGGCTCCATTTCAAAGCGAAGAAAGAGCCGAAAAACTATAAAAACCAAAAAGCCACCCCCGTTAATTCGAATTAACTTTCCCACATCTCCGGTTTTTATGGTTGCTAGGCACATTTTCACAGCAATCATACCAAAGCCACACCAACCCCTTGTCACGTTCCGGATAAATATCCGCCACCCTGCCATCACCGAACAGCAGCAGATCCACCAAAATTTTTCACTTCAGCCGCTTCTCAGGAATCAGACAAACCGTTATTCTCATCGTGTGGCACCTGATCATCCAGCCCCCGCGACAATTCCCGCCCAACCCCGGGTCCACCTCGAGTGATTCTGATAATGTGTTCGGGCTCCAACTGGCAGTCCTCCTCCAGTAAAAACTGGGTATACTCAGAAAACGAAGCATACCCCAGCTTGGCGGCACGTTCCCGCGCCCGCGCCCACAACTCCACGGGCATCGACATAGATATTTTTTTAGAAGACATAATCTTTTAAACATGCGGCAGATCACCGCCTTATTTCCGCTCAATAGAAGAATCACCCTAATCCAAATCGCCCTCATCAATTACTTAAGAAGAATGCGACCCAGCGGGACTAAATTCCTCCGCCGCCTTCTTCTCAATCTCAATCCGTTCGAGATTAGCTTTCAAACCAGCCAAACGCTCATCTTGCCGTTTTGCTATGTATTCCCGCAAAGCAGCCCGAACGATGGACGATTTCGTTTCATCCTCACTAAGAGCAAAAGCAATTATCTCGGAGTTCAATGATTCTCCCACCCGAACCTTTAGTAAATGGTCTTTTTTATTAGGCATGTGCGGAAGGAAGATGATGGGAAATGTAATTAAAAATTGCGATCCGCACCAAAGAACTCTGGTCTAGATCCAATTCCTCCGCTGCCCGGACAACCATGGCCTTTGTTGCGTCACTTACCCTTATCTTGAGAATTGCGGTCCGGTTTTGTTTAATTTTCATGGTTAAAGTGTAGCCACATTCGGGTCACAAATCAACTAATTTCACTTTTGTTAAAGTTTTTTGTTGTTTTTGTGGCCACAAGAGATACCCATTACGACATAAAAAATGAACACCACAAAACACAGCCCTGAATTTCTAAGACTTCGCCTTTCCGAGAAGCTCCATACCGAAATTCAAGCACTTGCAAGCAAACTTGATATCGGAAAATCTGCACTCACCCGCCTTGCACTGAGGGAATACATCGACCAGCGGCAATCTGAAAAAACCCAACCAACCACCAAATAACCATGAACCACCACGACACCCCAGCCCCCGCCACCATGCCCGATCCCACCCCCTTTAAAGATTGCTTCATCGAACACACCCGAAGTCCCCGAAACATTGAAGTTACATTCGACGCCGCCACCGGCAGCGAAACGTGGCGCGATGCCACCGCCCTCGAGATGGCTATTCCAACCGCATTGGGGCTCGGCCACCTCTGGGAATTCGGCCACCTCTACGTGGTCGCCCGTGATGAAAACAGCGAGCCCATTCCCTTTCGCCTTCGCATCACCCCCGCAGCCGCTTGATCCGAATCGCCCGTGTTTTTATGAATCCCCCCCCGCAACCCTTCACTCTCACTGGGCCGCATCCTTACAACAAAGGCCAGATCACCTCCCACCAAATCAACATCCTGCCGCCGGTGATTTATCAGGAATTCAAAAAGCAAATCGCCGCAGATAAAACAATCGAGCAAACCGAAACCCCCGTTCAAATGCTCGCCGGTCCCTTCGACCTTGCCGCCCTGGGGGATCTCAATTTCCTCATCGGGATCCTCACTGACCTCCAGAACGGCGGCCAGATCCAGGGCCACGACTACCTCATCACCGCCGATCCCACGCCGAAGTCTAAGGAATATTGCAAAATACCCGTCGCCATCTTCCAGAAAACCGCCGCACTGAAATAATATGGAATCCCAACGCCTCAACGACTACGCCGCCCGCCAAGCTGACCTCCGGGGAGATGCCGCCTTTCACGAACAACAACCCGACGAAATCCTTGCCGATATCGATCTGGCCGCCCCGACCATCACCATCACCAGGAGCACCGAGCACATCGAATGGTGGACCCAGTTCATTCAAAACTATCCCCAACCCGCAGCCCTCGAGCCAGCCGACGATTCCACCGGCACACCCACCACCGATCCCACCCGCGACAACTTCGCCACCGAAACCAACTATTTCTTCCAAGACGGAATGCACCCCGCCGAAGTCATTCCCCGCGTTTTTCAACTGCTGACCGCTGCCAGCCGCCAAGATTCCACCGTGGCCCTCACCCTCATGGAGCTCCCCGCCCACGTCCGGTCCTGCGCCCTCGGCCACACCCATTCCGCCGATCATCGCTGCGCCCTCATTCACATTGATCGGCCCGACATCACCACCACCGAACCCGTCCGCCGCCAACTCTCCGCCCACTGCCATTCCATTCTCCAGGTTGCCATCGACGAAGGACGCATCCGTCTACAGCCCCAGCAACCCGTTGAACTCCCGCCATACAATCAGCACCTCACCCGCTACCTCCTCGCCGGAGGCACCCAGCCACGCCACATCCTTCGCCGGGTTTACTTTTTAGCGAAAGGCTGGTTTCCCGATCTCATCAATGGCGCCGCCCTCCGCGTTCTCGCCGATCTTTCCGGAGAAACCAAACAGAACTGGTCCGGCTACGCCCTCAATCTCCGCGACGAATTACGCGACGCCATCGGCCTCGCATCCTCCGCCGTGAAATACGCCAAGACCAACACCGCCCGCGAAACCTACAAACTCACCGCCAAAACCGGCTGGGAAACCCGCCGCAACAACCGCGACCAACTCCGCATCCTCAAATGATTGCACCCGACCCCACCACCACAACCAGCCCGTTTTTAGGAATCATTGCCGGGATCCTGCTCGCCCTGCTTGCCATTGCTATTCCCACGATCCTGCAAATGGCGAAATCGCCCATCAGCCACGCCAGCGAAATCGAAACCCCAACCGAGTAAAGCCTGAATTTTAAAACACCCGTTCTCAGCATTTAAAAAATGAAACATTTAAACATCCCCACCGCCGCCCTCGTTCCCAGTCATACCGCGTTCCAAACCCAACGCCGCGCCGAACGAACCGACGAACAACGCGAATCGATGGCAAAATCCGTCACCGAGATGGGAATCATCCAGCCCCTCATCGTTCGGGAATTGATCGACTTCACCCCGACCGCCAACGATCCTCTCACCGCTCACCTCGAGGAATGGCAGTCTACATTTTACGAAATCATTGCCGGGGAAGGACGGATCGATGGAGCCATCGCCGCCCAGCTCGACGACTGCCCCTGCATCATCAAAGACCTGACCGATGCCCAGGCACTCGAAATCCAACTGCTCGAAAACCTCCAGCGGGATTCCGTTTCCCCACTCGCCGAAGCCACCGGCTACACCGAGCTCCGCGATGTTCTCGGCCGCTCCCTCGATGAGATCGCCGCCATTTTCGACCGGACCGAAAACCACGTTCGCCAAACCATCAAACTCACCCAGCTCACCACCGCCGAAAAAACAGCCCTCCTCCACCTCCGCATCACCCGGAACGTCGCCTATGCCCTCACCGCCATCACCGATCCTCAGCAACGCCTCTATCTATTCGACCGGGTTTCCGAGGAAGGCATCAGCCAAACCATCGGCCTCGGCCTGATAAAACAGTCCAAAGAAGTCGAACTCGCACGCCAGGCATGGGAAACACAAATTCCAGCCGCCGAAGCCTATTATCCCCGCGCCGAAGTGATCCTCGATTTTACCGAATCGCTTAAAAATTTCGATGCCGATTCCAAAACCACCCGATTCGATTCCCCCTATAGACTTTTTGACGAAACCATCCCCGATGGAGCGATCCGCCGCACCGAACTAGAAATTGGAACCACCTGGGGAGCCCTCAGCGATCTGCTCGATCACAAGCCCCTCGTTATTCGGAACGGGAAAGGATCCGCCGTCCAAGTCACCAAAGGACTCGAACATCTCGCGCAAATCAAAGCCCGGCAGGGAGCCGCCGAAGATTATGAGACTCACACCAAACACAACCCCTCCACCACACCGGCCCCGGATCCCGATTTTCCATCCGAACCCGCCGGGCATCATCTGCCGGATACCTACGCCGCCCCTGAATCAATAGCGCCAGCCGCCAACCCTCACCACTTCAGCCCCGACGATTTCGCCGTCCAATGGTTATCTCAATACAACCAGCACGCCGAAAAATTGTCGATCAGCCACTACCGCGAAATCATCGCCCAAATGGTTCCGCCCGATTGGGCCGAAGCCGTCCAGCTCGCCGAGAGCCACAACGAAATCACCTGGACCCTCATTGGCGTCCACCTCGAAACCCTCGGCAACCAATCCCCCGAGAAACAAACCGCCCTCCTTGCGAAACTGATCAACTGAAAAAAACGAACCAACAGGGTCCATTCATCGAACCAACCCTGTTCGATCGTAAACCATTCCGCCCCTGACTCTCCACCAATCCTCAATGTCTCCCCCTGTTACAAACGCGGATCCCACCGCCGACGATTCCCGCAACGGAATCACCCCGATCACCCCATCAGGAAACTCCCTGCCCGTCAGCGCCGAAGCCGAACGCGCCATCCTTAGCTGTATCGCCCTCGAGCCCGAACGATGTTTCCCGCTCGTCAGTCGGCACATCAACCAACTCAAACGATTGCTCGGCATTGCCAAAGGGGAGGGGATCACCCCGCCACCCGCCAACCAACCGAAACCCTCCGCAAAAAAACTCAAGACCGTCTCCGATTGCACCAAAGAATCCGCCGGGTTTTTCTACAAAACCCAACACGCGATTCTCTATTCAGCCCTGAATAATACCTACACCCGGCATCACTCCTGCGATCTCATCCTCGTCACCCAGCACCTCAACGATCACGATCTACTCGCCCAGGCCGGAGGACCTGCCGCCCCCGTCGAACTGCTCGACGACGTTTCATCCACCACCGTCCTTCACCATTACCTTGCGATTTGCACTGAGAAATTTATGCAACGCCGCGCCCTCGAGTTCGCCACCGAACTCCGCGCCACCGCCCTCACCCCACCCACCACCGCCGGTGATACCAACGACCAATTTTTACGCGGCATCATTGCCGCCCGCCAGTCCCTTTCCGCGATCGAAACCATCGCGATCAATCGGGGAAACCTCCAACAGCTCGCCCTCAATACCGACGACACCGACCCCGAAAACACCCTCAACCCACTGCCCGAACTGCT
>Ga0307488_10004523_pt1 | contig 11607 bp, 7 predicted proteins | sample SB02metaG_FD_202248 | JGI IMG/M metagenome (GOLD analysis project Ga0307488, IMG submission 202248) | Sea-ice brine microbial communities from Beaufort Sea near Barrow, Alaska, United States - SB 0.2 | ecosystem: Environmental > Aquatic > Marine > Coastal | place: USA: Alaska | collected 2017-05-06
CAAATTATTTTCTAAATTTTCATTTCCTTTAAAAACCTTTATTTTTTTTGAGTTTTTTCGTTGTATCACTTGCAATATCATGGTATTCTTTTTCTATTACCAGAACTCCTTTAACAGGTTTTTTAACGACTATTTCTTTTCTTGGGTTTAAAGTGATTTTTTTAACATAATATATTTTCTTATGAACCTCTAATTCTAAAATTAAACCAGGTAAACCAGAATATCCCAAAGGACCGAATGCTATTGGTATTTTTGGAGTAAACCAAGCTGTTATTACTCTTTTTTTTCCTTTACTATTAACAATTATTTCTGTCGTTGCCTTTAAACAATTGTATTCTCCTACTTTCTTTTTTTCTTTCTCTATTACCCATTTCAATTCAGGTTTTGTAATTAAAAAAAAAACTCCAAAAGCATTAAACTGTAATAAATTAAGATTGCTATTCGTGAAATAATTTCCGAGATCATATACCCCAAATCTGAAACTTGAGTTTTTACTCATCTCTGATTTTAAAATTGGTTTGATCTCAAATGAAGCTTTTTCGTTCTTAAATATTAATTCAAAAGTTATTTTTTTTTCCTCATTGGCAACTATTTCTCTCCTTTTTTGAAATCTTTCAAATTTTTCAAGGTTTTCACTCTTCCTTTTTGAGATAGCCTTAGTAAGCGCTATAGGTCTAGATTTTTTACCATATTCTATTATTCCCGAAGAAGTTTGTGAGTATAAAATGCTTGTAAAAGTTGTGATACTAAATTTACTCATAGTACTAGGGTTTTAAAAATTAAGGTTGCTTAACTTATTACATACACCACATTGTGTAATATCCATTCATCCAATACCACTGTTGAGTTTCATCCTTACCACCTTCTTCTGTTCCAAAACCCCAAGCCTCTTAGAAACAATTGTCCATTCTTAAAGTTTCATAACTTGAAATAGCATTCATCATAATTCCTTTTGCTAGCAAAAACACCAGACTTAAAATTACCTTTTTTACACCATAAAAATTTATAATCCAAACGTATGTTTGGATTTGTTTATTTAATTATTTTTAGAACTTTATAAGAGTAAAGCAACTTAAAATTCTGTAAAATTAGTAGAAAAGGGCCTGCTTTTGCAAAACTTCCTTTGTTTGTTGTTGTTTATTTACATAAGCATTTGTTTAAATAATACCTTTAATTAGGAATTTTTATATTTCTTTCTGCAAGCAGAGGTTTTGTACTTTGGGTACATTTAAAAAACAGCGCACCAGATAGTTTATTCGGCAGCATAAAATATCTTAAAAATGTATAATTCCCTACAAATAAATCAATTAAAAGTGTTTAAAACAATTTATCCTTATCGATATTTATAAATATCGACTAATTTTATTCCTATTTATAGCAGCTTATTTGAATGAATTTAAAAATTATTTTATAAATAACTTTCCAATTTGGACTAGCTGTTTTCAGGGAATCGAAATCGGACGGCGCAACGTATTATTTTTTTTTGCTTTTGATAAAAAAGAAAAATGAAAGAAGATTCAAATGCAAATTCTAAGTATTTTACTGTCTTAGAAAAAATTAGAGCCACAAGAATTGAGTATGGAATTACTCAATTAAACAGTGGATACTTCCTTAATCTAGGTGAAAGTGGTTACTTCAAAATAGAGAAAGGAAAAACAACATTAGATTTAAAAAGATTACTTTCAATTTTAGAATTGTTAAAAATTAGCCAAGTGACTTTTTTAAAGAGCTAAAGTTATTATACTTCGTAAAAACACAAAACCCAAAACTAGATTAGTTTTGGGTTTCTTCTATCATTGAGATTTCTAACTCGCTAAAAAAGCTTATTTCGAAATGACATCTTGTAATTGTATAATTCTAAATAGAGGCCTTCATTAATTCTCTATTCATTCTTGCAATGTTGTCTAAAGAAATTTCTTTTTCATAACAATTTTCTTTCACCAAATTTGGATACTATTTTTATAATATCTAAATAAATCACTTTCCATTTTGGCATACCCATTTTCCGTGATACAAAAAAATCATGGTTTTCAGGGATGCCAAAATGGAAGTTTTATTGCCTTTTTTTTCCCTTATTTTTACGTTGAAAAAGAGAAAGAAAGAGAAAAATAAATTTACAAGACTGTTTTAGAAAAATTAGAAATAAGTAGAAGAACGACTAATATTAGTCGTTATGAAATTACTTGTCACTTAGGTTTGACTGAAAATGGGTTTTTAAAGTTATAACAGGAAAAACAAAATTAGATGTAGAAAGGATGCTTAAAATTTTAAAAAAGTTAGATATTTCTCCTAAAGAATTTTTTAAAAATCTTGAATAATATTTAGCTGTGGGAAGTAAAAAAGAAAATTCAATTTTAAAATGAGAAATCAAAGCTTGGGGAGAAATTCCTGCTGATTTTGGGCGGAAGTAAAAGTTAATTTTTTTCTTATCTTTGAGTTTAACAAACACCTATAAAATAAATGCATACCGCGCGTATTTTTTTATTAGTATTCATTTCCCTTTTTCTATGTTTAAGTTGTAACAATGAAAAAAAACCTACAAAACAAGACTTCCTTTTAAATAAATTATCCAAAAAGACTACTGGAATTGATTTTAAAAACACTCTGGTAGAAGATGTAAACCATAGCATTATTAATTATATCTATTTTTATAATGGGGGCGGAGTGAGTGCTGGTGATATTAATAATGATGGTTTGACAGATCTTTATTTTGTGTCTAACCAAGGAGAAAACAAACTTTTTCTGAATAAAGGAAACTTAAGGTTTGAAGATATCTCAAAAAAAGCCAATATCAATAGCACTTCAGATTGGAATACTGGAGTTACAATGGTAGACCTCAACGATGACGGTTTTTTAGACATCTATGTTTGTTCTGTTTCTGGTTTATTAGACTTTAAAGGGAAAAATGAACTTTTTATCAATAATGGCGATGGAACTTTTACTGAAAAAGCAGCGGAATATGGACTAGATTTTTCAGGGTTTTCTACACAGGCCTATTTTTTTGATTTTGACAAAGACAACGACCTAGACGTATATATAGTAAATCATGCTACACACACGGTAACTTCTCACGGAAAAGCTTCCTTAAGAAATAAACGAGTGCCTTTTGTTGGAGATGTATTACTAAAAAATATTGATGGAAAATTCACAGATGTTAGCGAAGAGGCCCATATTTTTGGGGGCGTAAATGGGTACGGATTAAGTGCTTCCATTGCAGACTTCAACAACGATGGTTGGGATGACATTTATGTTTGTAACGATTTTCATGAAGAAGATTATTATTACATTAATAATCAAGATGGCACCTTTAGAGAAGAATTGAAAAAATATTTTTCAACAATTTCAAGGTTCTCAATGGGAAGTGATGTTGCAGATATTAATGGAGACGGTTTTCAAGACCTTATTACTTTAGACATGTTGCCAAGTGACGAACGTGTTTTAAAAGAAACAGAAGGGGATGATGCAATGTACTCCATGCAAGAAAAGTTACGAAAACTAGGGTACAAAGACCAATATTCTAGAAATATGCTTCAAATTAACGAAAAAGGAAGTTATTTTTATGAAACCGCTTTGCTAAATAATATTGCTGCCACCGATTGGAGTTGGGCGCCCCTTTTTGCAGACTTTGATAATGATGGGCATCAAGACTTATTCATTAGTAATGGGATTCAAAGAAGACCAAATGGCCTCGATTTCAAGAAATATATTTCCAGTACTTTTAAACAAAAAGGGCAAACAGAAGGGCTGGAGTGGCTTTTTAAATCTATTGATGAAATGCCTTCTGGAAAAGTTCCCAACGAAATTTACAAAGGAAATTCTATTCATTTTACGAAGAAAACGGGGGATTGGATTGAGCAAAAACCATCCCTTTCTAACGGAGCTATTTATGCAGATTTAGATTTAGATGGCGATTTAGATCTTATTATGAACAACTTAAATGATTTTGCAGGAATCTACGAAAACACCACAAACAAGAAAAAAAACTCAATAAGTCTAAAGTTTCACTACAAAAAGGGGAATAAAAACGGAATTGGTACCAAAGCTATTTTATACAACAATAATAAAAAACAACTAAGACAATTATTTGCATCTAGGGGATTTCTTTCTTCAGTAGAACAAAAAATTTATTTTGGACTAGACACCATTTCTACAATAGACTCTATTGCTATTATTTGGCCAGACAATACCTATCAAAAAATCACATCTCCAACCGTAAACAAAATATTATCTGTTAGTTACGAAGAGGAGAACCCCTCTTTTAGTTATCCTACCAAAAAGAATCCTCCTGTTTTTAAAGCGATAAAAAACCTCCCTTTTAAACACAAAGAAGATATTTATTACGATTTTAATAGAGAAAAAATTATTCCATATCAAGTTTCAAAACTGGGTCCAGCTGTAGCTGTTGGTGATGTTGACGGAAATGGCTTTGATGACATCTATCTTGGAAATAGCGCTGGAAATATTGCTGAACTATATTTAAACGATGGCAATTCTTTCAAAAAAAGTATTCAAAAACAATTTGAAAAAGATGCAAATTATGAAGATAATGACGCTGTTTTCTTAGATGTAGATAATGACGGTGATCTAGACCTATATGTTGCTACAGGGATTCACACAAAAAGAAACAGTCAATTGGAGGTAGATCGTTTGTATATTAACAAAAACGGGGAATTTAAAAAATCTAAAAACCAAACCTTACTAAACCCCTTAAACACCTCTTGTGTAGCTTATTACGATTATGATTTTGATGGTGATGAAGACTTGTTTATTGGAAACTTATCTAATCCCGGGTTTTTTGGTGCAAATGTCAATTCCGCAATTTTAATTAATAATGGGAAAGGAAAGTTTACTGCCGATTTAAACTTCGTACTCAATTCTAAAGTTAAAAATGCTACTTGGATAGATGTTAATGACGACAATCAAAAGGATTTATTAATCGCAACAGAATGGGGAGTACCTAAAGTTTTCATCAATAACAAAGGAAAATTATCATTGATAAAGATCCCTGAAAACTTAGAAGGTTTATGGCAATCGATTACCGCTTTTGATGTTGATAAAGATGGAGATAAGGATATCTTATTAGGAAATTGGGGACTAAACACAAAATTCAATCCCACCGTCGAAAACCCGTTAACAATGTATTATGGAGATTTTGATGGCAATTCTAAAAAAGAAACAGTGCTTTCCTATTCTAAAAACGGTATTAAATACCCTGTAAATTCTAAAGACGAATTAGCATCGCAAATGAACATCATTAGTAAGCGCTTTGTAGAACATAAAAACTATGCTTTAAAAACAGTAGAAGAAGTTTTAACTCAAGAAGCGATTAAAAAAGCACTAAAATTCACCGTACATACATTAGCATCTGGGTATTTAGAAAATAATAATGGCGCTTTTACCACTTTTAAAGAGTTTCCAAAAGAATTACAATCCGCCCCAATTGCCAACTTTGACTTTGTGGACCTCCCTGAAGAAAAATGGGTTATTATTTCAGGAAACTCCTTAAGCGTAAACTCCTATCACGGGGGCTATACTTCATTAAAAGGGGTCTTATTAAAATCAATTTCTGAATATCACTTTGTGTCCGATTTTGGAATCAAACCTTTTAACACTCAAGTTAAGGGAGTAAAAAGCATCGAAATGAAAAACAAAAAAATATTACTCGTCATTTCTAATAATGATTCCATACAAACGTATTCTTATAAAAAATAAATAATGTCATTTTTACAAAAAATACTTTTTATTATTACCATTTGTACATTTATTTCTTGCCAAAAAGAAGTTCCAAAAATTGTAATTACAGCAGATGATTATCATAAAGCAGTTGCTAAATTGACAGAAGTGATGGTTCATGATATTTTCTCACCGCCAGTGGCCAGTAGAGTTTACGTGTATCCGAACATTGCAGCTTATGAGGTTTTGAATTCAGGGGATTCAAACTACAAATCATTGGTAAATCAAGTAAAAGGTCTTGTTGATTTTTCTTCCAACGACCCAAAAGAAAAAGTTGATAAAAAACTAGCCGCTTTAATTGCCTATTTAGAGATTGCCAAGGAGTTAGTTTTTTCAAAAAAAACTATTGAAACTTATAGAGATAGTCTTTTTAGCGTCTGGAAAACAAAAAATGAGGCCGTTTTTTTAACCGCAAAAAAACACGCAAGCCCATTTACATCTCATATTTTAAATTGGATGAATTCAGATCATTATAAAGAAACTCGTACCATGCCAGACTTTAATATTTCTTCTGATGACCCCTCTAGATGGGAGCCTACTCCACCATCCTATATGAAAGGAATTGAGCCCAATTGGGGAGCCCTTAGACCTTTTGTTTTAGAATCTGCCTCAGAATTTAAACCGACTCCTCCTCCAAAATTTTCTTTGGATAAGAAGAGTCCATTTTTTAAAGAGTTGAAATATGTATATGACCTCACGAATGAAATTAAGGAAAAAGGAGCTGTTTCTGAAGAAATAAAAATAGCTCTATTTTGGGATTGCAATCCTTTTGTCACCATCAACAAAGGGCACTTTATGTTTGCTTCAAAGAAAATTACTCCCGGGGCACATTGGATTGGGATTTGTAAAATTGCAGCACAAAAAACGAATTCAGACTTCTCAAAAACAGTTTTTGCCTATACTAAAACATCGATTGCTATTGCTGATGGCTTTATTAGTTGTTGGGACGAGAAATACAGCAGTAATTTAGTCCGTCCAGAAACCCTAATTAACAAGTTTATTGATGCTGATTGGACGCCTGTTTTACAAACACCTCCTTTTCCAGAATATACAAGTGGTCATTCTGTAGTTTCTGGTGCAGCCGCAGAAGTATTAACCGATATTTTTGGAGATAATTTTTCTTTTGAAGATACCACAGAACTACGATTTGGCTTACCAACGAGAAGTTTTTCATCCTTTAAAAATGCTGCAAAAGAGGCGGCTATTAGTAGAATTTATGGCGGAATCCATTATAATGCTGCAATAGAAGAAGGATTAACGCAAGGGATTAAAATAGGTGAAAAAGTAAATATGAAATTACTTTTTCAGTAAGATTTCTTGGATCATCTCTCAAAAAAACATCTTTACCCTTACAATTCAAAACCCCAAAACGAAAAATTGTTTTGGGGTTTTGAATCTGTTTTATAAAAAAAATTAGATAGAGGCCTTCATTAATTCTCTATTCATTCTTGCAATGTTGTCTAAAGAAATTTCTTTAGGACATACTGCCTCACACGCACCCGTGTTAGAACAGTTTCCAAACCCTTCTTCATCCATTTGAGCTACCATATTTTTAACTCTGTCTGTAGCCTCTATTTGACCTTGTGGCAATAGTGCGTACTGAGACACTTTTGCACCAACAAATAGCATTGCAGAACTGTTCTTACACGCAGCTACACAAGCACCACAACCAATACACGTTGCAGCATCCATTGCCGTATCTGCTGCTTTCTTGGAAATAAGAGTTGCATTTGCATCTTGCGTATTTCCTGAAGTATTTACAGAAATATATCCACCAGAATGCTGTATTCTATCAAAAGCCGATCTATTTACAACCAAATCTTTAATTACTGGAAAAGCAGTTGCCCTCCAGGGTTCAATTGTAATTGTATCGCCATCCTTAAACATTCTCATGTGTAATTGGCAGGTGGTTACGCCTCTACCCGGTCCATGTGCTTGACCATTGATATACATAGAGCACATTCCACAAATGCCCTCTCTACAATCGTGATCGAAAGCAACAGGCTGATCTCCAGCATTTACTAACTGCTCATTCAAAACATCCATCATTTCTAAGAAAGACATGCTCCCTGAAATTTCAGTCACCTTGTAATCAACCATTTTTCCCTTGTCCTCTGCGCCTGATTGACGCCAAATCTTGAGTGTTAAGTCCATTTTTATTTAGCTTTTGGTTTTTAGTTGTTTGTTGTTAGTTTTTGTTTCCATAAACTAGCAACCTTCAACCATAAACTATCTTATTTATAACTTCTTTCTTTAACTTCTATATTTTCGTACGCTAATGCTTCTTTGTGCAAAACAGCCTCTTTTGGTTCGCCTTTATACTCCCAAGCAGAAACAAATTGGAATTCTTTCATTCTTTGTGCTTCACCGTCTTCTGTTTGATGCTCTTCTCTAAAGTGTCCACCAGCAGATTCTTCTCTTATCAAAGCATCTTTTGCAAACAACTCTCCTAGTTCAAGAAAATCTGCAACTCTGCCTGCTTTTGCCAATTGCTCATTATATTCTGTTGCTGTTCCAGGAACCTTTACGTTTTGCCAGAAATCTTTTCGCAATGCAGATATTTCTTCAATTGCTGTTTTTAAACCTTCAGCATTTCTAGACATTCCACATTTATCCCACATAATTTTTCCTAATTTTTTGTGGTAATAATCTACAGAGTGTGTTCCTTCGTTATTGATAAAGAATTCTATTCTTTGGGTTACCTCTTTTTCTGCAACTTCAAATTCTGGACTCTCCGTAGAGATTTCGCCAGTTCTAATATCGTCTGCTAAGTAATCTCCAATAGTATACGGCAATACGAAATAACCATCTGCTAAACCTTGCATTAATGCAGAAGCACCTAATCTGTTTGCTCCATGGTCAGAGAAGTTTGCTTCTCCAATTGCGTAACATCCAGGAATTGTAGTCATCAGATTGTAATCAACCCAAACACCACCCATTGTATAGTGCACTGCGGGGTAAATCATCATTGGCGTTTCGTATGGATTTTCGTCTACGATTTTCTCGTACATCTGAAATAAATTCCCATATTTCGCCTTTACAATCGCCTGACCTAACTCTTTTATTTTTGCTTCTGACGGATTTGAGATGTTATGAATCTTAGCTTGCTCTTTCCCATAACGTTCAAAAGAAGCTGCAAAATCTAAATACACCGCTTCACCGGTAGCGTTTACTCCATAACCAGCGTCAGAACGCTCTTTTGCTGCTCTAGATGCGACATCACGTGGTACTAAATTTCCAAAGGCAGGATACCTTCTTTCTAAATAATAATCTCTTTGATCTTCTGTTAATTCGGTAGGTTTTTTACTTCCTTCTCTAATGGCTAAAACATCTTCTCTATGTTTTGGAACCCAAATTCTACCATCATTTCTCAAAGACTCTGACATCAATGTTAATTTTGATTGGTAATCTCCAGATCTTGGAATACATGTTGGATGGATTTGTGTATAGCAAGGATTTGCAAAATAAGCTCCTTTTTTATGTACTTTCCAGCCTGCAGTTACGTTAGAACCCATTGCATTGGTCGATAAGAAGTATACATTTCCGTACCCCCCAGAAGCAATAACCACTGCATGAGCAGAATGTCTTTCAATTTCTCCTGTAACTAAGTTACGTGCAATAATTCCTCTTGCTTTTCCGTCAACAATAACAACATCTAACATTTCATGACGATTGAACATTTCAATCTTTCCACGCGCAATTTGTCTGTTCATTGCAGAATATGCTCCTAGCAATAATTGCTGTCCTGTTTGCCCTTTTGCATAAAAAGTTCTAGAAACTAAAACTCCACCAAAAGAACGGTTGTCTAACAAACCACCATAATCACGTGCAAAAGGAACACCCTGTGCGACACATTGATCTATAATATTTGCAGAAACCTCTGCCAACCTGTATACGTTTGCTTCACGAGAGCGGTAATCTCCCCCTTTTACAGTATCATAAAATAATCTGTAGGTAGAATCTCCGTCTCCTTGGTAATTTTTTGCAGCATTAATTCCACCTTGTGCTGCGATTGAATGCGCTCTTCTTGGAGAATCTTGGTATGCAAATGCTTTTACATTGTAGCCTAACTCTGCCAACGTTGCAGAAGCAGAACCACCTGCCAAGCCTGTACCTACAACAATAACGTCTATGTTCCGCTTATTTGCTGGATTTACAAGATTGATATGATTTTTATAGTCTGTCCATTTATCTTTAATTGGACCTTTTGGTACTTTTGAATCTAAAGCCATAATGGTATACGATTAATGGTTAAAGTGATGATAAAGTGCAATAAAAATAAAACCTGCCGGAATTATGATTGAATATGCTTTACCAATAGTTTGTAATGTTTTCTTTCTTCCTGCAGTGCCTCCCATCGACTGAAAAGCGGATGTAAAACCGTGTGCTAAATGCAATCCTAACAAGACAAAAGCAAATGCATATGCACCAACTCTAACTGGATTTATAAATTTTTCAACCAACTCATGATGGTATCGGAAACCATCTACTCCTTCCATAGTTCCTGACCAATCTTGCTGAATGAACTTTGTATTCATTTCTGGAAACCAAAAATCAACAAAATGCAAACCAATAAAAGCCAGAATTGTAATTCCACTCCAAATCATGTTTCTACTCATCCAAGAAGAGCTTGCACCCCCGTTATTTTTAGCATACGCTACTTTTCTGGCTCTAGAATTTCTTAATTCTAAAACAAATCCCATTACAAAATGAAATACAACCGCAAAAATTAAGACAGGCTGCAGCACAAATTGAACTAAGGGGTTTGTACCCATAAAATGAGACACTTCATTAAAGGTCTCTGGACTTAAAACTGATAAAATATTTATTGATAAATGCTGTAGTAAGAAGAACATTAAGAAAAACGCCGATAGGGCCATTGCTACTTTTCTTCCAATTGAAGATTTAAAAAATCCGCTCATTGTATAATTAGTTAAAATTTTGACTACAAAAATACGCCTAAAGAGATTGTATAACAAAGAATTTACAACGTTTTCGTGGGTATTTAGAATAGTTTTAAATAAAAAATTAGGAGGTTTTGTTTGAAACAAACTAAAAAAGATAAAAACAAACACGATCGCTTCAAATTAGCGTTTATTAAACACTTATTATTTTCCCTTTAATTCGTTTAAATCAATAATTTGTTTAACGAAGCACTTCTTTTTCTAGTAAAAAAAATCTTCTGCACATTAGGAATGAAATTAGAAACCATTCACAACGGTAAGATTCATAGATATTGAATCTTAAAAACAGTATCACTATTGATTTTTAACGAAATAGTGAAAAAGATAACATTACCGTTTTTGGGCGGTCTTCCATTTCAAAATACGATACTTTAAACCAATAACTATTAGACCGTGCACTTTTACCATTCCAACCAAGTTCATCAGCCTTAAAAACAGAAAGTGTTTTTCCAAATCTATCAAAAATAGTTATTACCGCTTCTGGCTGAGACTCCAAACCTTTTACATTCCAAGTATCGTTAATACCATCCCCATTAGGAGTGAAAAACCGAGGATAATCTATTAATAAAAACCAAATAGTTAATTCCATATTACAACCCGATTTTTCACGAGCAGCAATACTGTGTTTTCCAACGATAAGATTTTCAAAAAGATTACTGTCTTGCCACAAGCCGCTATCAAGCTTATATTCGTAGAAACCAACCGCATTAGCTACATCGACCTCAACTGATTGATTGTAATCCAGTTTATTTACCACTATCCTTACATCCAGATTACTATTAATTATTTCATGTACTCCGATTTCTAAAGTTGTTATTTCCGCACAAATCTCTGATGCATCGGGCGTAAATGTATAGGTGGTTGTCGCCATATTATTCATCGCTGGTGACCAGCCTCCTAAAACACCATT
>Ga0307488_10004524_pt1 | contig 11606 bp, 12 predicted proteins | sample SB02metaG_FD_202248 | JGI IMG/M metagenome (GOLD analysis project Ga0307488, IMG submission 202248) | Sea-ice brine microbial communities from Beaufort Sea near Barrow, Alaska, United States - SB 0.2 | ecosystem: Environmental > Aquatic > Marine > Coastal | place: USA: Alaska | collected...
GGCGCCCATGGGTTGCACGACGGCTGCAACTTGGTCAGCACCGTGGCCTACAATAACGTGGGTACGGCTGGGCTGGAGTGTTTGTGCCTGCTCGATCACATGCACCAACATGGGCTTGCCCGCAAGGGGGTGAAGCACCTTAGGCAGGTCGGAGCGCATGCGGGTGCCTTTACCAGCCGCGAGAATGATCACTTCTAACAACATCAACGGTCCTTACCAAATGGCCTTAAATTCATATCTTTAAATTAGACGCTGTACGCCATTAAAGTTCATCAAAACAGGTTAATTTTTCTATTAAGCTAATCGTGGGTCTCACTTATGGCAAGCTATGCCCCTGATGCCAATGCAGTATAACGGGTTAGTTGAGCTTTGTGTCGGCTCATGCATGCGCCATGGATGTTGGTAGTTTTGGAGATACAAAAAAGGCAGCCAAGGCTGCCTTTTTTAGGGTTCCCTAAGAACCTCTTACTTACCTAGTTTCTGACGAATCTGACGCAAAGTACGCAGTTGAGCTGCGGCTTCGGCCAATTGACCCGCTGCACGTGAGTATTCAAATTCAGAACTTCTATCTGCCATAGCCTGCTCGGCTTGGCGGCTAGCTTCTTCTGCAGCGGCTTCGTTTAAGTCTGCTGCACGTAGTGCTGTATCAGCCAACAAGATCACCTTGTGGGGCTGAACTTCCAAGAAACCACCCGACACGTAAAATACGTCTTCTTCACCAGATTCTAAGCGCATGTGCACTGGACCTGGCTTAACTTCACTTAATAGTGCTGCGTGGCCCGGAGTAATGCCGAGCTCACCCAAGGTACCGGTAAGCGAAATAAACTGTACTTTACCTGAAAAGATGGATTCTTCTGCACTAACGATGTCGCAATCTACACTGGTAGCCATATGATTATCCTCTTAAGCAGGGCTTGGCCTATTAACAACAGCCAAAAGGTCCAAGCCCAAACAATTACATGCTCTTAGCTTTCTCGACTACTTCTTCGATGCCGCCAACCATGTAGAAGGCCTGCTCTGGAAGATCGTCGTACTCGCCAGCCAAAATTCCCTTAAAGGCAGCAATAGTGTCTTTAAGTGAGACGTATTTACCAGATGCACCAGTAAATACTTCAGCAACGAAGAAAGGCTGAGACAAGAAACGCTGGATCTTACGAGCACGCGTTACCGCTTGCTTATCTTCATCAGACAATTCGTCCATGCCTAGGATAGCAATGATGTCTTTGAGCTCTTTGTAACGCTGTAAGATACCCTGAACGCCACGCGCAATGTCGTAGTGCTCTTGGCCGATGACCAATGGATCTAGCTGACGTGAGCTTGAATCAAGTGGATCGATAGCTGGGTAAATACCCAATTCTGCGATCTGACGAGACAATACTACGGTGGCATCCAAGTGCGAGAATGTGGTTGCTGGAGAGGGATCAGTCAAGTCATCCGCTGGTACGTATACCGCTTGGATTGAGGTGATTGAACCTGTCTTAGTGGAGGTAATACGCTCCTGCAAGACACCCATTTCTGACGCCAAAGTCGGCTGGTAACCTACGGCAGAAGGCATACGGCCTAGTAGTGCAGACACTTCAGTTCCTGCTAGGGTGTAACGGTATATGTTGTCAACAAACAACAATACGTCACGGCCTTCATCACGGAACTGCTCAGCCATAGTAAGGCCAGTTAACGCCACACGTAGACGGTTTCCTGGGGGCTCATTCATTTGACCATAAACTAGAGATACTTTGTCCAATACATTGGATTCCTTCATCTCATAGTAGAAATCGTTACCTTCACGAGTACGCTCACCCACGCCTGCAAACACAGAATAACCACTGTGCTCGATGGCGATGTTACGGATAAGCTCCATCATGTTTACAGTTTTGCCTACGCCAGCACCACCAAATAGTCCAACCTTACCGCCTTTAGCGAAAGGACAAACCAAGTCGATGACTTTGATACCAGTCTCTAGCAACTCATTACTGGCTGACTGCTCAGCGTAAGATGGCGCCTTACGATGAATTGGCATACGAATTTCTTCACCAATAGGTCCACACTGATCGATGGGGTTACCCAATACGTCCATAATGCGGCCCAAGGTGGCTGTGCCTACAGGCACTTTGATGGCGCCACCGGTGTTAGATACGTTTAAACCACGGCTTAGACCTTCGGTCTGGCCCATGGCGATAGTGCGTACTACGCCGTCACCCAACTGCTGTTGAACTTCTAAGGTGGTACCCTTAGTGTCTACAGTTAGTGCGTCATATACTTTTGGCACAGAATCACGTGGAAATTCCACGTCGATTACAGCGCCGATAATCTGTACGATACGTCCGCTACTCATAATTTTATCCTCTATCGAAAACTAGTGCTTACTGTTCAGGTTAAACGGCTGCCGCGCCACTCACAATCTCAGAAATTTCCTGAGTAATTGCAGATTGACGGGCCTTGTTGTAAATCATCTGAAGGTCATCAATCAGATCACCCGCGTTATCGGTGGCGCTTTTCATAGCAATCATCCGCGCGGCCTGCTCACAAGCGTTATTTTCTACTACAGCTTGATACACTAAAGATTCTACATAACGGGTCAAAAGGCCGGTGAGTAACTCACGGGCATCTGGCTCATATAAATAGTCCCAATGGTGGCTCATGCCGTCATCATTTGGGTCTGCCTGCAACGGCAAAAGTTGTACTACGTTGGGTTGCTGGGTCATGGTATTTACAAAGTTATTGTAGACCACATACACCGCGTCCAACCGTCCTTCATCATAACCATCAAGCATAATCTTAACTGCACCAATGAGCTCAGCAACTTCTGCCTTTTCGCCCAACTGGGACTTGCTTGATACGACGTTGCCGCCGAAATTATTAAAGAAGGTTGCTGATTTAGCACCAATGGCACAGATGTCAATCTCAATGCCATTTTTGTCATGTTCAGCCATGCTCTGTACAGTTTTCTTAAACACGTTAATGTTTAAACCACCACACAAACCACGATCGGAAGAAACTACAATGTAACCCACCCGCTTAAGCTCTCGCTGTTGCAGATACAGATGCTTGTATTCAGGGTGAGACAAGGCAAGATGAGAGATCACTTCACGCATTTTATCTGCGTAAGGGCGGCTCTCATTCATGCGGTCTTGTGCTTTACGCATTTTACTCGCCGCAACCATTTCCATAGCGCTAGTGATTTTTTGCGTTCCCTTAATACTCGCAATCTGGGTCTTTATTTCTTTTCCGACTGCCATATGCTTACCTATCTTTTAACTAACTTGGTCAATAGCTAGGCCTCAAAAAAATCTGAGGCCGTCAGCCACTACCAGGTTTGAGTTGCCTTAAACTGCTCTAAGGCAGACTTGAAGTTAGCGGCGATTTCGTCGTTGAAGTTGCCAGATTCATTCACCTGGTCCATCACGGCGCTATGCTCGCTGTTCATGTAAGACATTAAAGCGGCTTCGAAGTCACCGACCTTATTAAGGGCTACGCCCTGAAGGAAGCCTTCGTTAGCTGCAAATAAGCTGATGGCCATTTCGGCAACGCTTAGCGGCGAGTACTGGTGCTGCTTCATCAGTTCGGTCACACTTTGACCATGCTCTAACTGGGCGCGTGTTGCGTCATCCAAGTCAGAAGCAAACTGAGAGAAGGCTGCCAATTCACGGTACTGAGCCAATGCCAAACGAATACCACCACCTAACTTCTTGATGATTTTAGTTTGTGCTGCACCACCTACACGCGATACAGACAAACCCGCGTTAATAGCTGGGCGGATGCCGGCGTTGAATAAGTCAGTTTCCAAGAAAATCTGGCCATCAGTAATGGAGATTACGTTGGTCGGTACAAAGGCCGATACGTCACCACCTTGGGTTTCAATAATAGGTAGGGCTGTTAATGAACCTGTCTTACCTTTTACTTCACCTTTAGTGAATGCTTCTACATATTCAACGTTTACACGAGATGCACGCTCTAGTAAGCGAGAGTGCAAGTAGAAAACGTCACCAGGATAAGCTTCACGACCTGGAGGACGACGTAACAATAATGAAATTTGACGGTAAGCCCAAGCTTGCTTGGTCAGGTCATCAAATACAATTAGTGCATCTTCACCACGATCGCGGAAGTATTCACCCATCGTACAACCAGCATAAGGTGATAGGAACTGCAGGGCAGCAGAATCAGCCGCACCGGCGTTGACAACAATGGTGTGAGCCATGGCGCCGTGTTCTTCTAGCTTACGTACTACGTTAGCAATGGTAGATTGCTTCTGACCAATGGCCACGTAGACACATTTAACACCCGTGTGCTTTTGGTTGATAATGGCGTCGATAGCAATGGCAGACTTACCGGTCTGGCGGTCTCCAATGATCAATTCGCGCTGGCCACGACCCACAGGTACCATGGCGTCAATCGCCTTGAGGCCTGTTTGTACTGGCTGGTCTACAGACTTACGTTCGATTACGCCTGGCGCTACTTTTTCAACAGCATCAGTTAGACTCGCGTTGAGCGGGCCTTTGCCATCAATTGGGTTACCTAGAGCGTCGACTACACGGCCCAATAATTCAGGGCCTACCGGCACTTCTAGGATACGTCCCGTACAACGAGCAGTTTGGCCTTCGACCAAATCTTCGTAGTCACCAAGAACTACAGCGCCAACAGAATCGCGCTCTAGGTTCATGGCCATACCATAAATACCACCAGGGAATTCAATCATTTCCCCGTACATTGCGTCAGCTAAGCCATGGATCAGTACGATTCCGTCGGCTACGCTAACAATTGTGCCCTCATTTTGGGCTTCAGATGAAACATCAAGTTGCTCGATACGCTGCTTGATGATTTCACTGATCTCTGAAGGATTCAGTTGTTGCATGCTTTATTCCTCACACTCAGGCATTAATGGCCTCAGCCAATTTGCTTAGTTTGCCTTTTACGGAACCATCAATTACTAGGTCGCCCGCATAGACGATAACACCACCGATCAATGATACATCGGTAGTACTGGTAATATTAATTTCCCGTGACAACATAGCGTTCAACGCTTGAGTCAGTTTGTCTTGTTGCTCATTGCCTAAATCAAAAGCACTGACGATAGAAACATCTACCGACTTCTCTTGATTGGCCTTTAAGGTTTCATATAAATGTGAAACTTCAGGTAGCAATGACAAGCGCTTGTTTTCGGCCAACAAATTCAGAAAATTCTGTGCTTGTTGAGATAGTGGGTGACTGGTGTTAACTACATCAATCACTAACTGGGCTTTTTCTACTGCCGTCAGTTCTGGGTTATCCAAAACGTGGGCCAAACCTGGGTCCGCAACTACCGCTGCGGCCAAGTTCAAAAATTCCGACCAGCTACCCAAGTCGCCCTGGGCCAATGCCGTTTCGAAAGCGGCCTTGGTGTAAGGACGGGCAACAGTAATGGATTCAGCCATTGTTAACCTCTCTTTATCTTACAGTTCGGCTGCCAACTTATTGACAAGCTCTTTGTGGTTGTTTACATCGATTGATGCGCCTAGGATTTTTTCCGCACCGGCAACAGCCAGGGTTGCAACTTGAGCGCGTAGCGCTTCTTTGGCACGGTTAATTTCCTGTTCAACATCGGCTGCAGCTGCCGCTTTAATACGGTCGCCCTCAGCCTGAGCTGTTTCTTTAGCTTCATCAACGATCTGGCTAGCGCGTTTATTAGCTTGCTCTATAAGAACAGCGGCTTGCGCTTTGCTTTCTTGCAGGGCTGTTTCCACAGACTGCTGGGCATCAGCAAGTTCGCGTGCAGCTTTGTCAGCTGCATCCAAACCTTCAGCGATCTTCTTTTGACGTTCTGCCAAAGCCGCGGTAAGCGGTGGCCAAACAAACTTCATGCACAAGTACACGAAGATGGCAAAAGAAATCATCTGGCCCAAAATTGTCATGTTCATATTCATGGCAAGACCTCCATCCGTATGGGTTGGTTAAAGATGACCTTTAGGCAACCGCAAACATGATGTAAAGGCTGATACCAACACCGATCATAGGAACCGCGTCGGTCAGACCCATGATGATGAAGAACTGTGTACGCAAAAGCGGAATCAATTCTGGCTGACGCGCAGCGCCTTCCAAGAACTTACCACCTAAGACACCGATACCAACAGCGGCCGCAAGGGCAGACATGCCTAAGATAAATGCTCCAGCAAAATATAGCGAGGCACTAGCAGCAATCTGTGCTATTTCTAATTCCATTGTGATTCTCCAGTAAAGTGAGATTAATAGTTAAAAAGTAAAAAGGTAATGATTAATGATGGTCGTGAGCCATCGCCAAATACACAATGGTCAGCACCATAAAGATAAATGCTTGCAGTGTGATGATTAGGATGTGGAACAAGGCCCACGGCACCGATAACAGCCACTGGGCCCAAAAGGGTAGTAGCGCAATCAGAATAAAGATCATTTCGCCTGCGTACATGTTACCGAACAAACGCAAAGCCAATGAAATAGGTTTAGCAATCAGACCCACCACTTCAAGTAAAAGGTTGAAGGGCAAGGCCCACTTGCCTAGAGGCTGCAAGCTTAACTCAGCCATGAAGCCGCCCAAGCCTTTCTGCCTAATTGAGTAGAAGACAATAAGGAAGAAGATAGAGAAAGAAATACCCATGGTGACGTTTAAGTCGGTTGACGGTACGATCTTCATAAACGGAATACCGACGACAGCAGCAAGGTGAGGAATCCAGTCTACTGGCACCAAGTCCATGAGGTTCATCAAAAATACCCACACAAAGATGGTGAGGGCCATAGGCGCGATGAGGGTGCTTTTATGATGGAACATGCTTTTCACACTGTCGTCGACAAATTCAATGATCATCTCAATGAAGTTTTGTACGCCAGCGGGTACACCCGTGGTGGCAGTCTTAGCCACGCGGCTAAACAACCAGATGAAAAACGCGCCTAGACCGATGGACCAGACCATAGAGTCAACGTTAATAGACATAAAACCCATGTCTACCACTTCTTGGCCAGTCTGTGCAAAGCTCCAGCCATTCACTGGGTGGTTGCCATAGGTTAAGTTCGTTAGGTGGTGAGCGATATACTCAGAGGACGTCATGCCACTAGCCATGCTTTATCTCACTTTTATTTCGTAGAAGTTTGTTTATCTATAACCACTGGCAATATTGCTGCAAGTAGCAGGGAACCTATAAAGGCTAGTAGTAAGGCCAGTGGGTTTAGAGGCTTAACTAAACCGAACACCAAACTGAACAAGATCACTGTAAAAATGATCTTGAGCACTTCATTGCCGTACATTTGTGCCAAAGTTAGACCTGCATCCTGGCTGCTTGGTGGCTTTGAGTTGTGGCTGTCGCCACGCTTAAACTCTCGTCTCAGGGCCCAGTAGGCAGGTAGGCTATAAATGGCACCACCTAGAATTATGGACATTCCCATAACCCAGTCTGTTATAGATAAACCAACTCCAATCAGTGCCACTACAAGGGCCTGATAGGTTAAAGTTTTTTGCAACCAAAGGGGGGCTTTATTGAGCGCCATAAGTGCTTACAAAATCCGTTGTTTGTTGGTCTAAACTAGACTCGCTGCGTAACAATCACAACAGCGCCGCAGATTATAGGCAGTTTGCTGCAAAATCTCAACAAATTTCCCGTTTAAAATTGGTTTTCCTAGTATTCATAAGCTCGAAGAAAGGCCTAAAGCTATGGCTCAAGCCTGGCGATGATGCCATCCAACTGATCTAGGGAAGCATAACTAATGGTTAAGGTGCCCTTGCCTTTAGCCGACTGTTTGATATTGACCGCTGCGCCAATGGCGTCGGATAGCCGGTTTTGGAGGCTCTTGGTATTGGCATCTGGCTCTGGTTTGGACACTAGTTTAGGTTCCTGTTGAGCTTTTCGGACTAGCTCTTCGGTTTGGCGAACGGACAAACCCTTAGCCACAACGTCGCGTGCGGACTGTAACTGCTGCTCCCCAGTTAAGGCCAACAAACTTCGAGCGTGGCCCATCTCGAGATCACCCCGCTCTAGCATCAATCGAACTGGTTCGGTTAAATGTAATAAACGCAATAAATTAGCAATGGCACTGCGCGACTTACCTACAGCATCCGCTACTTGTTGCTGAGTTAGCTCAAACTCATCCTGCAAACGTTGTAATGCAAACGCTTCTTCTATGGCGTTAAGGTCTTCGCGTTGGATGTTTTCAATCAAAGCCATAGCAATGGCAGCTTCGTCTGGCACTTCTTTAATGAGGGCCGGGATGCTATCTAACTCGGCAATTTGGGCTGCACGCCAACGCCGCTCACCAGCAATAATTTCATATCGATCCGCCCCCACACTGCGCACCACAATCGGCTGCATAATGCCATGCACACGAATGGATGATGCCAACTCCTCTAGAGTTTCAGGGTCCATATCTCTGCGGGGCTGATAAACGCCTCGCTGGATCCACTCCACTGGCAATTCTTGGAGGCCATCTCTGGAAGCACTTTGGGTTGATGTAAAGTCAACATCAAGGCTTCCTGCGCCTTGAAGTAAAGCTTCTAAACCACGATTGAGGCCACGTTTTTTAACCATAATAATGCTCTATTTTTTTTCTTGTTGACGTATAAATTCGCTGGCCAATGCCAAATATGCCACTGCGCCTCTGGAGTGCTTGTCATACAGTAAGGCGGGCAATCCGTGGCTAGGGGCTTCGGCTAGGCGCACATTGCGCGGAATGACGGTGCGGTAAACTAAATCACCAAAATGGTTGATTAGCTGATGTGACACGTCGTTAGTTAGGCTATTACGCGGGTCATACATAGTGCGCAAAATACCTTCAATAACTAACTCTGGGTTAAGACTGTGTTTGATAAACTTTACGGTGTTGAGTAAAGCACTGATACCTTCTAAAGCATAATATTCACATTGCATTGGCACTAGTACACTATTAGCACACACCAAGGCGTTGACAGTTAACATATTTAAAGAAGGGGGGCAGTCCACCAGTACAAAATCATAATCCTGTTGTAACTGGGTTAACGCAAGGCGCAAACGCGCCTCTTTTTGGTTAACCTTGATCAACTCAACTTCAGCGGCGGTCAGATCGCCATTTGAGGGAAGTAGGTCATAACCAGCTGGGGTGTTGACGTGCACTACTTGGTTGATGTCTACTCTTTGCGTGAGTACATCGAGCACCGAATGTTTTAAGGTGTTCTTTTCAATGCCACTACCCATGGTGGTGTTGCCTTGGGGGTCCAGATCAATAACCAATACGCGCCTTTTAGTGGCGATCAAGGATGCAGCTAAATTAACACAGGTAGTGGTTTTACCGACGCCACCTTTTTGATTGGTTATCGCAATGACTTTGCTCACAAATGACCTACATTAATTGCTTTTTAATAATTAACAAGTGACGTTTCGCGTCCACGCCTGGCACCTGCAAGATTTGACAGTTTAGCAGGCTATAGTGGGTGGGCATAGCATCGAGTTCTTGTTGTGGATAAATGCCTTTCATGGCGACGAACACCCCTTGGTGAGTGACTAGATGATGACAGCCTTCTAGCATATCTGAGATCGTTGCAAAGGCGCGGGACAAGACAACATCATAAGCCATGTCAGGTCGAAATTGCTCACACCGTTGATTGAAAATTTCAACGTTTTTAAGTTGATGTAGATGTTTGAACTGTGTAAGAAAGCGGGTCTTTTTGCCGTTTGTATCAAGTAGGTGTATGGTCTTATGCGGCCAAATAATAGCTAAAACCATGCCTGGTAGTCCAGCACCAGTGCCAATATCGATATAGCGTTGAGCGTCTAACTTAACCAAAGGTTCGATAATAGAAAGACTATCAAAAATATGTAACTTGATCATTTCTAACGGATCACGAATGGCCGTTAAATTGTACGCTTTATTCCATTTAACTAACTGCTCCAAAAAACTCACGAGTAGAGCTAACTGATGCTCAGTGAGCTGATGACCTAGTGATTGACTACCCTTATCAATTAAATTACGCCACTGAGTCTGGGTTTCTGTTGCTTCTAAAGTGTTAGGCAATGAGAGCATGGTTAAATAGCCAAATCAGCAGTGGATTTCATCTTGTGTTTTTTCAAATAAATTAACAACAAAGATAAAGCCGCAGGTGTGACTCCTTGAATACGGCTTGCCATACCGAGATTATGGGGTCTTATTTCCTCTAGCTTAGCCGTGGCTTCGTTAGATAGACCATGCATGGACTGATAATTAAAGTCTGCTGGAATTATGGTTGATTCATTGCGCTTTAAGCGTTGTACATCTTCTTTTTGGCGATCAATATAACCTGCATATTTAATATCAATTTCTATTTGTTCGCCCACCGTGGGATCAACATCGGGTAGTTGAGCGGCGTGATGTAACTTTTGATAATCTAATTCAGGTCGTTTGAGTATGTCCAATAAATTGGTATCTTTACTCAGCGCTTGAGATAACAAAGATTCTAATTTCTGACCCAACTCATTATGCAGAGTCACTTTCGATTGCTTCATTAATTGCTTGCGTTGTTCTATGGCTTCGCACTTTTGGTTAAAGGCTCGCCAACGTTCTTCGCCTACCAAACCAAGTTTATAACCTATTTCTGTTAACCGCTGATCGGCATTATCTTCTCTTAACAAGAGTCGATATTCAGCCCGACTGGTAAACATACGATAAGGCTCTTGGGTGCCATTAGTTACTAAGTCATCGACCATCACTCCAAGGTAAGCTTGATCACGGCGAGCCGTCCAAGGTTCTTTACCGAGTGCTTTAAGACCCGCATTAGTGCCAGCGAGTAAGCCTTGTGCTGCGGCTTCTTCATAACCAGTAGTGCCATTAATTTGGCCAGCGAAATACAGGCCATCAATGAGTTTGGTTTCCAAGGTGGATTTTAGGTCTTGAGGATTAAAATAATCATACTCAATGGCATAACCTGGACGCACTATATGGGCATTTTCAAAGCCGACGATAGAACGAACAAATTCTAGTTGTACATCAAACGGTAAACTGGTGGATATGCCATTGGGGTAGAGTTCAATGCTGTTAAGCCCCTCTGGTTCAACAAATATTTGATGGCTGTCCTTATCTGCAAAACGCATGATTTTATCTTCAATCGACGGGCAATAGCGCGGTCCAACACCTTCGATAACCCCAGCGTACAAAGGCGAGCGATGTAAACTATCGCGAATCATGTCATGGGTTTTAATATTGGTGTGAGTAATGTGACAAGGTACTTGTTGTGGGTGATCACTTACTTTGCCTAACATAGACATGACAGGTCTTGGTGTATCCCCTGGCTGTTCTTGCATAACACTAAAGTCGACAGTGCGGCGATCAATACGGGGTGGCGTGCCTGTTTTGAGACGTTCGATGCGAAAGGGTCTTTCTCGTAGACGTTTAGCTAAGGTATTGGCGGGTGGATCGCCTGCCCTGCCACCTTGGCTTTGCTGCATGCCAATATGGATAATTCCACCTAGAAAAGTGCCTGTGGTCATAACCACTTGCTGGGCTAAAAAGTTGAGCCCCATGTTAGTTTTAGCACCGACTATTTGGTCTTGCTCAATTATTAAGTCATCAACAGACTGTTGAAAAATATAAAGATTTTCTTGTTGTTCGAGGGTTTGTCTAATAGCGTTACGGTACAGACCACGGTCTGCTTGAGCTCTGGTGGC
>Ga0307488_10004526_pt1 | contig 11604 bp, 1 predicted proteins | sample SB02metaG_FD_202248 | JGI IMG/M metagenome (GOLD analysis project Ga0307488, IMG submission 202248) | Sea-ice brine microbial communities from Beaufort Sea near Barrow, Alaska, United States - SB 0.2 | ecosystem: Environmental > Aquatic > Marine > Coastal | place: USA: Alaska | collected 2017-05-06
CAATAAATACAAAACTTACCACCCAGACACTCTTGAGTAGCGCAGATTTAGCCGTTAGACGTAAAGAACTTGAAAAACTAAATGACCTATTAGGTTTACCAGTTATTGGTGAAAATAATAAATTAGATATTATTACAGACGCAAATAACATAAAAACACAAGTAAATAATGCACATTATTTCATTATTTCAAGAATCAATGAAATGAATAGAAGATTTCCATTTGATAGTTTAGAAGTAAGTATATCGACTTCCCCTTTTAAAATAAAATCAAATAGAATAGATGCTGGCCAACCAACTAATCCTATTAGTGATACAAGTTTAAGTTTCCTAACACCGGATAATCTAAATGCAATTCTAAATCCAACAAATGATATAAAAATGGTTGATAGCAATAAGGTATTTGAAACAGAACTAAATTCATCGGAAGCAACAGACCGACGTGGTAAAGCACAATTTAAAAATCAAGGTAACACTTTTGGTCTAAGTTCGGGAACGTTGGATTCAAATAAGCTTCCAACAGAAGAAAAAATTACCGAATTAGTAGCATATGGCTTATATAATGATAATAATAAAAATCAAATAAGAAATATTTATATCTGGGACCAAAAAAAGGCTGGATTTGGTCCAAGAGCAAAAAAATATGTTTTATTGTACAATCCAATGCATCGCAAAGAATTTATTAAAACTTATTTTAGCGGCATAATTGTAAATAAACAAGATGCCGATCCGTCCCTGAAGGATGATGAAAAATTAACAACATTAAATTCACAAACAGTAGGAAAGCCAAAAACCGATAATTATAAAGCTGGAGCTTCAACTGGATTAAATCAAATTTTTCAAAAATATTGTAGAACATTAACAGCTAATTATGATGATTATAATAATGTTATGGCATTAAGAAATTCAACAAATACTGTTTTAAATAGACCATTATCGGGCAGGAATGCGAACTATTTAGATCCCATAGCCAAGATAACAAATATCGGTCTTAGTTACAATGCTTATGGTGTTCAAAGTCAAAACGATTTAATATCTAACGCTAATGGTTTTGGAAATTTAGACGGTAAAGATCCATTTAGGCGTGGTGATTATATAGATGGAGTTACTAAAACTTTAACAAATAGATTTAATACAGAAACTGGTTCTACTTTTATAGATCCAAACTGTAATTGTTTTGCTCCTGGTTTAAATACTACATTAATTTCAAAAAGATATAGTATAATTGAAGGCCAGACACCAGAAGGAGTTGCTTTAGAATATGGACAAAACTATTATCCTTACAAAAAAAAAACAGGGACCAATTCCGATGGCGGTGATATTATTGAAACTATTCCGATAAATTCAAATGGTGGTCCCATTGCAAGCTCAAATGGAGTGGGACCAAGTCCTACTCAATATGTTTTTGAAGGCATAGGGCGTAATTATACATTACAAGTTAAAATTGACGGCAATTTTAAAGAGTATGGTGATGAAACCAATTCTGAGTTAAAAAAAATATATCAAAATGCGGGCTGGCCCGTAACTTCAAGTATGATGACAACATTAGATGGCCTGGACGGGGTGGAAGACGATAAAAAAAAGGACGGAATACAATCAAACAATCAAGCGGGAATATCTCAAAGTCATATAACACGAGCTGCTCTTTACGGAAAAAATAAAAACTCAGATGATTCTAACGAGGGAAGTTATATAGACACCACAAGGAATAAATATTTTATGAATGTTAAAGATATATTACCAGCTGGTATAAATAAAAAAGAGTCTAAAGATGTTCCGGATAGTAATTTATCAGATAAAGATTTTACTGAACCAACAAATAAATTATTAGTAAAATATGGTAAAATTGCTAGTAGACCCGGATATTTTTCACTTTCTTATTCATTATTATATAAGGCCATTGAGCAAATCCCGGCCAAAGGTACGGATCCTGTAGTATTTATGAAAGATAAACCTGTAAATGGAACAAATACTAAATTCCTTGATTTAATTAAAAAACATACAACTAAGGTGAGCGTAAAAGATAAAGTTTATTATGACTATCCTGAAGTATTGTACTTTAATACCTCACAATATCGTTATAACAAACAGGATGGTACGGATACTTCATTAAGTGCTACAAAAAATGAATTGTTTGTTGATACACAAATTAATGGTTTAAAAAATGATACAGATATAAAGTTTCTAAATTTACTTGGATTAGAAGATGACGATTTGCTCGGCGAATCTGTCTTTGAAGATAATAAAAAACAGGGTCAAATTACTCAATCATTTAGAAATATTGGATGCCTAAATGGATTTTGTCAATTTGGAAATCCATTAAATAAAAATTTTAATCCGCAAAATATATTTGGTCAGGGAATAGATAAGTTTGCACCGCCTGATGCACCGCCTGATGAAAAAAAGATTTCACCCGAAGCAAAAAGTACTTCAAAAACTAAATGTGGACGAATTTTTAATACCGCTGAAGGCACATCATTTATGAGAACATATTATACTCAAGGAAATAAATGTATTGATATTGATAAAAGAGAACTCCCGCCGATGGATCAAGGAACTTGCAATTTTTTTATAAGTGCGGCAGGCGATCTAAATACAAGTAATACATGTATTTCATGCACATCATGTAATAAGTCTGATAGTGACGACGATGATAAATCTCCCACTGGGGGAAGTGGAAAGTGTAATGATACACCAGAAGGTATATGTTATTGGACAACTCCAGATAACCCGAAATATGGAGAAATCGAGGGCGGAGAGCCGCAATGGTGCTTTAAAATAAAAAATAGCACAGCACGAGATGCTTACTATAAAAATGTAAGCCAGAGTCATTCACCTTTTGTCAGTAAGCTTAAGGGATATAGTACTAAAGCTGAATGTGAAAGAGCAGTTGCCTGTTATTGTAAAGACACAGGCAACGATAAGAATAGATGTAAAGATGAATATAAAAAACCGGGGGCATCTAAAACAAGATTACAAGAGGCGCTTGAGAAATCTAACATCGCCATGCCAGCGAAGCTTGAACAGGCAAACGGAGCTGGCCTTGGATATTTAACTTTAAATCAAACAGAATTTCCAGTTTATTATACATGTGATAGAGGACTTGGAACTAATGCCATATCCAATATACCAATAGTTTGTCCACATACTGATTCAAAAGTAGTAAAATCTGAAACTAAAGATAAGCTAGCATCTACTAACAGCAAAATCGGAGATATTTTGCATGAGTGTGCTCAACCTACTCAGCCATTTGGGGCTTTAGGTTGTGTTGGCCAAGGAAACTTTAATGATGGTATTGAGCCAATTGTTTTTCAAGGACCAGGTGCAATGACATTACTTAAAGAAAATTTAATTAATGTCCCGGGGTTTTTTCCAAAATATAATAATAACGCTTTATGTTCACCATTATTTTATTCAAGTGATGATGCGAAGAGGAGTGCGGCGTGTAAGGGTACAGATATCACAGAAACCGCAACATTAGCAAAAACATGTGGTGTAATAAATCCTGTTGACGAAAAAACTGACGAAAATAAATTAAGCGGAGGAGCTATCGCAGGAATTGTAACAGGTTCGGTAGTAGGCCTAGGTGCGGTAGGAGTTGGTGTATATTTTTTTAGAGCAAGAAATTTTAAGAAATAGGTGTAGAACGCAACTAGAAACATCAGTTTTCGCATTTTTTTAAAATTTAAAAAAATTAAAAAAAATTATATATTTATATATTTTTTTTTTAAATACATAAATATATAAATAAAATGAACTTAGATTTTTCTAAATTTGAAAAATTTAAAAGATTTGACGATTATCATTTAAATCTTAAACCAACCCGTGATAATCTAATATCTAATAATCTGGTTAAGCCATCTAAAAAATCTCGAAAAGAATCATTTGGCGCGGTGGCCTATAATAACCAAGAATTATTATCGAATATTTATGATAATAAAACTGGAAAATTAAAACTGACTACTGGGGCGACAGACTTGACCATTGGTGATGAATTTAATAATCCATGGAATTTTTATAATAGAAGTGGTAAAAAAATAATAGATATAGAAGATTATTGGCCATTAAAACCAAAAGTTTTAGCTAAAAATTTTTTAGATTCTGAAATAAGTTCAGGTTTAGTAAAAGTTTCAGATAGTACACCTTTACTTAAAGATGAGGGCGGAAATCAAGAACTCGGACCGCCTCCAAATGCAGTTAAAAGAAAAGGAGAGATTTATTGTATTTGTGAAGTAGATCCCAACCCAGGAAAAAGAACCAACAAAAAAATACAGGCTACTATAATAACTGATGTATGGAGTGGACTCGCAAAATCGGAAGACGGTACCTTGTTGGATCCCAAACCTCCTAACCCTTTCGTTTTAAACATGGTGCAGCCCACACCAGCTCCAGACGGTGCCGGCGACGCCACCTTAGTGCCCAGCATTCCAGGAAAGTATGGTGGTCAATATGATCCGATTGTAATTGCATATTTTGGGGGTTTTTCATCTACAATTAATATAATGAAGGGCGCTGCAGTGGCGGCTAATGGCACTATGACTTTTGAGCATATTGCCACCGACCTCGCAATTTTAAATGCTATGAAAGATTTAATTTTTCTTGTTAATAGTGTATACATAAGAATTGGTCCAGCTCCATACGACTATAAAGGAGAAAAATCAGCTTTATCAGGAACTGACATGTTAAAATTAATTGTCTCATATTCTGGCGGAAAATATACAGATGCAATGATTAAAAGAGCTAATCAGGTATTACAGAAAATTTCAACCAGTGTTCCAAATAGTTTTAAGGCTAAAGCCAAGAAGGGGTCGGGGACAGACCAGGATAAACAACCCCCAAAGCTACATTGTAAAGGTACATCTGAAATTTTAATTACGCAGACTGATCCATATCATTGTGAGGACCTTGCTAACCAATTACAACCTACAATTTTTGTTCAATCTGGAATAAGATTAAACTTATTCAGCGATATAATGATTCATGAACACAATAATACTGTAGACAAGTGGGATTTTGGGTCTGATTGCTTCATCGGCCAGAAGTTGGCGGAGCGCGCAACAGCCGAAAAGTCGGGAAGAATAAGAAGAATGTGGAAATATGAAAATAATTTTGGGGGTCCCACATCGTTGGCCGCCTCGCCGTCGACTGGTACCTCTATAAAATTTGAATATTATTACAAAACGCAAGAATTAACAGGTTTTACATTTAAAAATTGGCAACCTATTATCCCGGCGACGGGCGAGGCCGCAAAGCCACCGCCCAGAGTAATAAACAGTTTAGGAAGAAATGATTTATGGTATGATATAATAAAGGCAAGGTCATTTGCTATAACTGGTATAGGTGCAAGTTCTGATATTAAAAATTGTGCTATCAATTTAATTTTTAAAGATACATTAAAATCAGTAAATACATTAACTACACCTGGTGATCTAACTAATAAGACTACTGATATACAAAAAAAAATACCAGAATTTTCAACAATTCCAAATTCATATCTAAGAATGCCAGTAAAAACTATTATAAATCCCGCTGTTCCCTCTAAAACAGAGGACAAGGCGTATTTGTTAGAAGTTCCACCAATTAGTGAATCAGGTTTGACAGCATCCATTCTCGCCGTAAGTTTATTATCTGTGTCGCAATACACAACTCTCACTAGTGGTACAAGTAGTGATACAAAGATTGATTTAAAGAATAGTTTATTTGGTAGATACTCCCCACAATTTATTGATTTTATATCTGAAAGCAAAATAACCGGTACTACGACGCTCCTGCGTGAGGCTCCCGACGATAAGACAGAAATGAATGATTTATATGGCGACGTCATCGTCAGCTTGTCACCTTTGGTGACTGCCAAAGCCTTAGATTTTTATGGTAAAATTAAAAAAGAACAATTTCAATTTCCTGCCCTGCCCGAGATTATACCAGCGTTAAAAAATAACGTGGTAAAATTTATTCAATTTGGTGCAGATTCTGAGCCACCTACTCCTGAAGGTATAGTACCTTTTAAAACAGAAAGTGTAAGAAATAGTGCATTAAAAACTCATTATAAGGGTTGCACAGCAGTTGATATTGAAAGATATACAGCGTCTGACCGAAACTTAGCGAAATGTAATGACCCGTCTTTTTTTAATAATGATCCGAATAGTATATATATACCCAGACCAAGATATCTTTTTTTATTACCTTATGGAACACCTGGCACACAAAAAAGTGTTATTAGCTCAAAAATGTATGGCTTGGACGCGCAAACTCGAAATAGAAATAAATTAGACCTGGACGGGCAGAACGAGGGCGGGCAGAAAAATACTGAAACACTTGGGAGTATAAATGATGGGGGTCAGAACACTCAAACCATTGGGTCTACTAGTAATAGTTCAGGTGGTCCTAAAAGAGTTTCAGGAGGATACGATTCTAATATTGAAAACATGGATGTTGGAAACGCCGAACAAAAAAGCAGCGAAGCTGTATTAGCTGCTGTTCAAGCATGTAGAGACCAAATGAAAAATGCAGCAGAAGAGAAAAAAAATGATCCGGATAGTAATCCTGATTGTGAAGAAGGACAAATTGCAATTGATACAAATGAAATTCCTATAACTGCAGATGCAGAAGGTAATGTTTTAGAACCGACTGATGCTTTTATTTATAGAGTAGACCAAGCGAATGCAGAAGCGCCAAAAATATTATCTAAATATTTTTATAAAACATCTGGAAATGGAACATGGTATGGTAGATGTGAAGCAACAAAACAAGCACAAACAGTATTAAAAAATTTTGTTGGTAATACTGGTTGTGGACCATCTACTGATATAATTACAATAATCAATAAAATAGGTATAAATTGGGCAAAATTGGATAAAAGTAAAGGTGAATTAAATGGAAGAACAGAATTAACAACAAATCAAGCTCTTAAAAATTTAATAGAAACGAAAGTTAACAGTGCAAAAACAGTTGTTCCAACATTTACTAGTAAAGAACTCAGGGATAATGATATTAATACAGATAATCTAAAAACTAATGAATATATTAAAATACAAATAGATGGAGAAGATCGATATTATAGACCATTAGGTCCTAGTTCTAATGTTGCTTCCGGAGATACTCAAACTAATCCAAGAGATTTATTTCCTTTTCTTCCAACAGAGAAAGATAAAGATAATACAATTATGTTAAATTATGTATGTTCAAATGATACAACAAAAAAATGTTCAGATATTCCTAATGGTGTTTGTAAAGTTGAGAGGGAAAAAATATTTACTGGTATTGGCATATTACAAAGTGATTATAACATTGCTACAGGGGTCACATATGATCCAAAAAGTAGCTTTTTTCCATGTATTTGGGCTTTAACTGAAGCTGGCAAAAATACAATTGGTGCGGATGTGGCTAGTAAAGGTGTTAAAAAAATTAATAAAGATAGTAGTACTCTTAATATTGGTCTAAAAATAATGAAAACTCAAAAGAAATTTGTATGGAATATAAAAGAAAATGTTCAATGGACCGCACAATCAAGCGAACCTTCGGAGCAAGCCTTACATGCCTCAATCGGTACATCCAATGAGGCAAAACTATATGCACAAAAGGGAAATAAATTAAACGCGCCGACGGTTGAGATAATAGGACAATTGTATAAAGATAAAGTTAAAAATCAAGATGACTTTTTTACAGTTGCAGATGTTGGCGCATTTTATCAATCTTGTGACCCTCATTCTGGGTCTGTCGGCGCGGGGCAAGTGCAGCTGAAACAAACCAAATTTCCAATTATTAATGGCCGTTGTAAAAAAGGTGACTTTGATGAAAATAAACCAGATATATCATCGCTCCGTGACATTGATAAAAGGAAATGGGTTGTTCAAATTCCGGCTTGCGCAGGTATTCCAACAATTGTAAATCCTCAATGCGGCGGCGGCGAGCCTACTGCAGCACAATTAAAAAAAGGAAATTGTGCGCCGGTGGGGGTGGCTGAGAATGCTAATAATGCATATATATATCCAATATATTTACAGTTTGGGCAACCAGATACTTGTAATGAATCAATAATTAATATAGAAGCAGAAACAGATAGTGATGTAGATAGAAGTCAAATTACAAATGCAGTTGGAATTGGCGGAAGTGTTGGTATTGAACAGTTTCAAACTGTTAATGTTAAATTAGGTGGTGGATTTGCATGTAAAAGTATAAGTAATGATACTGATAGAATTAATTGTTATAATCAAAATTCTTGTTTTAGTAGAGCAGCAGATAAAAAAACAATAACTGCAAATAAATGGGGTGGTACTGTCTTGGAAAATTATGTAAGAGCAGCAGGTAATGATACTGGACCTGGTCAGTGTTTATATTTTCCTCCTACAAACAATATGTCGACAGAAAAGTTAGCAGAAAAAAAAAATAAATTGGAAGGTATATATTATGATACTGTTGAGACATCAACTAACTCAAAAGACAAGAATACATTAAATATAGTAAAGGCAAACCGTATGAATCCAAAAATAGGAGCAGGAATAGTTGGTCCTGGATGGCCAGAGGTTACTTCAGACGAGGACACGACGAACGCGACAGGACGGTGTTCAACTTTCGATACTAAAAATCCATTATGTGGAACACAAAATACTGAATTATTTACATCAGGAGTTGGTACAATACAAAATTTAACTACTTGGGATAACGAAGCAGTATATAATAAACCAACTAGAGTGGGATTATTAAAATATGCGAATAGCTGTAAAGATGCTTGTGAAACTTTTGCAAATAACACTGTTCATAAAGATAAATATTTAAAAGGTATAGAGTTACAAAATGCAATTGCAAATGTATATACACCGGAAGAATATATATTGTCAGCTGCGTCAGCAGAAACTTATGGAGAAAAATTTTTAGATGATGCAAGAAATAATTATGTTTGTAAATGTCCAATTAAAAAATTTAAACCATCAACAACTTGTGCTTGTGATATGACAACAAATATTTTTACAGAAGAGATGCGGGATAATCTTACAAAAAATGGATTAGAAATAACCCAGCAAGTTGCGGATGATTTAAAAATTGATTCTTTGACAAATGCTGCAACTAGTCAAACAAAAATTGATGACTTAATTTATACACCAACTAAGTTTAATGGTAGAACATGCATTTCTGTTGATGGACCAAATAAAAACCAATTAGATTCATTACTATTTCCTGTTAGTCCTGATGGTACTAAACTACTAGATGAAGGCCCTAAAACGATTAGTGGATTAAGTGAGAGTATTGACGCACTTGGTGTGCGCCAACAACTTCCAGCATCAAGCAATAGTATTAATTTTTTGGCAAGATTGCCAAAATGCGGAGCATGTGAAATTTCAAATAGTCAAAAGCAAAATGAACGAGTTATTGTTACTGACATCGAAGAGACTAAGGTCCTCAACGCAAAAGGGGGAGCCAACCTATCAAAAGAAGTGAAACTATTTAAAGGTATATGTCAAAAAATACCTTTAAGTGGTAATGAATTAGTTGCAGAAAATGCTGAACCAAGTGCAACTGGTACTCCATCCGCAATTGGTCCAAATTCAAAACCTATAGCTCATGTACCAAAATTCTTAGCTAAAGATGGTAAATGTTATGTACCTCATACAGTTAAAAGGGTAAATAACAAAAATGTGCCAATAAATTTAGAAATTGAAAAGGGTAAATTTGCCACCATCAAAAGCGACCCCGCAGTGGGAGAGCAGGTAAATACGGCATTTAAATATCAGAATAATAGTGAACTGGAAGCTATTTTTAGGATTGAAAATAGATGTAGATTAAAGGCTGCTTCATCTCAAAACGATGATAAAAAAACTATAGTAGAAAAAATAAAAACAACAACTAAAAAAAAAGAAAGTGATTGTCCTACAGGATATGAAAATTTTTATGGCAAACTTGGACTTCCTCCAATGGCTCCAGATATCAATGATGCAGATAAATTAAGATTAATACCATGTTGCACAGAACAAGGGCCTAAATTACCATGTAAGCCAAAAGGTTTTAGAATAACTAATCCTAGAATTAGTAATGTACAAATATGTTCTCAGGCAATGGCAGAGGGTGAAAATGGAGAACATTCTGGATTAGCAAAATTAATGAATGCTTTAGGTGCTGACCAAACTTGTGTTCAATCAGCAAGTGCGAGTGGTAGTGCAACAGCAGCATCGGTTTATGCAAAAGGTGCAGTAAGAGCAGATGCACCATTTGTTCACGCTCAAGCATCTTTTGCGGCAGGTGCTGGTTTTGCAACACAACATTCACAAATGAATGAATTAACGAGTGGATGTAAAACGGTTATGGCAAATATATTAAAATCTAGTAGTGTTATTAATAATTTAGCATGTAGTATTAATAGTACAAAAATAAATAGTACATTAGAGTTTACATCAGAAAAATCAGCAATTCTAAAAACTTTACCGGCTAGCGCGGAGCTTTTAGCAGAAGTAAATGGTATGATTGCAAATAATAAAGCTGTGTTAGAATCAGCTCTTACTCAGGTTGGTCAAATAATATCACAGGGTGCGGCTGATGCTGACGCATTCAAAATTAATTGTGTTGGACCAATTCAAGATAAGAATGGAATAGTTGTATATGATGACCCAAGAAGACTCCGGGTGCCGAATATATGCGGTAGTTATGATATATTAAACTTTGCGAGAGACCAAACAAGTGATACTAATAAAACAATAGAAAAACTTTTAGATAGAAGTCTTACAATTAAAAATTCTTCATTTGATTTTAGTACTACAGTTACTTTAAATAATTCAGTTCAGTCTCAAACACAAAATTCTACAGATATGTTAGCGGATAGTATTACACAACAAGGTGCATCAAATACTTTTGCGAGTTCTTTAACTGCCGGTGCAGGTGCAGGTACAGACCCAGCAGCATCTGTAAGTTCTTTAAATAGTCAAGAGATAAGTAAAAGAATTACACAATCAGCATTTTCATTAAATGAACAAATTATAAATATAAATACACGAGCAAATGAAGAAGGTAATTTATATTTAGAGGCTGCAGGTCCGATTACAATTGATGGTGTAAAATTTGATTTCAGTTCAGTAACAAATATAGCTAATAACATAACTGCTAAAAGTGCTAATGAGGCATCTCAAACCGCAAAAACAAAAAATAATCAGGAAGCTTTTAATTCAACTAAACAACAAAAAGATAAAAGAGGAGTTGATGATATTGCGAGAGAATTAGGTATTGCAAATGCTAATGCTTTACGTGCAGTTGGAGAAAACGTAGGGCTGGATTTTGCACCTGAGCCCACAGCTGGTGCACAAACACTTCAAGTATTAATAATTGCTATAGCTGTAGTAGGTTCACTAATAGCCGTGGGTGGCATCGTTGGAACTGTATTTTATGTACGTAGACGACAAGGACGAAAAAAAAGTAGAAACACAGCTACAGGTGTACAAATCTGACCGAACATAAATTTATAACTCAGCTAAATCTTAGCGCATAGAAAAAATTGATTGTTTAGTATTAGTATAAAGTTTTTTATTAATATCTATTCTGAATGAAATTTCTTTTGAATATTTATCTATTTTATGTGTAATTATTCTATCATTTAAATCAGTAAATTCTTCATAAGGAAGAC
>Ga0307488_10004527_pt1 | contig 11604 bp, 11 predicted proteins | sample SB02metaG_FD_202248 | JGI IMG/M metagenome (GOLD analysis project Ga0307488, IMG submission 202248) | Sea-ice brine microbial communities from Beaufort Sea near Barrow, Alaska, United States - SB 0.2 | ecosystem: Environmental > Aquatic > Marine > Coastal | place: USA: Alaska | collected...
ATCTAGGAGCCATGTCTCATGTGAAGGTGTCTTTTGATACTCCAGAATATGTAGGAGATATTGACGGTTTAGGGACTCTACGTGTTTTAGAAGCGGTTCGGTTATTAGGCTTGGAAAAGAAAACGAGAATCTATCAAGCGGCTACCTCGGAATTGTACGGAGGAATGCCAGAGAATAAAAATGAAAAAGGGTTATACGATGAAAATTCACCTTTTCATCCAAGATCGCCTTACGGAGTTGCAAAAATCTATGGCTTTTGGATCACGAAAAACTATAGAGAGGCCTATAATATATTTGCATGTAATGGAATTTTATTCAACCACGAAAGCCCTAGAAGAGGAGAGACTTTTGTAACGCGTAAAATTACAAGAGCTACTGCTAGAATTGCTTTAGGATTACAAGATAAAATTTATTTAGGAAATTTAGATGCCAAACGAGATTGGGGACATGCCAAAGATTATGTGCGGATGATGTGGATGATTTTGCAGGCAGAACAGCCTGAAGATTGGGTGATTGCTACAGGTAAAGCCACTACTGTGAGAGCGTTTGTAAGAATGAGTTTTGCAGAAGTTGGTATTACGCTTCGTTTTGAAGGAGAAGGTGTTAATGAAGTGGGTATTATAGATAGTATAAACCAAGAAAAACACCAAAGTATTCTTAACCCCAACAGCGAACAACGAGCAACGAACAACGAACAACTCCCAACAATTGGTAAAATAGTGCTATCCGTTGACCCTAAATATTTCCGTCCTACGGAAGTAGATCTATTAATTGGAGACCCTACCAAGGCAAAAGAAAAATTAGGATGGGTGGCAGCACATGATTTGGCATCGTTGGTAAAAGACATGATGCAGTCGGATGTGAAGTTGATGCAAAAAGAACAGTATTTGAAAGCGGGGGGGTACCACGCGAGTAAAAATTTAGAATAATTAAATTAAGAAGAGACGAGCTGTGGTAGTCTAGAAAAAAACATGAAAGTAGGAATAACCTTTTCAACCTTTGATTTGTTGCATGTTGGGCATCTAAAGATGTTAGAAGATGCAAAACGTCAGTGTGATTATTTAATCATAGGCTTGCAATTAGACCCTTCGATGGATCGCCCTGAGAAAAACGGACCTTTACAATCTACAATAGAGCGTTATATACAATTGAAAGAATCGAAGCATGTAGATGAAATTGTATCCTAAGTATCTGAGCAAGATTTAAAAGATATTTTACGTTCTTTTAAATTAGATGGCCGTATCATTGCTGATGAATACAAGGAGAAAAACTTTACAGGAAGAACGTATTGTGAAGAAAAGGAATCGAATTCTATTACAACTCGAGAGATCACCGATTTTCTTCGGGCGGGTTTAGAAAATTTATTCAAAAAACTAAATAAAAGTTAACTATGCTTGATATTAAAGATACGAATTACAATATAAGAGGAACAAAAGCCGAAACATTAAAGGAACTTGAAAATATTGGATATAATGTGCCTGAGGTTTATTTTTTTACAGTTGATGAATGGAATATTTCTTCGGAAATAATATTGGATAAAATAATTTTTTTATTTCGTGATCATAAATTAGCAGTAAGAAGTAGCACTAAAGCAGAAGATACTGAAGATTCATCAATGGCTGGTGCATTTGAGAGTTTATTGAACGTGTCATGTGAAATTAAATCTATAAGACTAGCAGTTGATGAAGTAATAGCTTCTTTTGACGATGATATCACTAATCAAGTTTTAATACAACCAATGGTAGTTAATGTCGCCATGAGTGGAGTTGTAATGTCCCATGTTTTAGATGATGGTTCTCCATATCATGTAATAAATTATGATGATAAAACAGGGCGAACAGATACTGTTACTAGTGGTTCAACTATTAACAAAACTATATATATATACAATGGAGTCGATGAAAAAGACTTTGACTCTAAGTATTTAAAAATTGTATTAAGTTTAGTAAGAAGTTTGCAGTTAACTTTTCCCAGTATACCAATAGATATCGAATTTGCAGTTGATAAAAGCTTTAATATTCATTTACTACAGGTTAGAAAAATAACAACTATCGCCAAATGGAATGAAGAGGTTAATAAACAAGTTTCTTCTAGAATGCTATTTCTTAAAGACTATGTAAGCACAATAATGAAAAAACGTCCAAATCTTTTTGGAAAAAAAACTTTATTAGGCTTTATGCCAGATTGGAACCCGGCAGAAATGATAGGAGTTGTTCCCCATCCATTAAGTAGGTCTCTATACAGAGAACTTATTACTAAGAGCACTTGGAGAATTTCTAGAGAAAAAATGGGATATAAAGAAATGCCAAACATAGATTTAATGGTTTCTCTTTTTGGAAGAGTGTATATAGATGTTAGAGCAAGTATCAATTCTTTTTTACCCGAAGGTATAGAAGAAACAGTAGCCGAGAAATTAGTTAATGCCTATATCGAAAGATTAGATAAAGACCCTCATTTACATGATAAAATTGAATTTGAAGTAGTACAAACTGCTTTTGATTTTTCGTTTGATGATCATTTTGAAGAAAGATATCCTGGTTTATTGAATAGTAAAGAACTCTTATCTTATAAGAATGCTTTAAAAAAAATTACTTTAGATGCAATAAAATTAGAGGAACATTCCTCGCTAAAATCAGCATTAAGAGATATTGAACTTTTAAAAAACATTCAATCTAAAAATAAATTAGAGATTACTTTAAATTCATTTTCAGCCGTAGATCAAATAAATAATTTAGTAAATGAATGCATTAAATATGGTACTTTACCATTTTCAATACTTGCTAGACACGGATTTATTTCAGAGTCTCTATTAAGATCTGCTGTTAAGAAAAAGGCAATTACAGAAGAAAGGTTAATAGAATTTAGAAGAAGTATTGTTACTGTGGCGGGAGAAATGACCCATGATTTTAATTTAGTATTTAATAATGAAATGACAGAAACAGAGTATTTATCTAAGTATGGACATTTAAGACCTGGTAGCTATGATATCTTATCACCAAACTATTCAAATAGAAAAGATTTATTTGATGGACAAACAATAAGAGAACATGATTTAATATCTTCTTTTGAATTAACAGAAAAAGAAAATAAAGAAATAAACAAATTATTAAAGGAAAATGAGTTGCAAAGTATAGATGCAAAGGGACTTTTCCTGTATGCGGAAGAATCTATTAAAGGAAGAGAGTATGCAAAATTCGTTTTCACAAAACATTTATCTTCAATCTTAGAATTATCAGCAAAGTGGGGGGAATTAAAAGGTTTTACAAGAGACCAAGTATCAATGTTAACAATTACTGAAATTCTTGAAGTTCTTGTATCTCCTTTGACAAAAGATGTAAAATCTCATTTTGAAAATAAAATAGTAAAAGCTGAAGAAAATTTTAAAATAGCTTCTTCATTTAAATTGAGTTATTTAATAAGGTCAACTAGAGACGTCCATATTGTACCAATGCAAAGAAGCTCTCCAAATTTTATTGGGAATCAAAGAATCGAAGCAGAAATAGTGGAGTTAACACCACATTTAGAAAATATACCTGAATTAAAAGGTAAAATTGTTTGCATTGAAGGTGCAGATCCAGGATATGATTGGATTTTTACCAGAAATATTGCAGGTTTAATTACAAAATATGGTGGCGCTAATTCTCATATGGCAATTAGATGTGCAGAATATAATTTACCTGCGGCTATTGGTTGCGGAGAACAACCGTTCGAGAGAGTTGTGAAAGCCCAAAAATGTTTATTAGATTGTCAAGGAAAGAGATTAGAACCAATAGATTTTAGTTAAATGCAATATAATATAGGAATCACGATGAGGGTTACTAACGCTCAAAATTATCATGAACTAAGAGATACTATTGCTCAAGATTGGCCAAGATATATAAACTATCTTTTTCCGGAAGCAAATTATTTTTTTATTCCTAATATTGAAGAAGAGGCCGTGAATTATTGTAAGAAAAACAATATAAATCTTTTAATTTTTTCAGGAGGTGACGATATTGGGTTATTTGAAAAAAGAGATAATACAGAGTTAGCATTACTCGAGTTTATGATAAGTAATAAATTTCCTGTAATAGGTATTTGTAGAGGTATGCAATTAATTCATCATTATTTAGGAGGGGATATAATGAAAGGAAATGATTATTTTATTAATGAACATCGAGCAACTAAACATAAAGTTAGAATTAAAAATGAAATAATTACTGTTAATTCTTATCACAATTTAAAAATAGATGAGTTAACCGTAAATACCGAATTATCGATTTTGGCTAGAAACATAAGTGATGACAGTATAGAGGCCTTTATAGGACCAAAAATACTTGGACTTATGTGGCATCCAGAAAGAGATGTACCTTTTTCAACATATACAAAACAATTAATAATTAAATTTTTATTAGGACATGAGTAGAGCAATAATTTTAGCAGCGGGTAGAGGTTCTAGAATGAAAGAACACACTAAAGAAAAACCAAAGTGTTTAAATATTTTAGCAAATGACACATTGTTAAATTGGCAACTTAAATCATTAAAGGTTGGTGGTATTGAAAAAGTAATTGTTGTCAATGGATATAAAGCAAACTTAATTACGGGAGACTTTCAAACAGTCACAAATAACAGATGGAGCGAAACTAATATGGTTTCATCATTATTTTGTGTGCCTCAAAGTAAAGGTAATTCAATTATTTCTTATTCAGATATAGTTTATAAACCAGAACATGTAAACTCTTTAAAAAAATCAAATGGTGATATTGTTATCACAGCTGATCTTAAATGGAAAGAATTATGGGATTTAAGATTTGAAAACCCTCTCGATGACGCAGAAACTTTTCAAAGTGATGGTGATAAGTTAATTCATATTGGAAGAAAAACAAGCGATATTACAGAAATTGAAGCACAATATATGGGCTTGTTAAAATTAACTGAAGTGGGATGGAAAAATATGAAAGAGGTTTATGACAGTTTTTCTAGTGATAAAAAAGATAAGTTAGATATGACATCGATGATTAATCATTTATTAGATAGAAATATAGAAGTGAATATTGTTTTTGTCAATGGAGGCTGGTGTGAATCAGACTCATATTCAGATATAGAAGTATATGAAAATAAAATGGAATTAGATAAAAATTGGCTTCATGATTGGAGATGTACACCCAAAATATAATGTTTAAAAAAAATATCTCAAATCTAAATATCGATTCTTTATTATTAACTAATATTAGTTTCACTAGTTTACTTTTTGTCTCAAGATTATTAATCCCTTTTGCAACATATCTATATATTCTTAGACAATATGATGATGACACCGTTGGGTTACTAATATTTTACCAAACAATAAATATTTTTTTTAATTATTTCATAAATTTCGGTTTTGATGTTTACCTAACGAAGGTTGTATCTGAAACTGATAAGAGTCAATTATCGTTAAATAAACTATACTTAGAATCATTCATTATTAAGTTAGTTTTATTTTTAACAATTCTATTAACGACATTAATTTTTGAGTTTTTTGGAGATAATAATTGGTTACTTTTTGTTTTTGTCTTTGCAAACATCAAAGATGTAATTCTGCCTAGGTGGTATTTTTGGGGCAAAGAAAATTTTCGAGATGTATCTTTAATTGAAATATTTTATTATTTAATTATATTAATAATTTCTTTATTGTTTATTTCAAAAGAATCTAACGCAATATTGGTGCCATTTTCACATTTTTTCTCATCCCTAGTAATAGGTTTTACAGTATTCATCGTTCTCAAAAACAAAAAAATTGACTTTAATTTTTCCCGCTATGATTTGAATATTTATAAGTTATTCAAGGAATCTTTACCTTTCTTTATCTCCAGAATTTCTGCAATTATTACTGAAAATGGGGCAAAAATTTTTATTGGTAATTTTTTAGGATTAGCTGCATTATTTCATTTTGATATTGCAAGCAAGATAATTAGTCTGGCAAAAGCGCCAAATTTGATTTTAGACAGTATATTGTATCCACGTGCAGTGAAATTAAAAAATAAAAAATTCTTAAATAAATGGATTCAGATAAAAATCGTTTTAGCAATTATAATATCTGTAATCTGCTGGTTTTTAGCTAAAGATTTAGTTGCAATTATATCCGGTGAATTAAATAATGAAACTGTAAAGTATGTCAGATGGTTTCTCCCTGTTTTAGTTATTACCTCAATTTCTTATTTCATTGGTGGGTCCGTTTTAGTTGCCAATAATTATGAAAAAATATATAATAATAGTGTTAACATTGGCGCAAGTATTTCTCTGATAATACTTACAATCTTTTACTTTTTGAATTTTAATAGTTTAGTTTTTCTAATTGGGTTAATGTTATTTATTGAGTTTTTAGTGTTTATTATTCGTTATGTTAACTGCAAGAAAAAAAATATTTTATGATTAAATCTATAAAAGAAATACTAAAATCTAATTTATTTTTCACGAAATATTTTTTAAATAGTTATGTTTATATCATCAAGTTTATAAGATCACGAAATCTTCAAAAAAACGGTTTAAAAGTACTAGCAGAAGCTAATAATTTATTAGACGAAAATAATATTTTTTGTTGGCCAGATCACGGAACTTTACTCGGCTTAATTAGAGACGGAGGTCTAATAGAAGGAGATTTAGATCTTGATTTAGGTATATTTATTAATGACTATAATAAAAAAATAGAACAATTATTCAAAGTAAATGGGTTTAGACTAATTTCAGAAATTTTAATTGATGGAGGGGAATATGGAAGAGAACAAACATTTAAGAAAAGTGGAGTTACTATAGATCTTTTCTATCACACCAAAAAAGATAATTTTACTTTCTGTCATTTGTTTTCACATCATCCAGAGATTTCACCTCTAATCTGTACAAAAAAGTACGGAGGATTAAGAGTTATTGAAAATTATTTTCCATATCATGGTTTAGAAAAAAAAATGATACTAGGTGTTGAATTTAATGTCCCAAAAAAAGTTCATGAATATTTAAAATTTCATTATGGTTCAGACTACCTTGTTCCAAAGAGATGGAATTATTCAGATACATTAAATGATAATAAAAATGCAAAATATTTAGATGATAAAATTGGAAAAGTTACCACATACTAAATTGAAAATTGATGTTTATAGTGATATAGGTTTTTTTGACTTTAATCATATAAATCAATACCTGGTAAAGTATTCTCCAGAGGAAATAGACGTAACCTTTTATTATAGATTTTATTTAAGATGGCCATCTCTTTTAGAAATTTTAAAAAAAATATTTTTATTAAAGAAAAGTAAGAAACATGTAACTAATAACATTCATGATTTTAAAATAAAAAAAGTATTTAATTTACCACCTCTACCTAAGTTCTTTTCATTTATAAATTTTCTATTGTATAGAATCCAAATAACTAGCTATGCTGACACAGCAATTACTTTTGTTTCGAATCCCAATCTCATTAGTTATTTAGAAAGAAAATATTTAAAAATTTTTTATTACTGTTTGCATGATTTAACACAACAAAATGTTAATAAAAAAGTATTATTAGCTGAGGAGAACTTGTTTAAATTATCAAATAAAATATTTTGTGATAATTACGATGTTTCAAAAAGAATTAAAAATTTCAATGACAATGTAAAAATTATTGATCCACCAATACCTGATGAATTTTTTAATCTAAGCAAAAAAGAAAATTACCGATATGATTTTGTTTACTTTGGTAGTTTTCACAAAGATATTGATTATGATTTTATTAATAAGCTCTCTATTAAATATTCTATTTTTATAATAAGTAATGTTAACCCTTTCTTAAATAATGAAAATATATATTTTCATGATGTTATTTATGAAGCTAGGGAATTAGCCAAAAAAGTTAATTATGCTAAATATATATTATTACCTTATTTAGAGAGTGAGTTCATGAAGACAATTACACCTGCAAAGGCATTTCAAGTTAAATCATTTGATAAAATGGTACTCTGTTCTAATAAGCGTTTATCGACAGAGTATGGATTTAGCTTTTCTAATTCTGAAAATTGTTTAAATTTTAACTTTAACAATCTTCGTCCTATGTTATTTAATATCAAGAATAAAAAAGCGTCAATAATCGTCGCATTAATATTTCAATATATAAATGAAAGTAAGTAAGGTATTTGCATTGGGTGGCCTTCTAGCTTTTTCAATTCTTCACTTTTTGAAAATTGGTTTTGCTATTTTGTTTATTGGTACTCTTAAAAAAATAAGGTTTACAAAAAAAAGCACCTATTTAATTTTCTTGATCTTATCCTTATTAATTGCTGGAAGTCTTTTAAATGGTGCAAATATCTCAAACGTAATAGGTAAAATAATTAAGGTTTTTATAATCTTAAAGTTTTTTGAATCAAGGTATGTTTATGCACCCAGTAACATTTTTGTTGTTGTATTTTTGATTATTCATTTTATTTTTTCATTTTTTCAATATGATAATCTAGATGAAGGTTTTATGATTAATCGTTTAAGTGGTTTTTTTTATGACTCAAATTTTGCAGGTTTCACACTATTATGCCTTTATCTTAATAAGCAAAGAACGTTTTTAGTTAAATTATTAATTTTTCTATCTATTTTATTAACACAATCAGTAGGTTCAATTGCAATTCTTATTTTAATTCAATTAGGTCTATTTAGGTTTATTAGCAAAAATATTTTATTATTAACATTTATATTAATTCATATATCAATCGGGGTTTTTTTATTCTTCAATCAAATTGATACTTATATTATTAATGATTATTCAGGCACAGTAGATATGAAAGTTAATAGTTTATTTTTTAGATTTGCTGCTATTAATTCCGCTTTGTTTACTTCACTCCCTTCAACATTTGATATTTTGTTTGGACATGGTAGTGGTGTAGCCTCTGTTATTTATGGTAGAACGTTCCATAATTATATTTTCCAGACTTTATATGACCATGGTTTATTATTTTTCTTTACAGTTTCTATTTATCTTTGGAAGAATATTTCTAAACGAAATTTTAATATATTGTTAATCATATTGGCTTCAAATTTATTTTATGAAACAATATGGAGTTTAGGTTTTTTACTATTTATAATACTTGATTATGATGAAATTTAGTGTATTACTCCCTTTGTATGAATTTGATGATGTTAACCATTTTAATCTATGCTTAACTTCTATTTTACATAATCAAAGTACTTTGCCCAACCAAATAGTAATTGTTAAGGATGGTTTTATACCCTTGGAGATTATTAATTTACTTAACCATTTTTGTAAAAAATATGTCAATTTAATAGATATTGTTGGTTACGAACAAAATAAAGGTCTTGGGTATGCATTGACATATGGCATTAAATACTGTAAGCATGAAATTGTGTTTAGAATGGATTCTGATGATATTTGTTCTGATCACAGATTCTCAACACAATTAAAATATTTTAAAGAAAATAATAATTTAGCGATTATTGGAGGCGACATTGAAGAATTTTTGAACACTCCGAACGATATAGGAATATTTAGAAAAGTTCCTTATACTTTATCTGAAATCAATAAGGTTAAATTTTATCGTAATCCTTTTAATCATATGACAGTAGCTTTCAGAAAATCAATTGTTTTAAAAACAGGAGGATATCTTGATATGCCAGGTTATGAAGATTATTATCTCTGGTTACGTATACTTTCAAAAGGTTATGATTGCTTAAATTTAAACCAAGTATTGGTTCACGCTAGAGTTGGTAATAATATGATTGGAAGAAGGCAAGGAATAAGCTTTTTTAAAAAAGAATTTAAATTTCAAAAAACTATTCTAAATGATGGTTTGATAGATATTAACCATTTTATTTTTAATATGATCACTAGAGGTCTATCAAGATTATTGCCTGTTGCTATTTTACAAATTATTTACACTAAAATTTTAAGAAATTAATATGATACTAACAATTGGTGGTTCTGGTTTTGTAGGCTCCTTTTTAATTAAAGAATTACAATATTATAAAGTTCAAAATTTGGATAAAAATGTAAGTCCTTTTTTTGATAATATTACAACAAATGGAGACATACGAAATTCAGATGAAATAAAAATTCCTAAGGGAACTGAGAGTGTTGTTCTATTGGCAGCAGAACATCGTGATGATGTTTCACCTGCATCTCTCTATTATGATGTAAATGTTCAAGGCACTAAAAATGTTCTTGAAGCTATGGATAAAAGCGGTGTAAAGAATTTAATTTTTACTAGTTCAGTTGCCATTTATGGCCTAAATAAAGAAAATCCGGACGAAAATCACCCTGAAGATCCATTTAATCATTATGGTAAATCTAAATGGGAGGCTGAATTAGTAATAAAAGAATGGTATGAAAATGATCCTACTAATAAATCAGTAACAATACTTCGTCCTACCGTTATCTTTGGAGAAAGAAATAGAGGAAATGTTTATAATTTGTTAAAGCAAATTTCATCAGGGAAATTCATGATGATTGGAAAAGGTCAAAACAAAAAATCTATGGCTTATGTCGGTAACATTGTTGCCCTAATAAAAAATAGATTAGAGAAAAAAAAATTAGGCTATCACGTTTTTAATTATGCAGATAAGCCTGATTTTTCTATGGTTGAACTGACACAAACTATAGAAGAAAAAATGAAAATTAAATTACCAACTATTAAAATACCCTATTTATTAGGAATGATTGGTGGATACGGTTTTGATTTTATATCAGTACTATCAGGAAAAAAGTTTTCTATTTCATCGGTTCGGGTTCAGAAATTTTGTGCAACAACTCAATTTGACTCAGATAAAGTTCATAGTTCATTTAAATCACCCTTTACGCTTAAAGAAGGATTAGAGAAAACTTTAGAGCATGAGTTTATAAACACCAAAGAAGATGAAGTTTTATTTTATAGTGAATAATTATGCAAAACCATTGAAAAAATTGCGGTATATTTTAGCTCAGAATATGAATTAAGCTTCGCAAATGGAGGAGATCAAAATAACAATACAATACAATACAGGAAAGACCAATCTGTGATCGAATGGGAATTACTCTAGTAGATAAATTGGGTAATAAAATACAGTCTAACAGTTGGTTGTTGAAGAACTAAGCTTTTTTTTGGTTAGATTTGGTTTAAAAGCTAATTTTAACACGTGCATTGGATCTAAATTCAGCAAAGAAAGCAGGGAAAAAATCTAAAAGAGGCCCTGCAAAAAAAGAGGGGCCTACCATCAAAGAAAAGATGGAAATGCTTTATGAAAAAGTGTTGAATGCTTTGCTCATAAACCAAGAAAAACTAACCAAAACAGAAAGGGTGAAACTTTTTGTAACCCTGTCTAATTATATCTTTCCAAAAACGAAGTCTGTACGAGACAAATTCACGCTAGAAAAATTACAAGAGAAAAAAGAAAATCTCTTTAACCAAGATTCACCCTCTAGCAAATAATTTTTAAAGAAAAAAGAGTAGCAATTGAATTATAAAAAAACCTTATTTTTTGTTGCCAAATCTCTAACAATTTCTTGGGAAGAAAAAAACAGAGTTGAAATAGAGATTATGCTCAAAACAACGGATGTGGATTGGGAAGCAGTGGTTAAAGTAAGTACCAGTCATTATGTGTTTCCTGCATTGTATTGTAATTTTAAAAAAGCTGAT
>Ga0307488_10004528_pt1 | contig 11603 bp, 8 predicted proteins | sample SB02metaG_FD_202248 | JGI IMG/M metagenome (GOLD analysis project Ga0307488, IMG submission 202248) | Sea-ice brine microbial communities from Beaufort Sea near Barrow, Alaska, United States - SB 0.2 | ecosystem: Environmental > Aquatic > Marine > Coastal | place: USA: Alaska | collected 2017-05-06
AGAATTTTTATTATTTATAAAATGCTTTAATATTTTGTTTTTAGTAATATTATTCCTTTTCAGTTTTTTCATTTTTCAGAGTGTGATTGGTAAATGGTTGCCAACGTCTTATATCAAGCACAAAGTTCTCGTTTACGGGTCTTCTTATCCGAATAAGAGGAACTTTTGTTCTCAATTAGCATTTTTTTCAATGCACTAAAATTATACATGAAAGAACTTTGATTTAATCGCCTATTACCCCATTATTTACATATGTTTTCACTTGTATAACTCTCTTTTTTATTCAAGTAATTCAATTTTTTTTATTCGGTCAATTTTAAAATGTCGTTCAGTTCCCCTTAAACGACAATCTGCTCTTAAAACTTCAAAATCATAACCTGAATAATTGTTTTTAGTTATAATATTTAGATTACTTAAAACCCTCTCACTTTCTAAACCTTCATTATTTTTGTATGAAACTTTCACTTTCTTATTTTCTGCTATTGCTTTCTTAATTAATAATTCAATCTGCCCAGTATTAAAAGGTAATTCTAAATCTTTTTTAGATTTTAATATTTTCCATTCCTTCTCGTAATAAGAGTTGTCAAATGTTTTACCTGTAGCTGTGAAACTTTGATAAACAAGCCTTTCTATTTGGTCTAATAAATTAATTGAGAGCACCTTATATTCTAAATTAGTAAAATCATTGTAAATGACTTTATAACCTTGCAATTGTAAATTTTCTCTATTTGATATGTTTTTTGTTAAATGTGCTTTGAATTTTTTGTTGCTACTTTCTTTAAAATAAAGTCCAATTATTTCATCATTTTTAATGATTTTAAGAAATGATAAAGTTGCTTGAATATTTAATCCATTTTTATATTCTCTATCAATCCGTTTAGAAAGTAATGTAGAAACTAAAACTTTATTTAAGTGTCCATTATCATAACCTTGAAGTAAATAACCATTTCTTTCACTTTCTTTTATGGGAATTGAAAATGTTACGTTAGAATCTTCGGTGTGTTCCAAAAAATATGTTCCGTCTAAATTTAAATTAAAATAACGTAATATCTTATCCTCTTTGATATTGTTTATGTCCTCAAATACTTCTTTTTCTTTAAGTGGATAATTTTCATTTTTTAGTTCGTCAATATGTGATTGTTGGTTAGACAAAGGAATAGTTGGAGGAATTTCTTCAATAGTTCCATTTTCATAAACTTCTGATAGAATAATCGTTTTGTCTTTTTTAGTATTTTTTTCAATGAAATTCACCATTTTTTCAATTTCACAACTTGGATTTCGTTTATATGCTGAATATAAAATTCTATAAACTTTCCAACCAACCCGCTCTAAAAATTCTTGTCTTTCTACATCATAAGCAACATCTTCTGGTAATGAATGAAATGGGTCTCCATCACATTCAATTGCAACCATTTTTCCGTTATTAGAAACTACAAGGTCAAGTTTGAAATTGACATATGTTTCTTTTTGCGAATGATGATTATAAAAAGTCTCGTCTTCTTTTACTTTATATTGAGGTTGAATATATTGATAACCATTATCTATCAAATTACTTGTAATATCATATTCAAACCAACTGTCAAATGGTTTGGGAATATTATATAAGTTTCTATCACTTTCATTTTCAGGTAAATCGAAAGAGTCGAGTTTTTTAGTTTCATTATAGAAAAAACTAATAATTTTTAGCCTAAAATCATTATTCCTTAAATTTTCAGATTTAACAGAATGAAATAATATCATTTGCTCTTTTGCTCGACTTAATGCGACATTTATCTTTTTAAAATCATCTTTTAATTTTCCATCATCTACTATTGACCTTGGTTTTGGATTGTCGTTGGACTTTATCTTTTCAGAGTCTAAAGCAACACCTAATGAAACTAACATTACATCTCTTTCATCTCCTTGAAATTTTGGAGAATCTTCAATAATTAGTTTGATTTTTTCAAGTTTATCTCGCCCAAATAATTCCGACAAATCTTCCTTTATATCTTTTAGTTTTTCGGTATGTTTTGTTAAACCTAAACTGACAACTCCAATTGTTTTATTTTGGTAAATTGGATTCTTAATAATTTCAATTAAATGGTTTTTAATAGATTCTATTTCGCTATAAACAATTTTATCTTCAAGAAAACTGTTTTTTACAAAAACGGCTTTTATAGGTTCTAATCTATTTTCGGTATTAATTTGTTTTAAAGGCTTTAGTGAATTGTCATAAAAATGATATTTAGAAAACTCAATGATTTCTGATACACACCTAAAATGCTCTTTTAGAGCCAAATTGGATGCTCCTGCTACCATTTTGGATAATGTAAATAAACTATTATCACTTCTTATTTGTATTCTGTCGTCTCCTAAAAACTCTAAATGTTTGTTTTTTATTGATTGAAAATCATTGTCATTTGCACCTGTTAAAGCACTTGGAGAAGTTTGTTTGTCATCTCCCACAATAATCATATTTTTTGCATAATAACCTAAAATCAAACTATTAAAATCAAGTTGACTTGCTTCATCTACAATTATACAATCAAAAATTTCGGGTTCTGTTCCTACAGAATTTAAAACGTCGTTAAATTTCATTACCCAACAAGAAAGTTTATTGCTAATCTTTGCACTATTTTTTCTTGCTAAAATTTGAAACTTAACTTTATCTCTTATTCCTCTGCTTCCTTGATATAAATTGTTTTGATATTCAACTAACAGATTTAAAAAACTATCTATTTCATTAGGATTGAAGTTATTTTTAAAATTACTTTTTGCCAAATCAAATAATATTTCACATTTTAATTCATAAATTTTATTATTTATTTGACTTAATTTTTCTTTTGTTTTTTGTAAATCTATAATCTCATTTTTTGAAAAATAATTATTTGCGTGAGCAAATTCTATGTTTTCTTTTGTAATATATTCGGAAGGAATATCTTTTAATTTATAAAGTGTTTTGGGCAATATTTCTTTTAAATAAAGTAGCGACTTATTAAATTGTTGCTCTTTACTTATTTGCAAAGACGTATCTTCTAACTTTGTTTGAAGTCCTTTAAATATTATAGTTTCTGAAATGTTTTCAATAGGAATAAATGCTTTGAAATCATTAAGTAGTTTGGAATTTAGTAATTTACTTGATATTTCCTTTAGTTGGACTAAATCATTATTTACACTTGTTTCTAACTTCTTTAATTTTTCTAAATCTTCTTTATAAGAAATTGAAGTATCGTAAATTTTCTCAATATTTGAAATCTCAATATCAAATATTTTAGAAAAATTAATAATGTCTTTGTTATTTTGTAATATGTAAACAAGAGTGTAATTCCGTTCTACTTGTTCAATTGCGTTATTTAATAATTGATTTTTAGTTGATAAATCAGAATCTTCATTAATTGAAATGTTAAAACCTGCCTTTGTAATGTTGTTTAATTCTGAATGTATTTTTTGTATATGTTTAACGTAAATTTTTAAGTGTTTTAAAGATGTTTTATTATCACAATTTTTAGAATTAAGAACAATGTTTTCTAAATAATTTACTTGCTTATATTTCCCTTTAAATTTATTTAAAAACCCTACTTTTTCTTTGTCATTTTCAATTTGTGCCAAATAAGATTCAATATCTCTTAAATACTTTGAGGCATTTTCTACAATTTTAGAGAATTTTAAATTTGAAGTGTACTCTTCAATAGTTTCATTGTTTATTTTTATTTTATTCTTTAATTGATTTATCTGTTGGTAACTATTAATTACTATATCCGAATTACTGTATTTTTCAGTTACTTGCGTAATAGAGTTTAAATCTATTTCAAGGAGTTTAGATTTTGAAAAATCATTAATATTTAAATGTTTTTTAAGTTCCTCAATTTTATTTTTTGAGTTTAAAAAAGTATTAAAATTGAAAGTGTTAATTTTATTAGAAATTGAAATTAAGTCAATATCTACATTTTTTAAGATTGAATTTTCGTAGTCAGAAAGTTTTATGTATTCATCTATGACATTTTTTAATTTACTGAAATCACTAATTTGTTCTAACGAAATTTCATCTTTTAGCCAATTCCAATTATCACAATTTTTAGATTGTAATTTATCCCAAAGTTTATAACTTCTTAAATCTTTAAAACTATCGTTTAAAGAAATCTCATTGTATTCCTTTTCTAAAACTTGATGTATTTCGGATTTAAATTGTAAGTATTCTCCTTTTAAAGTATTTAAAACAGAAATTTTCTTTTCAATGTTAAGATGAAAATCATCTATAAGAATTGAACGAATATTATTGATGCTTTTTTCGAGAGAAAACCTTGTTTTATCAATTTCTAATTGAATTTTCGTAAAAACTAAATCATCAAATGTTGGAGGGATTTTATCTAATAAAGATTCTAATGCTTTATCAGTTTGTGCAGTAACTAATACTCTTTTTCCTTGAGCAAGTAAGGAACATAAAATATTTACAATAGTATGTGATTTTCCTGTTCCTGGAGGTCCTGTAACGACAGTTATTCTGTTTTTTAAGTAATTGTCGTAAATCTGTTTTTGTTCTTTATTGTAGGGTAGAGGGAAGAAAACTGAAAAATCTTGCTCTGGATTTAAGTTTGAATTATTTTCTTTATGCTCTTCATATAATTCATCAATAAAATAATTTGGTTTTATGTATGAATTTGTATGTTCATTTTCAGGGTTCCTAATTAGTAGGTTAAATAATTCGGCATCATTTTCTTGATTTTCATTTTCATCAATTATGCCTTTAGTGAGTTTGTCGAAAAATCTTGGTTTTTGCCTTTTTATATTTATTGATGGCGAAAAAGAAAATTTAAACGAATCAACATTTACAGTATCAGATACAGGTTTTAATATGGAGTTTTCAAATGTTGAGTTGTCGGATATTTGCTGTAAACTTTTAGAAATTATTTCTTTAAAACGGTCTTCGTAAATGTATTGAAACCCATTAGTATCAACTTCTTCGTCAAATCTATCTACAATATTATTTAAAATGCTTTTTTCAATTGGAGTACTGTTTAAAAAGAAAAAGTCTGCATAAGGTTTGTCAATATCTGAAAATGACAAGTTTATTTTATTAGAGATTGTTAATTCGATTTTTAAAGGAAAATGAAATAGATGTTGGTTTGTTTTTGAAATACTATTTGTTTTTCCTCTACCTTGTTTGGAATATTGAATTAACCCAACACTTAAAACAATTTCTATATTTGAGTCATTTTTTATATCGTTAAATGCACGGTATAGTTTAGAATATATTACTTTATTACTTGTGAAAGTTTGAATTTTTTTATTCTCTTCTATTCCTGCATTTGAATTTTTAAATGCAATTAAGTCATTTTCATTTTCGCTTTCAAATTTGTTTTTTGCATCATTAAACTCAATTTTGTCTGAAAATTCAAAAGGAATATTTACTGATGGTTTTAATGGTTTGTCGAGCGAAAAAATGATTGCTTTGGTATTGTCGGATTCTCCAATAAATAATTCTGTTAGCGTTGTTTCACAAAGGTTTTCATTTATTAGTTTTTGAATGTCATCAATCCAAATAAAACTTGGCGAAACCGTTTTTACGAATATATTTTTTACGCCACGTTCCAATAGTTTTTTGTACTCTTGTAAAAACGTAATATAATTATTTAATATATTCATCTATTTTTTTTGTTTTGCGCTGCTGTGGTGCTTACAGGTGAAGAATTATATAGGGCACAAAGTTCTCGTTTACGGGTCGTCATTTCCGAATAAGTGGAACTTTTGTTTTCGAATAGCATTTTTGTTGAAAGATAATAAAATTACGTCAAAAAGACTTTGAATTTCTCAATATATCATCTTTAGCAAAAAAAAATAAAAGTTTTTTTATTTATAGATGCTTTTAAGTATTGTCGTTTTTTTAATTTTTGTTTTGCAGATTAATATGAGCAGACAAAGGCTTCGTCTAAACTTTATATCCCTTTTAGACCTTATAAGATTTACACCACCTTTTTTTCAATTTTACCAAAAAATTAGCGTGTGCACGTGAATACCTTATCTTTTTGCATCATAAGGGGGGTATAAGGTGCTCTATTGATAATGATGTTTTTAAATCCCATTCTGTTAAGTAATAATTTTTTTTATTGATTTCTAAAATATATGAGTTTGGCACAATTGAAAAAATGCCATTTAAATGAACTAAATGTTATTTAAGTGTTTTTATCTTATACGTTGGGATTTCTCCTATTTCTTTTATAAAAACATCATTCATTATTTCAATGGCTTTGTCTTGGTCTTTGGTTTTTACAATAACAGAATCATGGATAGTAAATGGCACAATTCCATTCTCAACTAATTTCCTTGCTATACAGTCTATGAATAAATGACTTTCAAGTCTTTGCAAATAAATTGGAAGTGTTCTGTGGTCTTTAACCTTTAAAGCTTTTATTGTCTTATAAACAAAGGGGAATACACTTGCAAATATCTTTTTGTCATTATTATACGGTACAACTTTTTTATACCCTACTATGTATTCATTTCGAGAAAAAAGAACTTTAAACATTAGTAATTTAACCTCTCCTCTTGTAATAATACCCGAGTACCTGTTGATAAAATCATCATACAAACTACCTTTTAGAACTGTGTTATAAAATAATCTAAATTTCACCATATCAATGTTTTCTAATGTTTGGTGAATTAATAAAACATCTTTAATCCTTTTAATACCAAAGGCTTTAATCAAGTTACTATTGCTTAAATAACAACATAAGGTATCCCTATTGTTTATGATACTATTAATCAATACTCCTAATAGAAAAGGTTGTGAGTTCTTTACATCGATGCTTACATAATCACCTTTAATAAATTGCTTTAAATCGCTTTTTAAGTTAGTAAGATTTGTGTCTAATCTTCTATTCGTTTTGTTTCTCTTGAAGTATCTAAACCTTTTATCTTCAATAAGATTAATTGATGTCAAGTAGCACATTTTCTGAATGTCATTTGCATTGGTTTGTGTCCATTCAATTGCACTTTGATAGTCTAGTTCCAATTTCATAAGTTCATTGTACATAGCCTTTAAATGAGGCTCTAATCTATTGATATGTGACTTACTTTTATAACTTTGATTTATCAGGTTTTTACTTAATTTAGATTCTTGCACTAGTTTTATTCTATAGATATCTTTTATAAATATTTGGTTAATCTTATAACCTAAAGACTTAACTCTAGGTTTATAAATTCCATCGCTTATTATAAATTCACCACTTTTTAATATTCTAATGTATCTCGCTATATTACTAGTAGTTGCATTTTTCATAGACTCGCTATTTAATGAAAAGTATTCTTTCTTTTTGTTTTGTATTTGCTTTATAGTCAAGTAATGAATTACATAATAGAAATGAGTAATTTCAAATTTAAAGTTAGGCGGATGCTTGCTTAAATAATTATGTAATTCTTTAACTAACAGTTTAGGCAGATACAAGATTATTGGCTTGTATACCCTCATCATTATAAGAGTTTATATTGCTTAGAATATGTTAACCTTTCAAATTCTTTTGGATTGGTGGTTAAAAACCAAGCCTTAGAACCTGTTTGTTTACATGGTTTTTTCTCTACCTCCCATAATCGTCCGCTTAATTCCAAATCTCTTTTAAATCTACAGATATTCTTTTGGGGTATTCCTGTTGCAGCCGAAATCATTGAAGCTGTGGCAATATGCTTTTGTAAATAGCTAAATATGGTTTTTAATTGGTTGTTACTTTCATTAACTTTGAATTGTCTTTTATGTTGCTGTGCTCCCTGTTTCATAGTGCAGCATCTTTTTCGTTTTCACAACGTTTTAAAAGCCTATCAAACAGCTTTACAGAAATAGGGTTGCATTTTCTTAATGCTTCAAAAAGAAATGCTTGTTTTTGTTTAATATTAAACATTTCTATTTCTTTTTTTTAACAAAAAAGCATCTGCATCTGCTTCAATTTCAGCGTTTGACTTTTTACGTCCGTCTTTGATGTAAGCCATTAGTTCAGTACTAGAAAAGTACAAGCGTTTGCTTCGCTTCATAACGGGCAATTCGCCTTTACTTACCTTGCTGTAAATAGTGGCTACTGTAAGATTTAAAAATTGTGCTGCTTCCTGAACGGTTAAGGGTTTTTCAGGGTGTTCTGCTGCTGGTTGTTCTTGCTTTTCAATTAAAAAGCGTTTTAGTTCGCTAAATTCTTTAGCTAACATTGTTACCGCTTGTGGTAAGTCATTGTAGGTATAATCTGTGCTCATAATGAATAATTTTGAAATTCACTACAAGTATATTTTAAGTTAAAAATTTGAGTTTTTACGAATTTTCACGAACGAACAAAACCCCTATAAAATCAATGTAAATTGCTTATTTATTTTTTTAACCTCGAATTTTCACGAATTATTTTCGTACGTTAAAAGTGTTTTTAATTGCTAAAATTTGCTTTGGGTTTCCTCGACTAAAGGCGTGGTATTTTTCGTTTGTGGCTTCTTTAATTTTTATATTGAATACTTCACAAAATATTTTCCCTGCTTGGTTATAATGTAAATGTGTTGATATTGCCCAGCCTTTAAAGGCTATAAAAATATTTCCAAGTAAAGTTCTACCTGTGCCGTAATTTGATGCATTTCTTTGTATGGTAATTTCTAATTGTTCATTCCAAAAAGCTTTGTCAATTCCCTTTTTAATAAAGTCCTCAACATTTATTTGAGCTTCGGGCAACCAAATTTTTTTTAGTTTTTTAATCTTTTCAGAAAGTTCGGTTTCTTTTTGTTCAGGTTTTATAGCTGTAAAAGGGGTTGGATTACCTTTTCTATTTGCTGTACTTGAAGTTAATATAGGTTTTTGCTGTTTTTCTTTGCCATAATTACTTTTTATAAAACCGAATATTATATTTAAATGTATTATTGATAGTATGTTCTTAATTTCTTTCTTAAAATAATTATTTATTAAACGTCTTATTCCTTCATTCTCATATTCTTTAGGAGTGACCCCATCCAATAAACTTTTTATTGTTAAATCATTCCATCTATTAAATTTTTTATTTCGTTCAATATGTTTATTTATTTTTAAAATCCAGTCTTCAAATTCTATTTGCTTTTCTTTTTTTAAGTTAAACTTTTCTGTTTTAATGTAAATAACATGAAAACAGGCTTCAAAAGTATTGTTATTATCAAATATGTAATCTTCAATAGAAGTTCCGCCTAACACTTTAATAAAGTTTTGACGAAAATATTTATTTAAAATTTTATCAATTTTAACCATTGTAACTCCATCAATTACAATTACCGAGGTTTCTTGTTCCGCTAAGTACATGCACGAACAAATAGAATTCGTAATAGTTGGAATATTACAATATTCAATATCTAAGTTTTTAGTTGTTATGTTGTTAAAGGTTTTACCCAACACTTTTAAATACCCCTCTATTTTTTCCATAAGTTATAGGTCTAGTTTAATTTTATTAGCTGCTGCTCGTTTGGTTTCATCAACTATTTTAGCGTAAATCTGCGTTGTTTTCAGGTCTTTATGTCCTAGCATTTTTGAAAGCGTATAAATATCTGTACCGTTACTACCGTCTGCGTTTGGCATCAATTGTAATACGGCAAAGGAGTGGCGAAAATTGTGGAACGTTATGTTCTTTGTAATTCCTGCTGCACTAATCCATTGAAATAAATGTTTGTTTTGGTAAGCTGAATATGTAAGCCCCTCAAAAACAGATTTATTCTGTAGCATATCTTTTGGGTTTTCTGCACCACTTATAAGGCTGTACGCTTGTTCTGAAATATCGTAATACTCAACGCCTTTGGTTTTCTTTTGGTTAAAGTTAATTCTGTACCCTTGCCCGTTTATGTATTCTAGTTCTCCCCAAATCATTTTTTTAATGTCTGAAAACCTCAACCCTGTAAGTGCTGAAAATAATGCTGCACGTTTCATTAACGGATTGTTGCATTCTGTCTTAACAAGTTTATTAAGTTCTTCAAGGGTTAAAAATTCTCTTCTTGTTTCTGCTGCCTTTATGGGCTTTACTTTAGCGTTTAAGTCCTGCTGTAAAATACCATCTTTAAAGGCTTGTTTTAGTGATGCTTTTACTTTGTTGAAATACGAAACGGCTGAATTTTGTGAAAGGGTTGTTTTATTACTCTTATTGCTTTTGGTGGTAAGTAGGTATTCTTTAAAGTCCTCTAAAAACTTTTCGTTGAGGTCGGCAAACTTTAAACTGCCATTTGTAAAAGTGTTCAGGTATTTAAGTGCTGAAATCCAATTTGCGTGGTTACTGTCATTTCGTTTGTTGGCTAACTTTGTAAAATATTCAACAAAACATTGATCGCCTAACTCCCTTAACTTTAGTTGCTCTTTTTCGTATTGGCTGTAAATTTCAGGTTTGTTTAAAAAGTTTTCACGTTTTTGGCGTATGCTTTTAGCAATTTCCAAAGTTTCTGCATTGTGTTGTTTATCAATAGGTGTTAAGCCTTTAAAACCTTTGTAAAACGCTTTTAATTCGTTAATTTGATTAAGTTGAATTTTAAATTCTTGTTTTTTTTCTTTACGTTCACTTACTATTTTATTGAGGTCGTCAATATCTTTTTTAATTTCCTTTTTTGATAAAAATAAATACATTCCGATAAACTCCCTGCGTGTGGGTTTTCCTGTTTTGGGGTGTGGTATTGGTGGGTAAAAGTCAAGGTACAGGCTTTCACGTCCTTTGCTTATTTTCTTTTGTCTTAAACTTACTTTTGTTGTCATTGTCTTTTATGATTTTTAAAAATAATAAAACTTTTTAAGGATTAAATAAATTATCAATATCAAATTTTGCATAATAGGTAATGCCTTTGTGTCTTAATCTTTGAATATTGTGTTTACTTCCATAATTGTAAATTGTATTTCGGGAAACATTATATTTTTCAATTATTTCTTTCATTGTATAACAATTTTCAAAGGTTAATTCTTTTGGTATTTCTTTTTTTGTAGGCTCAAAAAGTTGTTCAATGTCTTTACGTCTTATTCGGGTAAGTTTTTTATTTAGATTAATAGCGTTTATTTCATTTGCTTCAATCATTCTGTAAATAGTGTCTTTACTGCAACCAAACAAAACAGAAACTTCCTTAACGGTTAGAAACTCTTTTTGTTTTATTATTTCAAGGTCAAAGGCTTTTACTTTTGGTTTTAGTGATTGTTTGGTCTTTACCTCAACCTCGTTTTTAAGTTCTTTTCTTTTTCTTAATTTATAATTTGCTGAATTGCATTTATGAGAACAAAAACGGGTTGTTCGTCTTTGGGCTTCAAACATTTCTGCACAATGTTCGCATTGTTTTAAAATTGTAAAAGTTGCTTTGCTCATTTATCCCTAAATTTTATACGCCTTTATCTTGTTTTGTATTAAAGTGTATTGTTTTGTCGCTTAACTTAGCTAAATTAAGGTACAAAAAAGCCGTTTTACTGACTTTTACCCTTTGAGGTACAACAAAGGTACAAAATTAAACATAATAAACAGATAGTATTACAAAACAAACATTACTTTTGAAGTATTAAAAAACCCTTAATTGAAAGGGTTATATTGGTTTATCACTTGTTTTGTGTCTGCTTGTTTTGTGTGGTTACTTTCCAATACAGAAATTACCAAAGATATGCCCTAAAATGTCTTTGTCTACATCAT
>Ga0307488_10004529_pt1 | contig 11603 bp, 8 predicted proteins | sample SB02metaG_FD_202248 | JGI IMG/M metagenome (GOLD analysis project Ga0307488, IMG submission 202248) | Sea-ice brine microbial communities from Beaufort Sea near Barrow, Alaska, United States - SB 0.2 | ecosystem: Environmental > Aquatic > Marine > Coastal | place: USA: Alaska | collected 2017-05-06
TGAAACTGGTAAATCTCAATTAGAAATACAAAAAATGCAATTAGATGCTGAGATTAAAAAGCAAATGATGGAATTGCAGTATACTTTTGATATGCAGTTAGCAACTATACAGGTTGATAAAGAAAAAACAAGAGAAGAATTTATTGAAGATAGAAAAGATAGAAGAGCAAGAATACAAGGTACTCAACAAAGCGAAATGATTAGTCAGCGTAAGAATGATACGCCGCCTAAGGATTTTGAACAACAAGAAATAGGTATAGACGACTTTATGCCTTAATAACAATTATTAACTATTATATTATATTATGTCAGAGACAGTTCAAGATAAGGAAAAAAAACCTTTAAAAATAAAGAAAAAACCAAATTTCAAAAAAGCTATTGAATCAACCACTAAGTTAAATTTAAACAAAAAAGAAGATGCCGTTCAAGAGCAAAGCACAGAAAAGGTGGATGTACAAGTTCCTGCCAAAGACAGCGCAGAAGTGGAGTCAAAAATACTCAACGAAAAACCTGCCGGAGAAAGTATCAAAGAAGAAGTAATATCTCCTATAACTGAGGTTGTGGAAGATAAAGAAATTAAAAAAGTAGAAAAAGAATATAAAGAAGCTGTAAGAGACGAAAAAGTTTTAGGAAAACAATTACCTGAAAATGTTGAAAAGCTTGTTTCTTTTATGGAAGAAACTGGAGGTACTGTAGAAGATTACGTATCTTTAAATAAAGATTATTCAAAATACGATGACAAGTCTTTATTGTCAGAGTACTATAAAAAAACTAAGCCACATTTAAATTATGATGAAGTTGAATTCCTTATGGAGGATAACTTTTCTTATGATGAAGAAGTGGATGAAGAGAGAACTGTTAAAAAAAGACAGTTAGCTCTTAAAGAAGAAATTGCAAATGCCAAAAACTTTTTGGAACGCTCTAAAAATAAGTATTACGACGAGATCAAGTTGAGACCGGGTGTTACACAAGAGCAACAAAAAGCTATGGATTTTTTCAATAGACACAACAAAGAACAACAAATAGCTGAGCAAAGAAGAAAAACGTTTAGAGATAATACTAATAAAACACTTAACAACGAATTCAAAGGTTTTGAATTTAATGTTGGGGATAAAAAGTTTAATTACAATATATCTAATCCATCTTCTGTTGCTGAGAATCAGTCTGACTTGAACACGTTCGTTAAGAAGTTCTTAAATAATGAGGGAGAAGTTGTTGATACTGTAGGTTATCACAAAGCTATTTATGCCGCTGACAATGCTGATACAATAGCTAGTCATTTCTACGAGCAAGGCAAAGCCGATGCAGTTAAAGATATGATGGCTAAATCTAAAAATATAATTACTGAACCAAGGCCACAAGCCACTGGGGATGTATTTATAGGTGGATTAAAAGTAAAAGCAGTTAATGGCGTTGATAGTTCTAAGTTGAAATTTAAAACAAAAAAATAACAACAACAACAACTAAAATAAAAAAACATGAGTTTTACAACAGGTGGGAGTTTTCCCGCATCTTTAGTTCCTTCGCAAGCTAGACAAACTTTAAGTACTAACTACTTAAGCTTTGATTCTGCAGCTGGAGGTAACTTCGCACAACAATATCTACCTGAGCTTTACGAAGCAGAAGTAGAAAGATACGGAAACCGAACAATTTCTGGTTTCTTGAGAATGGTAGGCGCTGAAATGCCTATGACATCTGATCAAGTTATTTGGTCTGAACAAAATAGACTACACGTTGCTTATGACAAAGCACAAGTTTCACTTACTGGAGCTGGAGCTAACAGTGATATAACTGTTACTGTAGATCTTACTGACGCTAATTCTGGAACTCCTTATAACGGAACTTCTACATGTGCTATTAGAGTTGGTCAAACAATACTTATGGCTGATAACGCTACAGGTTTAATAGTTCAGAAAGGTTTAGTTCAAACTGTTGGAGCATCACCTTTTAATGTTCTTACAGTTAAGCTTTATGGAACTGATGCTAACTTACTACCTACTATTCCAGGCGGAATAAACTTATATGTTTATGGTGCTGATTTTGGTAAAGGTTCTGTAGGTATGGATGGATCTATAACACCTTCATTCACTCAGTTTTCTAATAATCCTCTTATCATAAAAGATAACTTTCAAATTAGTGGTTCTGACGCTGCTCAAATTGGATGGATTGAGGTTGCTACAGAAGAAGGAGTAAATGGTTTCTTATGGTATCTAAAAGCTGAGTCTGAAACAAGATTACGTTTTGAAGATTACTTAGAGATGGCAATGGTTGAAGCTCTTCCAATGGAAAATGCTACTTATGCCCCAACTACTGAGCCTCAATATCAATTTGGTGGTCTTAACGCTGCTCCAGGTGGAACAACAGGAACTGACATTAAAGGATCTGAAGGATTATTTGCTGCTATTGAAGCAAGAGGTAATGTATACTCTGGTTTTGCTGGTGCTGCTGCTCCTGGTTCAGGTGCTTTAGGTGATTTTGACGCTATACTACAACAATTAGACAAGCAAGGTGCTATTGAAGAAAACATGTTATTCTTATCTAGAGCTACTGCTCTTGATTTTGATGATATGATTGCTGCTGTTAACGGTGGATTTGCTTCTACTCAAGCTGCTTCTTATGGTCTATTTGAAAATGATGGTGACATGGCATTAAACTTTGGATTTTCAGGATTCAGAAGAGGTTCTTATGACTTCTACAAGACTGATTGGAAATACTTAAACGATGCTTCTTTAAGAGGATTAAACAATGAGATTGATGGTGTAATGATTCCTGCTGGAACAACTACAGTGTACGATCAAATGTTAGGTTCTAATATAAGACGTCCTTTCTTGCATGTAAGATATAGAGCTTCTGAAACTGAAGATCGAAGAATGAAGTCTTGGATTACAGGTTCTGTAGGTGGTGCTTACACTGACACTTTAGATGCGATGACTGTAAGTTTCTTATCTGAAAGATGTTTAGTAACTCAAGCTGCAAACAACTTTGTATTATTCAAAGGAGCTTAATTAATTATTAACATTTAAAAAATAAGAAAATGAGTTATATAAAACTAAAAAAACAATATGGTACTTTTGATTTAGTACCAGCTGACAGCATTGTATATGTTGATGGGAATGAAAGCGCAACTAGCGCAACTAGCGAAGGAGCTGCTCCATACGTGGACATAGCTTATGCTGTTGGAGCTGACACCGATATACTTGCTTCTAGAGTTATTCTAGGTGATGCGAATTCAACTACTGCTACTACTACTGCAGCTACTACTATGCAAAATGCGGTTAACGATGCTATCGTTAAAGCTGCTCAAGCTGAAGGTTTAGTGGTTGAAGTAGATTTTGGTGGTTTACTTTCAGATGCAAATTACGTACCTATTGTTGCTGGCGAAACTTTTGTAAAAAGTGCTGGACCAATTGTGTATGCAATTGCTTTACCAAGTTAATTAGCAAACAATAATAAGATCCCGCTTAGGCGGGGTCTTTTTTAATTATTATATTATATTATATTATGGAAACAAAAACAAAAAAGACTCCAAAAACTAATGAATGGGAGTATAAAGATAGAAATTATTTTTTAATGAACAATAAAATGCCTTTAACTTATACACTACCTTCAAGACACTCTAGTAGATATTCTTTAGTGTATTTTGATAAAGATGTAGGTTATGAAAGAGAATTAAGGTACGCTACTAATCATCAGTCTTCATTTGTAGACGAACAAAAAGGTAACGTAACATTATCTCACATAGTGTTTGAGAAAGGACATTTAATGGTTCCTAAAGAAAAAAGAAATTTACAAGAATTTTTAGCAAAACATCCTCATAAAAATTTAATATTTCAAGAGTTTGATGCTGTAGTAGAAGCTGAAGATCAATTTGATATGTTAGAAGTAGAAATTGCTGCTATGAATATGGCTTATGAAATGGACATAGATAAAGCAGAAGCTATATTAAGAGTAGAAATGGGTACTAAGGTCAAAGACTTGAGTTCTAAGGAACTTAAAAGAGATTTATTGTTATTCTCTAAAAGAAATCCTCATTTACTGCTAGAATTAGCTCAAGATGAAAATGTTGAATTAAGAAATTTTGCTATTAGATCAGTTGAAGATGGTATAGTTAAACTAGATTCTGATCAAAGAACATTTAAATGGGCTGCTAATGGACGTAAACTTATGACTGTACCTTTTGATGAAAACCCTTATTCAGCTATAGCTGCATGGTTTAAAACAGATGAAGGTCTTGAAGTTTATAAATCTATAGATAAAAAGCTAAATTAACAAGTGACTATAAGTAAGGGTGGTTTTATCACCACCCTTTTTTATTTAAATAAATAATTAAAAATGTCTATAAACATAAATCAAGTATATAAAACTGTACTAGTAGTATTGCAAAAAGAAAAAAGAGGCGTGCTTACACCTACTGAATTCAATAAAATAGCTACACAAGCACAGCAAGAAATATTTACTGAGTATTTTGATGAACTAAATGGTTTGTTAAGACAACCTCAGACTGATGTAGATTATGCTGATAGAGTTTCTTTGTTAGATGAAAAAATACAAATATTTAAAAAATCTGAAAAGCTTAGCACTAATGCTGGTAGCAATGTTACACCAACAACTGCAGTACAAGAACTAGGCACTGTTGTTTATTTAGGCATTTTAAATAGAGGAGGTAGAGAAGTTGAAAGAATACAAAAATCTGAAGTGTACACAACAAGTGAAGGGTCTTTGACAGCACCTTCAAAATTTTATCCTGTATATACATATGAAGACAATGTCATACAACTATATCCAAAATCAATTGGAGTAGGTGTTGATAATGTTGAAATAAACTATTTAAAATATCCTATTCCTGTTGTTTGGGGATTTACTATTGACACAGAGTTAGGTAATTATATTTACAATGCACAAAGCTCTGTAGATTTTCAAATTCACCAATCGGATCAACCCTTGTTAGTTGATAAAATACTAGGTTACGCAGGTGTTATGACTAGAGATCAACTAGCCGTCCAGTTCTCAGGTAGTAAAGAACAACAAATAGATATTGACGGGCAAAAATAATAAATTATGGCAACAACAACTTTATCAAACGCTTTTATAACACTTAACGATGTTATAAACAACTTTTTAATATCTTACACTGGTATAGGAAAACTAATACCAGATGCTATAAGAACAGAGGTTGTATTTCACGCACGTCGGTGCTTGCAAGAATTTGCGTATGAAACTATAAAAAGTCAATTTATAGAAGAAAGAACAGCCGCAGGCACAGGCGCAGTTGTTGCAAATACCGCTTATTCTTTACCAGCAGACTTTGTTGCTGTAATATCAGCAATTAATAGTGGTTTTTCTACAACCTCAAAACTTACAGAGGTTTCTGTATTGGTTAATCCTCTTGGCACTGGTAACTTTTTTATAAATTATGTGGCTAAAACTATAACCTATGGCAACTCGGGTGACGCTACGTTAACATATTTATCTAACGCACTTACAACAGATGAGTCTGCTGCTATACCTAAATTAGCTGAAGCAGCTTTATATTCCTGCATGATTTATGCTATACTTGCTAATAGAGAAAATACTAGGCCAGATGTATTACAAAGATTACTTATAGAAAAAACTGATAAACTAGAAAGAGCTAAATCAAGACTAGTATTTACTAATTTCGATTAAAATAATAACATGGCAATAAATGTAAACACTGTATATACAACAGTATTAAGTATTCTTAATAAAGAACAACGTGGTTATTTAACTCCTGATGAGTTTAACAAAGTAGCTACTCAAGTTCAATTAGAAATATTTGAAAAGTTTTTTGAAGATTATAATCAATATATACGCATGCCGCAGACAGATGTGGAATTTGCCTCAAAGATGGATCACACTATGGAAGAGTTTCAAATATTTGAAACAAGTGCTAATGCTTCAAATACTCCAACTACAAACATATACACTCAACCTATTGACCTACACAGATTTGGTTCCACTATTTGGAATAAAGGAACAAACTCACCGCCTATAGAAATACTTACAAATAAAGTATATAACCAGATAAAGTTATCTGATCTCACGCAGCCTTCAGATAATCTTCCTGTTGCTAAATACAATAAAAATCAATTAACAGTTTTCCCAAGTCCAACGGCTTATGCTTCTAGTGACGTTACTTTTAACTATATTAGAAAACCTAAAGATGTTAGATGGGGTTATACAGTTGGTACTCTAGGTCAATATATTTATGATTCTAGGCCAGTTTATTCTTTAGTACCTAACACTTCTCTATCAATTACCCAAAACACTACTCTTGCTACTGATGGATTGTACACGGCTATTAATGTTCCGGGTACCAACGTTACAACTAGCGGGAATGGATCTAATTTGCAGTTAAATATTACAGTTGCTGGTGGCGTAGTAACTCTAGTAGAGCCAGTCGGCACTCCGTATTCAGGAATGGGATTTAAAGCTGATGACACAATAACTATTGACAAAAGCTTGTTTGGTACTGCGTCTACTGCAGATATTATATTGACATTATCGGAAAGCAATATACTTTTAAACACCACAGAGTTTTCGCAGCAAATTGAAATAAGTGAAAGCTTACAGACTGAAATGATTTTAGAAATATTAAAATATGCAGGCATAATAATAAAAGATCCACAAATAGTTCAAGCTGCTTCTCAAGAGTTGGCTGAAGATGAAAATAATTCAAAAAGATAATAAAATATGGGATTAATAAAACAAACAAACGCTCAATACTATTCAGGAGAGCAGATTTATTTTGGTGACGGCACTGTTAATCAGTTATTAACTTGGCCAGCCGCTATGGAAGAGTTAGTTTGGAATGTTAATGCAAAACCATCAAGTATTCCAAATTTTGTTTTGCTCATAAACAATGTTCAAGTTCAGCCTTTAGATTATACCAACCCATTGGCTCCTGTATCTAATTATGAATTAATAACTTCTATTGTAGATGGTGTAAATGTACAACAAGTTAAATTATTAAATACTGTTTCACCAACTGCTGTTGGTTCTATAATTTCTGTTAGATTAATACTAGAGTCTATATGGGAAAACTATGGTAGTTATCAATACACAAGTTTAAATGACGTTATAGATAATTTTTTAATAGCTTATGTTGGTGAAGATAAGTTGATACCTAAATGTAAAAGAACAGACGTTATATTTCACGCAAAAAGAGGATTACAAGAATTTAGTTACGACACTTTAAAAAGCGTTAAATCTCAAGAACTAACAATACCAACTAGCTTATCTGTAATAATACCTCAAGACTATGTTAACTATGTTCAAGCATCTTGGATTGATTCAGCAGGTGTTAAGCATATAATATATCCTACTAGACTAACTAGTGACCCTACTGAACTACCTATACAAGACAGTAATGGTCAACCAAGTCAAGATAATTACGGTAATAATTTAGAAGCAAGACAATCTATAACTAGCGAGCGTTGGGCTGGAAACAATAACTCTAATATAACAGGTCAAATAACTCAACAACTATTTCAAACTGCAAATGTAAATGATTGGGAATGGTGGAAAATGGCATATGGACAGAGGTATGGATTAAACCCTGAGACTTCTCAAAAAAACGGTTGGTTTACTATAAATGAAAGAGAAGGTAAGTTTAGTTTTTCTAGTGATTTAGTAGGTAGAATAATAATTTTAGAATACATCTCTGATGGATTATCTTATGAAGAGGATACTAAGATACCTAAAATGGCAGAAGATGCTTTATACGCTCATATAATGCATTCTATAGTATCTACAAGAGCTAACTTCCCAGAATACATAGTTCAAAGATACAAAAGAGAAAGATCAGCTAAGCTTAGGAACGCTAAAATAAGATTAAGTAATATTAAACTTGAAGAATTTACTCAAGTTATGCGTGGTAAATCTAAATGGATTAAACATTAATTATGGCAGAAAGCAAGAATAATTTTATAAGAGCCAGGATGAATCAAGATCTAGACGATAGATTAATTCCTCAAGGTGAATATAGAGTAGGTCAAAACCTTACTATAAGTAGGTCTGAAGGAGATGACGTGGGTACTTTTCAAAATATATTAGGAAATTCTAGTTTATCAAAATTTGGAATAGACTCAACAGCGCAAAATATAAACACAGAGGTTATAGGCTATTTAAATGATGAATCAAATGATAGAATTTTTGTTTTTTTAACAAATTATACAGATTCTTCTTCAGATCAACTATCTAATAAAGCTAAAAATGGATCTTCTCATTTTATAATCAGATATGACACATTAACAAACACTAGCGTAAGACTAGTTGAAGGTAGTTTTTTAAACTTCTCTAAAACACACCCCGTACTTGGCGTTAATTTAATAGAAAACCTTTTATTCTTTACTGACAATAGAAATCAACCTAGAAAAATAAATATAGTTTCAGCTAGTTCAGATATTTCTTATTATGACTCTGAAGATAAAATATCTGTAGTAAAATTTTATCCTTATAATCCACCTAAATTTTATAATGAAATAATATTAACAGCCTCAAACTCATCAACGGATACTGGTGCATTTAATGGTATTATTATAGAAATAGATACACAATACCCTACTTCTGTATTTGAAGCTGCTGGTTTAAAAATTGGTTCGCCAGTTAGTTTAAAGCTAAATAATGGTTCAGCTCCTGAAGGCTTATTAGGTAGAGACGTTAACGTATCTCTTTTCTCGGTAAATACATCCGCAAATAAACTATCTATTTTTCTTAATAAATCATCTACTTGGGCTGCAGGAGATAAAATAACAATAAGTACTTACGGTTTAAAAAATTGCTCTTCACCATTTTTACCAGTAATCTTTAATTGTGAACTTGATGCGAGTAACGTGTCTAATGGAACCTATGGAATCCAAAATGCAAATGGTAATGATCCTATATTTCAAGGAGCTTCTAGTACTTATGCTAATTCCGAGATATATATAGCTAGTGACACTGGCTACGTTGCGAGCAAAACTATAACCGCTAGTGAAGGTTTCAAGTTGGTTGGTTACAACACTGGAACAAATGTAATTACAATTCAAGACTCAGGTGGTAATTCGCCGCCTGATCTAGATGGAACAAATGTAAATTTTTTTAGAGATAATCCAGATTATGATCCAAATTTTGTTGGAGATCCTGAATATTTAAAAGATAAATTTGTTAGATTTAGTTATAGATACAAATTTGATGATAATGAATATTCCTTAATGGCTCCTTTTACTCAAATAGCTTTCACACCTAAGCAGTTTGGTAATTTTATAGGCAGTGATGAGTCTGATGCAGGGAAAACTTCCGTAGTTAATTTTATGGAAAACAATGTTGATTGCGTGGAGATTTTTGTAAACACCCCGTTTGAGCCTCCTGTTGACCCTTTTGGTCTAATAGAATCAACAAAAGGATCTTGGAATGAAACAATTGATAAATTAAATATAAAAGAAATTGAAATACTATGTAGATTTTCTGGAGAAACTTCTATTAAAATTGTTGATGTATTAGAAGTTACTAAAATAAGAGAGTTGTCAGAGCAAGGAACATTTTCTTTTTTAAAATATAATTATCAATCAACAAAACCTATCAGGGTTTTACCAGAAAATGCGGTAACTAGAGTTTTTGACAAAGCACCTATAAAAGCTTTATCTCAAGAAGTATCAGGCAATAGAGTTATGTATGGTAATTTTTTAGATAAACATAGTTCGCCTTTAAATTTAAATTACAGGCTTGCTGTTATAAAAAAGCCAGATATTCCTCTTACTCAAGACAAAAGAACGTTTTTAAATCACACTTTAAAAGAAAACAGAACTTATCAAGTGGGTTTAGTTTTACAAGATAGATATGGAAGATCTTCAGATGTTATACTTTCTAATTTAAAGGATCAATCAATAGGCGCTCTTAATACTAAGTTTGGGGCTTCTACAGTTTACAATCCTTATTCAACAGCAAACGATTTTTCAGCAGAAGACATATTAAACTTTACTGGAAAACAGTTAATGATAGAACTTGAAGACGATATTCCAAACACACTGCCTATTAATGGTTACCCAGGTATATATAGTGAAGAAAATCCATTGGGGTGGTTTAGTTATAAAATTGTTGTACAGCAACAAGAACAAGAATATTATAATGTTTATATACCTAATTCTGTTAGTAAACGACAATTATCTGGAAACAACAGTTTAGATGTTAGTTATTTTTCATTAATAAATGACAATATAAATAAAGTTCCTAAAGATTTAACCAACGTAGGTCCAGAAGAAAAAGAATTTAGATCTTCAGTTAAGCTATTTCCAAGAGTAAATCCATCATTCTTAACTGTTAATTCCAATACTGAACAAGAAAGCTTTTTTATAACTCCATTGAGAGACAATGATGAAGTAAATTCTATAATATACAACACTCCAAATCTAACACAGGCTGATTTATCACTTTCGACTGGAAGTGTAAAAGGCTTAAGTGAAATTAGTCCACAAAGAGTTTATAAAGGCACTACCGCAACCTTAGCTCAGATTTTTAATAATAAACCTTTTGGTAGTATATATGGTGATAGCGACTCGGCACAAATACCTAATTTCAACATATTAGGTGTTTATGAAACCTCTGGTTTTAAATCTAATTTAGATATTTACTACGAAACATCTACTTCTGGGCTTGTTAGTGAATTAAATGCTAGCGTTAATGACGAGACGAACCTAGGACCAGTTGATTTAACTCCAGATGTAATGAGTTTAGTAGAAGATACTCCTATTTATGAAATAGGTACTGGAACTATAAGTTCTCCTGAATTTGGAGACGTTATATATACCGTTGAAGTAAAAGATTACATAGGAATACCAATACTAAACACTACAAATACATGTACATTACTAAGTGTTAGAGAGGCTAATTTAGGATCATCGAGTGTAATAAGGGCTGGCGCTATTGCTCCTGTTAGTGGTGGCCCAAGTTCAAACGCCGTGAGTGCTAGTGGTTTTATAATAGTTCCTCAAGTAGACTCGCAAGTTCCACCAGTTAATACTGGAAGATTTGATTTATATGCAAGACAGTATTTTTATGCTGATGATGGTAGAACATTTGACTTTACTATAGAATTTGGAGTTTTAACAAGTTCAGGAGCTGTTTTAACCAAGAATTTTACTTTTTCTGGGGTTGTTAATAATGTTAAACCTCAATACAATCAACAAGCAAATCCAGGTAGTCCTCAATTAGGAGATGAATTTATTCCTGTTGATTTAGAGCCTTATTCAGATTATAGTAGAATGACAGGTGGTTCTAGTCCTAAATCACTTAAACCTCATTACTACAAATCTCCTAATGCCGGCGATAACAAAGCTCCACAAGGTGTTGGAGAAAGTCCTCAGAAAGGTGCTTTTCCTTTTTTGTGTTTTTTGGATACCCTTTCCTTTCAAGTACGGGATTATCCCCGTAATGGCGCTGTATTTGTTAACTCAGGCAATCCAACAACTGGGGCTAGCATAAGCACTTCAGACAGGCTTACTGTTGATACTTATTTTTATAAAGGACTTGCTGGACAATTTTATACTGGGCAATGGGGTCTTGGAACTAATGCGTGGTTATCAGAAACACAAAACGTTCAAGACTCA
>Ga0307488_10004530_pt1 | contig 11602 bp, 20 predicted proteins | sample SB02metaG_FD_202248 | JGI IMG/M metagenome (GOLD analysis project Ga0307488, IMG submission 202248) | Sea-ice brine microbial communities from Beaufort Sea near Barrow, Alaska, United States - SB 0.2 | ecosystem: Environmental > Aquatic > Marine > Coastal | place: USA: Alaska | collected...
ATGAAATGTACAAACTTACACTTGCAGACTTTAAAGCAGGTAGTTCACCCATAATGGCTGTGTTTGGTATGAAGACAGCACATCTAATGAGTGAAGTTGCCTACGAAAATGCCAAACTTGACCTCCTAACTGCAAGATACCAATTGCACAAACTACTAGGCATGGTCAATCCAATACTTCAGTAATACAATTCATTAAATACAGTTATAATGAAAAGTCTAATTCGAAATCTATCGAAAGAACCTCAAACAGCGGCCATGCTATTTGTAAGCAGTTTTATCATTGGTATTTGTGCCCTTGCACCTTCTTTGTTTGTGATAATTGTATTGAACAAGTATCTATCGTCGGGTGTGACCGCAACATTAATAAGCCTCACTATCGGGGCAGTGTTAGCCATGGCATTTGAGTTTGTTTTTAGACAGAACAGAGGGAGTATGATGACAGGTTTCAACCAACGTTTGTATGATCCTTTGTTGAAAGCATTTACAGAAAAATTTAGATTGGCCGGACAACTTACTTCCCAACAATATAAGAAGTTAGATGGTGCAGGTACAATGATTAAAAATATGAGGACATCTGCCACAACAAGTTGGCTACTTGACTGGCCTTTTGTTTTGATGTTTTTGATTGTGTTGCTGTATATCAATTGGGCCGCGGCAATTATCACTGCAATATTCATGGTGGTGATGTATAATTTAGTAACGTGGAAACGCAATATGACTATGTCGCAGGAGACACAGAGCAACATAGAAATATGTTTAAATGGTTTACAAACAATAGTGATCATGGCAGTTGGTGCCACAATGATCATTGCAGGTACACTGGACATTGGATTGCTAATTGGCTCTAACATATTGGCGGCGAGAGCATTACAAGGAACAAGCAAGTATGCCAAAGCTACAGAATTCTTAAAGCAACGTGACCAAGCAGTTGGAGAAATAATAAATTATGTCAAAAGCAAGTAGTAAATTCTTTTTAGCGATTACAAGTTTGTTTGTGTTATTCTTCTTTTGGATGTTATTTGCAAAAGTAGATATCACAACACAGGCAATTGGTATTGTTGTTCCAGAGAAAAATATTACAAAATTAGGCACAATGGTAACAGGAGAGATTGTTGCTGTGAATTACAAACAGGGAGACATAGTCAAGAAAGGCGACACTATCATAACAATTAATCCTGGAGTTGGTTACGAACCTCGACACATTGTTGCAAACATCGATGGAAGAATACAGGAGTTGACTTATAAGAATCCAGGTTCGGTTGTCAAGCAAGGTGACGGACTTGCAATACTTGTTCCCTTAGATCAAAAATTAATAGTACAAGGAAGGCTGTTGGTTAAAGACAGAGGTTATGTTGCTGTTGGACTGGCCGCCAAAATAAGATTAGCCAATCAAGATCAATTAAAATTTGATTCAATCAATGCAAAAATAATTTCTATATCTCCAGATGCTAATCAATCGTCTAATGCGGCCTGGTACGACATAGAACTTGAAATAGACAAAGAGGTATTTGAAAGTGGAGATATAACTTATACTCTTGTTCCGGGCATTCATGTGTTAGTTTTTATATTAACAGGTGAAAGAACAGTACTGAGCTACATCACAACACCTTTCCACAATGGAATAGGACAAGCACTGCAGGAGAGATAATGAATTTGAAAGAAAGATGGCGTAAGGCCTGCACAGCAGACAACATAGTTGATTTCAGTGTTGATGTATTTTTAATTGTATTTGATGTATTAAGTTCACCCATTCTAATAGTCATGAGGGTGGTTCGTTGGCTTTTAAACAAATTTGTAAACCAACACGTAAAAGGATTCATTAAAAAAATAGTTCATTGGTTTATAGACCATCGAAAGATCAGACTTGAAAGAGGACAGAGCATTTTCCGTTACTACTGGTATCTATGGATACTGAGTCCATTTATTTTATTTGGACTATGGATTTTTATTTTAGTCACTATAGGAGTTAGACAAGGTTTAGGGTCATAATGAAAATATTTACTAGCAGTTTGATGGTTGTAATACTCGCAACCATATTATTTGCCGGAAGATTTTTTGATGTCAGTCCTGTAGAAACGTTAAGATTAAAAACTTTTGACTACTATCAAAAAGCGTCACCAAGAGATATCACAACTGACAGCGTAGTATTAGTAGAGATTACTGAACAAGATTTAAAAAAGTACGGGCAATGGCCATGGCCAAGAAATCTTATTGCAAATTTGCACAACAGGATATATCAATCTGGAGCAGATGTAATTCAATACAATATTATTTTTGCTGAAAAAGACAGATTTGGCCACGACGAAAAATTTGCACAAAAACTTAAAGGCACAAACACAATAATGATGTATAGTGTCAAATCAAACAAAACAGATGGTCCTGTAGCCAAAGTGGGCATTGTAAAAAAAGGCAAACCTGATAAGTTCCTTTTTAGTTTTGAAGGAGTGGTAACAAACATTCCTGAACTGTTACAGTTTGCCAATGGAGCAGGTGTCAATATTATGATTCCGAATATTGATGGAACTGTTAGACAGATTCCTTTGTTTGTAAACACAGATATTGGAACTTTGCCAAATCAGGTATTGGACACTTTGCGTATTATAAACAAAAGTTCTAGATACAAAATTGTAGCCAGCGATAAAGGAATTGAAACTGTATTTGTAAGCAAAAATAAAAGTTTTTCCGCAGACAAAAACGGTATGTTCAATATTAATTTTGCAGATGTAAAAACAATTCAAACATATTCTGTAAGTGATTTGATCAGCAACCAAATAAATCTAAAAAACAAAATAGTAATTGTGGGATTGAATTCTGCTGGTTTAAGTTATCTCAAAGACACACCTTTAGGATTAATGACTGATGCAAAAATAAGTGCTCAGGCCATAGAAACTGCACTAACAGAAACACAACTGATAAGAAATGGTAATACCAATTTGATAGAAATAGTAGCAGTTTTTGTATTAGGATTTCTTCTGATAGTCATTGTACCCAGGTTGGGTATTACCAGCACTGTACTCCTTTATTTGACGCTTTTAACCGGCATGATATTAGCCAGTGTTATGGCTTATAAGAACTTTTATTATCTGCTTGATGCAAGTTTTCCAGTGTTGTTTATTACCATTGTTTGGGGGCATTTGGTATTCAATAGTTTTGCTAAACAGTTCAGATTAAGACAACAAATTAAGAAACAGTTTGAGCATTACCTAGATCCAAGAATGGTTAAAAAACTACAAAACGACCCAGGTCTGCTGAAATTAGGTGGTGAAACAAAGACAATGACTTTCCTATTTTCTGACATAAGAGGCTTCACTCCTATAGCAGAAAAATACAAAGGAAATCCTCAAGGACTTACAAAATTAATTAACAGATTTTTGACACGCATGACAAATATTATTATAAAAAATGGTGGCACTGTAGACAAGTTTATGGGTGACTGTATCATGGCATTTTGGAATGCACCTTTGGATACGCCGGGCCATGAAAAACTTGCTGTTAAAACAGCTTTGCAAATGCAAAAAGAATTAAAAAAATTAAACAGAGAATTAAAGAAAGAAAAATTGCCACAGATTAATATTGGAATTGGAATTAACACAGGTGAAGCACTTGTAGGTAACATGGGCAGTGATCAAAGATTTGATTACAGCGTGATAGGTGATGATGTAAATCTTGCTTCAAGATTAGAAAGCAGTTCCAAAGAATTAAAGAAAACTTTGGTTATTGGTGAAAAAACAAAGAAAAAATGTAAAGGAATGCGTTTCACTTCACTTGGCAAAATAAAGGTCAAAGGCAAAACAGAAGATATTAAGGTGTTTACAATTAGTGGTTAAATACACATATAATGACACAGTTTTTTAAATTAGTTGCAGAACTTGGATTACCAATAGCGGCCACAGTCGGTATGGGGGTATTCATACTGTTCATTATAAAATATATATTAAATGGCATAGTAAGTTCTATTAATTTCATCGAGACTGTGATTTTGCAATTGGACAATAGAGTAAAAACAATGAACAATGATATCATTAAAATAGATCAACAGGTATCTGAACAACTGGGCATACCAATAGACACTGATAGAATTGCTAGAGCCGACGGCAAAACTGATGCGAGGAAAGACTAATGGACATCACAACAAAGTACATGACAGTGACCAGTATTGTACAGGACTACGGTTTTCCAACTGTTGCAGTTTTTTTCCTAGCCTACTTCATATACTTCCTTTGGAAGTTTATCACGACAGAAATAACACCAAAGCTGAGTTCTACATCAGCCACTCTTATCAAATTGATAGACAGAATTCGTATGCTGGACAACGATCTAATTAGATTAGAAACAAAAATTAGAACTTTCAGCAAAAAAAGCAAGAAGTAGTCACTTTATTCTGTCAAAAACAAACGTAAATAATCTTGATGAATTTTTTTTTAGTTGTGATAATGTGTATAGGAATAGATTGCAAAACAGCATGGCAGGAACAGCCATATTCTACAAGATATGAATGTGAGCTTAATGCCAGTGAATTAGTCAGTGATCTTTCTACAACCTTTCCAGATAGTGACGGTGAAGTATATTGTCTTACCAAAGCAGAGTACGAAGATTGGAAAAACCAAATAGAAAATGGCCTTAAACCAAAACTGAGAAATCGTCCTGCAATTTACCAAGATCAAAGCGTATAATCTACATTGACAAAATTGTAACCCGTGTTATAATTTTAACATGAAGTCAAAGCACACGAGAACTCTGGCAAAAACTATCAGCTGGCGAATTTTAGCAACTAGCGATACATTTCTAATTGCATGGATTATTACAGGAAGATTTGACTTTGCTGGTGCTATTGCAGGTATTGAAGTTTTAACCAAAATGATCCTATATTACTTTCATGAAAGAGCATGGAATAAAATTAGTTGGGGAAAGAAGCAAATTGAATTTCCTACCCAAATATTTCCTTATGATGACTGGAAAATTACTAGATTACAAAATTTTCTTAATAAAAAAGGACATCGTAGACTAGCGGGGTTATTGAAATGACAAAATGTTGGCAGTTTAATTTACAATTAGAAGACAAAAAAATAAAAACCTTTGTGTATAGCGATACTGGAAACGATATTGAATCTAGATTTGAACCACACAAAGTAACAAACATCAAAGAAATTGCTGATCCATTAGCAGAAAACAAGGCACCTAAATGATTCATGCAATGATAGATTTAGAGACGTTGAGCACAACGCCCGATGCTGTTATTTTGACTGTAGGTGGAGTAAAATTTGACCCACACCATTCCGTGGAACCCTATCAACCAATGTATTTTAGAGTAAACGTTGACGAACAAACTGCAATAGGCAGAAACGTTATGCAACAAACTTTAGACTGGTGGGCAACACAACCAGCTGATGTTAGAGATGAAGCTTTAGGTGACAATGATAGAATACATTTAGATGCCATGATTAAAAATATTAACAAATGGTCTGTAGGAGTTGATGTTTTTTGGTGCCAAGGTCCTCTTTTTGATTATGCAATATTACAAGACACATACAAACAATTAGGTCACCCTGTACCGTGGTCGTTTTGGCAGATAAGAGATTCAAGAACACTTTTTAGTTTAGTACCAAAAAATCACAACGAAAAAAGAACAGGACTACACAACGCACTTGAAGACTGTTATTTTCAAGCAAAAAAAGTTCAAAAAGTCTACAGGCAATTAGGCATAGAATGAGTAAAATAAACTATTATAATATTCAAGAGCTCTACACTGTTGAAAATTACAAAATAAAACATAAAAAAGATCCGGTTACTAAATGGATACGACTGTCTTGTGTCTACAAGATCAAGATAGGCAATAATATTGTTCATGTAGGCAGATCCGACACTTGTAAAAAACATGGCGGTGCTGAAAAAGTTAGAAAAGCCATTGTAAATTTACTAGGAGTAAATGAACACAATCCAAGTGTGCCTGAAACAAAATACTGGAAAGAAATTAGGTTGAAATATAGACCAAACTCGCTTAATATTAGAATAGGAATAATAAAAACAAATGCAATCAACAAAACCTACATTCAAGAAACCGTTTGAAGAAATTAATAACTATCAAGAGTCCACGTGGTTGGGCAATGACAATCCAGTTTATGAAAACAAAATATGTGCAATGTTCAAGGACAAGTATCCTGTTTCCCCAGGCCATATGCTTTTTGTTCCAAAAAAAGATGATGCACAAACAATTGGCGAAACATACAAACTAGCCTACCTATATGGACAAAAAGGTATTAAGGATGGTACATGGACTGGTTTTAATATAGGGCAAAATCTTGGAAGATCTGCAGGACAGAGTATTTTTTGGCCACACATTCATATGATTCCAAGAGTGGATGGCGACAGTGATCCCAAGAAGCATAATGGCATAAGACTTGCACATCCAAAAGGTGATCACACTAATTACTATTAATGAAAAATGTTATTGTTAGATTATCAAAAAAAAATAATCCTAGTAAATATTTTGATTTAAAATTTAAATTATTAGACAATGCCTTTGTTAAAAAATGGACAAGATGTGTCCTTATTGCACAACAAAATCACTTGCCAATATCTGAACCATGGGCCATGTATAATATAAACAAAGATTTGGATGAAAATTTTATAAAAAATAATATTAATAGATTGATTAAAGAAGTTGATAATGAAAAAAAACTTTTTGGCTTTGAAGTTACTAATTTAAAAGATCAGGATAGCTTAAACAAGGTTCATGCTATTTTTGAAAAACATCATGGTAAATTAAATGAATGGAAAACAAATCCACTATTTGTTGACAAACCAAAATCGTTCAGAAAGAATTTAAGTGAAATTAATCAATTTGTACACGCCTGTGAAAGTACTGTGAGTGGCACGCCAAAAATTAGAATAGTATGGTTTGATCTTCCAAAACTTAATAAATTTAGCGATGAAGATTACAATCTTTTTACAAATGAAGTAAATTTTGGATCATTATATCATCTTTACTGTGATGTTGGAAAAAATATTGAATCTTTAGTAAAAGACAATGATCAACATCATCATGACTTTGTTCCTAATATCCATTATAGTGCAGATTGTGTTTGTTATTTTAAAAAAGAAGAACAAAAAATAATTGATCTTGAAAAAAGTTATAAAGATTATATTAAAAAGAATGCTAAAAAACTTGCATCTAAAGGATATTATGAAAATGATAAAAGACTAACAACTGGTCGTATTGAATTAGCCAAAATAGACATGAATATGTCTGATGATAAATTATTAAAAGAATTAGAAGAATATAACAATATACAGTCATTTTTATTAATATGAAAAAGAAAAAGAAAAAAAGATTAACTAGACCCCGACTTTATCGAGAAGGCAAACTTTACATAACTCCCGATGGAGGTGAGACTATCTACGAGCAGAAGAGAAATGGAGATAGAGGTCCTCTAGTTTCACAAAGTGAACTAGCAAAACAAATCCAACTAGCTCAAGATGAGGTAGAAATGCATGGAGTTTATGCAATTCAATTACGTAAAAAGTATCCAGCACTTCGGAAAGCCTGGGACAAGTACAAATTAATATGGCATATGATTAATGACTAAATTTGTTTCTATAATTGGCAATGGAGAAAGTAGACTGGGTTTTGATCTTACTCCGCTAAAAACTTTTTCTACTGTGGTTGGCTGTAATGCCCAGTTTAGAGATTATAATTTTGATTATTTTGTATGTGCTGACAGACATATGTGTCAAGAGGCAGTAAACACAGTGGGTAAAAACACAGTAGTTTACACCAGAGACAAATGGCACAAACAATTTGCTATGTGGTCAAATGTAAAACCTTTGCCAACCTTACCCTATGAGGGAACTAAAAGGCAGGATGAACCATTTCATTGGGGCACTGGACCTTTCGCAGGTGTTGTTGCATCAACATTCAAACCAAAAGCAGTTTTTATGTTGGGTTTTGATTTGTATCCTTTGCCTGAAGCAGATAAAAAAAAGGACAACAACATTTATAGAGATACCAAAGGTTATACCTACATTAAAAAACCAGTTGACCCTAGTTACTGGGTCTATCAATTTGGAAAATTATTCGAACATACCGATTGTAGATGGATTGTGGTAAACAGACCAGATTGGAAAATGCCTGAAGAATGGAGCAAACACAAGAATGTTTTTGCTGAATCTTATGAAGGAATGGCAAAGTTTGTTCAAAAACAGTTGACAAAAATTAAATAACTGCTATAGTTACATATGTTTGAAAATATAAAAGAAAATGACATTATCACTTTGAAGTTAGGAAACGGTGAAGAGGTGCTTGCCAAATTTGTTAAAAAAGACAGTGCAGACACTTACATTGAAGTTGATAAAGGATTAGTTTTAATGCAAGGACCACAAGGTGTTGCATTGGGATCATTCTTTTCAACTGCCAACCCAGATAAACCAATTAAAGTAAAGATCGCAAATATAATGTGCGTGAGTGAAATAAATCCTAAGTTGTTAGATCAATATAATAATGTGTTTAGCAAAATTAAGACACAGCCTAAACCTACAATTATTACATGAAGTCAAAACACAAAGAAAGCATAATTTGTTTGGTTGACGCAACTGAATCAATATTGAACGCTATGGAAAAACATGGAATCAATGCAGATACAGTTGCAAACAAACAAGAGTTCAAAATTTTAGTGCATTTGTTAAAAACAATAATAGACAGTGAAGTTGGATTACCCAATGAATTATCTGACAAATTAAAAAATTTAACGGACAATTTGCATGTTGACAGCAACACTACAAAAACTGTACACTAACAGTAGAGGCCTTTTACAACAATCATCCCTCTTAAAATATTCTGCTTGTTATTAAAAGGAGAAAAAAATGACATACTACTCAACTAAAACATATGATCACAACGAAGGATTAAGTTGTGCTTTCAGACAATGGAAAGCAACTCATTCACACTGTCGTTGGGTGCATGGTTATGCACTAGCAGTGGAATTTACGTTCGGTGCTCATAAACTAGACGACAGAAACTGGGTGCAGGACTTTGGAGGACTCAAAGATATCAAAGCATGGTTAAAACAGATGTTTGATCATACTTTGTGTGTAGCCGAAGACGACCCCGAGTTGGACAAATTCAAAGAACTACACGCAAAAGATCTATGTGATTTGAGAATTGTTCCTGCTGTTGGCTGTGAAAAATTTGCTGAACTGATTTACAATCATGTAAGTAAAGTTATAGACAATGACAGACTATGGTTAGATTCTGTTAAAGTGAAAGAACACAGCGGTAATGGAGCAATTTTTAAAAGACCAAATTAAAGTCACACTGTCTGGCACAAAGGATTTGACATACACTATAAATTTGTATGACAATGCTTTTGTACGTAGATGGGCTGAAGAGTTTAAAACCGTTCTAAAAAACAAATTGATATTAGAAAAAAATTATTGTTTTCTTGGATTTGCAGATTCGCTAAGAACACTAGATTTTTTATGTGAAGAATTAAATTATGCTGTTGAACAAATTAACACATTTAATTCAAGCGAAAAGTGGCAAAATGCTGGTTTAGATCCATATGTTATTGACAAAAAATTTTCCGCTGAAGATTTTATGTTTGATGAAAGTCTTCCTATTGGAAAGGCAGTAAATGGCAATAAAATGGCAACTCCTGGTTGTAGATTAAAACATGAAGCCTGTAACCAGTTGCATAGATATTTTGAGGATTTGCAAGGACAGGCCTGGAAACTATCTGAATACTACTATGTGGCTGACAATCTAACAAAATATGCTATTAGACAATTAAATAATCTTTGCCATGAGATTGAAGGATGGGTAAATGCATATAGGAAATCTAAGTTTGAACCTGAGTGGATACGCCCTAGCCAAATCACAACTTTTTTACACGCTCCAAGAAAACCTTTGTTAAAAGAAGATTATAAATTATTTGTTGAAAATAGATTTGATAGAGATCTTGGGGGAGTATATTTGCATTGGTCGCAAGTTGGTAAAACTTTATATGAAGTATGGAGAGATCATGACGAATCAGTTGGCGATGAAGGAATAAATCATCAACAATTGTACTCAGGAGAATTTGATTTGGAATGGGGACAAACAGTAAATGAAGCTACAGATTTCAAAAAAAAAGAAATGGACCAATTTAGAAATTGGTTAAAAGAAAATAATTTTGATTGGAACGATCCGGCTCTAGCCCTAGGATACATTAAACTTGGACAAGTAGACTTGATTAATAGTTTTGGCACTAGTGACTTTATAAACATTTATCAACAGTTGGTAAATTGTTTAAATATAAAAATAATTGAATATCAAAACTTAAAAATAGATTACGATTATACACTTTCTGATAAAAATTGGAAAGCAATACAAATTAAAGAATTGGAAAAAGGTTATGAATCACATAGTTTGCGTTAAATGGGGCAACAAATACATTAGTCAATATGTAAATGTTTTAAAAAGCATGATCACAAGGCATACCACGACACCTTTTAAGTTTCATTGTTTCACTGAGGATCCAAAAGGATTGGATCCTGACATAAACATAATACCTTTTCCCAACGGAACACATATTAAAACTTGGTGGAGTAAATTAGCAATGTTTCAAAATGATATAGGAATCAAAGGTACAATACTATATTTAGATTTAGATGTAATTGTTTTTAGAAACATAGACGAGCTGTTTCTTCATAAGCCTGGAAAGTTTATGATTATCAGAGACTTCAATAGATGCAGAGTAAAAGACTGGAAACAAAGTAATTCAAGTATTATGAGATGGGACACAGGTACAATGAACTATTTGTGGAATGAATTTAATGCTGAACCGACTAGAGCAATTGGCAGAATGCACGGAGATCAAGATTGGATTATGCTTAAAGCCAAAGATGATATAAACCATTGGCCCGATGAATGGATAAGAAGTTACAAATGGGAAATGCTGGGCAGAAAAGATACTAAAATAAGAAGAGGCACAAAACACATTTTCGAACACCCTCCAACAATAGAAAAAGATACAAAAATTGCAGTTTTCCACGGAGAACCTAAACCATTTAATTGTGGTGATCAGTTCGTCATTGACAACTGGCAATAGTATGTTACAATAACACATGACTAGACGTTTTGGATTTTGCTGTAAATGGCTTAATGATAGATCTGAATTTGGTGGAATGAAAGTAAATGCCAAAGATAGAAATCTAAATGGAAGATCCACAACCATGCGTTGGTTGAGAGAACACAAAGACGAAGCAGAACAGCGACAATGGGACATTATGAATCATAATTCAGCCGCGGCTGTACGTATGATAGAACGTGTTGGCACTTTGCCTATAGAACGTAGAATGGTTCGACTAGGTAGTGAAATGTTGCAGGGCTACACAGAAAAAGATTGGAAGTCTTGGTGGCAACAAAAACACATACAAGATCATCTTGCGAACATATTCAAACCAGTTGGTGAAGCTAGTAGGAAACATAATGTAAAGATAAGTTTTCATCCTGGACAATTTTGTGTCCTTTCAAGTGCAACACCAGATATAGTAGAAAGAAGTATAGAAGAATTTGAATATCATGCAGACATGGCAAGATGGATGGGATTTGGCAAAACTTTTCA
>Ga0307488_10004531_pt1 | contig 11601 bp, 9 predicted proteins | sample SB02metaG_FD_202248 | JGI IMG/M metagenome (GOLD analysis project Ga0307488, IMG submission 202248) | Sea-ice brine microbial communities from Beaufort Sea near Barrow, Alaska, United States - SB 0.2 | ecosystem: Environmental > Aquatic > Marine > Coastal | place: USA: Alaska | collected 2017-05-06
ACGCCACCTTCGCAGGGGATATAATGACGGGTGTGACTTCATTACCGTCAGCAGGAGAAGCAGGGACATACTTAGCGGCCGCTGGTTATACCTATTCATCAAGGGCAGGCACAACAAAAGCACCTCACTTCCTTATGACTAATAATAACGGCACAGCAGGGTCGCTTTCTTCTAGCGGAACAGGTGAGTTATTAATCTCAAGTGGAACAGGTAATACAACAGCACTAACGCTTGATAACTCACAAAACGCCACCTTCGCAGGGGATGTTACTTTAGGTACTTCTAGTGAGATGGTTATGAGTAGGTTGGATGGCCTACTTGTAATGGGTACGGCCACTAAACCTTCAGCTCAAATAAGCAGTTCGGAAACGATGCTATATATTGAAGACACATCGGCTTGCGTTATTGGGATGAACAACACAGGAGCTAGCGGCGAGAATTGGAGGTTATTCACTGATACATCTGGTAATTTCCGCATAAACAATCAAGCAAATGGAAACCTTGTTACGGTTGGTGCTACAGGAGACGCCACCTTCGCAGGGGCTGTCACAGCTAATAATACAATTACAACTATAGCTCCAGATACAGACCACACTTCATTTGAGCAAATAGCATCAACTACAACAGGGGCGGTTAGGCAATTATTTAAAAACTCTAACAACTCTAAGAATTTTGAACTATCTGGGTTTTTTAGTTCAGGCACAGAACAACTTGCGGTGCAAAGCAAAACTAACACAATAGCTCGGTTTCATCATGGTGGGTCTACTACCTTTGAGGGTGATGTTGATATGGTAGCTGGTAAATACTTAAATACTGGGGGTGGTAGCGCATCATACCATCAGCTATATGCATCAGCAATTAGTGGCGTGGGGACTATAACCGCAACCATTGGCGGTACACATGGAGGATGTGTATTTTTTAATTCATCTTCTTACGGGGCTAATGCGGCAAATACCGTGCTAGTTGTTCAAAAGGTTGGAGCAACAGGTCGCTCAATCAATACAGGAGGCACTATCAACGCTTCTGGTGCTGACTTTGCAGAGTATCGTGAGCTTATCCCTGCATTATACAACAACACAAGTGCAGGTGATTTGCTAGGTTATAACTCGGAAGGGTTACTTACTAATGTCTTTGCAGATGTAACAGGCAGGTTCTGTATTAAATCAACTTCACCTGCTTATGTTGGTAATGATATTTGGGGTAATGAAAACGCTATCGGTGAACTTCCAGAAGAACCCGTACAAGACGAAGATACAACTGACGAAGCATTTGCTGATTTAATGGTTCAATATGAATTAGATAAAGAAGCACATGCACTAGTACTAGAGGCGGCTCGTGTAAAAGTTGACCGCATTGCTATTGCAGGTATTGTTCCTGCTAACGTAACGGGAATAACTGTTGCAGATGTTGGAACTTACTTAGTCCCTACCTCAAATGAAGATGGTACAATTGGTGCAATTGCTATTGATGAAGATAACCTAACGCTCAAGCAATACATTAAATCCTTCGGTGCTGTAGAACGTATTAACGGTGATGTTGTAATGGCGGCAGTAAAAACATGTTAAGTAAAGTAAGGATAAATAAATGACAGCCTACACTTATAGTGGTAGTTTCCCCAGTAGCCCACAGACTAATGACACTCTAGTAATTAATGATGTGGAGTATACCTATACCTCTAAGGGTTCATGGGCTGTAACAGGTGGTGGAATACTTGAGGGTACTTCAGTCAGATCTACAGGTGAGACTGGAGCAGTTAAGTTCCTGCGTGAGGATGGTGATGGAACAAGTAGTTGGCAAGCTCCTCCTGGTGGAGAAACTCTAGCTCAAACATTAACTATAGGTAATACAGTAACAGCTGCTGGAAAGATACAATTCCGTGACACAGGCATATACATAAACAGTAGTGTCGATGGGCAACTAGACATTGTCGCTGACACTGAGATACAGATTGCAACTACAACTATAGATATCAACGGTATAGCAAAATTCAAAAGTGTGTCACGCTTCCTTTATGGTACGGTTGGCGGCCCAGGCATCGCCTTTAATGGTGATTCTAATACTGGTTTTTATCGTATTGCTTCCGATCATATTGGCATCTCAACTGGTGGTGTGAAAAGATTTGATATTAACAGCACTGGGGCCACCTTCGCAAGTGATGTTACCACAGATGGTAGGTTTGTAGGAAAAGGGGCAGTTGGAACAGTTGCGGCTTCTACTGGTGTCTTTACAGGTAGGTCTACTGGTGGTGGTACTATGGGAGGTAGCGGTTCATCAAAAGATATATCTATTCTCAATAAAAATAATGCTCAATGTATAACAGTACCAACTGGTACAAACACTGTTGAGATGCACGGTGCTGTTGATATGGCAAGTACGTTACAAGTTGATGGTGATGTTACCATAGACAAAACTTTATTCGTTGGTGGCTCTGATACAGCTAACGTAACTGCCATTTTCCAATCAACAGATTCTATAGCGGCTATTGGTTTCGCTGACAATGCCTCAACATCAACAACTCATAATCAGATTGGTACTACGGGTGACGAAGTATTCATCAAGGCGGGGGCTACCGAGGTTGCTACTTTCCATGCCACCAATGGAACCACCTTCACAAAGGGCGTAAATTTAGGTTCTGCCACTGTAGAAGCTGCCAACTTTCTTTACTTCGGTAAACGTGTAACGTCTAATGAAGGCAATCTACCATTTATTACGCAAGCAAGTGATATCTTATCTGGTGACGGTAACGACTTAGCACTTGGTGCTCATTCTGGTGACGGTGGTATCTCGTTTTGGACTGGTGCTTCATCAGGTTCTACCCCATTCACTTCCAGTAATGATATGAGAATGAGCATCAATGCGGCAGGTCTTGTGAATATTTATGGTGCTTTAACTGTAGGAGGGACAATTGAATTACCTCATGGAACAGTACTTAGCAGTGCCAACAACTACATATCTTCACTTGCTTTTGCAGGGACTACCGCTAGACTTAGGATGCTTACTGGTGATACTACACTTCGGGGTGCATTATATGCTAGTGCAGCAGGAGTTGGGCTACTATCACAAACAGGGGTTGCTGTTTTAATGGTTCAAGGTAGTGCCGCCACCTTCGCAGGAAACGCCACCTTCGCAGGGACAATCACTGGTAATGGTTCTGGACTTACAGCACTCAATGGTTCAAACATATCTTCAGGAACAATAGCTGCTGCAAGAGTTGCTACACTCAATCAAAACACTACTGGTAATGCTGGATCGGCTACTCAAGGATACATTACCAATAATGCCCCAACAGATACTACCATGCATGTGTTCCTTACAGGCAATTCTGGAACTGGGGTTAACACAAACTTCCAAACTCATGCTAGTACTCTTACTTATAATGCCACTTCGGGTAAACTAAATGCTACTTCATTTGGAGGCTCTGGTGCTTCACTGACAGCCCTTAATGGTTCAAACATATCTACAGGAACAGTGGCAGCAGCAAGAATACCTACACTTAATCAAAACACTACTGGTGCTTCAGGTTCTATTACAGCGGTAGACACTCGTGCCGCTGCAAGAGCACCAAATGATTACGCTGACAGAGCAGCAACAGTGGAGTTTACTAACGACTTTCCAACTTTAGGTGCATGGGGTTCTGCAATAACAATAAAAGGTTGGGCAGACGGATACAATTCTTGGCAATTAATGGGGAACGCAGCAAATAACACCACTGACCAGAACTTGTATTATAGACATGGATTGGCGACATCTTGGACAACACTTGCTAAAATATGGAGCGATGCTAATTTTACGGCAGGTACTGGTGCAACTAACTGGTGTGCAGGTAATGATTCAAGGCTAGCAACACAAACAACTGTAACTGGCTCATCAGGTTCATGCACGGGTAATGCGGCAACAGTGACTAATGGTGTGTACACTACTGGAAACCAGACTATTGGTGGTGTAAAGACTTTCTCTGCCTCTGGTGGCATAATTACTCCCTTGCTCACAAGTACTGCTTCACCCACAAGGGATAAAATAAGAGTATGGTCTACTGGCACTTATGCTATAGGTATGGATAATGGAATAACATTTGGTGCTATAAATAATGAATACGCTATGACTTTCCAGATGAATAATGCAAGTGGTAGAGGTTTCTGGTGGGGTGATGAGGCGCACACTGATGCTCAAGGGGCAATGTCTCTGTCAACAGACGGTAAGTTAACTGTAGCCACAGGTGCAAGAATAGGGTATGGACAATCAGACACTACAATCCCTTCGGCAGGTCTACAAGTTAGCGGAGCAGTTACCGCTACAGGTGGGTTTATAAGTGCAGGTAGTTATACTAGCACAGGAGCTAGTAATGTAATGAATACTGCTTATGGTAGCATTTCATTAGGCCCAATGAATTCATCTTATGGTCACATCTATACTGACAGGGCAAATTTTTACTTTAATAAGTCATACCTATATGCCGCAGGTAGTTTAATGTGGCACGCGGGTAATGATGGTGCAGGCTCAACCTTAGACGCTGATTTACTTGATGGAGTACAAGGTGCTGATTACGCACGAAAAGCGGGAACTGATAATCTAATTATCAACAATGCAACCCCTACTATTTATTTTCAAGACAATGGCCACAATAGTGCAATGTTGCACTGTAACTCAGACCTCCTCTATATATTGAGAGGAGGAGATAACTCAACTACATGGACTCAAGTTAATGGTCAATGGCCTTTTTATATAAGTCTTGCAAACAATAATGCAAACTTCGGTGGTAATGTCGTAGCAGCAGGTAACGTCACAGCCTACTCAGATAGAAAATTAAAAGATAATCTTGAAGTGATCCCCAATGCACTAGCCAAAGTATCTACATTAACAGGATACACCTATGACAGGATTGATGTAGATGGGTCTAGACAGAGTGGTCTTATCGCCCAAGATGTGCAGAAAGTATTACCTGAAGTGATTAACACTGATGTGCATCCTGACACAAAAGAAGAAACACTAACAGTTGCTTACGGCAATATGGTAGGTCTGCTTGTTGAGTCAATCAAAGAATTAAACGCTAAAGTAGATGATCTACAAAAACAATTAGAGAGTAAATAAAATGGCAGTAACAAGTGAACTACTTGAGACTTTTGATGGTACTAGGGTAGAAGAGACCCCCGATCCAGATAACGAAGGGCAAACTATATCAACAACTCTAACAGGTATTCGTGACATTAAAGTAAGATTTACTTCAGACGATGCAACCCCTATTATACACGAACGTAGTGTTAATGTTTGCTTTGCAGAAGACGGAACAACCTATGATGCAGATGCAACTGCGGAACGTATTGCAGAAGTTGGCAATGGTGTTGCACAAAAGATTGCCGTTGGTGCAATAATTGCTCCAGAAGCAGATTAGGATAAATAATGGTATTACAATTTACAAAAACAATTAAAGAAAGAGAGTAAATAGACATGGCTGACATAAGAGATATATTTTGGCATCCAACTAGAACAAGCCCTTCTGCACAACCTGCAGATTTACAAGTGGACTTTGTTGATAATACAAAAGTTCATATTGTAGCAGAGACTGATGTGTCTGGTATGGATCAATTAATACAAGACTTACACCCAATTTTATTTCCATAGGATAAGGAATGGCATTACAGTCTTCAGGTGCAATTAGTATGGCTCAAATTCAAACAGAGTTTGGGGGTTCTAATCCTATCTCTATAAGTGAATACTATGGTGTAGGTACAGTACCAAGTTCAGGCACAATTAGTATGTCTGATTTCTATGGGCAATCTAATGCAACTGCGCCTTCGTCCGTTTCTATCACAGGTGGAACAGTAACTTGTTTTGTAGAAAGTGTTGAGGGTTCTTGTACAGCTAGTAAAACATTAAGTCCTACTATTAATGGTGGTTCAGGTGGCTCATATACTTATGCGTGGACTCAAGTCTCAGGTACTGGTATGACTGAGACATCAAGAACAGGGAGTACTATGACACTAACTTATAACAGTGAACCACCTGAAGGTGGGTATAGTCCTACTAGAACAGAAACGTGGAAAGTTGCTGTAACAAACGCAGGTGGAACAACCACATCAAACACAGTAAGTGTAAGCCTAAGAGCTTACGGTGATTGGGAATATTAGTAATGGAAGGTCAACGCATAACTGAAGACGGTAATAGGCGTATTTCCCAAGGCAATCTCATTAGGATTACCGAAGACTTTATACGTGTCTGGGAATTAACTCCTAATTCTGTAAGCTTGAGCGTAGCAACTTTAAATCCTACAGTAGATTTTGACATAGCCGTTATATCTGCAACTGCTAATTTAATTACAAACAACACAAATACAGCAGTTGTAGTTGATTTAGATGTTGAAATATTATCAGCGACAGTAGCGCTATCTACTACTTCCGCAAATACAGCAACAGTAGTAGAAATTGATGTAGAAGTTACATCTATACCTTCTGAGTTAATACTTGCTTCTGCAGATTCCTCTGTAGTTGTTGAAATAGATGTTGAAATATTATCGACTTCAGGTACATTAGAAATTATACCCACAGTTACAGAGTTAAGATTCGGGCCAATTAAAGTAACAGAAGGGTATATACTAACGATACCTGTTCTTAATAGGGCAATTTCTCTTAATAAAACAGATCGAGTTGTTACTATTAATAAAACAAGTAGAACTATGGAATATTACACAAACCGAGTCGTTACTATTAATGAAACAAATAGAAGTATAGAATATTACACAAAAAGGAAGTCACTATGATATATGTTTGGAAAGAGCCTTTGGATCACACCGGGGATCACACATATGAAATAGATTTTACAAAAGAAATGACAGCCCTAAATACTACATTGAATGACGTCACTGTGGTATTAGGTACAGCTGCTGTTGCAGCAGGACTTGAAGTAGATCATATAACATTAGGCAGCCCAGCAGTTACAGTCTCTTTTAAATTTAGAATTCCTAGTGTCTCTAATCAAGTGTTTACTAAAAAAGGTAAACCATTAGGAATGCAGGTAAGATACACCACAGCAAGTGGTGAAATAGATGCTTTTGAAGCAGCGGTACATATTAAAAACAAATAAACGTGTTGAATTTTACTATGTTAGCACGTTATAGTAAGTTTTTTAATAACTGAGATGTAACAATTATGAGTGATGTACTCACCAAAGAACAGTTTATTAGGGTTCTACCTAAAAAACTAAATCATGCAATTAGTGATTCCGTAATAAATCAAATAAATCAAATTACTGCAGACCCTATTATAAAAGAAAGTTTTAGAGAAAACATTCTTAGTTACACAAATGTAATGAGGGATGGCAAATTCAAAATACAACAGTATATTGATGCGGTTAGATATGTAAGTCATAAATTGTTTGGGTCTTCTAATATAGAAGCTTACACAAAAACATTTCCAGACCGGTATCAACGATTTTTAACTCAAGCAACATCTCAAAAAGACATTGCAAGTTATGTTTCATCGTATAATAAAACTAAATTAGTTAACCTTATATTTGAGCAAACTCTTGTACCGTCACATATTCTTAATGCTGATATGTATCAAAAAGCATTAAATGCTCAAGCAGAGCTTATGATGACATCTAATAGTGATAAGGTTAGATCCGATGCAGCCAATAGTTTATTAACTCATTTAAAAATGCCTGAAACAAATAAAATTGAATTAGACATATCGGTTAAAGAAGATAAATCCATTACTGAATTACGCAACTCCACTTTGGAATTAGTAAAAACTCAAAAACAGATGATTGTTAATGGAACTATGAATGCAAAAGAAATAGCCCACAGCAAATTATTAATAGTGGAAGATGACAGTGTTGTAGATGCGGAGTATAAAGATGTTAGCAGTTAATACTGATAGTACTCTTGAGATTAAAACAGTAGAGCATTACGTTAACGATATTATTTATGGGGCAGATGAAGATTACATTCCGGGTGATTTTGCGCTAGAATTTATTAATTTTATAAAACTTGTTAATGGTGTAACAGGAGAAGAAAACTTAACTCCTGTACTTCATTTTCGGATGTTAGATCAAATAGCAGGGCAAAAGAAAAACATTGTAAATATGCTTTTTCGTGGAGCAGCTAAAACAACACTATTAGGAGAATATTTATTTTTATACTTAGGGGTGTATGGAGGACTTCCAGACTTTGGTGAAATAGACTTAGCATTATATGTTTCAGACAGCATAGAGAACGGTGTTAAAAACATGAGAAAAAACCTTGAATTTCGTTACGAAAACAGCGAATTTCTTAAAGAGTACATTCCTTATATTAGATTTACAGATGTGCGATGGGAATTTAAAAACAAAGCAGGAAATACTTTTGTAGTTAAAGGATACGGCGCTAAAACAGGTGTTCGTGGATCAAAAGAAATGGGTAAACGACCAGTACTGGCTATATTAGATGATTTGGTTTCAGATGAAGATGCTCGTTCTGCAACAATTATATCATCTATTGAAGATACGGTGTATAAAGCTATTGATTACGCATTACACCCTACAAAATCTAAGGTAATCTGGTCAGGTACACCTTTTAATTCAAAAGATCCTTTGTATAAGGCTGTAGAATCCGGAGCTTGGCATGTAAACGTATACCCTGTGTGTGAGAGATTTCCGTGTTCCGAGGAAGAATTCCGAGGAGCATGGGAAGATCGATTTACTTATAAATATGTCAAAGAAAAATATGATAAAGCTTCACGCGCGGGTAAGATTGATACGTTTAATCAAGAGCTAATGTTGCGTATTATGTCTGATGAAGATAGATTAGTACAAGACGCAGACATTTCATGGTATGAAAGAAAAAGTGTATTAGAAAATAAAGGTCGTTTTAATTTTTACATTACAACTGATTTTGCAACCAGCGAAAAAACGTCAGCAGATTTTAGTGTAATATCCGTATGGGCATATAATAACGTAGGAGATTGGCTATGGGTTGACGGAGTTTGTGAAAAACAATTAATGGATAAAAATATTGATGATTTGTTTAGATTATCTCAAAAATACAGACCTCAACAAGTAGCAATAGAAGTAACAGGACAACAGGGGGGCTTTATATCTTGGATACAAAGAGAACAGTTAAATAGAAATCAGTACTTTACTATGGCTTCTGAAAATAATAGCGGCAAACCAGGTATTCGGCCTAATACAAATAAAATGGTGCGTTTTAATGTTATATTGCCTATGTTTAAAATGAATAAAATCTTTTTTCCAGAAGAGCGAAAAGAAAGCCCTGAAATGATAGAGTGTATGGGAGAACTGTCTTTAGCCGCCAAAGGCGGATTTAAAAGCAAACACGATGATTTTATTGATACTATTTCTATGTTATCTAGTCTTTCTCCTTGGAGACCAACTCAAGAAGCGGACCTTTCAAAAAAAGATTATACAGGTATTTGGGACATAGAAGAAGAAGACGCTATAAAAAATGACTTGGAATCCTATATAGTATAGGGTACTAATTATTAACTCTTATTAAAGGAATCCTGCTATGTTGCTCTCTGAAATATTTGATCAATTAACTTATGGGGAGCTTTCTCAAACTATTTTGGGTGGAAAAGCTGGGGGTGTTATTGCTCAAGAATCTTATCCAGCTGTCATTTCACATATTAATCTTGGATTAACAGAGCTTTATAAACGCTTTCCTATAAAAGTACGTGAAATAGAAATACAACAGTATGCTGCTATTGGTATTTATTATTTAGATTCAAAGTATTCGACTATTACAGGAACTGCTACAACAAAGTATCTCAAAGATAGCGCTACTTTTCCTTTTAAAGATGATGTTCTTAAGGTTACAGATATTTATGATAAAGATGGACTTGCGCTTTCTTTTAATGATGTAAATAACATTACGTCAATTATTACACGAGATTACAATTCATTTTCTGTACCTAATCCGTTAGACACAGTAGCATTGACTGTAGAATATCGAGCAGATCACGATATGATTGATTCTGCAGAAATAGACCCCACAACAGTTGATGTAGAAATTCCACGCAGTTTATTAGAGCCTTTGTTAAATTATGTTGGGTTTCGGGCTTATGCAGCCAATCCTCCTATAGACGGCATTGATCGTTCTGCACAATATCTTCAAAAGTTTGAAGCCAGTATTGCACGAGTTACTTATCTTGATTTAGTCAATGAATTAGAAAGATCCAACCAAAAAATATGGGATAATGGATGGCCTTAAAAAATAAAAGAACGTCTAACGTAGGAGGCGTACAAATACACGTTGAAAGCGCGTATGATAAAATTCAAGTTGTTGCAGATAATATTACAGAGTTACTAGCGTTAGAAAACCATTTTAAAGAAATGAATGGAATTTATATTGGAGCTTTGTCAACAAATCCTACAACACGAACAGATTCATCTGCATTACAAAATGGGGATCACTATTATAATTCTTCATCAAAGTTAATATATAAATATATTGATGGAGCATGGATATATAGCACTGTTTTTTACAACACAACAGATCTTAACGCAGCTGTAGGAACAGGCCCATTTAATGTTTGGATTGCTTATGCCGATACTGTTAATGGAGTGGGAATAAGTACTTTGCCATCAGGCAAAGAATATATCGGTATTGCAAATGGAAAAGCAACATCAACAGTAGATACAAGCGACCCTTCTGTTTTTACTTGGACAGATTTTAAAGGAGACACTGGCGCTGCAGGATCATCTGGAAGTGATGGCTCTGTAGGATCAGACGGAAATGACGGTGTAGTAGCAATTGAATCACCAACAATACCCGCTAATATAACAAGTGTTATAACATCAACAACAGTAAAATTTAATTGGACTCCCCCAACTTATGGTGGTCACGGTTATACAAAAGTATACAGAGCTGCTTGGAGCGGAACAGTCCCTACATTTTCTGAGTCGTATTTAATTGCTTCAATACAAGGCCATTTTGTTGATATAGGTTTGAGCCCGGTGCAAAATTATAGATATTGGTTTAGGCATGTAAATTTAAGCGGAGTTAGTTCAGCTTTATCTTTAGACGTAGGTCATAACGTGTTAACTTTAACGGCTTTAGAAGATACGAGTAATTGGATAAGTGCTGCTCAATTAGACGCAACATTGGCAGCAAGGTTAGATAAATTAGATACAACTTTGTTCAGTATTAATGGCGTTAATAAAATAGGTGTGTTGGGTGCATTAACTCAGTTAGATACAAACACTACTGCATTAAACGGAAATTTTAATTCTTTACAAAGTCTAGTTGGTAACGGCGGCTCTGGTCTAATAGAAGATTTTAATGATTTAAAAACAGCTTATGATGCTACTGTTGTAACAGTAGGTAATAATAGCTCTGGAACAGTGGCAGCTGTAAATTCACAAGGAGCACATTATTTTTTAAAACATAATGTAAACGGACGTATTTCAGGATTTGGATTATCTAGTACAATAGCTCAAGGAGAGTTTTCAGATGGACAGGTAACTTCTCAATTTGCTGTTCTTGCTGATGATTTTGTTATTGCGCATCCCGCAACAGGAACAAATGCTAACCAAGCAACTGTTCCGTTTAGAATAGTTAATGGAACTACATTTATTAAAGAAGCTATAATTGAAGAAGTAACAGCAGGAAAA
>Ga0307488_10004532_pt1 | contig 11600 bp, 17 predicted proteins | sample SB02metaG_FD_202248 | JGI IMG/M metagenome (GOLD analysis project Ga0307488, IMG submission 202248) | Sea-ice brine microbial communities from Beaufort Sea near Barrow, Alaska, United States - SB 0.2 | ecosystem: Environmental > Aquatic > Marine > Coastal | place: USA: Alaska | collected...
GTGTAGGGTGTTTTTGTGTGTTAGACACGGCTCAAGTTGAGCTGAAAAGTGAACGAGTGTAAGCCCCTGGGCTGGGGCTCCGGGCGAGGCTCTGGGTGCGGCCGGCAGATCGCCACAGGCAGACGTAGGGTTGGCACTTTGCACCAAAAGCTTCCTTCGCATATTCTCGAGGTCATCTCTTGCCGTTTAGGGATTTGTCCCTTTTCTTGAGTCAACTCGTCGGCCGAACCCTCATAATTAAGCTTCCCGAACGAGTTGACTCAGGAATAGGGATAGATCCCTAAACGGCAATAGATCACCTCCGTGAATATGCAAAGCACCAACAAGCTTCCAGTCGCTCACCAAACCGAGACGCGTCGATGCGGTCACCTGATGACGGAGTTGTTAACTCGTGGATGCCAACCCTTGGCGGAGGAGGGCCAGTCGCTTCTGGAGAAGGCCGCCAAGCAAGGCCACGCGTACGCTATGAATGCGATGCGAGGTATTCACATCGTGAGGAAGGAATACGAGCAAGCCGTGAAGTGGGGCATCAAGGGCGCCGAGGCCGGGTTGCCGAAAGCGATGTTCAATTACGGGGTCAGTCTCGAAAAAGGGCAGGGCGTGGCGGCGCCGGACTACCTGATGGCGGCGGAACGGTACTGTCGCGCGGCAGAGTCCGGCCACGCGGGCGCGGCGATTAACCTCAGCAACCTCTACACCTTCGGCCGCGGTGGGTCTGTCAGACAATGCCTGCCACGTCATTCTCACATTGTGGACCCTGGCTTCTTGCGTTATATGGCGTCACGTGACGCGGGCAGCAATATCTGCTAGGCCCTGGGACACGGTGTCACGCGCAGCAAGCGGCGGGCGCAGGAATGGTTGCGCAAGGCTGCCGAGAACGGCCAAGCGGACGCGTGCCCCTGGCGTGTACACGGGTCTTCCCTATGCGCGCGCGGTGGGGTGTGTGGAAGAGGCCGCCGGGGACGCCACGTCGGCTGGGGTCATGGAGGGTCACGACGTTCCCCCGGTTGAGCTGGTAAGCGTGGTACATTGGTTGCGGAAAGGGAGTTATGATCCCGTCTCCCATCGTCGAGATGTTTCGAAGAAAGGCGCTGGAGGGGGAGAAGCATTGCCACAACGACGGGTGCGAGGTTGTGGGCCATCTGAAGGAGTTCAAAGTCTGCCCGCAGTGCAAGACTGCCCGGTATTGCAGCGATGCGTGTCAGAAACAGGACTGGAATGCGGGTGGGCACAAAGAATTGTGTGGCACATTTCACTATAATTGAATATGAAGACACGTACAAGGCCTAGGGAGTGGGATGTGTTGCTCAGGTACTACGTGAACGAAGGTGAGACCCTGTAGCTAGCTAGCAACGCGCTTGTAAATGCGCTTCCACCCGGGCACCGTTGCCTGGTGCATGGCATACATCAGGTTTCATACTCTTTGGTCTAGGGTGGCTCGGTCTTCGCATACTCAAGGAGGTGATATACTGCCGGTTAGGGTGTCCCTTTTCTTGAGCCAACTTGTCGCCCGAGGCTTATTAAATAATTGAGTTTCCAAAACGAGTTGACTCAAGAAAACGGACAAATCCCTGAACGGCAATAGATCACCTCCGCAAATACGCTCAGTGTGGTCTAGGTGGCTCGGTAGATCCTTCACTCTGCTCTGCGAGCAGAGATTTTCGAATTTGAGGGGGAGCTGGGGCGGAGGCTGTCGGGGACACACGACGGCGCACAGAGGCATAATGAGGCGACTGTAAGCGTGAGAAATGAAAATGATGGGAGACGTGTATATGTAGACGTGCAGCGACGCGGATTGAGACTGTGTTGACACTCCCGACGTGCAAAGATGAGAATATTACAAGCGAAGCAACTAGATGTCAACTCAGCCCGTCCCATCGCAGAAGCGGTGAAATGAACGAGCTTACAGTGTTCGAGCAGACAATAGTAATCGCATCACGCCATCGGTTGGCCTATCAAGGTCGTCGCTGCTGTGGGTGAAGCTCACAATTTGAACCCCACAAGTTTTCTTTAATTAACGTTCGTCAATATCCAAGGCACCTACATGGCAAGCATTACCCAACCCCATCCACCAGAACTAGTCTGGCGCCTTCGCATTGGGGTACGGCCTATCGAGGAAGCGAACTGAAAAGTCAAGATCACAAGCGGAGATCTCAAGTGAAGATCACGGGTGAAGATCGCAAGCTTCGCCAAACATCCAGGAGTTGGATGTTTAGGCGTCGACGATGGTCACCTCAACCTCGACACAGGGGCTCACACTCGACGACTTTCCAGCTCGACGTAAGCACCTTTTGAGGAATAGGGGGTGTTTCGAAGGGTATTGAGGGGGAATTCACTGAGTCTTCACGGCGTGTTCAGGGTGTACTTAAAAAACAACACAAACGGCTCATGTTGCGCTGGGAAGTGGACGAGTGTAAGCCCTCAGCTTGAGCTAAGAAGTGGACGAGTGTAAGCCCTCAGGCTGAGCTGAGAAGTGGAGGAGTGTGAGCCCCTGCCTCGACACCGGGCTCGATGGAGATGGAGGTGATCTGCTTGACCACGTCGGCGGGCGAGTGCAGGTCGATCAGGCGCTTGTGGATGCGCAGCTGGAACCGGTCCCAGGTGTTGGTACCTTCAACCAGGGACATACACCATCTCTTTTCCAGCTTACAATCAGAATTTCAGAGCTTGGTAAAGAATCGAAGCCGTTCGATCAAACAATAGGTGCACTGCCCTGAACATGGGCGACCCGGCGGCAGTTGTTAGCTCGAGCAGTTTCAGGGACGAGGGTGACCGCTCGAAGTGAGCTGGACAGGGGTACCCGCCAGACAGGTACCATCGTGTATCGCTTACTTTATCACACCATGGGGTGTGGAGTCCGCAGAGAGGAGTGGAGGGTGCGGTGCGGCAAGTGTGTACGGGTACTCTAGCACACTAAGAGCAGACAGCGCGGGAGTGGCGTGTGCACGGCCCTGAGGATGCGGTGACTGTGTACGGACACAGAGGTACACCGTGGAGTGGACATTGCGGGAGTGGTGTTTCGCAGCCCTGCCTTCACCGCAGGGCGACTTGCGCACGGTGAGCTTGAGCACCTTGGTGGGCATGCGCACGGGGCCCTTCACCTTGAGGCGCTTCTCCTTGGCGCCGCGGATCAGGTCCGCGCACACTGCAGGATTCGGAGGTTGGGAGTGGTGGAGGCGACGTCAGTTCCGATGAGTGTACTACGGGACTCATGCCCCTGTGTCGTAAGAAGCAAACCATACGGCAGTACAAACGGTTTGCTTCGTATGGCGCAAGGACAGCGATATGCCGCTGTCGATACCAGATCTCTGACCTTGCGCCATACAGACAGGGGGGATTCTTTACGACACAGGGGCCAGAGTCCCGTTGTAGGCGATGTCGTCACCGATGCACGACGGCGAAGGCTGCCTTCCTGTATCCACACTTGGCTGCCTTCCTGACCCACACTCAAGCACGATAAATGCAGCGGTATTGGACCCACAGGTACAGTATGAACGCGGTTGGGGTGGGGAGGCGCGCACCCTTCTCGAGGTTCTGCACGTTCTTGGACGTGAGGGTGATGCGGATGCGGTGCACGCGCTGCACCTCGCCCATCACCTCCTTGGCGGAGTTGCCGCCGGGGGCCTTGTAAGCGTCAGCCATCTGTGGCAGTCAGTGTCAACGGGGAGAGGGAGGGGTAGGCGTCAGAAACAGCGACGGAGCGGAGGCTGTGCAGGGAGGCGGGGGGGCATCTGAATGGAGGCATCTGAAGAAGGCATCTCACTGGCGGGCTCTAAAGCGGTCGCGGCGTGAACGCGTGGCGTAGCGGAACGCCAGCCAAACCGCAAGGCAGCGCGCCCGCACACAGCAAACTCAGGTGTGTGGGGCGGAGGTGGAGGGAAACGACAAAGATGCAACCACGAATTGCACGCTTCCAGGAGCAAGATAAACCGCCACGCAGGGAAACAACGGGAGCCTCCCGGCGTCGCGGAACGCAAGCAGCCAATGGGCCACAAGCCAGCTCTCAAACTGCTAGCGCCGCCGCCCCCACCCCCGCCACCCAAAGTCCCCAACCCTAAATGTTATAAATGGCGGCTGTGGACGGTTGGCCGAACACGGCGTCTGGCGGGCGTTGCGAGCGGCGGGGCGGTGCGGGGAGCGCACCTTTGAAGTAGGGAGTGGTTGATATAACCCGACTCGGACGTTCCCGTGTTGGAACCCGTAAGTGAGGAAGAGGGCGCTCCTGTGCGGCGAGCCCGGCCTTTGTAGGAATGCGCTCTCGCGGGAAGTCAGAATAGGGGGTGATTTTAATTGAACTTAGGGGTGGTTTAGGGGGTGTTTAGGGGGTGGTTAATGGGGGGTGGTGGTGAAGGGCCTCTCACCAAATTAACTCGTCATCCTTGGGTCTTTTTACTCCGCTCTCGGTCAACTTTTTGCACGAAAAGAGCGGCAGCTGCGCCACCTCTCCACAATCGCAGAGGCGGCAACGAAACGCACAGCGTCGCAACGAAACGCACAGCGTCGTTACCCCCCTAACCTACAGCCACCATGAGCCTTACGTTCGATGAGTACGGGCGCCCCTTCATCATCGTCAGGGTGCGCACCCCGCCGATCACCCGTGCCGCGCGGCAACGCACGACGTGAAAACAAACAAAAACATGTTTGGGGGAGCGTGATCTATGTGCCCACCACACGCGCCGCGCTTGAGAGTACCTCCTTGCGCGATCGCTTGGCACACACCTGCCGATGATGGAGGGTCACCCTCACTCGGCTGATGATGGCTGATCGTTAGGGTGGCGACGACGCTGTGCATGTGCTGCCGCCTCTATGATGTTGGGAGTTGAAGATGAGCTGTGGAGAGGCGTCGGCGCCGAAAAAAAAGTTGACTCGAGATCGAACGGCCCGAACCTAGCATCGTTGCCCGATATTGACCCCTGCCTTCCTCCCCGCCGCTGTGCGTCGCAACAGGAACAAGGTAACAAGAGCCGCATCCGTGGAATCGAGGCGCAGAAGGCCAACATCCATGCTGCCAAGGCTGTCGCGCTGACACTGCGATCTTCTCTGGGGCCAAAGGTGAGTTGTGGGAAAGAATTTGCAAAACAAAAACCGGTGCGAACTTTCTTCGCGAGTACCCGATGGTTGACGCGCTAGATCGCGCGCCAATACGTTTGCTTGACTGACGGCGAGCTCCTTTCGTTACTGTTGCAGGGCATGGACAAGATTTTGCAAAGCGGAGACGGCGATATCACCATTAGTGAGTGCCCTCGCCGTCCCCCTTTTCCCGCCCCCAGCGGGAGAAACGAGTCAACACGACCGCCGCTTGACCGCCGCAAGCCAAAACATTTTGACTTCGAGAGACAGCCATACAACCTGAGGCGCCCGGGGATCGAGCACCACGGCAACCCACGAACCTCCGGCGTATCCCGTCTTTCCTCTCGTAACAACGCGTCGTCGTCGGACGCGTACTCGCACGGGACTCATTGGAATCTGTCTCGATGGATTAGTGGACTTCTCTTCGTTTCACTTTCACTACACATCGCCCTCCTCAGCCCTGACCTCTCTCCGAAACACCTCGGGCGACAATCTTTTGATTTCCACTGAACAACTGCTCTCCCTCCCCACCCATCCCCGCCTCTTTCCCCCTTCCCCGCCGCAGCCAACGACGGCGCCACGATCCTAGAGCAGATGGAGGTGGAGCATCAGATCGGCAAGTTGCTTGTGGAGCTGAGCCGGTCGCAGGACTACGAGATCGGCGACGGCACCACGGGCGTCGTGGTGCTCGCCGGTAGGGCCTTTTCCTAAAATGCCTAGTCGGTGCAGCTGACTACCCATTATTCTTTGATACCACCGGTAGTATTTGGCCCTTTTGCCGTTGGCCAAAAGTCAAACATGTATTTGGTGATTCACCAAGCAAACCGCACCTTGGCGTCACCAGCCCACAGACACGGCACTAAGCGTCTTTACAGCTGGCACTCTGAGCTTTTTGCTCCTAATGCCACTTGAGTTGTTCCGCTTAATACCTCAAGGGTGCCTGAGTTGAGCGGAAAGATGAGGTATCCCACTGAATACCTCACGGGTGTGTGAGTTGAGCTGAAAGAGTGTTTTCCCGTAACTTGTGGTCGTCAATGATGTTTGCCAAACACTTCGTTTCCAGAGCGCTGAGGAGCGCGGTGTTCAACAATTAACAGATGTTCAATGCGTCAGGGGACCGCAGTCCACGACGACTCGCTCTCGTGAACTCCGGGCCCCGCCTGTGCAAACAACCGAATGGCCGTGAGACGCAACCACAACACAAACAGCCTTCATTTATCCCACTTAAAACTCAGGTTTCGGATTGGTACGAAGGTTGATATCGAAGTCCATTCGTCCAATCAGAACTGTTCATTTCGAAGATCCCACCGACCGATTCGCCGACAGTCCGACCGGGTCGTGATCCTTGAGTAAATAGACCCTCGATTTCGAGGAGATAAGCGTGACTAGTCACGCCGACACTGAGTTTAAGTCATCCCACTTGATACCTCACGGGTGCGTGAGTTGAGCTTAAAGTGACTGCTTAGATTGAGGCCCTACTCGACGGGGCGCTGCTGGAGCAGGCAGAGGTGTTGCTGGACCGCGGCATCCACCCGCTGCGCATCGCCGAGGGCTTCGAGATGGCCTCTAAGGTGGCGGTAGAGGTGGGGCGTCCGCTTTCTTGCTGCCTGAGTTGCCACTTTGCGCTGAAACGCGCTAACCAGACAACACAGCTGTGTGTTCACTCTATGGTCGACCTGCAAGCAATGTTTGTTAAATGGATCTTCCTACACATTTCAAGTCTAACGATGAAACACATTGTTAGTGAAGCCTGGCCACACGTCCAACGCAGTTTCTTCACTTCCCTCTGGCTCACGGTGGATGATGACACCAATACTTGTTTGCACAAGGGCTCTGAGGCCACTTTGCGGCGCCGCGCGCTGAAAAGTCGTGGCGCCGCGCGCTTCTGATGCACTACATGCTAATACTGACATCTGAGCCGCATGGCAACCCTCGTTTATTGAGTGACAAGACGCGCTAGCCCGACTGACGCGTCTGCGTGTGTGGCTGCGACGGTACTCTCGGGAGCTGACCCGCGTGTCAGAGACGTTCGAGTTCTCGGCGACGAACTGCGAGCCGCTGATCGCCACGTGCATGACCACGCTGTCGTCCAAGATTGTGAACCGCTGCAAGCGCGAGATGGCGGAGATCTGCGTCAAGGCGGTGCTGGCGGTGGCGGACCTCGAGCGCAAGGTGTGGCCTGATGCCATCTAACTGTCTGCATACGTACAGTGCACCTGTACACTTCGCCTGCTACTCTTCATCATTCTCATCCTCCATGTCCTCCTCCTTTTCCTCCTCCTCCTCCATCTAAATCTCAGTTTCAAGTGACTTTGCTCATATCCCATAGTGCACCTATACACATTCGCTGCCTCCTCCTCCTCCTCCTCCTCCCCTCCCCCTTATCTAACTCCTCCACCTAAGGCCTGGAATTTTGCTCGTCTCACCAAAGAGTTCTGTTTCATGCATGGCTTTACGCGCGGGATGTGAACCTGGACATGATCAAGATCGAGGGTAAGGTGGGCGGTAAGCTGGAGGACACCATGCTGGTCAACGGCATCATCCTCGACAAGGACATCAGCCACCCGCAGATGACCAAGGTAGGCCGCTGCAGGCACTACTATACTGTCAACAACCCGTTCTGAAAACTCTCTGTCAACGCGTATGACGATAAACCCGGGTCTGAATAACCCTGTCCTAACCACCCCATCCAAGGTGTTTGTGAGGATACTTATTAGCTCTATCCGACGCATGCTACGAGAGTTTCGAAAGTCATATTGATATTGGATGCCACCGCCCAGTGCGTGTGTATGCTCCCACACCGCGCGAAACTCTACCCTAAGATGCTGGGAGGGTTGGCCCCACATTGACCAAGTTGACCACGGCATGGCCGTGCTTTGGTGTCAGCGCTTGACGCTATAACATCATGAACTGCTTTCAAGTTTTGCTTTTTATTCCAACTCGCGCCGCTACACCAAGGAGATCGAGAATGCCAAGATCGCCATCCTGACGTGCCCGTTCGAGCCCCCTAAGCCCAAGACCAAGCACAAGATTGACATCGACACCGCGGAGAAGGTGGGGTCAAGTCACCCAGCAGGACACCACTCTGTACGTTGATTTGGTACCAAAAAAATTGTGTTTGATACCACTCAGTGCAGACCACTGAGTACAGTCCTTTGATACCAAAGAGAAGGCCAGGTATGATTTCCGTCAGGATCGGGCGAGTAGAACCCGTGTGCCACGTCAGCCACCATATCTTAAACCCTCGTTCGTTGTGGTAAATGGCTTCCTGACATGGTTTCCTGAGGTGGCGAGCCGTAATCCTTGGCCCTACTCGAAGTACGAGGAGCTGCGGCAGCAGGAGGCGAAGTATTTCACAGACATGGTGAAGCAGTGCAAGGATTCCGGAGCCACGTTGGTCATCTGCCAGTGGGGGTTCGACGACGAGGCAGGGATTTGCTTGACAACAAGGACTCCACCGACTCGTAATCTCCTCCTCCTCCTCCTTCTCCCCTCCCCCTCCTCCTCCTCCTCCTCCTTCTCCTCCTCCTCCTTATCCTACTCCTCCTCCTCCTCCTCCTCCTCCTCCTCCTCCTCCTTCGCCTCCTCCTCCGTATACTCCGTGCGTCTGTGTGCGCATTCAGCCTGAAGGTAAGTCATGCTCAAATTTCACTTAGGTGCTTGTTCTCAATCGGTCGACTGCTTATTCTGAATGACCCTGGTGCTCGGCGAACCACATGCTGATGCACGAGAAGCTGCCGGCCATCCGCTGGGTGGGGGGCGTGGAGCTGGAGATGATCGCCATCGCCACGGGCGGGCGCATCGTGCCGCGCTTCACCGAGCTCACGCCCGAGAAGCTGGGCTCCGCGGGCATGGTCAAGGAGGTGGCCTTCGGCACCACCAAGGTAGGACCTCGTACACAGCGACCTCATAGTGTACCTGTACACATGGACCTCCTCCGCGTAGTGTCCCCTTACACATTGACCTCATAGTGTACCTGACACATTAATCTCCTCCTCCACATGGTGGACCCGTGCACATGACCTCCTCCTCCTCCTCCTCATAGCACGTTTACTAACGTGCATCGAGCCCCAAGGCACTCGCATCACACCAACCTCATCCACCAAAATTGTGTTTAGTCAAGTGGCATCCTTTGACGCGGCTCCGCATGATGCACGTGGCCTTATTCTCAGGACCGCATGGTGATCATCGAGGACTGCGCGGCGTCTAAGGCGGTGACCATCTTCGTGCGCGGCGGCAACAAGATGATGATCGATGAGACCAAGGTAGGGTGCCGCAACTCGATCCAACTTGAAATCAGTGTTGCAATCAAGTTTTGGCGGGCGTTGTGGACTCCATAAGATGTCATTGAACTCGAGCAACAGTGCAATGAGATCTCACACTGTGGCGAATGACGCGGCGCGTTATTGTTTTTCAGAGCCGCGCGTTATTGGCTTCGCTTGGAACTATAACACGATGAACTGCGTTCACGTCTTGCTTTCGATTTCCACTTGCGCCCCTACGCAAAGCGCTCGCTGCACGACGCCATCTGCGTGGCGCGCAACCTGGTGCGCAACAACGCCATCGTGTACGGCGGCGGGTCGGCGGAGATCGCGTGCGGCATCGCCGTGGAGGAGGCAGGGGGTTACTCTCGCCCACTGTTCAGCTCAACCTTAGCCGTTCTGGTCAGTGAGCCATTGTGTGTCCAGTTTGTGACGACTTATGACCAGTACATCTACTGCAGGTACCCAACGTGTTCCACAAGAAGTGCTTACGTTGAGCTGAGCAGTTGACGAGTGTAAGCCCCTGGGAGGAGGCGGCGGACCAGATCCCCGGTGTGGAGCAGTACGCCATGCGCTCCTTCGCCGAGGCCCTGGAGGCAAGGCCTTTCAACAATCGTTTCCTTTTTCAGCTCGACTCGAACCTTCCCTTAACCCACTTGAAGTAAGTATACTGGAACGATTGTAAGGCGCTGTCCCTTTTCAGCTCAACTTGGGCCGTTTTGTCCGCGACCCAACTCAAGCTAAACCTCAGAGGTGCTGAAGTTGAGCATCAGAAGGAATGAGTATAAGGCCCTGGGTGGAGTCCATCCCCACTGCGCTGGCGGAGAACTCCGGCCTGCCGCCGATCGAGACTGTGGCTATGATTAAGAGCCAGCAGCTCAAGGCAAGGGGGTTTCTGAAAAGAGGGACTCGACCAATCTTGAATCGACGAATCGAGTCTTCTCCTCTTCCTCCTCCTCCTCCTCCTCCTCCTCCTCCCTACCTTCCTTCCCTTCCTCCTCCTCCGTGTCTGTATCAGCCTTCACCTTGAATGGAAGTCACGCTCGCATCTCGATCCGAGTGCTTGTTTTCAATGTTCGAGTGCTTGTTGTGAATGACCCTGGTGGTAGGAAAAGAACCCGTACCTGGGCGTGGACTGCAAGGAGACGGGCACCAACGACATGAAGACGCAGGGGGTGTTCGAGACGCTCATCGGGTAGGGACTCATGCATAGTGCTCGCCCGTCACAGTTCCTCTTGCTTTAAAGAATCGCCGATCCCCTTTCGCCGAGCCTGATCGGTGGAGCCAGTTTGGCCGATCCAGTTTGGCCGACCCAGATTCTTTGACTCAAGAAACGACGGTTTACGACGAGCAGTTCGGCAGAAATCGGGGGAGCCAGTTTGGCCGATCAAGTTTGGCGGATTTACCCCTTCACGGAGCTAATTAGTTTAGCTCCGTGAGGTCTTAAAAGCAGAAGGAACAGTCACAGGATGCCACTTAACTCAAGAAACGGTGCGTTTGATGACGATGCTCGTCACGTCGCAGGATGTCAGTTAACTGTGAAAACTAGGGTTCAGTACGCGTTTGATGATTTGGTGCTCGCCACGTTGTAGGATGCCAGTGCACTCATGAAACGAGGATTCAATATGCGTTCGATGACGTGGTGCTCGCCACGTCACAGGACTCCAGTTAACTTAAGAAACGAGGACTGAAGATGCGGTTGCTGACGTGGCGAGCACTATCCATAAGTCCCTGTCATCAGGAAGCAGCAGCAGATACTGCTGGCCACGCAGGTGGTGAAGATGATCCTCAAGATCGACGACGTCATCACCCACGGCGCCTACCAGTAAACCGTACGTGCGAATGCTGTGCGGGGTTAGGGCGTATGTGCGAGGGTCATCGCCTCAGGCGCGTACTCCTCATCAGAGGTGCGAGCGCTGTGCGGGAGTGGGGCTTGTGGGGTCGCCGCTGAGGGCGAGCACCTTGATGTGTTGAGATGGGCGCGGGAGCACCACTGCCCGTGGGTCGAGGGCACGCCAGGGAGAGGCCGTGGGCATGCGGGGGGAAAGAGAGGAGACAGAGCAGGGATTACTTTTTGAAACCTTAGTGTAATAGGGGTACGTTACACAATGTTTAAATGTAGGGTAGCGTGGTGGCATTCAATACTACTGTTACCATATTGAGCGTCTTTTAGTTTTGCTTTTACTGACAATATATAGGGGGGTCTATTCATCTTGAGGTTCGACTTTTTTTTCGCGTATGGGTAAAATGGGTGCGTCGTATGGGCAA
>Ga0307488_10004535_pt1 | contig 11595 bp, 11 predicted proteins | sample SB02metaG_FD_202248 | JGI IMG/M metagenome (GOLD analysis project Ga0307488, IMG submission 202248) | Sea-ice brine microbial communities from Beaufort Sea near Barrow, Alaska, United States - SB 0.2 | ecosystem: Environmental > Aquatic > Marine > Coastal | place: USA: Alaska | collected...
CATTGTCTTCGTAGGGCTCAACAAAATAGGCATGCAGAGCGGAGGTTCGCGCGCCGGTATCGACCTTTGATTTGATCGATGAAATTCCCAAGTCTGGCAGGCTGATCCATTCACGCCAGCCAAGGGTGGTCATTTGTGATGGGATTGCTGATGGATCTGTGGTGTTGATGCACATGCTATTTTGTCTCTGGCGGGATAGTAAATTGCGGCAAGCATAGGCGATTTGCAGCTAGGTATAAACAAAAAATACTCTGTCTGCGCTGCTGGCGATAAAGTCGCCAAGATTAACCTCGCGAATAGACTGAAGCGGCTTTGTATAAGGCAGTAAGTGGCCTGTTTGATGCGCTCAGTTATCTGGCTATAAAAGCGTCGCGGCTATGATTTTTGGGGAGCAGGGCGGGCAATGGCGGCGGCCCGTAGAACGAACGTCGTCTGGGTTTAACGCCGGCTAGTATTGGCTGCGCTCTCACCAGTTTAGCTGCGCACAAAGCTATCTCGCTCGTCTTCAATGGAATGCTTTTAACGCTTCTTAGAACTCGCGTAAGTTAACACCCAACTGCCGCAGATAGGTTGCAATCTCTAGGCTAAGTACGCCGCTAATACGCGCTTTTTCTGCCAGTTCAGTAGCTTTGCTAATCTGTCCTTGAGCCGCTAAAGATACCGCCGCACCGAGCATCCAGCGTGGCTCGTTGGGGCGTAATTTTAAGGCCATCAAATAGGCCGTAGCCGACTCCTGATGACGCCCCAGGCGCTGTGCCGCGTTGCCGCGAATCGCCCAGACATCGGCAAAACCGAATAGAGCAGGCTCCAAACGCCTAAGTAATGCCAAGGCTGAACCAGGCTGGCCCAATATTAAATCCATGCGCGCCAGCTCACGGGCCAGCAGTACCAGTTCCGAATGATCGGCAGAGGGGGTGCCCACTGGATTGGCACGCTCGGCCGCAGCTAATGCTTCCCGCAGCAGACCCATGGATGCCTGGCGCGAGCCAGACTGCCAGAGGCTCTGCGCTTGAGCCAATGCTTCAAGTACCGGTGAGCGGGCCTGTGCGGGTTGAGGCGCGGCCACTCTGGGGGCAGGTGCCACTACCGGAACAAATGTAGGCGGCGTTTTATTGACGGGTTGCTCGCTGATTGGCCTGACTGACGCAGAGCTTAGGATAACGGGCGGTTGTTCTATGGCCATGTCTGGTTGTAGGCTCTCTGACTTGAGAGTTACCGGAGGATAACTGAGAGCGGCAGCAGGAGAGCTGAGAGTCGCGACGGGCTCAACTCTTGGTGGCAACATGGCGGGACTTTCAGTGACTGGCGGATCTGGCGCAACCTGCCGCATACTGGTGCCATCAGCTTGGGGTGATCCTACAGGGCTAGGCGGAGCAGCGACTAAAGTGGCAGCGCCTGAGCGATTTTCAATCGGCACCTGTGGCTGCTGGCTCTGTGCATTGGCCATAACAGTAGTTGGGTTGAGAGCAACAGCGGGTTTGTCCACAGGCATTTGGCTTTGCGTCTGATCAGGTAGCTGCTGATTTATCGCGTTGAGCGCGACAAGCTTCACTTGCTCCAAGTTGCGCGGCAGAAATCCGTTTTCACTCAGATACCACCAGGGTCCTGCAGAACCTGCCAAGACGATTAGCGCAACGATTAAAAGGGTACTAAGAGACAGAGAACCAGACCTGGCATTATCTGAATCGTTGACGATCATCGTGTTGCTTTCGATGTCCGTTCGCGCAATGCCAGCGTCCGTAGGCGGTTTTTCGGCGGATCGCCGACTGTCAATATCGCGCAACATCTTGTTGACTACACTCACAGTAGATCTCCGAAAAAAATAATTGGTAAACAGTTTATTAGATGCCTTAGGGTCGCCTGATCTCTTGTAACGCCAGATGCCTTCCCAGCGCCACCAGGCCACTTCACCGCGGACGCGAACGCGTACGCCGGGGGTATCTGCAGCGGCTAGACGAACATGGCGCAGACTGACGCGACGCTGTTTTTCACCATAGGCCAGCATCAGACATTTGTTGGCCAACAGATTGACTAGCCGTGGTACGCCGCCACTAAAGTGAGCTAATTCTTTCGCCGCGTTGAGATGAAATATCTGGCTATTGGTCGCCTCGCCCAAGGCCGCCGTTGCGATCCGATGCTCAAGGTAGGCAGCAACACGATGGGCCCTGAGGGGGCCCAAATAGGCGCTGAAAGTGATACGTTGTAAAAGTTGACGAATTTCGGGGCGCGCCAGCTTGTCGTCTAACTCTGGTTGCCCAAGCAAAACCAGCTGTAGTAATTTTTGCTTTTCGGTCTCCAGGTTTGACAGCAGGCGCAGGCTTTCCATGGTCCGCAATGGCGTGGCCTGAGCCTCATCTATACAGACCACTACGCGCTTCCCGGCGGCAGCATGCTTCAACAGACAGCTACGCAGGGCATTAAAAACCTTGTCGCGGTTGAGGGGCGATGGCACCTCAATGCCCAGTTCGTGCAGCAATGCCATCAGCAGCGTGTCCGGTCCCAGAGAGGGGTTGGGTATGTAGGCGGTGATGAATTCACCCTCTAATGTCTTCAGCAGCTGGCGACATAGGATTGTCTTGCCGCAACCCACTTCACCGACAATTTTCAGAAAGCCTTCACCATTGCGCAGCGCCACCAAAAGCATATTGAGTGCCGCCTGGGCCTCTTCATGGGGATAGAAGAAATCGGTGTCCGGCGTGATTGAGAACGGTGCTTCACGAAGGTGAAAATGGCCTAGATAGATCATTTGGAAAAGTTGTTCTGTTTGGCATCGTCGTCGGTGCCATCAATGCGGATCACCCGTGCCCGAGAACTCTCCATATCATCCAGCGCGGCCCTCGTGCGAAGGGTCTGGGTCTCCCAGTCTTCGGCGTTGCGGATGATGGTGGGTTTGATCAATACCACCAGCTCGCGCTTTCGTCCCGAGCTGACGCTATTGCCCAGGAGTGCTGAGACCGTGCCCGGCATACCAGAGGATCTGCGGCTCGACTGCAGCTGCATCAAGCCGCCAATGGCGACAATATTGCCATCCTGAATCCGCACCATAGTGTCGAATTCATTGACTGCGCTGGAGGCCAGCGGCAGCCGATAATTGCCCACTGTGCCCAGATCGACTTCCTTGACCTTTTCGGAGACTGCGGTGACCGACGGCCGCACATGCAGTGTGATGTTGTTGGTACTATCAACCTGCGGCGTCACATCCAGTGAAATACCCGAGAAGAAAGGTGTCAGGGAGAGAGTCGGTAGGGCTGCACTCAAGTTATTGTTGTTGTTATTGTCAGTGCTAGTTCCCCCGCCGGATACATTGGTAACAAAAAACTCATCGGTGCCGACCTTGAGCAGGGCCTTCTGGTTATTCAGTGTCGCGATTCGTGGGCTGCTGAGAATCTGCACGCCACCGCGGGTCTCGAGGAAGCCCAGCACCGCCTGAAAGCCATCGGCCGCCAGGGCCAGACCGAATAGGCCCGATGCCGCGGAGGGTAGTCCAACGCCCCCCGATATCGCTGATGTGGCACCTGCGTTAAACCCCGAGAGCCCCGACTGCACACCACTGACCAGAGAATTTCCTGCAGTATTGCCGCCTACCGACCCTAGGGCACCGGTTACGCTGCCTCGGGATCCGAGTCCAGACCAGTCTATACCGCTCTGGAAACCATCATTCAGCTCAACTTCGACAATTTTAACTTCCAACATAACCTGACGCTCAACGGCAATCTGTGCCTTTTTGAGAAATCTATCGACCTGACGCAACTCATCGGGCATGGCCCTTACCACCATAATTCCAGCCTGGGGGCTGGTGGTGACGTTGCGCCCGACGCCTCCGCGCAACATGGATTCCACGGCATCGGTGAGCTCGCCCCAGAAGTCGGTGCGCGAGGAGGTCATCACCACACTGTTTTCATTTTGACTATCAGAGCGGCTGTCGGTGTCGGTTCCTCTGGAGGTTCCATTTGAGCCACTTTGCAGTCCGCCGGAGGCAACCCGCAAACTACTGGAGCCGGTGCGTTCGGCGTAAGGGTAGTTGATGGTGAAAATGCGGGTTTGTAGGCTTGGCGGATAAACGGTGATACGTCGACCGACCATTTTGAAGTCGTAACCATAGACGTCCCGTACAGCCTCCAGAGTTTCTAAAACGGTAACGCCACGGAGAGTCAGCGACAAACTGCCTGCCACATCTGGGTGCATCAACATGCTGTAGCGGGTATTGGCAACAATAGCCAAAAAGACATCACGGGCTGGGACATCGTTCACCAGCAGATCTAACTTTGGTTCCGGCAGTCTCTGCACCACAGGGGGTGCTGGCTCTGCCAGTGCGTTACTGACACTCAAAGGCACAGCGACTGGATTGACCTGCCGCGGCTCAGGTAAAACCGCACGAATCGCCTCGCCCACATCAGGTGTTCGAAGTTCCCGGTCATTAGTACATCCAGTCAGTAGACCCAGACAGATGGCAAGACACAGGCATGATGTTGCGACAGAGCGCGGAGCTACAATGGGCTCCTCGGCTGTGGTTTTGTTCATGTTATGGCCTTTGTAATCATGGAGATAAATGTCATGGTTGAACCTTGCAATACGGAGAGGCTAGGGCAGCATAGATGCCATGCTTTTAATGAATGGGGTACAGAGTTAGTCGTCATGGCGTTGCTGTGCTCCGCTGTATGCCGGGAAATTGAGACACTTTGCGCAATACCCCGCCGGTGCGCAGCCAGACTTCTGTTTCGGTAATACGCTCAATAAGTACTTCGCCAATTTTCTCGCCTTCGGCATAGAACAATCTATTGATTACCAAATGTGGCCGGCCGTTACGCACGATAATTGTCAGGGCATCAGGCTGAGTGCCTTGAAAGAGTCCAGTTGGTATCGAGCTGACTACCGCTAACTCTTCTGGGGGCCTAGTTGGATCACGGAGACTTTGTCCAGCAACTGGATCGGAGAGCAAAAATAATAAGCCGACTATGACCGAACTCATGATCGAGACCATGATCGAGAGCAGCCCCAGTTTGGTCGCTATGCCTGATAGGTAATATGTCATCCCGGGTATCCACCTATTTCAAATAGCTTCAGCGTCAAGGTTGTTGGCGGCTTTTCACTGCTCAATTCCATACCCGCCCAATGTATATTGGGCAGCTGGCTCTCAAGTGCCTCAACGTAAAGCATCAATTCGAGGTAGGGTCCGGACACAGTCAATTGCACATTCTGGCGTGTCTGTCCCGCAGGCAGGGCAGTGGCACCCAGTGGGGCGCTGCTATTCAATGGCGAGTCTGTAGTGACTGTGGATTTGTGCAGCAGCACTAATCCTTCATAGCGGCGCAAGACACCAAATAGGGCCTGAGTCAATGGAACCTGAGTCCCCAGCGACTCTGCATTTATAAGGGCTTGGTTGGTCAGGTTGAGCATGATGTTGACGGCAGAAATTTGATCCGCCAGCGCTTGATCCTCAACCCTAGGCACCACTTTCGACTTAAAGTCATCGCCCATGGCCTGCAATTCATTCCCCTGTTTGTGGGCATCTTCGGTCAACTGTTTTAGCACTGCCTGTGCTGGCCACAACCACAGCCAAAACACCAGCAGTATGCAGATGGTGATGAAGGATAAAAAAGACAATAGGCGCAGCTGTAGTTGCCAGGCGTTGATACGCGAAGACCACAGATCCCACATATTTAGCCATTGGTGTTTCATAGGTTTAGCGCCCTCGCAGCGGAAGGCGCGGAGATCTGGCTGACTAGACTAAACGACCACACTGGACGGGCTTTTTTGAGTGTCGCTGTGCTGGTATTCTCGAGATTCACATCGGACAAACTTTGCCCTTCAAAAAGAGGGTTAGCTGCAAGTACGGCTACCCACTCGCCAAGTGCCGTGGGCGCAAGGGTAAAACCTCTGATTTTAAATTGCTCTGTATCGCCGGTCATTTCAGTTACCCACACCTGTGCGGGAATACTCTCGGCGATCAGCCTTAACCGCGCCCCATGACCCCAGCCAGGACTAAACCGGCCAAGTTGTCGCTGCCGTCCTATAGTTTCTCGCTGCAGTAATTCGGCGCGACCGGCCTGAAGCTCGTCCACCAAGGCAGAGTTTATCTCGCTGCCGGATTGTTTTAGTCTTATCTGAGTTTGCAGGCTGTCGAGTTCTTGGGATGTCAGTGCCATGGATTGTTTAACTTTTTCCCCAGCACTCTCGATGCTCGACAGCCAGTAGTTGCTCAAACCGGCGATGACCAGCAGCAAAACACCCAGGGACTGAAGCATGGTATTGGCCAAAAAATAACGCTGCTGCGCCATCTGAAGCTGGTTAAGAAGGTTGATTTCCTGGGGCATAAGCGTTGACGAGGATCGAATCAGTATTCCCAGTAAAGGCAGGCAGAGTGCTTTTTCGCTCTCGAGACCTTCATCGAATTCAGGGAACAGGCTGCTGACATCCATGGGTAAAACCGTCTGCCCGAAGGCCAGTGCAAACCGAGTGGATAATTCTTCACTGCGGTGGCCAGCGTAAACGCGTATTCCATCAAGAGGCATGTTGGCCCACGAACGATTCCATATATCCAGTGAACGTTGCACCTTCGACAGAAAGCGCTGCAGGGTGGCCTCGGTTACACTGTCATTCGGATCCTCTTTTGTCGCCGGAGAAAAAGCTGAATGGCGAGCATATTCCAAGGGCGCCACTAAAGACTCTTCTGGCAAATCAAAGTGCCCGGTATAAAACAGTTCGCCATAGGCGCTAATGGTCAAAATCATTGAGTTCTGACTTGACGACATCAATGCGGCAGTGGCACGGCCATCTTGCTCAGCTAGGGCGGTCTGAAGATTGCTCTGGGCGCTTTCCTGGACATCAATCCGGCTTATATGCCAGTGCATGGCATTACCCAGGGCCAGAATATCCCTCAACAGCAGGTTGTCGGCGGCCACCACAAACAGCTGTCCCGACTGCTTTTCTTGCTGGCCACTGCCTACGCGCATGAGATCTAGAGTGACGTCATCCAGATTACTGGTCAGCAGGCTCTTGATTTGATAGCGGATCGCTGAGCGCAACTCTTCATCCGGCACTGCCGGCGCATCCACAGTCAGAAACTGGTATTGCTCTGAGCGCAGCATGATTTCAGCGTTAAGGCCATTAAGTTCCAATGCCTGGAGTCGTTCAACAAACTCTTCAGTGCTATCTGTGCCCTGTGACTCGACACCAGATTTGAGCAGTCGATGACTTCCATCTGGGAGTGTTCGCGCGTGCATATAGGCTAAGGTTTTGTCCGACCAAGACAGGATGAGTCGCTCATTTGAGGCTTTGCTTGCCCAGGGCCAGTGCATGTTTAGACGACGGCCTTGAAGAGAGGTATGGCCAGAGAAACTCGAATATTAATCACGGAAGAGCTCATGTTCATAGCAGGCAGTTATTTTTATTATAATTGCTTACTACAGTAGAGTAGTTCGCTATGCATGTTAGATTTTTAAGGGGCTTTTTGGAGCATAATTTAGCCCCTTTTAGGGCCATGTTCACAGAATCTAGATCTAGCGTCTCCGTGGCAGATACATTAGCTCAACTAGTTAGTCATACAATTTAGTTGCCTCAGTCTAGTTGGCGAACGCAGTTGTACTGTTCTCCTGGGTTTCAAGTCTCCTAGGTTTCAACTGTCCTGAGTTTCAATAATTCTCACGTCCATAGATGACCGGTGAGCAACTGGTATGGGGGCGAATAAGTGGGCACACCCCTTCACCGGCCCCGGCCCCTATGGTGTAAGTCGCTGCCCCTGGCCCTTTACTGCCAAAACAGACACCCGCACCCAGAGTCGCCGTAGTGCCCGCGGCCAGGACGCCATTCACATAGCCGTTTGCACCAACGGTTACGGTCACCGCAGTGAGATCTCGATTTACGTAGGCACCGGCACCCAGAGTTGCGGTGGTTGCTGTCAGGTTTCGATGGACAAAGGAGTTAGCGCCCATGGCCACGGTGAGTGCCGTGAGGTTTAGGCAGATATAGGATTTGACCCCCAGGGCCACTGTGGTTCCTGCGGTCAGGTTTCGACCCACATAGGAACCCACACCCATGGCGACAGTGGCTCCCGCCGTCAGATTTCGGACCACGTAGGCGTCTATACCCAGGGCCACTGTAGTGCCCGCTGTCAAATTTCCGGTCACGTATGCGCCTATACCTAAGGCGACGGTCGACGCCGAGATCAGGTTGCCATTCACCACACTGTTGACACCTAGTGCAGCAGTAAATGCGAGGAGATCACCGGAGCCGTTGACCTTTACTATGTAGTTGACGCCAATAGCAATGGCGTCATCGAAACTACTGGGGCTAGAGGCGCAGGTATAGGTCATATCGGAAAGGGTACAGCCGGCTATGACGCCACCGCCAAAAGCAATGGCGGTGGCATGGGCCGTTGCGCTGGCCATCAGCATGCAGAACATAGCAGCCAAAAGGGCGGCTTTAATCTGACGCCAACTGTTGCGAGCCGATTTCATTTATCGATACTCCCGGACAGGCTGCGCTCAACAAAGCCGACGTTGCCAGGCTGGTTTGGATTAGTGGCAACCGAGGTGAAAAAAAACAGTTTTTTGTTCTTGGCAATCGGTAAGCCTTCGGTAAAAGACTGCATAGTGCAGGTGAGGACCACAGTGAAGCCTCCGTCAAATACTGCCGTACCGCCGGGTAAATGAGTTGGCGAAGCCGGGCAGGCCGCCGTTGCAACGGGCTGGCGTATGACGTAACCCATACCCCACTCCAACCCGCCGCGGGCGGCCCAATAGGCCTTGGAGCCCAAGATATCTTGCGCCGAAGTCAATTGCTGGGTTTTCGAAAACGTGAGCATATAGCCGCCCATGGCTGTCAGAACCAGCAGTAGAAAAAGCGACATGAGCGTGGTGAAACCACGCTCTAATGAGCGAATCGGGATCATGGTGTGTTGTTCACAAAGACTTGCATGTATAGGCTCACCGACTCGCCACTGTCAGTGAGAGTAATACTTAGCTGCGCCGGTGCATTGTGCTGTAAATCAGACACATCGTGAACAAAACTGCAGACGCTCACATTAGCTGCCAGAACCGGGCCGGTCGCTGGGCAGGCGCTATCTCCAAAGGGCCTCACCGTGCGCCGTAACTTGCCTTCATCGTCGCAGACATAGGCGACCACGTTTTCCTCCGCTGGTATAACTTGGAAGCGTTTACCGCCGGAGGCCAAGGGGAATAGTTTGGGAACAATGGTGATGACTGTCTCAAGACCATCCACCACAGCCAAAACCGGCGACGTATTTTCTTCCAAATAGGCGTCTGCGCCGGGGACGCCCAGGTTATAAACTGCGACTAGGTCATTGACTTGGATTTGTTGATCCTCTGGGAGATCGCTGTTGCGCCCGATCATATTGAAGCTGCTATCCGCTGCCACAAAATTAAGAATATTGCCGGACGCGGCTAAGCCAACAGCACCGCGATAGCGGCCACCCATTTTGGTGGGAATCAGTTCAAGGCACTGAGTGTCAGGGTAGGGAATACGTAGGCTGTTGGGTAGCGCTTTACGGATGTCCCGCGCCATGCGACGCACCGCCGTATCAGCGGCGTCGGTTAAAGTGGCACGCCGAAGGCTGTCGAAGTAGCCATCCACCGGAGCTTTTATGAAAACGGCAACAGTAGCGCTGATCACGCCAATAATGGCGATCACGATTACCATTTCAAGTAGGCTGGAGCCCTTCTGATTACGGGGTGTTGGCATGGCTAGTAGTCCGCCCTGTAGCCTGACAGGGAGATCACCTGACCGCGACCGGTGACTGTCACAGTGACTTTTTTCATCGGTACTAAGCTAGCACCGTCGAGATCATTGGTGACAACGGTAATCGCTACCTCATAACTGTTTAGCGCCTCTGGCCAGTCGGTGAAAATTGACTCAGTGGTGCCATTATAGTCATCTACATCGTCTATGGTGGCGCGGGTGGTTTCATTCCCCGGTACTCCAAGCGGATCCGTATCTGCGTATTCCTTTTGCAATACTTCGTCGAGAATTGACTCGGCCAGCACCACTGCCTGCTTACGAATCATCGGGTCGGTTGAAGACTCAACTGCCATATTCATAACCGCTAGAATCCCGGCCAGTCCAACACTTGTCACCAAAATAAAGAGCACAAGTTCAAGCAGCAAGTAGCCGCGCTGGGCGACCCTACTCATGGACATAGCCAGTGATCGCTTCAATAGTGATGGTCTTGGACGCGTTGGCTACCTGAATGCTTTGAGTGGCCGCCAGAGTTCCGGACCCATCTACAGGCTGTCCCAGCCCGTCAAAGTTAAAATTATCTGGTGGGGCGCTGTAGACCACATCGGATTGAGCTGTAATGGTTGCGATTGGATTGCTGTCTCCAGCCGGCCCCTGCAATTCATTGCTGCAGGTTGCCGTGGCCGCTGTGGAGGCAACGCGAAGGGATATAGCCTGGCTATCGGAAAACTCTACGCACACCGTTCGTCGCTGGGCAATGGCAGATTTCTGGGCATAGCGCAACAGCGCCAGGGTTTCATCGTGAAACCCCCGTGCGTAGAAAGCGTTGCTATTAACGGAGGCGGGGAGAATAGAGACTGACAAGATGCCAAGAATGGCAACTACCGCCACCAGCTCAAGCAGAGTAAAACCACGCTGGTAATTTTTTTGTTGGACTGGCAAACGCATCGCGTTATACCTGCATTGATTAAAGGCTTGACTGACGACCTGTTCAATATGGACATCTAAATAACTGCTGAAGAAATAAACTTATCGAAGTATACCCCTAGGCAAAAAGGAAACACTTCAGGTGGTCATGGAACTTGTAATAACTGCTGGGCCTAGTAACAAGGAAAAAACGCGAGAGCTAACTGAATGCAACCCACGCGCCTTTTTCAGAATCACTATATTTGCTGTCCGGATGTACAATCATCTGCTCTTTGAAAACCATCAACCACATCGGCTACGTTGGCGCTAGTATCTGCGCAGTTACTTATGCGTAAAGTTTCCGCATCAAACTCCACGGTGGTACCCGTGCCATAAACTTCAAAAGACAAATTAGTATAGGGTTTAGTGGAAGTATATAATTTACAGGTACTTTTGGCGCCATTTGTCACAGGATTCTGAACAGAGCCAGCGGGATCCATTAGTGTAAAGGCCGCATCCAAACCGCTTCCGCCCAATAAATTAGACACGTGGGCACATCTGGCCACAGCCGAACCCGCAGTGTAGCCCCCAACTTGACGCTTTGCGTAGTTGGTCGCTGAACCAGCAGCCAGGGAACCGGCCACCTGCGTTAATGAAGCTAACCGAGCTTCCCCACCAACGCTAACGAGTTTAGGCACGGCGACGGCACCTAAGACGCCGACGACCGCAACTACGACTACCAGTTCCACCAGAGTAAAACCGCTAGAGCGGCGCTGTCCTTTGGTCTTGCGTAATAAATTTTTCATGTTGACTCCCTTTAAAGCACTTTTATATCAATCACAGCTGTTAGCCATATCTAATGACCTGATTCCTGGATCTGAAAACGCGCAATATGCACAGATTAAATTCTTAGAGCATATATTTTATTTTTTTTTAACTTCATCAAAACCGTAGCCTGATGAAGACTTGACTCTTACATATCTGGATATTAGGTAT
>Ga0307488_10004537_pt1 | contig 11593 bp, 11 predicted proteins | sample SB02metaG_FD_202248 | JGI IMG/M metagenome (GOLD analysis project Ga0307488, IMG submission 202248) | Sea-ice brine microbial communities from Beaufort Sea near Barrow, Alaska, United States - SB 0.2 | ecosystem: Environmental > Aquatic > Marine > Coastal | place: USA: Alaska | collected...
CGTTTTGAAGATCGATTTGATATTATGAACTGGAGAAATGAACAAATGTATCATTTAAGGCAAGACAAACTTCTAACAGAAAAATCTCAAGACGATTATTATAATGGAACTGTTGCTAAGCTATTTGATCAGGAAAAACCGAATCAAATTTTGTTTTCCTATCTCAAAAATGACAAGTGTATTGGTTACGGAGGTTTAGTTCATATTAATTGGATAGATAAAAATGCAGAAATTTCATTTGTTTTAAATACAAGTCTGGAATCAAATGAATTTAGTTTTCATTGGTCTAATTATTTGGGATTATTAGAGCAAGTTGCATTTAAAGAACTTTTCTTGCACAAAATTTTTACTTATGCTTTTGACTTACGTCCTCATTTATACCCAGTTTTAGAGCATGAAAAATATAAAAATACAGCTATTTTAAAAGAACATTGTTTCTCTGTAGATACCTTTATTGATGTTTATATTCATGAAAAAAAAAATATTTTTTCACTTAAGAAGGTAAAACAAGAAGATGCAAAATTACTTTTTAAATGGGTAAATGATGCTGAAGTTAGAAACAATGCATTAAACATAGATTTAATCGAATGGGAAGATCACTTCAATTGGTTTACAAAGAAGCTTTCAGATTCTGAAAGTAAAATTTTTATTTTTGAAAATGAAAACACTAAAATTGGTCAAATTCGTATTGACAAAGTAGATAAAGATAGGTGGGTTATAGATTATTCAATAGATAAAGATCATAGAGGAAAAGGTTATGGTTTTTTAATTACTAATGCGCTTTTAAGAAGATATAATAATTTAAAATTCTTAGCAATTGTTAGAAGTGAAAATATTCCTTCCAAAAAAGTATTTGAAAAATTGCAGTTTAGTAGAGAATTTCATCAGGAAGAGGGAATAATTAAGTATTATTATAACTAATTAGTTAATACACAAACTAATGAACCATATACTTCAATAAAAAATGAGTAATTATATTATTTTATCTCAAAAATCATGGAACACATCCTTATTAAAAGATTTGTCATTGAGAACTGACGATAATTGGGTTTTAATTTCATCAAAGGATGATTTTAATAAAAACAGCTTAAAAAAAATTAATCCAAATAAAATTTTCATACCCCACTGGTCGTACATAATTCCTGAATTAATTTTTAATTCTTACGAATGTATTGTATTTCATATGACTGATTTACCTTACGGAAGAGGTGGTAGTCCTTTACAGAACCTTATATCGCTAGGGCATAAAAATACTAAAATTACAGCTTTACAAGTTGAAAGTGGAATTGATACTGGTGATATTTATTTAAAAAAAGATTTGTCTTTATCTGGGTCAGCACAGGAAATATACAAGCGAGCTAATGAGGTTATAAAAGAAATGATAGTTGAAATTGTGAAAACTAAACCAGCACCAATTAAACAGGCAGGAAAACCCACACTATTTAAAAGAAGAAAACCTTCAATGAGTAACATGAATGGTGTTGAGAGTTTGGATGAAGTTTACGATTTCATAAGAATGCTGGATGCAGACGGTTATCCACCTGCTTTCTTAGAAACAGGTAATTGTAAATTTGAATTTAGAAAAGTTTCAAAACAAAATGATGATACATTAGAAGCCTATGTTAGAATTATTAAAAAATAAAAGAATTTTGGTAGTAGTTGCTCATCCAGATGATGAACTGCTTGGACTAGGAGGAACACTAAATAAACTAGTTAACGAATATAATGCATTTATTAGGGTTGTAATTTTAGGTGAAGGTCTTACTTCTCGTTCTGATGAAAGAGATACCGAAAAATGGAATAAAGAATTAGAAATGCATAGAGGCAATATAAAAATGGCTCAAAAAACTATTGGGTATCAGGAATTATCAGTTCATCAAATAGCTGATAATAGATTTGATTCGGTAGATTTATTAGATATTGTTAAATTAATAGAAAAGGAAAAAGTTGAATTTGTTCCTGATTATCTCTTTACTCATCATGGAGGGGATGTTAATATAGATCATCAAAGAACTTTTGAAGCAGTTATTACTGCAACACGTCCAATGGAACACGAAACAACTAAAGGTGTTTTTGCTTTTGAAACACCATCAGGAACAGAGTGGAGAGCCTCTACAGATCCTCAACATTTCATACCCAATATATTTGTTGAGTTATCAGAAGAAAATGTACAAGCTAAAATAAAAGGAATGGAGTGTTACGAATTTGAAAAGAGAGCATACCCTCACCCAAGATCACCAGAAGCGTTGTATATTGTTTCGCAAAGGAACGGAATTCAAGTTGGCTTTCACTTAGCGGAAGCCTTTATGTTAGTAAGATTAAAAAGTTAACTATGAGTCAAATTAAAGATAAAGTATTTATAATTGCCGAATTATCAGCAAATCATAACGGAAGTTTAAAAACGGCACTAGAAACTGTGAGAGCAGCCAAACGTACTGGTGCTGATGCCATAAAATTACAAACTTACATGGCGGAAACTATGACTATAGACTGTAAGAATGATTTTTTTATGATAAATCAAGATACTGCTTGGGATGGAGAATATCTTTTTGATCTATATAAAAGAGCCTATACTCCTTGGGAATGGCATAAGGATATTTACGATTTAGCAAAAGAAGAAGGACTGATTTGTTTTTCTTCTCCTTTTGATAATAGTGCTGTTGATTTGTTAGAAGAGTTAAATACACCTATTTATAAAATTGCTTCTTTCGAAATTACAGATATTCCACTGATAGAGTACGCTGCAAGTAAAGGAAAACCTATGATTATATCAACAGGAATTGCAGAAATTGCAGATATAGAATTAGCAATTGAGGCATGTAAAAAAGTTGGAAATAATGATATAACGATATTAAAATGTACTTCGGCGTACCCTGCAGACCCTACAGATGCAAATTTGTTGACTATTCCTGACATTAAAGAAAGGTTTGGGGTAAAGGCAGGATTGTCCGATCATACCATGGGAATTGAAGGACCAGTTGTTGCAACAGTATTAGGGGCAACGGTTATAGAGAAACATTTTATTCTTAATAAATCAATAGGCGGACCAGATGCTCATTTTTCCTTAGATGAAAAAGAATTTACTGAAATGGTTAATGCTGTGAGAAAAGCAGAAGAAATGATGGGAGTGGTAGATTATAAAATGACAGAAAAGAAAAAGAAAAGCAGACAATTTTCTAGGTCTTTGTTTATAGTGCAAGATATGAAGGCTGGTGAGAAAATCACTAAAGAAAATGTTAGAAGTATCCGACCTGGTTTTGGAATGCATCCTAAATATTATAATGAAATATTAGGTAAAAAGATTTCACAGGACATAAAAAGGGGAACACCATTAAGTCCAGATTTTATAAAACACCTTAAAGAATAAATACTTTCATCATGATTGAGCTATTATCTTTTCAATAAACTATTTAAGTAAATGGGTAAAAGATGAAATCGAAGTTATTAGAAATTTTTAAATCAATATCAAATTATGGGGTTGCAATAATCTTCATGAGATTGATGCCTTTTTTAACCATTCCATTGATTTTAAATAATTTATCTATAGAGGAGTATGGTAGGTTGGGTGCTGTGCAAGGAATCATCGTTACTATGGTTTCACTTACCACATTAAATGTTGCGAGCTCTAATTTTCGTTTTCTAAGATTTACTGATAATAATTTTTCTAAGTTTTATAACAGGTTATTAATAAACTCATCAAACTTAATTGTTTCTATCAGTATTTTATTAATTGGTGTATTAGCATTGTTTTTTTTACCACAAGAATATAGAATATCAGGATTCATATTAATTCTTACCCAATCCATTTACTCATATTGTATTTCATTAATTCGAGCTCAAAATAAATCTAAAATTTATAGTTTAATTGAGATTGGTAAGAATAGTATTTATTTCATCATATTATTTGTGATGGTAGAGCATAAATTATTGGCAGTTGTTTCTATTCTTTTTGCATTCTCTTTTTGTAATTTTTTGTTTGCTATAATTATTTTGATGATCTTAAGAAAGCAAAAGTGGGTTAATATTCTTTATTCTAAGAGTTTAATTAAACGCACCTTGATTTATTCATTACCCACTTTGTCAGCATATGTAATTCAATCATTTTTACAACAAAGTCCTTTGATAATGATACATGCATCAGATGAAGAATTGGGAATCATAAATTATGCAAATAAAATATCCTTAATTATTTTTGCCCTTCAATCAATTGTTTTTTTAGCGTGGCCATATTTTGCATTTAAATACCAAGAAGAGAGATTACATCAAATAGTTTTTAAAAGTTTATCAATTTTATTAGTATTGCTTTCTTGGGGAATATATTTTTCATTCGATAGTATAACATTGTTTATTTCGAATGAGTCGTTTTTATCTGCAAAACATATTTCTATAGGATTTATTAGTGTATATATAATTTCAATTTTGGGTAATATGATTGATACTTCAGCTAATATTGCTAATAAAACGTATTTGATAAGTGTCATTTTTTTTACGGGCTTAATAGTAGGTTTACTATCATATAGTTTATTGCCAAAAGAACTATTGAAACCTCATCCATTCTTACCATTATTATTTACCTTCGCATCAATGATTTTATTTAGACTGATTATTTATACAGGAAAGAATTTGTTTAAAAGTTGGGATAATTATTTTTTGTCATTTACAATGATAAATATATCAATTTTATTATTAATATCTTAAATTATGAAAATTACATATTACCTGCCAAGTTCTTTAGATAACAATAAAGTAGGTCCAATTTTGGAGCAAATAATGTTATCATCAAAAGATAATGACAATGATATTTCTATTTTAGTTTGTGGTGGAGGTATTCAAACTTGCGCAATCAATCAAAAGGCTAATCCATACATTTGCAAAGCGTGTAAAAAAAATACCAACCGTTTAATAAAGGGTAGCAAAATTCTAAAAAATGTTGATGTTTTTGAATTAAATGATTATCTTCATGACACTATAATTTTTGAAAATTTATCTGATAAAAATACACTAAAATCTTTTCAAAATATATATTGGGATCAAAATAAGTTTGATGTAGGTTGGGCAATAGTTTCAACATTTGTATCATCTACAAGAGATATTACTAATAAAATTAACATTAAATCTAAAAATAGGCTTATTCAAAATTATCAAGATTCAGTTATTGCATATGAAGCTACTAATAATTTTATTAAATTACAAAAGCCAGATAAGATAGTTATTTTTAACGGTCGTTTATTTGAAACGAGGGCAGTTCTTAGATCATGTCAAAAACTTAAAATAGATTGTGATGTTCTGGAAATTTGTGGTTATGAATTGAAAAATTGGATTATTTATCCTAATTCTTTACCACATGATTTAGGTGAGTACACAAAGAAGTTAAATGAATTATGGGACAAAGAAGAAAAGGAATCTAAAAAAACAAAGATTGCAAATAATTTTTTTCATCTAAGAAGATCAGGAGATAGAACAAATGATAGAAGTCATATAGATATTCAAAAGGATCAATTGTTGCCAGACAATTTTAATAGAGCAAAAAAGAACATCATTATTTTTAATAGCTCTGAAGATGAGATTTTTTCAATTGGTCCGGATTGGACAAAAACTTATGAAACTCAATTAGATGGAATTAAAGCTATTTGCGAAATTTTGCGTGCAAAGGAAGAATTTCATGTTTATTTAAGATTGCATCCAAATTTAAGAGGTGTAGAATCTGAATTCGTAACAGATTTATTGAAGATAGAAGGTTTATATAGAAATGTTACTGTTATTCCTCCTGATTCACCCATTTCTTCATATGAGTTATTGGATAATGCTTACAAAGTAGTTACTTTTGGTTCTACCATAGGTGTAGAAGCTACATTTTGGGGAGTTCCTTCGATGACGTTAAGTGATTGTTTTTACTCGACAATAGGAGCAACTTATAATAGTGCTATAGATAATTTAGAAAATTTTTTAATTGATGAAGTTGTTCCTAAATCGAAAACATTAGCACTTAAATATGGTTTTTATCAGATGAATGCAGGAACCAAATTTGAAAATTGGACTCACAATAGCTCTGAAATAAATTCAGGAAAATTTCCCCAACCTAATTATTTAGATAAAGCTTTAAATAAAATGTATGAGTTATTTAATTAGAAAAAAATTAGTTGATAATATTGTATTACTAATTATTTCTTTTTTTTCAATTGAATATGTTTCATTTTGTAGTACAATTGGTGTTGAAGCTACATACTGGGGTAAACCATCTTTAACATTAAGCGATCGTTTTTGTTCAGGTGTAAACGGAACTTATTCAGTTTTTAATATAGATATTATGAAATTTATTTTGTCTAATAATCTTCCAGAAATTGATAAAAAAAATGCTCTTATGTATGGTTTTTATCAACTTACCATAGTTGATAAATATGAATTTTGGAACAATGATCATTTTAAAGGGAAACGATTACCAAAACCAAATTTTATAGAAAAAACTTTATAACATCTTAATAATTATTTAATTGAAAGCAAATAGATTACAAAATTTTATTAACTATACAATAATATTCCTTCTACCAATTGAATTTCTATCAATTGGTGAATACTTTAGTACTTTTAGACTTGTTATTTTTCCTTTATCAATTCTAGGAATAATAGTCATGAAAAGTAAATTTTTGAGTAGTCAGAGAAATATTATCTTACTTGTTATGCTCTGTCTAACTTTTTCCATTTTTTCTAATCTTATCTATGAGTTGAAATATGGATTTAATGCTTATTTAAATTCAATCGGTATTTTAATTTTTATCGCTTATTTATTACTGTATTATAATAATTTCGGCTTTGATTTTAAGCAAATAAAAGTAATTTCTTATTACACGATCTATTGTATAATTCCTCTTGTTTTGTTTTATTTTCTTGATATCAATTATGATTTCTTCCATAACTTAAGATTTAAGGGATTTCATAAGGATCCTAACTTTTTTTGTGCATATATAAATATTTCGTTAGCAGCGAAGTATATTTATTTGTATGTCAAAAAGAAATTTGATTTAATTCTTGTTTCATTTATATTAATAGATATATTTTCAATTCTTTTAACCCAATCTAGAGGTGGTATTATCACTACAATACTAATAATTTTTATTTTCATATTTTTATATCGAAAAAAAATTATTCCCGGTTTAATAATCATTTCCATAATATTTGTAACCTTTATTTTAAAAAGAATTGAAAGTCTACGATATGATAACATAGATAATTTATTTGATGCTATTTTATTTCGTTTTTCATATAAAAATTATAAAGGTGATTCTGTGGAAGATGCCAGATCAGGGCACATTGAAAATTTTTTTGAAATTATAAGTAATAAAGATCAAATAATATTTGGATATTCTTCTGGAAGATACGTTGAGACATTTGATAGTTATCCACACAATTTATTCATCGATATTTGTTTAGAATATGGTTTGTTTGTTGGAACATTTTTAACTTTTATTATTTTTAAATTCATACTAAAAGGATATTTGAATTTTAAAAATAATATATATTCTCATTATTATTTTATTGCTATATCAGCACTAATTAACATTATACCATTGAGTTCTTTAAATCAAAAATTTTTTTGGTTTATTTTGATATTACTTTACCTTTCAAATAAAAAAATATATGATTACCAATAAAAATAAGCCTCTCGTATCATGTTTAATTCTAAATTGGAATCGACTAGAAGAGACTGATAGATGTATTGATTCAGTAATAAATCAAACTTACGATAATATTGAAGTAATTTTAGTTGACAATAATTCTGATGATGGTTCTGTAGAATTCTTCAAGGATTCTAATAAGATTGATAAGTTTTTAGCATTGGATAAAAACTATGGATGTCCAGGAGGTAGAAATAGAGGTATAAAATTGTGTAAGGGGGAATTTATATTTTTTGTTGATAATGATGGTGTTTTACACCATAAAGCTGTTGAAAATGCCATTTCATTCTTATCTAAAAATCCTAAAACAGTTGTTTTAACTGGGCATGTTGTTGATTTTATTAATTACAATGAAGTTAACAGTAAAGCAAACTTACCAGACTTAATAATCCAAGACAAAGTAAGTTTTCAGGGTGGAATTTCTATTCATCGAACATATATATATGATTTAGTTGGATTTTACCCCGACGATTATATTTATGGTGCAGAAGAAAGTTATCTCTCACTAAGAATTTTAGATAAAAATTTGCAAATCCATAAATCGAATCACGTAATTTTATATCACAAAAAGTCATCTAATGCTCGAGATATTAAAAAAGAAAATATAAATCTATGGTTTAATTCTTTTTACAATGCTTACCAAACTTATCCATTTTTCTTTCTTTTTTTGTATTTTATATATTTTCATTTAGCTTATTCTTATTACTCCGCAAAAAATAATTTTTTTAAGGAGTTTATAACTAGGTTACCCCAGGTTTATTGTAAATTTTCTAAATACCATAGAAAGCCAGTTAAAATGAATACTCTTTTTAAATTTCAATTAAAAAAATAGTTAATGAAGCGAGTTGCAATTATATATAATTACATACACCACTATCGTATACCGTTATTTAATTTATTAAGTAAAAGTAAAATAAATGACTACACAATCATTAGTGGTAATAATGCAGAAATTCCAATTAAAATGGCTGATAATGAATTGTCACTAAAAAACCCCAATAATGGTGGGATAAATTGGATAATTATAAAAAATTTTTGGTGGAGAAATAGATTTTTATTTCAACCACATATTCTTGGTAAATCTTATTTTACTAAATATGATACTTATGTTTACTTAGGTAATATGTATTATTTATCTACATGGATATCAGCTATAATAGCTAGAATTATTGGAAAAAAAGTTATTTTCTGGACACATGGATTTATTAGGGAGGAAAATAATTTTATTGGTTTTATTAGAAGTATTTTTTATAAAATACCTCATAAAATCCTAGTTTATGGGTCAAGAGCGAAAAATATTTTGGTAAGTAAAGGTTTTAGTGAAGAAAAAGTTAGCTTAATTTATAATTCTTTAGACTTTGAAAGGCAAAACATTTTTTTTAAAAAAAAAGAAATAATTAAAGATTTATTCATAGATTCAAAGCTTAGTATAGTTGGTTTTATTGGTAGGTTAACTAGCCAAAAAAGAATTCACTTAATAATTGAACTTTTGTATAGTATGCCCAAAGGAAAAAAATTTAACCTACTTATAATTGGAGATGGAGATCAGTTGTCGTTTTTAAAAAATATTGTGTATAACTTCAATCTTTGTGAATATGTTTTGTTTAAAGGAGCTGTTTATGATGAGCAAGAAAATTGTAATTTTATCAGCATGATGGACGTGTTGATATCACCAGGTGAGGTTGGATTGACTGCAATTCATTCAATGACTTATGGTACACCTGTAATTACTCATGATAGATTTGATAAGCAAATGCCAGAATATGAAGTTATTATACCGGGTGTAACAGGTGATTTTTTTGATTATTCTAATCCAGTATCTTCCTTACAAACATTACTTCCTAAATTTTTATATAAAAATCATAAGTATAGTGATGAATGTAGAAAAATTATAAAAGAGAAATATAATAAAGAAAATCAAATGTTAATTTTTAATTCATTGGTATAATGCTAAACAATTTATATTACCATCGAAACTCTACGATTTGTAAAACTTCTAAAATTTATCCTTTTTCGAAAATTGTTAATTCGAAAATTGACTCTTTTTCTTACGTGTCATATTTTTCACATATACAAAATGTTACTGTGGGTAAATATTGTTCAATTGCAAAAAGAGTTAATATAGGGCTTGGTTTTCATCCAACAAATTTTATTTCAAGTAGTCCCATTTTCTATTCTCCAGTAAACCCACTCTTTAAATCATTAGTTAAAGACAAAAGGTTTGAAGATTTAAAGCCTTCTATTATAGGTAATGATGTTTGGATAGGTGCTAATGCTGTAATTCTAGACGGCGTTACGATTGGACATGGTTCAATAATTGGTGCAAATTCAGTTGTAACTAAAAATATTGAACCTTATTCAATCGTCGGAGGTGTTCCTGCCAAACTTATTAGGAAGAGGTTTTCCGAAGAAGTAATTAAATTTTTATTAGGCTTGGAATGGTGGAATCAACCATACGATTTTTTTTGTAATCCAGAAGTTGTTTCGCTATTTTCCAAAATAACATCCATGACGCAGTTGAAACAACTTGAAAAAATTATATCTAAAAAAATAATTAAATAATATTAATTGAAAGTATCTATAATTACAGTCTCGTTTAATTCGGTTAACACAATAAAAAAAACACTAGAATCTGTTAAAAATCAGGATTATTCTGATATCGAATTAATAGTTATTGATGGTAAATCGCATGATTCTACAGTATCTATTATTAATGAATATAAGTCCTATGTAGATAAATTTGTTTCAGAGTCAGATGAGGGTATATACGATGCTATGAATAAAGGGATTGCAATGGCCACAGGTGATTTAATAGGAATTCTAAATTCAGATGATTATCTTCACGATAATAAAGTGATTACTAATATTGTAAAATTTCATAAAAACAATATTTTAGACATTTCTGTTGGAAATGTAACTCAGTTTAACATTAAAAGAACAATAAGAATATATAGTTCAAAAAATTGGAGCCCGAATAAATTAAAATACGGCTTCATGCCCCCTCATCCAGCTGTATTTATAAAAAAACATGTTTACGATAAATTTGGTCTTTATAAACTGAATTACGGGATAGCAGCTGACTATGAAATAATGATTAGGTTTTTCCTACTTAACAATATAACGTGGGGATATAGTGGTTTAACTACTACTAAAATGCTCATTGGCGGGGTTAGTAGTTCAGGTATAAAGAGTTATAGGCAGATAACCAAAGATATTTTACAGGGTTTTTCTGAAAACAATATCAAAGTTTTTAAATTATTTATTAATTTTCGCGTTATTTATAAATTAATCGAGTTTATTAAAATAAAAAAATTAAATGAAAAATAGAACCATATTACTCGGTCTAAACGAGCTTAATTTTGATTATATAAAATTTTATATAAATCAGGGCCTTTTGACTAATTTTAAGAAAATATTTGAAATTCAACCACCTATTGAAACTATTTCAGAGAAAGAATATAAACTTTTAGAGCCTTGGGTACAATGGGTTACTATACACACCGGTAAAGCCTTTAAAGAACATAATGTATTTCGTTTAGGAGACATTGTTAATAACCCTGAACTTTCTCAGATATTTGAGGAGTTGGAGGCCGAAGGGCTTTCGGTTGGTGCGGTCTCTCCCTTTAATGCTGAGAATCGTCTAAATAATCCTTCTTTTTTTGTTCCAGATCCTTGGACTAAAACCAATCCCTCTGGGAACTGGATTGTAAAAGCATTGTATCAAGCAGTTCATCAATCTGTAAATGATAACGCTAAATCAAAATTGAATTTTAAAACAATCTTTTCATTAGGCTTGGGATTGTTATTGTATGTGCCTTTGTTTAGATGGCCTCATTATCTGAAAACAGTTCTTAATGTTAAGAAACCAGGATCTAAAGCTATAATTCTTGATAGTTTACTAGCTGATGTTCATTTAACAC
>Ga0307488_10004538_pt1 | contig 11592 bp, 9 predicted proteins | sample SB02metaG_FD_202248 | JGI IMG/M metagenome (GOLD analysis project Ga0307488, IMG submission 202248) | Sea-ice brine microbial communities from Beaufort Sea near Barrow, Alaska, United States - SB 0.2 | ecosystem: Environmental > Aquatic > Marine > Coastal | place: USA: Alaska | collected 2017-05-06
TATTCAGTCAGACATCCAAAAGCTTCAACAGCAACCCTAAAAGCCTATAAGATCTGTCCAAGTTGGCGTGACAGCCTTTGAGCTTATGAGCTGCTCGTGTAAAATTACCCCTCATTTTATATTGGCGACTCCAGCGGTGGCTAACTAAAACAAAGGATAAGTCTGCGTGAGCTTAAAAAATGATCGTTTCCTAAAGGCGCTAATGCGCGAACCCGTTGATGTCACCCCGGTATGGATGATGCGCCAGGCTGGTCGCTACTTGCCGGAGTATCGTGCCACAAGAAAACAGGCAGGCAGTTTCCTCGATCTTTGTAAAAATGCTGAGCTTGCTTGCGAAGTCACTATGCAGCCATTGCGGCGCTATGATTTTGACGCCGCTATTTTGTTTTCAGATATTCTGACTATTCCTGATGCCTTTGGCCAAGGGCTATATTTTGAAGAAGGCGAAGGGCCAAAATTTAGAAAGGTAATTCGCACAGCTGCGGATGTTGAGAATCTGCCAGAGGTTAACATTGCCTCAGAGCTTGAATATGTCATGAACGCTGTCAGCGTCATTCGTAAAGAGCTGAATGGTTCCGTACCACTTATTGGTTTTTCAGGCAGTCCTTGGACGCTGGCCACCTATATGATCGAGGGGGGTGGTAGTAAAGATTTCCGCTTAGCTAAGCAGTTTATGTATGACAACCCCGAGGCAATGCACTTGCTTTTGGATAAGCTTGCAGACGCTGTCACCGACTATCTGAATGCTCAAATTGATGCTGGCGCGCAAGTGGTACAAATATTTGATACTTGGGGCGGCATTCTAACTCCTTCTTGCTACCTTGAATTTTCGTTAGCTTACATGAAAAAAATTATCGCTAACCTCACCAAAGAGCGTGAAGGTCGAAAGGTGCCTAGCATTGTTTTCACTAAAAACGGTGGCCAATGGCTTGAGCCTATTGTCGCTTCAGGTGCTGACGGTGTTGGACTTGATTGGACTATCGATATAGCGGAGGCTAAACGTCGCGCTGGAGGTGCTGTGGCACTGCAAGGGAACATGGATCCGACAATGTTGTATGCCTCGCCAGCGGCAATCCGTAAAGAAGTGGATCAGATTCTTGCCAGCTATGGCCCAGGCCCAGGCCATGTGTTTAATCTTGGACATGGTATTACGCCGCAAGTGAATCCAGATCATGTCAGTGTTTTTGTTGACTCGGTTCATGAGCTTTCAGGCCAGTATCATAAGTAACGATAGAGTTACGGAGACAGCCGAAGCGTTTGTCAGCTTAGGGTCAAACCAGCCTTCTTTTGCAGGCGACGAGCAGCAGACCTTGCTAGCAGTGGTGGCACATTTGCAGGCAATTTCCACTGAGCCGGTTCAGCTGTCGGGTCTTTACATTTCCGATCCGGTGAATTGCGAGCCTGGTACCGAAGATTTTGTTAATGCGGTGGCGAGGTTAGTTGTCCCAGACTCAGGCTCTCCTTATGATTTGCTTGATAGACTTCACAAAATCGAGGATTTCTTTGGCCGTCAGCGTGGGCCTGAGCCCAACGCGCCTAGGTCACTGGATTTGGACCTAATTAGTTTCGGTGCTTCGATTGTTGCTAATGAGTGGCTAACATTGCCCCATCCGCGAGCGGCGCAGCGTCTTTTTGTCCTTGTGCCTCTGTTGGAGCTTTGCTCGGAGTTGGAGCTTGGTGCGTCTACTTCTAATATTTCGGACTTAATTCGCTGTTTACCATCCTCACCTGGTCTCAAAAAACTTTAAGCTTACCCTATCGGCGCGGATGGGGTGACTATGGTCGGTCCTGTACGTGGCGCACCAAATAAAAATTCAAGTGGCTGATAAATAATGCAAATATTCGCCCCGGCTTATCGCGGTAGGTGAAAGTAGCGATTGGTTGACCTCAATTGTTGGCCTACTACCCCAAAATCCATACAATTTTAGTCGTCAATCTGCTATTCTAGCGAGGTAGAAAAGTTTTAATAGTCTATACTTAGCCATAACAAAGCAGAGGGTTAGCACAAGCTAATGACATTAAAAGCACTGACTAGCGGATTTATTCCCGCGCTCGCTACCTTGATAGCAGCGTCAGGGTTTGCTGTTGCCGCGAGTGCGCAGGATTCTTTGTTTATTTTGCCTGGGCAAACTGGACCAGTTGCTAGCTTAAGCCTTGGCCGAAGTGCTTTATTAGGTGATATTGAGCCGAGTGTTAGTGTTGGCCGTGCTGTTGAGGCAAAAGACTTCCAGAACGGTTTAGTGCAAGAGGCGCTTAATTTTAATCTAGGACTTCAGGTCGCCCCGTTCGAAGGTTTGAGCATAAGGGCAGATGCCTGGGGCCAAAGAGTTGAAGATAGTCCTGCTATGTCATCTACAGATGGCCAGCATTGGTCGAGTCGGCCGCAACTGTATATTGACGATTCAGCAATTAACGAATTCAGTCTTGATAATCCACTGCTTGGGTCGAATCTTGAAACCAATGGTTTTGATATCGGTGCCTCTTATGTCTGGGAGACAAGCCGGTTTGGTCAATTTACGCTGAGTTCTACAACCACCTATGTTGATGAATTTGAGAACAGCAGCATTTTGCTTGAGTTGGCTGACTCGGAAATCGCGAGCCTAAGTGAGCGCATTGTGAGCCCCGAATTGCAGAGCAACTTAATGTTGAGCTGGGAGTTTGGGAACCATAGAGCAAAAGCGATAACTAACTATTTCGACTCTTTTAAAGATATCAGCGAACTTGATATAAACGAAATTAACGAGCTGGTTGACAACATCACCACGGTCGATTTGCAGTATGGCTATAGTGTCAACACCGGCGACAATGACCGAGCAATAATTTCATTCGGTATCCGCAATATTTTTAATGAAGACAGCGCTCAAATACTAAATGCCACTACGCGCATCTTGGACCAAAATGGCCGAGTCGCCTATGGTTCAATTAAGTATCAGTTTTAGTAAAACCTCTAGTAATAAAATGTTCAACAAGTGATGACACCTCATACATACAGCAACAACCCTGTTAGAAATAAGACTTTAATAACGTAATTTTCGATGCGCACCATCTAATAGAATTATCGGTTTGCTCTGGCAATACAAAAACAATCGACTCTCTCCGCTCCATTGATAAATAGCGTGCGTGCAGCCTCGTTTAAAGTTGCGCCTGTTGTAACTACATCATCCACCAATGCTATATGCTTGGCATTTCCGTGACCGAGTAAATCAATACAAGTGAATGCTTTCTTGAGGTTGGATTTACGTAAGCCAGCACGCTTTATTTCTGTTTGGGGCACAGTGTTCTTTATCCTCGTCAATGTGTTGTTAAAAACTGGGATGCCGGTTGAATATGACAGTTGCTTAGCTAGTTCAAGAGCTTGATTGAAACCGCGTTTTTTTAGGCGTAGCTGATGTAACGGGATAGGTATTATGGCATCAGGGTAGCCATGGAAGTCGCAGTGGCTTTTAAATTCCAGTGCAAGAACCTCTCCTAGTGCGAGGCCTGCGGCAAAGTTATCATTAAACTTAAATTGGCTGATCATTTGGTCGGCGGGACTTGCGTAGGACATGGCCGCGACACAGCGGTTAAAGACGGGTTTTTTAAGTATGCATGGCCCGCAAAGTAGTTGATCAGCCGATTGACCTGTTTCCACGCCGCAGTACTGGCAAGGTTGTCTTATAAGCGGAAGGTCTTTTCTGCATATAGAACAGAGGTTACCGCCGCCGCCGGAATTCCCTCCGCAGAGGACACAGTCGTAAGGTGTCAGCGTGTGCAGTGCCTTCATGGCAAGGGCATTGCTCCCGGGGGCTATTTTTAGAAACCACTCTCTGAGAGTTCTTGTCGTTCCAGATAGCATAATTCAGCGTCTATTTGATGGCTGCCTTTTAGAGCTCTTTGGCGCCCAAACTCAAGGTTTTGCTAATTATAGGCAGTGACAGCAAGTTGACTAAGTTAACAGCCAACACAGTACCTTTTATAACCGCTTCACTTATACTCGCCAGAAGATTAAAAGTTTAACGAGGATTTGATCATGCCCACTTACAGAGCTCCGCTCGCAGACATGCGTTTTTTGCTAACAGATGTGTTCCAAGCGGAATCGCTGTTCGCGAGCATGCCAGACACCGCAGAGGTCTCAGAAGACCTTATTAATGCCATTGTTGACGAGGCGGGAAAAATCGCTGAGGGACTGCTTTCGCCGATTAATCAAATAGGCGATCAAATTGGCTGCAAATTAGAAAACGGAGCGGTATCCACGCCTGAAGGGTTTAAGCAGGCTTACAAAGCCTACGCTGAAGGGGGATGGTCCGGGTTGACCGGAGACGTCAACTACGGTGGCCAAGGTATGCCGAAGCTTCTTTCGGCAATTATTGAGGAGATGATGTTTGGGGCTAACTCCTCATTTGCGCTCTATACTATTCTTACCACAGGGGCGACTCTCACACTTAGTCATCACGCGAGTGAAGAGCTGAAAAAACGTTATTTGCCTAAGATGTATGAAGGTATCTGGTCCGGAACAATGTGTTTGACCGAGCCTCATGCTGGCACAGATTTAGGGATGATCCGCACCAAAGCCGTTCCCCAGACGAATGGTTCATACAAGGTGTCTGGTACCAAAATCTTTATCACCGCTGGTGATCACGATTTGACGGAAAATATTATTCACTTGGTGCTAGCAAAATTGCCTGATGCACCGGCTGGCCCTAGGGGAATTTCTTTATTTTTGGTTCCCAAGGCGCTTGTCGACGATGACAGTAATCTAAGCGGTGAAAAGAACAACGTTCGCTGTGGCTCGATTGAGCACAAGATGGGAATCAAAGGGTCTGCGACCTGTGTAATGAATTTCGAAGAAGCTACAGGGTTTTTGGTCGGCGAACTTAATCAAGGCTTGTCGAATATGTTCACTATGATGAACTATGAAAGACTGTCCATGGGCCTTCAAGGGAATGGTCTGGCTGAAAGTTCTTATCAGATTGCTGCAGAATACGCGAAAGACAGATTGCAGGGCCGGGCACCGGCGGGTCCTCAGTTAGTCGATAAGGCAGCTGACCCTATTATCGTGCATCCTGATGTTCGGCGCATGTTGCTAACTATGCGTTCCAATATTGTTGCGGGTCGGGCTCTATCAATGTACGCGGCGAGCCAGCTGGATATATCGCGTTTTCATCCTGACGCAGATGTCCGTGAAAAAGCTGATAAACTTGTGGCGCTATTAATTCCTGTTCAAAAGGCCTACTGCACGGACCGTGGCTTCGACTCTTGCGTTATGGGTCAGCAGGTTCTAGGCGGTCACGGTTATGTGGCAGAATGGGGTTTGGAGCAAAATGTAAGAGATGCGCGTATTGCTCAAATCTACGAAGGCGCCAATGGTATCCAGGCACTTGATTTGATGGGCCGAAAAACTGTTCGTGGTAACGGCGCGCTGCTAGAGGTCCTGCTTGATGAAATGAATGAATTTGCGGCAGAAAACCAACCGTTAGCAGAGTTGGCGCCCTATTTAAAGAGCCTGTCAAATACCCAGGGCCTATTGGTGGAGACTACGAAATCTATTATCTCCAATTGTACAGACCGCCCAGATGAGGTCGGGGCCGCTTCTTATGCCTATATGGAGTTATTGGGCCTTAGCCTTTATTGCTACATGTGGAACCGCGTCTTGGCGGCGGCATTTAAAGGGATAGCGCAGGGCACAGGAGATAGCAACCATTTGGAAGGCTTGGTCAAAACGGGAGATTTTTTTATGGCCCGCTTATTGCCTCGAGCTAAGTCGCTGGCAGAGGAAATATCTGCCGGAGCGGATTCAATGATGGCAATGTCAGTCGATCAATTCTAAATAGCAGCTTTTATCAGCGATTGAATGGGTGATCTTTAGATTACCCATTCAATGTTGTCAGAGAACAACTGTTTATACTCACCAAGATCTTCGTTTGCCTCACCTACCAAAATCATATTGCCATTGCTCATGGGTACTACGATGCCGTTGAAGCGGTCGTCATTGATTTTGTATTCAATGCTGACGGGACTGTTATTGATAACAAAAACACTAACGGCTCCCTCGCTTCCCTCTATCATCAGGTGAACACTGTCATAAGCAGGAATGATGATGCATGGCTTGGCAAAGCGCACAGGTATTTTGGTGATGAAAGAATTGCTAACTAGGCGCGTGCCAATTCCGGTCATCGCATTTGCTACCATTGGCATGGCAACTAGATCTAGAGATAAGCCGCTGTTAATAGCCTCTATCTCAACCGACTCATGATACAAATGGTTTATGACTTCATTACCAAACGCTATTTCTGCGGAGCTTGGGCCTGAGTTGTAGGTAAGCGAAAATGTCACGCCTAGTGCCAGCATTAAACTCGATGCAATGGCAAAATACTGAAAAAAACTTGAGTTAGCAGCCGGCCTCTCAGCTAGCATTTTTGAAGTTTTTTCCGAAGCACTTTCGGTTTCATCGGTCTGGGGAATGGCCAGCAATTTTTCTTTAAGGCCATCAGGGGTTTCGACTGCGTCCATAATGCCGCGAATATCCTCATCCATCTTCTGAGTTTGGTTCAGGATTTCTTGTAGAATGGGGTTGCTGGCCGCACTATCCAAAATTTCTTTGTCAGCCGTGAAAGGATCTATATAAATCCGGTTTTTAAAATCAGTTTCGTTCATTATTCAGCTCTGTATCTTGCGGATCTGTTTGGTTTCATTGTTTACTTCAGCGACTTGAGGCATTTAGTCGGTGGGTTGCTCAGCTGCCGGCCCAGGGTCTTCGCTGCCAAATTCAACTTTCAATTTGCTTCGTGCCCTAAAAAGCCGAGTCATTACGGTGTTATTGTTCAGATCTAGTATTGCGGCAATCTCTTTGCCGCTAAATCCTCCTATAACCTGCAGTAAAAGGGGTTCTCTATATTCGCTTTCAAGCCGATTGATTGCGTTGTGTAATAATTCGCGATCCATTTTGAAGTCAGGTTCGTTCTCATCACGTTCGGCTATGGCTTGACCTTCGATATCCACTAGTTCGGGTCGATATCTCTCATACAACCTAGCATTCTCTCGTCTGAGAATAGTAAACAGCCAAGCTTTGGCTGCCTTGTCGTTCTGCAGACTCTCTAAAGCCCGCCATGCACGCAAAAATGTTTCCTGAACTAAATCTTCGGCCAGCGGCTTGTTTTTGCATAGCCAAAGGGCGTAGCGAAAAACATCTTGGTATAAAGCAGCAACCAAAGATTCATAGCGTTGTTTTTTGTTGCTTCCGTAAAGGACCGGTATATCACTCATTTTTTTCAAATTCGTTGCAAAGAGGGCAATTTTTCTAAGGCTCAGCGTTATTTTCTTTATATATTTACACTTTTAAACGTCTCAAGGCTTGAGAGTTTGCCCAAATAGCTATGACGCTTCAAGTTTTACCGGGGCGAAGAGCTTAAACAGACGGACTTTGAGGATGATAATGTCGTGATAGAATGTTCCGTTCTCTAAATGACCGGAATGACTTAATGATCGGAATAGCGATAGCGGGTGCTGCAGGCCGAATGGGTAAGACCCTAGTTGAAGCCGTAGCCCAACGGACGGGGCAGCTTGAGCTGCGCCAAGCCACAGTACTGAAGGGGGACCCAAGTTTGGGTCTAGATGTGGGTTTGCTGAGTTTAGGAAGGCCGTTGCAGGTGCTAGCCCAAGAGTATCTGGATGTTAGCGACTTTGATGTTCTAATCGATTTCACTAGTCCTCGTGGCACGCTGGAAAATCTTGCCGCTTGTGCTTCTGCTGGCAAAGCTATTGTGATCGGGACCACTGGATTTGACGATAAAGAGCTGTCCTTGATTCAGGCGGCCTCCCAGTCTATCCCTGTGGTGATGGCGCCAAACTATAGCGTGGGAGTAAACGTTAGCTTCAAGCTTCTAGAGTTGGCGGCCAAGGTTTTAGGTGACGGGTATGATGTTGAGATTTCTGAGGCCCACCATCGTCACAAAAAAGACGCTCCTTCTGGGACTGCATTGAAAATGGGGCAGGTAGTGGCGGACTGTCTAGGCCGAGATCTTGATGAGGTGGCAGTTTATGGGCGTGAGGGAATGGGGGAGGAGAGGGACAGTAAGACCATTGGGTTTGCGACTGTCCGTGCTGGCGATATCGTCGGTGACCACACTGTTGTGTTTGCGGGCGGTGGCGAGCGTTTGGAAATCACCCATAAGGCCAGTAATCGGATGACTTTTGCTAGCGGTGCCGTTAGAGCGGCAATTTGGGTTGAAACAATGTCGCCTGGTTTGTATAGCATGGAGAATGTTTTGGGTCTCGAATAGTCACTGTTACTGAGTAGCCCTCGAAGATGCCCGATGAGCGGTTCGCTGTGTAGGCGCGTCTCTCAGTGAGTAAGTGGCTGGGCATTGCCCAGCGAGTCAGCAAACTAGGTCACCGACCAAGACCTAGAAAAGGCCGGCGAGTAATCGGTTGCCATCAGTCTTGCCGAAAATCTCTTACTATGGCTATTTGTCTACGTCAATTCTGCTATTTCTAATGGACAAGTAGGGGGGTGCTTCCGTATCATATTCGCTCAGTATGTTGAGTGCTGAGAGCAATGTTGAATCCAAATTTGAAACAAAAAATTGATGAAAAGCGGAGTGAGTTCTTTCACTCCGCTTTTTTTTGCCTAAAATAAATAAAATGTAGTTAGGAGTGCGTGTGGCTGGAACAGCGGTGCTGGTATTGGAAGACGGAAGTGTCTTTCACGGAAATGCAATAGGGGTAGAGGGAAGCTCTGCGGGAGAGGTGGTTTTTAATACCTCAATGACCGGTTATCAAGAAATTTTGACGGACCCCTCTTACGCAAAACAAATAATCACCTTAACCTATCCTCATATAGGTAACACCGGTACAAACGAGGAAGACAATGAGTCTGATCACGTATGGGCGTCGGGGTTGGTTATTAGAGATTTGCCTTTACTTGCGAGTAACTGGCGCAGCGAACAGAGTCTTAGCGAGTTCCTGAAGTCACGGAACGTCGTTGCTATCGCGGAAATAGATACTCGGCGGTTAACCCGGATTTTGCGAGAAAAAGGCCCTCTTAACGGCTGCATAATTGCGAGCTCTGCACTTTCAGATAGTGCCGCTGAAGATGCTGGTAAGCTTGCCAACGATTTTGCTGGCCTGAAAGGGATGGATTTAGCTAAAGTTGTGAGTACCAAAGAACGCTATGGCTGGGATGCCGGTGTATGGGATTTAATAGGGGGTTATGGGTCAGCCCAAGACGTTGAGTTCAATGTGGTTGCTTATGATTTTGGCGTGAAGCGCAACATTTTGAGGATGTTGGCGGCGCGGGGATGCAAAGTGACTGTTGTGCCTGCCGAAACCTCAGCCGCTGAAGTCTTGGCGATGAACCCTGATGGAATTTTTCTATCCAATGGTCCGGGAGATCCTGAACCCTGTGACTATGCTGTTGCAGCCATTAAGGAATTTCTTGATCAAAGCATTCCTCTGTTTGGGATTTGCTTAGGTTGTCAGCTGCTAGCCATTGCCTGTGGAGCTCAAACCGTAAAGATGCAATTAGGCCATCATGGCGCTAACCACCCCGTGCAAGATCTATCTTCGAAAAAGGTCATGATCACTAGTCAGAATCATGGTTTTGCGGTTGATCAAGCGACTTTGCCAGGAAACCTTAAAGCCACTCACAAGTCATTGTTTGATGATTCTCTGCAAGGTATTGAGCGAACAGATAAGCCAGCTTTTGGTTTTCAAGGCCATCCGGAGGCGAGTCCCGGGCCTCATGACGTTGCTCCATTGTTTGATCATTTTATTGAACTAATGCAAGCGGCTAAATTGTCATAGGTCGGTTACTGGATCACTTGATCTTGAGCCTGAACCTGAACTTTCACCTGAACTTAAAACGAGCGTTACAGCCTAAATCATGCCAAAACGAACCGACATAAAAAGTGTACTTATTCTGGGCGCTGGCCCAATTGTAATTGGTCAAGCTTGTGAGTTTGATTACTCGGGTGCGCAGGCCTGCCATGCCCTCAAAGAGGAGGGCTACCGCGTCATTCTTGTGAATTCGAATCCGGCCACAATTATGACCGACCCCTCCATGGCTGATGCCACTTACATCGAACCGGTGAAGTGGCAAATGGTTGAGAAAATCATCGAAAGAGAAAGGCCTGACGCGGTGATATCCACCATGGGTGGGCAAACAGCGCTGAACTGCGCCCTGGATCTAAAACGCTATGGGGTGCTTGAGAAATACGGGGTTGAGCTGATTGGGGCCAGCAGTGAGGCGATCGACAAAGCCGAGGACAGGGAGCTGTTCGACAAAGCGATGGTAGCCATCGGTTTGGAGACACCTAGGCATGTTATGGCTCGCAATATGGAACAAGCGAAACAGGCCGCTAAAGAAATTGGTTTTCCCTGCATTATTAGGCCTTCCTTTACCATGGGTGGGTCTGGCGGCGGAATTGCTTATAACAAAGAAGAATTTGAAGAAATATGTGATCGTGGACTAGAGCTTTCACCGACTAATGAGTTGTTGATTGACGAGTCTTTGATTGGATGGAAGGAGTACGAACTTGAAGTAGTGCGAGATAAAAATGACAATTGCATTATTGTCTGCTCGATTGAAAACTTTGATGCCATGGGCGTGCATACCGGTGACTCCATTACTGTGGCACCGGCACAGACCTTGACCGACAAGGAATACCAAATTCTTCGAAATGCCTCCATTGACATACTTAGAGAAATTGGGGTTGAAACTGGTGGTTCAAATGTTCAGTTTGGCATCAATCCAAAAGACGGAAGAATGGTTGTCATCGAGATGAACCCGCGAGTCTCCCGCTCATCAGCTTTGGCCTCAAAAGCCACTGGTTTTCCGATAGCTAGAGTTGCGGCAAAGCTTGCTATTGGCTACACCCTTGATGAACTTCGCAATGAAATCACCGGAGGCGTAACTCCGGCATCCTTTGAGCCCTCTATAGACTATGTGGTTACAAAAATACCTCGCTTTACTTTCGAGAAATTCGGCGATGCCGATGATCGATTAACCACCCAGATGAAGTCAGTTGGTGAGGTGATGGCTATTGGTCGAACTTTCCAAGAGTCTTTGCAAAAAGCTTTGCGTGGTCTTGAGGTTGGCATGTGTGGCTTTGACCCTATTCTTGATAGCAACGTAAGTAATGCGAAAGAGATTCTGATACGTGAGCTCTCCGAGCCTGGCGCTCAGCGGATTTGGTATTTGGGAGACGCCTTCCGGCTGGGCTGGTCCATAGACACAATCTATGAGCTTTCAGGAATCGATCCTTGGTATTTGGTTCAAGTTGAGGATCTAATAAAAATTGAAATGAATTTGGCAGGAACCAAGCTATCGCAGTTGGACAAGTCCGCTATGTTTCAATTGAAGCGCAAAGGCTTTTCCGATCAACGACTGTCGCAGTTACTGGAAGTGACGGAGTCTGAGGTGCAGGCGCTAAGGTATGAGCTAGGCGTTCGTCCGGTTTACAAAAGGGTTGATACCTGTGCTGCGGAGTTTGCATCAACCACCGCCTATATGTACTCCACTTACGAGGAAGAGTGCGAGGCATTACCCACTGATAACAAAAAGATTGTTGTGCTTGGCGGTGGCCCCAATCGTATCGGGCAAGGTATTGAGTTTGA
>Ga0307488_10004539_pt1 | contig 11591 bp, 12 predicted proteins | sample SB02metaG_FD_202248 | JGI IMG/M metagenome (GOLD analysis project Ga0307488, IMG submission 202248) | Sea-ice brine microbial communities from Beaufort Sea near Barrow, Alaska, United States - SB 0.2 | ecosystem: Environmental > Aquatic > Marine > Coastal | place: USA: Alaska | collected...
ATGTTCAAAGTTAGATATAGAAGCGTTGTGTCTATCAATGACTCCTTTCAATTGTGCCTCTTTCCATTCTTCCCAAACCGCTTTTGTTTCGGGGATATATGCAGGGGGTGGATTTAACATTCGCCCTCGGTTCTTGTCAAACTGTTCCATGAGATATTCTTTCAATTTACCCGATGATTTCAAGTTTGCCCACATAGCCTGTTCTTGAACGCCTTTTTGATATTCAGCCAAGATTTCTTGTGAATATCTTTCAATCAGTTGAGCGTTGAGATATTCTTTCCAAAGGGTGACAAAATAATCAAATGCTTCTTTGGCTTGCTTATCCACAACGGATTTATCGGGAAGGCGCACATACACCTTTTTTCTATGAGTCATTTGAGTATAAGGTATTTTTTGAGTTCCACCATACACAGGCCATCCGTTTGTAAAGGAAGGAGGGAGGTCTTTCAAATAACGAATTTCTTTTCTTCCGGTGCGGCGTGTTTCTTTGTAAGTGATGTATTTTACCTGTGGATTCAATTCCATCCAATGTTTCAAAGCCAAACTAAGCCCCCATTCTAAGTAAGCAAACGGAGTTCCCTTCATGTCGGGAGTTAATGGTTGATTTTGAATAGCGGTTTGATAATTCTTTCCATAAACCCCTGCGGCCATATCAATCGGATATTGCGCTCTTTGTTTGGCGACAAATTTCCAATTAAGTGTAGGGTATTTCCATGATTCATTACCCCGACTTCCGACATTAGGATTGTAAATGTTTCCGACATACTGTTGAGAATCGGGGTATGGAATTTGCTTTCCATTAGAATCGTATTGAGAAGAGAATCTTGCTTGCCTGTCATAGATTGGGATTTGATAGCCGTTTTTGTAATTATTAAATTGAGGGATTTCTAATTGACGAGAGCCTTTTTCAAGATTTTTCATCAACCATTCTTTGTAGGATGGATAATCGGGAGAGGCAACAAAATCAGGAATTAAACCCCTACGGCTTAGTTTTTTAACCATTTCTTCACGGATAGGTTGTGTGAACTCATCGTTATACCTTTGATGGGTATAATCATTTGTGTCTAAGATAAATTGAAGTTTTCTTTTGTCAATTGCTCGCCCGCTTTGCGCCATAAATTCTCTATTTTCAGCACTCTTATTTGAAGTTTCCGATGACTTCAATAAATAACCGCCACCTAAAAGACAAGCGATAATTGCGCCTATGGTGATTTTATCATCCATCATTCATTCCCCAATGTGTTGCCGGAATAATTTTGTCCGAAAGACGCATTGGTGTAAGCGGCAGAATTCATCCATGATGCACCGTCAATTAACATTTCAAGGTTGTTTTGTGCCGCCATAGGGTATGCAGTTTGACCTACATATTGTCCCGAACCCGCAACAGGTTCAGCAAGTGGGGTGATAACAGGCATTGAAGTGCCTCCCGAATTGATTGGGATTTGATACACACGGTTTGTTCCAAGAATTACATCGCCTCTTTCGTTGATACCTGCCGTTCCATTAGCACCATCAGCCGCTTTGGTTTCTTTACCCTTGAAAAGACCTACAATAAATGCTTTTGAACTATCCACAAACGGTTGGAGTTCTTCATCAAAAATATAAAGAATCAAACCTGTAATGGCCGCCGTGCTAAGAATAGTTTTCATAGTCGTCATTTATTTCACTCCGATTTACCCATCAATACTGAAAAGAGAAGTCCTGCTGTCCCAAGAAGAATACCGGGAAGTGCAATACCGACAATAGCACCACTTCCAAGTCCAACACCCTTCTTGAAATTAGAAGAAGTTTCACCTGCATATTCCGCACCGTAGTTCTGTGTAGGTTGGAAAGAAGTCCTGTCCACTTCAACAGATTCCAAAGGAGTATAACCATCCATTGAAAGTGAGCCATCTTGAAGATAACCTGCGGTGTCAGCATCCATTGTCATAACATCATCGTATTTGCGACCCATGCGGGAGTGCCTCTTATCCATAGCGGAGGCTTCATCCCTTCGGTCTTTCATAGATTGTCTGTGCGAACCACGATGACGCATACCGAGGGACTCATCCATCTTATCATCATAGCCTTGTGCATCGTGAGTAATGATACGACCTCTTCCATCTCTTGCATAATTACGACCCTTGCTCTTAGAAAATTCAGCCTTCATGTGAGCGTTGGTTGGGTCAGCACTTGGGCCATCTTGACCTGTGATGCCTTCATCAAATTGAGGTTCGGGGTTGTCACCTTCTGCATACCATTGAGTGACACCATGACCGAGAGGGGCTTCAACGGCTACGGAATCAATTCCGCTATATCCGTCAAGGGAAGTTCCTTCTTCAATGGTGATTCCTGTTGTGGATTCATCAAGAAGTGCGCCTTCGGTATCGCTTCCGAAGTATTGATTTACTCCGTGTCCGATTGGTGCGGCCTCTTCAATAGAATCAATTGGGGTATATCCCGTAAGTGAAGTTCCTTCTGCAACAGCAACAGGCTCTCCTTCTGCGGAAAAGTTAGCATTGGTTGGGTCTTCAAAAGAAGATGAAGAAACCATGTCGGGTTCTTCGGATGGGGAATAGGTAGCAGTTTCACCTTCCGCATACATTACTTTCTTAGAACCACAATCAGCACACATCATTCGCTTTGATTCAGCATTATATTGTTGTCCACAATCAAGACAATGACCAAGACTTTCGGAAACTGCATTTTTACCACATGAAAAACACTTGCCCATAGATTCTGCACCATAATTAGCAGTAGGTTGGTTTGCGGTCAAATCCACCGTTGTTGATTCCGAAGGGGAATATCCATCAAGGGTTTCGTTTCCAACCATAGCATCGCTTGGGTTGTAGTATTGTCTTTCTTGTGCTTGTTCGTTTTCGCTATTCATTATTTCAACATCCTGTATTTGTAAGAGTTTGCTCATATCAAGACCTTGTGCTTCGTAAAAGCAAGCGTGGTCTTCTTCGCTCATGTAGCCTTCTGTTTCGGCGGCCTTTACTGTTTTCTTAGTTCCCTTCTTTTTCTTTTCGGGCTTCAAGAATTCTGCGGGGGCGTGACCTGCGGCTATCAGTCCCTTCTCACATTCAATTCGTGGCTCTTGTAATTTGAGTGAGAATTTACCCGGTTGGGTCGCAGAAACCCCGAAAAAGCCTACTCTAACAGGGCATTGAACCATTTTCTTTGAAGTAGGGGATGGGAAAGAGGTTGTCGCATAGACTACTGTTCCCTTTTGATGATTGGCGGGAATAAGAAAAAAATTAACACGCTTTCCTTTTTGAGTATGAAGGACTAATTCAGCCGATGGGTATGAACCCGAATCCCAACGAATGCGAGATGCTTCCAATGGCCCACCTTCAAGATAACGACCAATTGACCCATCTTTGAGTGAGGCTAAGTATTCTTCACGGTTGTTGTGATGCTTGTTAGGTAAATGAAGAACGATACGGAATGTCCCCTTACTAAGACGAGTGCCTTTGGTTGCAGGTTTGAGATACAAGTCCGTAGTAGCCTTATCGCCTTGTGGGAAGACTTCGGTAAAGGAAGTCGGTTGGGAAAATAACCATGTCGTGCGAGGATTCTCAAGGTATTCCTTAAGTGGTTCTTGGCGTGGCTTACGACCCATACCGTAGTTTTGTTGTTCTCGTTATCTAAAGACTCGCTTCAACCATGCAAAATTGACACTTGACTATCGGAGTTTTTGTAGTGACTGTATTTTTCACGATTAGCAATAATTGTCTTCATAGATTTTACCAAATTCGTTTGACTAATTTTGGTATTTTTCTTATAATTAGACGCTTCCAAAGCATCCATGTAAGCCATCATAACCATTTCCTTCAAATGCGCCCCTGTCATGCCTTTTGTATCTTTAATCAAGGGTTTAAAATCAATATCTTGGTGGTCAAAAGTGGTCAAATACTTCTTCAAAATCCACTTGCGTAATTTATCATCGGGTAATCCAAAATCAATTCGGAAATCAAATCTTCCGGGTCTGTCCACCAATGCTTTATCAAGATGTTGGGGATAATTTGTAGTGGCGATTGTGACGACTCCACTATTGGACTCCACACCTGCTAAACAATTCAAAAATTCTCCGAGAAGTGGATGGTCGCCACCCGACTTTTGCCTATCAAGACCTCCAAGTGTATCAATATCTTCAACAACAACAATCGTAGGTGAAATCTGTCGGGCAATATCATATAATTCGGAAATTTGTCCTCGCTCGCCAATATCATCGGAAGTAATGTAAATAATAGAAGATTCAATTTGATTCATAATTGCTGAACAAGTCAATGTCTTACCTGTTCCCGGTGGGCCGGTGAGTAAGCAACCACGACTTGTAGGGAGTTTTTTATCCGCAAAGTAATCAATGTGTTTAATGAAATTGACTACATTCTTTTCAAATGACTCTCTTTGCTCGTTGCTCAAAACAACATCATCCCATCCGACATTTTCAACGGTAATAAATTCAAGGTTCGCAGACACGGCATTATTTTTTAAGATACCGTGAAGGGTTTTGTAATCTTTGAAAGATTCGTGAAATGTTTTAATTTGAGTTGATGGTTCGTGAATAATTTGAACTTCAACATGAAGTCCATCAACAGGGGTCAAATCAACAACAAATTTAGCACTATCAGTATTACGACTTAAGAAAAAGGTAGCACGAATAGGCATATTTTCTTGACCGTGTGGGTATGTAAATTGATGATATTGAAGTCCTGTGATTTTCGTTTTACCCATTGTAAATCCAAGTGTTTTATCAACCGTGAAATCTTCTTTAATCCAACCCATAAAGTCATAAATGTTAATGGGTGTCCGAGTATCTTCCCAAAATAACCAATCGGAAACGGCATCATCGGGAGAAGATAATTCCATAAACTCAACAAAAGATTCTTCAAGAAGGTTTGGGTCGCCTTCACTTGCTTTGACTAATTTTGTGTAAAAAGTAAGAATCGCATCTTCGGAATATGGAATAGTGATTTCCCCAATGGGCGTTTCAATCTTTAAGGTTTCGGGCATAATTAGACATTGATTGAGTGTGTATCTAAATGTTGAGGGAGTTCATCGCTTGGTCACGCATGACCCCCTTGAAGGTTTCGGTGAAATCGGGGAGTAATTCTAAAACGCCATCGGGCATATCTTTAACGGTAGGTTTAGGGTGTTTTTCGTATAAAAGAACCATATTTGCATCTAAAAATTCGTTTAAGTCCTTACCTTGTTCTTCGGCAAGTTCATTTGCCCCCGTTTGGATTCCTCCCGAACAAGTATTTTCTTCACCGACATAGTGGAATCCGACAATCATATCAAGGACACGATAATGACGACGATTATCCAAAGAAGTCGTTCTTGGGTCGCCTGTGATTCGCATGAGTAATTCAGTATCTTCCGCCATAGCCATTCGTTCATCGTAGCCCCCAACGGCTTCAAACGCATCCCGCCTTATGATAGTCCCTGTCGGTGCAGGGGGGTGTCCAAAGAGGTAGTAGTAAGAATAATCGGGGTAGTTTTCTATGAAAGGCATATCTTGAGGCCAATAACCATAAAGACCTTTGACATTGAAAGTATCACCCGAAAATTGAGAAAGAACAGGAACATGACAATCAAGAGGACAAGACCAAATGGCGACCTTTTCTAATGATTTATCTATTTCTATTTTGACTTCTTTCAAGTAGCCATCATACCACCAATCATCGCCATCAAGGAAGGCAAGGAAGGGGTTAGAACCTACCGATACCGCTTGATTCCGTGCGCCACTAACGAGAGGGTGTGCAGGGTCTTGACGGAGGTAATTGAAACCGTATGATTCCACTAAGTATTTCGCATCGTAATCTTGATATTGGATAGGCGTTCCATCACAAACATAGACGGTATAATCATCAAATGTTTGGTCAAAAACGGACTCCAAACAACGCTCAAGAAACGGTTTGGAAATACGATAGATAGGAATGATTACATCAAACATGAATAACCATTGGCCGATTACTCATTTATAACTTTCCATTCCATCTTAACGATGATTCCATTGTCCGTTAATGTGGTTGAGCCTTCTTCCTCATTGAAGTCAGCGATAAGCAACACTTTCATGTCATTGTTAGCATCATCAATCAATTCATTAACGGTGTCAAAATCATCTTCCGAAAGGGCTTCCAATTGAGGGTGGAATGGTGAAAAGTCAATACTATCCCAATTGTTCTTAGTGGAATGAATAAAAATAATGTTGTCAATGTGAGGCTCGCCACGATAAACAGTCATGGTTGCTTGAACATTGTCCTTGTAATCCATCAAATGAATGATTCGGTGGGTTTGACTCCATAGACTTCCTTCATTCAAACGAGGGTCGGCAAAGTTAGCCTTATCCCACATATCGTAAAACATACCCTTGTCAAAATTGGTGTCTGTTAAGAAAACCGGGCCAAATGAAACATCTGCTGTGTTGCAGAAGAAACCCATCTGTCCGTATGTTGAATCATATCCGCCTTTGTCCGACCAAACTTCCCAAGCCATGATTTAACCGAGAGAGTGACAGGTTAATAAAGATTACTCATCCTTTTCGCCCATTCCCTTTCAGCCTTACGGCTATTTGGGTGTTGTTAAGCCCTCAAAAGGCACTCATTCCGTTGCACTATTTAGGCTTTAAGCCATCATAGGTGCGGCGGATTGTGACTGAATAAGTGTTCGCTTATACCAATCCACATTTCCGGGGTTGATAGAAATTCCCATCTCCAACAGTTTGTTAGCGATAAGAGCATCCGGCCCATCGTAAAGAGTGTATTTCATAAATGCTGACAAAGCGTTGGTAGCAACGGATGAACCGAATGCGCTGTTTTGGTAGCAAGTGACCAAAGCATCAAACACTTGACCCGGAAGCACATAGACATCGGGGTAAAGGTTGAAAGCAGGTTGGAAGTTGGTGCTTCGTGGGTAAGGACTTGCCGCACCCGGAATACCATCGTTTCCAACATTGTCGGGGTCAAGGAAGTAATCGGTGGTGTTAATGCGAACTTGGATGTAAGCACGGTTTCCGATAACTCCGTTTGAACCTGCATCACCAAGTCCACCTTGAATCAATCCACGGTAAAAAGCACCGTTTCCGATTGTGGAGGAAGGCATAAAGGCGGTTGGTGAAACTGCGACATCTTCAATAACGACGAACTGCGTAGCAGTTGTTTCAGCAGGTTTGGTAATGTTGTTTCCAACGCCACCGATAAAGATTGACACGGAATTACCTGTGTTCGTGTTTGTCCATGCGGTAGCATTTTGGCTTTTCCATTCATATACTTGACTTCTCATACTCATAATAATCATCTCCTGTGTTTCATTCAATCCCAAGAAGGGCGAATCAAGCACTACCTCCGTTGGTAGCAACAGCCGCAACACGGCTTCTTTGTTGCTGTTCAATCAAGGTTCGCTTATACCAATCAACATTGTTTGGGTTGATGGTCACGCCTAACTCAAGAAGTTTATTTGCGATGAGGGCATCCGGGCCGTCATAAAGGGTGTATTTCACGAATGCCGCAACGACAGTAGTGACAGCCGCCGCACCGTTGGTGGATTGAAGGCTGTAAAGAATTTGGAAAACCTGTCCCGGAAGAACATAAACATCGGGGTAAAGGTCAAAAGACTTCAAAAGTTGCACATAATCAGTTAGTGCATCAGCAACCGCAGAATCCGAAGACCCTCTTGGGTAAGGTGAGGCAAGTCCCGGAACACCTGCTTGGTCGGTGACATCGGGGTTTTGGAAGTAATCGGTTGTATTGATACGAACCTGCAAAGCACCGCCAAGATAAGCGGAACAAGCAATATCTTCAATTACGATAAATTGGGTCGCAGTTGTTTCAGCAGGTTTTGTGATGTTGTTTCCAATTCCGCCGATGAAAATATCGTATTCTCGGTTGGTTGGGATGACAACAGGCACAGCATCAACAGTTCTTCGTAGGCTTGAGGTCTGCCCGCTTGCGGCGAGGTTTGACCATTCATATACTTGGCTTCTCATAGACATAATAATTCACTTCCATTTTGGTTGTATCTTACTGTTGTTTTTTTGACTATCTAAAGGATAGCATACATCTCCAAATTATTGTTAAAAATTAGAGAATATGCTACGCTAAAGAATTAAATATACGATTTTGTTTGACATCCCGATGGGACATCGTTGAAAATCAAACTTCGTCTTCAAGGGAAAGTGGGTCAAATCCTGTAAGGACAGCGACACCAAGTAGTCCGACGACAGTTCCCATAACTCTTGTTAGAGTAATGTCCCCAATCATAGGTAGGGAGAATAGAACACGATTCATAATTCGGAGGTTAGCACCGAGAGCGACACCTGCACCAACGAGGACAAGTGAAGCACCGATTGTTTTCTTGTTTAGTATCATTCCTTTAATATCCATTCTTAATCACACTCACATACAGTTTTTTAGACAGCAAACACCGCAAACAGTTAGGACAGCACCAACAATTTGTTGTGCGCCCGCTTCCTTACCGAGAACAGGGATAGTAAAATTAAATGCAGGGAGGAATCCAAGCACCTTTTGTGCGGGCGTTAGTAGCAAATGCAAACCGCCAACGGTTGAAGCAAACGCACATAGCATCTTTCCTTTTTCTGTATTCATCCAATTACACATTTTATTCATCATATTTTTCACATTCCTTATTTGTTTTTTCTCACATAAAGCGGTTAGCCAAGATACAAGAACCGACAACAACGCCGACCAAACCTGCAACATTTCCGAGTGAACCCACAAGTGGGAGGGAAATATCAGTAATTCCCGAAGCCTTACCAAAGTGCGCCGCACCGAGTAATAACACCGAAGTTCCTACTACGATTTGACCGTTTGAGGTTTGAGTCATTGAGCATACTTTCTTAATTTGATTCATCATATCATTTCACTTCCTGTTTATTGTCCTAAGACACTCCCATGACCTTCTGCGCCCGCCATGAAGTTTCCGATGAATCCTGTTTGGTTGCTTTCTGCATACCATTGGGTCACACCATGTCCACTTCCACCTGCGGAGGGCATCTCGTAAGATGGGAGAATATATGTGTCAAAGACATCTTGCATACCGCCACCAAGTTCCTTAGTCTGCGGGAGAATACCTGCCTCCATTGAAACATCGTAGGTAGTCATAGTAGGGGCTGAATCAGCCATTGAAGTTCCGCCGACTACATTAGCCATTGAATCATCACCTGTTCGGACACGGTTTCCGCCAACATCTGTGGATGCGGCGAACTTCTTCATATCCATTCGGCGGTTTGTAGCAGTAGCGGAGTTTGTAGTTTCCGAGCCAAACCATTGTGTGACTCCGTGACCCATAGCGGATTCTTGACGAACCGAGTCAAGGTAGTTTCCAACCATTTCTTGTGCGATTTCCACTTGTGGAGTCCCTGCGGTCATTTCCTGTTCAATAGTTTCTGCACCGTAGTCTTGAGTAGGTTGGTAAGATGACCTGTCCACTTCAACAGAATCCATAGGTGTGTAATTCTTGAGGTTCATGTCACCATAATAACCACTTTCTGCGGCCATATACTTTGAAACACTTGATGGGAGAAGCCCCGTCATTGAAAGGAGTGAAGTAGCACCTGCGAGGGTTGTGACAACACCTGCGGTAGTCCAAATTGAATTTCCTGTCTTCTTTCCGTATGCACTCATTGAAACACCGACACCAAGAGTGGTAGCCGAAGCGATTTCACGGCCAAATGGGATTTTTCCAAATGGAATGCGTGGGAGAATACCAATAGTGACGATACCTGCGACAAGACCACCTACAACCATGTAAGCAACATCCGAAGCACCCTTCTTTGTAGTAATGGTATCAACCAATCCTGCTTTCACTCCCTTACCGACAGCAAGAGAGGGGTCAATGACATTCTTTTTGATAGGGGTTAGGACATCCATGATAGTTCACCTGTTGTGTTATTCTCCTTTGAGTTCTTCCGTTATCTAAAGCCTCTTATTCAAAAGGGGCGATGATTTCCCCCTGTAAAATTGATATTTTGTGCAGGAGTTTGAGTGGGTGGTGCAACGAATTGTTCAAATTTATTTGTGGAAAGGATTCGTGGGGCAACATATTCCGATGCAAGAATGTCCAATGGATTTCCTTCTTGATAAAGGAAGGAATCGGATTGTAGCGGATTGTCAATAGCCGATGTAATAACTTGGCCGCCAACGAACTCCGAAATCCCTGTATTATCTGTTTTATTAACGCAAATTTCAGTTATCTGTGTTTTCAATTCCATCGGAAGATTCATTTCTTGTATCGTGGTTAAGAATCTGTGCATTGAATTTGCACCGCCTTTGGAAATGAGTGGAGTGGCTTCGGTATCTCCATTACCTGTCAATCGTGACCAAAAACCACTTAGCCCTTCCTTAACGGTCATTCGGTTCAAAGCCCATGTTTGAGATGATTGGTCGTATGATACCGAATAACCACTTCCCAATGTTTGTGAAAACGAAGCAGGGTTGGGTGTGTTTGGTGGCCCTGTCGGGGGTCGCACATACGCTGAAACAGGATTTGGAATGTAAGTCATCAAGGATTCGCCCATGAGTGCATTGTATTCATCTTCTGTTTCGTAAAAAGCGTTCAAACGATAATGTCCGTCGCCAAGATTAGAAGCAACGCCGTGCATAGCAGAATCCATAGGACTACGCTTGACGACATTTTGAAGTGCTAAATCCAAATCCATGTTTATACCTTATCCCTTCTGTTATCTAAAAACAATGGTAAAAGTGATACCAATAAAATCGCACCTGTGAATTGTAAAATAGGGAATTTGGATTCATTTGTTTCGGCTGATTTAGAAACATTTAATGTTCCTTTTAGTCCAAAACGGGATTTGTAATCATCAAAAGAGGCTTTTAGACTCGGCTTGTTCCACAGAATCCAACGAGATAATGCACCTGCCGTTGTAGGGTCTTTCCAATCCTCTTTAGTGCTTGTTGTAGTTCCGCCTCCATGACGCTCAAGGTATCGCTTCATCCGTTCCTTTTCACCATGTTTAGTGTAATCACTTGCACCCCTTTGTCCGAAGTGGGTGGTCTTAATCTTTTTACCTTCACTATCTTCAAAAACAGCCATTAACTTCTTTTCGGAATTGGAAGAACGGGAGAGGGTGACTGAATGTGGTTTTTTGGATTCGGATTCAAAAGTTTCAGCATTGAAAATGGAAGGGTTAAGGGCTACAAATTCTTCAAATTTATCAGTATGTTTAATGCGACCTAACCTTTCATCTTCTTTTTCTTCAATCATTTCAATAGGGCTATAAATTGCATCCCCATCTTTCCAACCATCAAATTTTTCTATCGTTATCATGTTTGCATCTCTCAAAGAAGCAAGCAATTTTCTAAATTCGGGGCGACGGCGGGCAATTCCATCAAATTTCGCTTTATCCATAATCCATTGAAAACGGGTTGGTTGTAATCCTGTTTCATCCCAACCCCTGTCATTAAACGCTTTGTTAAGTATTTTTAGAAGTGATTTTTGGGTATGGGTCGGAGTAAATGTAGGTTTCGGAACTTCCACGACTTCCTCAATTATTTCTTCCTCTCCAACATCTTCTTTCAAAAAATCGGGCAAATAATCATCGTCATCATCGGATTCATAGCCATAATCTA
>Ga0307488_10004540_pt1 | contig 11590 bp, 9 predicted proteins | sample SB02metaG_FD_202248 | JGI IMG/M metagenome (GOLD analysis project Ga0307488, IMG submission 202248) | Sea-ice brine microbial communities from Beaufort Sea near Barrow, Alaska, United States - SB 0.2 | ecosystem: Environmental > Aquatic > Marine > Coastal | place: USA: Alaska | collected 2017-05-06
GATTATTCCGAAGATGTAGTTATTGATGATTTATTATCTCATATGATTAAAATGTATGATTGTTATGGTAATTTTCATAAAATTAAAAAAGTAAAAGAATTAGTTGATACATTATTTTCACTTACAACCAAAAAAGAAGAAAAGGAAGATTTTATCAATGAGAGATTAATACCCATTATTAATAATGAAATTAATTTCATTGATAATGATGATATTAAAGATTATATTGAATCTAATGATAAATTAAATGAAACGACTTATAAAAATTTAATTATTAATAAAACGAAACTAAATAATACATTTATTCCAATAGATGGCGGAAGTGTGGGTTTTAGTACTTCTAATTATATTGGAAGTGTTATTCGCGAATGTACTCTTGATTCAACATGTATTGGTATTAATGGGGATTATAGTTATGATGAAAGAAAAACAAGAAATAAATTAATAATACCACAAACAAGAGTGGAAAATAATAAAATTTATAATGAAATGATTGAGATTATACCTTCTGATGAAATAAATATTATTGGATTTTTAGATGAACCATATAATAAATCATATTATCGTTATCCGAAATATTTATTAAATAATTCGACCGTTTTTCAAAAGAGTTTGTATGATAATCAATGGTTATCTTTACAATCTAAAAAAAAACAAAAATTTAGTAAATATACAATAATAAATCATTTATGTAATGATGAATCGATAAAACCAGAAATAACTAATTCACCGATATGTTATAATCTTAATGAAAAATTAAATTTAGAAAAAATAAAAGTTATAATAAATAAATGCTCTTATTCAAATAAAGATATTATTAATCTTTATTTGAATGATGAATTATTATTAAATCGTATCTTAAATTATAATGATATACGTTCGGGTTTATTTAAATATGATATTAAATATCATCATTTAGATAAGGAAACGGTTAAAAAAATAGATTCAATTATAAATGATAATGTAGAAGAATATATAAAAAACAATGATAATAAAAAAGAAGTTAAACCGGTTAAAATTAGAAAAAAACCTTTAACGGATTTAAAAAGAGTTTCATTATCATATGATTATATTTTTTCACTAATGTCCGTTAATAGACGAAATTCTTTATTAAAGGAATTTATTAATAAATTCACAAGGACCTCTCATTCTAATGAAAATCTAAATTTCCTTTATAATAAATACAATAACAAACGTATTCTATGTAAACATTATCTTTATCAATGTGATATTGAAAACTCAAATAATATTTTCGAGACTATGAAAACTAAATTCGGTACACCCCCTTTAAATGGTAAAATATATTGTAGAGTTTGTAACGGATTTTTATGTGATGAAGATTTTTCAGTACTTGAGGGATTTGATGGCGATAATAAACCAATGGGATCAAAGGATATTTTAAAGAGTAATAGTATATCTAAAGAAGAAATAGAAGAAAAATTAGAAAAAAAGAAGGATCTTGTTAAAATTATCGAAATTGTATCAATTATGATTGGGGTTACTTTAACAAATGAAGATACATATGAAATACTTCTAAATTATGAATATTTAGATCATAATATATTAGCAGATAATCGCTATGGATTATCTAATGTTACAGATTCTGATATACATCCAAAACTGAGTAAATCATTATTAAAAAATAAAGAAAAGGAAAAATCCGAAGGAGATCCTAAGAAAAAAGATAAACTTAAAAAATTAAAAAATAAATTAATTTCCGAATTTCAGGGATGGATAAAAAATACAAATAAATTATTAGTATTACTATCTTTAGTTTCTATTTTTATTCAAACATCTGTGCCAGTATATAATATAAGAAGAGATATTCAATTTAAAATAATAGAAAATGATACAATTTTAGATAGTGGTCTTCAATTTATTATTTCAAAATTTAGAGCAATATGTAAGGATTATGATGATAATCTTATAATTAAAAATTCAAATGATTTAATATTTGGTTCAGATATAGTTAATTTCGATACCCAATTAAAAAGAACAATTCGTTATTGTAATAGTTCAACTTTTCCGAAAGTTGTCGAAAGAAAAACTAAATATTATTCTTTTATTAAAAGTGAAAGAAAAGACTATATTAGAAATGAATGGACTACATTTAAACCGTTATCGAATAATATTCTTGTTTTAGATGTTAATAAATTTTTAAAAGAAATAATTAATGATAAAAATCTAAAAAAAGTATATGGAGGAACACTCATTGAAAATATATCTATTGTAAGACCACTTAAAATTAATGATAAAAATTTATCAGAATTATTAAAGATTCCAAATCTTAAAATATTAACAAATTCTTCATTTATAAAAATATTTAGATATACTGTATCTTGTTATGGTACTCATAAAAATAGTATATTAATGAATCTAATGATGCAAAATTTAATAGAAACGATTGATAAAAAAGAAGAAGTATTAGATATTTTAAATAAAAATGGATGGAATACAAATACAAGATCTTTTAAAACATTATCATTTGAGAACCTCCGTAAAAATATATTACCACAGATATTAAATTTATATAGTAAAGAAAAATATGAGATTAAGAGTTGTTTTAGTAGTGAAGATAATTGTAATTCATTTATTCATATTAATATAAATAATTATGATTTACATCAGTTAAATACTTTCCCGAAAAGAATATATGAATATATCCCTCCTAACGTTTTCCCAAGTCTAAAACTAAGCGATTTAGAAAATAAAGAAAATTTTTATAAATTATTTGAATCATATAGATTTGATCCTAAAGGAAATATTATATCTTTATTAACGAAAAATAGTTATCTCGATAAATATTTAATTGATATTGATTCTGAAGATTTTCTTGAGAAAATAAATTATGGAAAAGAAATATCTAAAACTGATAATAATTTCCAGTTACTTCTAGAATATATTCGTACAAAGAATTCATTACCATATAATAGTACTTATCCTGTAATTAATAAATATACAGATGAAAGATATAATGATCTTACAAAAATATCATATACAGATTCGCGTTTACTAAAATTTTTAGAGGATAAACTAAATAAAGATTATGAATCTGAAAATTTAGATAAAATTCTACCAAAATCATTAACTAATTCCGATGACTTACCACTGGATTATGATAGATTAAACTATGTTCATTATAAAACATTAAATAACTATTATCATCAACTATTAGAAGATAAGTTAAAGATTAGTATGAAAGAATCATTTGAACAAATATTTTCGGAATATATAAAAAATTATAAAAATGATATTGAAAAAATATCAAAATTCTTATTTGATTCGGATTATATATCAAGGGATCAAAAACAAAGATTTGAGAAAATTTTTAGTTCTCAGAAAAAATATAAATTTTCACAAGAATCAATTTCTAAAATAATAAATACATTTATTGAATCAGATTTAGAATATGATGAATTTATGCTATATTTTAATGATATTAAAAATATTATTGTTCATTTAAATAAAGATCCTACTTCTCTAATTGTAGGAACTAATATGACAAATAAAATACCTAAAGAATGGAAACTAACCGATTCGATTACTAATAATATTCAAAAATATTTTGAAAAAGAAGAAATTAATAATTTCAAACCTTCATTATTATTACATAATCGTATTTTATTTCAACCGAGAAATGATAACTATTTAGGTTTTAATTATTATTCAACTATATCAGATAATTGTCATGCTTATTTCCAAAATTTATATACATATATATCTGATAATTTCAATGATCTAGAATTAATAAAAGGAAATAATAAGAGTATTCATAATAAAGAGTATTCTACAATTTATTGTAAATATCATTTAATGAAAATATTATCATCAATTGTTGATTTTATTGAAGGATTAAAATTAGATCAAAGTGATATTATCAATGATGCAATGCCTCTTTATCGTTTATTAGAAGGAAGAATTGAAGAATTACTAGAAGAAAATATTAAATTATGTTCATTGTTTTTGATGGATTTAGTAACTCATTTATTATTATCGAATTATGATCCCAATTGGTTATTTATGAATAAAAATAAATTAAATTTTCAAAGAAAATTATCAAAACAAAATGAAAAAGAAAAACAAGAAAGAGTTGGGAAAATACATAATGCCACACCCGAAGAAAGACTTCTTATGAAATATAAACAGGAAACCGGTTTATCAAACTGGCACAAAGAAGCTTCGGAATTTCATTTAGATTATATCAATAGTGATGAATACTCAAAATCCACCGAAGAAGAAAGGAATGAAAAAATAAAAGAAATATATGGAGAAATCTTAGAAAACTATGAAGATGTAGATCTGGAAAATATACATATACCACAAATAGTACCTGAAAATGCCGACGAAGAAGGATATTTTAATGATAACGAATTAAATGAAGATAATGAAGAATTTATAGACGACTATGAAGAAGAACAAGAAAGAGAATTCAATGAATAAAGAGAATTCGACGAATAAAGAATATCTAATTAATTTAAATATCAGTTTTATTTTATCAACAATTAATTATATGGATTCAAAATACCTTATCATTGATCCGAGACCCTCGGAATGTTTTAAAGATTTAACCTTTTCAGGATTTAAAAAGAGAGATATTTTTAATGCTTTATTAAAAAGTATTGAATCAGGTAAAGTTGAAAATGCTTGTTTTTGGATAACCGAATGTTTGGTTTCCGGTTATATTATTGAAGTCTTAGAAAGATTGATAATATTCGGAAGTAAAGTTGTACATGTTAATAGTCCAAAATTGCCATCATTCTTATTAAATCGTTATACTACTTTCATAAAATCAATTGATCATTTAAATCAAAAAGATAAAAAAAAATTTATTCATTTAAGGAATACACAATCTATTAGAAATAGTTTATTTGATATAGTCACTACACTAACAACATCATCTAAAAATAAAAGATATGATAAATATCCAAAATTAAAAGAAGATACAGATTTTTCATTGGAACAAATTAAGAAAAAGATGAATGCGACAATGCAAATATTACCCAGTCATATAATTAAATTTACAGATCCGGCAGAATTAAGAGTTATTATGAATGAATTTTATTTTAATCTTAAAAATATAAATGGGGGTTATGATAATTGTATTTATTGGATCATATGGCTTATTAATTGGGAAAAAATAAATAAAAAGAAGAGATTAGCATTCGAAATTGAAGAAAGACCCATTAAAGGTATTAATAAAAAATTATGTAGAGATTTAATATGGTTAATTTGGTCTGTTATTTTTGATGAAGCAAATTTAAGAGATGATAATATTAAACTACAAATTAAAAACCTTTTTTTGCTTTATAAAGATAATTTTACATCTGGGAAAAGAAATTCAAGATTACCATTAGTTTATCATGCTGTTGGATATTTAACATTACCTATTAAATTCGATATTCCTATAAGATTAAATTATGATATCTTTATTCAGACACAATGTAATATTAATAAAATGTTTCAAGATAAAAAGAATTTTGAAGTAAAAGAATATATTGAACCTGAAAAACCAACTAAAAGACTGATAGGGATAGAAAAAGAAATAGCATTATCAAAATTAGATCATATAGCAGAAATCGATCAATTATTGATGGGATAAGATAAAATACAAGATGATAAAATAAATAATTCAGATAATTCTGATAATTCAGATAATTATGATCACTTATCTTAATATAAATTTCTAAGTTATTTTAAATGCATCGTTACTTTTTATTTTTACTATTAATTGGATTCTTATTAACAACTAAAGATGGATATACAAATATGGTTGATTATCGGAAACCGTTTAAAAATCCTATAATAACTTGTCCTGAGAATTATAATAAAAATTTCAATAATTTGTTGGAACATAAAAAGATAATACAACCATTTGGATATACAAAAAATGAATATTTAGATAAAATAAGATTTATAGAATCTGATATTCCTTTACCAGTTAATCCTGATTTTTTTTATTGATAAATAGTAATATGAAATTAAATGATTATTTAGATTTTGATGTTTTATTTTTGACAATGTGCTTTTTGATAGCAATTCGTTATTATACTAATGAAGATCCTAAATTTATTATTAAATATCGATAATTAAATTCTATAAATTAATATAATGAATCATATTCTTAAAATAATATTTTCTATATTAGTTGCTTATTTTTTAATTGAATTTTTATTTAAATCTTGTAATGATTTCCATGTTATTGACGGATAAATAAATTATGCTAAATAAATTACGTTTAATATTATCAATAATATTGTAATAAGATTATATAAAAATGCCCCAAGAAACTTCGATTCAAAATTTAGGTAATGGAATTAGTGACGAAGATTCACGTTTAGTTGATAGTATTCTAAATGATCTAAATACTGAAAAACCTCAGCAGGTACCTCAGCAGGTACCTCAGCAAATGAATCAACAAATGAATCAACAAATGAATCAGCAACAACAATTATCTCCGGAACAAATGAAACAAATTCAAATGCAAAGACAAATGGCAATGCAGCAACAGCAGCAAATGTTAATGCAACAACAACAACAATTGTCTAAAAAAAATTTATCACAAGGTTCCGAGAATGTAACTCTTGATAATACAGATGATATTATTGAAAATATTAAAAAAGAATCTAAAAGTATTATTTTAGTTATTTTACTTTCTGTAGTATTAAATTTAGAGCAAGTTGACAACTTGTTTAAGATGCAACCCGGTTTATTTTTAACAGAAACGGGTTCTGTAAATATACAGGGTGTTTTAATTAAAGGTATTGTGATTGGTATTTTATATTATGTTGTTAAATCATATATTCTTTAAAACTTCTTTTATAAAATATTCGTCGGACTCTAATTTTTTGTAACATTTATTGATTGTTACCTCTGAAATCAGACATTTTTCAGAAACATCCTTTTTTGAAATAGATAATTCTTTTAATTTAATATAAAGATATATACAACCAGAAGCCATTGCTGGTGGTGTATTGTCGTAAATTAGTTCGTAATTAGAACATAATTTAGCAATTTTTTGAATTTTGAGAATATCTTCATTCTCAAAATTCAAATTGTAAGAAAATCTTTCAATAAAATCAGTTAAATCGGTACTCCTGGTATTTTGTAATCTATTGATATTTATTTTATTTATTCTAATTATCTCTGTATAATTTTTACATCCCTTAGTAAGGATCTTTGGTGTTATATTAAATATATCTGCTAATTCTTTAATACTCCTAGGGACATTACATTCTTTACATGCATTAAATACACAAGCTGCTATTATACCTTTTCTATTATTACCTCTTGATATTTTTGTATCAGATATAATTGAATATAATGAACTTGCTGTATCAATAATAATTACAGGGAGATGATTCTTTTTACAGCATGCTGCTATGTCAGTGAATACTTTATATTTACTTCTTTCTTTGTATGGCATACTATTCCATTGCTGATATAGTGCTACTTTACTATTTCTACCTCTATTATTCACACTAGTTCCTAAAGAAGAATCGGGTAACAACACATTGACAGGCATACCACATCTAGTCGGATCACTATTTTTAGAATCACTTGAACCATAAAATCTCCATTCCGGCGAATCTATTATATTATTGATAACATTATTACATTGTTTACATACTATAATTCCATTTTTCGGTTGGAAATTTTTAATATCATTGCAACATTTATCTTCTTTTTCCGTAGTTTTTTTATTTAAAGATTCATCGAATAAATCATATAATTCACTAAAATCCATTATCAATATAAATTGATTTTATATTTTTAAATATATTTATCAAATTTAATATAATTATTCTTTATCTAATTCACTATCATTACCACCCCCACTTGACCATCCATTTGCATCTAATATTAGATTAACACCAGATTTAACAAGATCTTTTGTCCATACACTCTTTCCAAGACCATCAAAAACTGATTTGTTTACCGATGTTGTTTTAATATGGTCTTTAAATGTCTTCCATGTTTCAGAATTATCTTCATAGTGTTTGAACCAACTGCTAGTACTTGTATATGTGTTTGATAAATAACTGTTATAAAAATCGCCAATTTGTGTTATCAGATCAAATATATATGGTTTGCTTGTTTGTAACTCGGAAATTTTCGAATGAGAATCCGTTATATATTTTATAATATGGTCTTTAAAGTCTTTATGTTTTTTCATTCCATTAAAATATGATTCAGAGATAAAAAATGGTTTATAATTTTTCATTTTAGTCCAGAATGCGAATATATATCCATTTTCCGAACCCTCCTCATTCTGCTGATCGGATTGTTGTTGTGCCGTAGGTTGTGCTGTCTGTGCTGTCTGTGCTGTCCGTGCTTGTTGTACTTGTTGTACTTGTTGTACTTGTTGTGTTTGTTCCCCCCCTTTTACTGTATCTGGTTCTATACTTTTTGTCTGTAGATATTCTAGCGGTTTTGGTTGTTCTACTGTTGTTAGTCTTGGTGATTTTGCGACTGGTGCTAATGTTGTTCGTACTGTCTGTGCTTGTTGTACTTGTTGTACTTGTTGTGTTTGTTCCCACCCTTTTACTGTATCTGGTTCTAAACTTTTTGTCTTTAGATATTTTAGCGGTTTTGGTTGTTCTACTGTTGTTAGTCTTGGTGATTTTGCGACTGGTGCTAATGGTTTTCGTACTGTCTGTGCTTGTTGTACTTGTTCTTTTATTACATTTGGTCTTATTTCTTTTCCAATATCCATTTTTTTACTGAGTTCTTCATGGAGGATGCTAAAATCATGTCTCAATTTTCTCCAATCTTTGACCAGATCGGAATTTGGTTCGTGGGTGGTCATCTTTATATATGTTCCATTATCTGTACTATCGTATATTTTTTTCACTTTAAAGTAGATTTCCTCTGCTTTAGTTTTATTACCCGACCTTATCTCATTAAGTCCCTTCGCAGTCATTTTGATCGCATTATCTAATTGTGATTGTCTTTCTATATAATCCCGTATCTCTTCTGATATTTTCTGATAAGTATTTATTTCACATTCTTTTTTAATTTCGGGTGGACATTTCCATATAGCACCTGGGTAATTTAATAATTTCTCATGATGATTCTTTTCCATGTAATCTATAAATTCATCGGGGTTATCGGTTTCAAAATCATCGAATAAAGATTTATAAGATTTTTTTGTTAAAATATGATTTATTATTAGATCAAGTTTTTGATTAACTATTTTACTCTTTTCGAGTAGATTGTTTTTCCTTATCGTTAATTTATCCATATAGTAATTATTAGAAAATAATATATTATTACAATGTATAAATGTTTTATTGTGAATTAATATCTGGATTATGGATAGGAGATACAGATATTCTGGTGAATGATAAATTCATAAATGATAATAATATTTCGATTATCTTAAATTGTACGCGAACATTTGATTTTCCAAAAAACAAAAATATAAAAAAAATAAGATTACCTTTTTCGCCAATTAGAGAATCAAATGATGATATATATTTAATAAGAGAAAATAAAGATAAAATTATCTCTTTTATTAAAAAAAATATAGATACAGATAATATTTTAATTACTTGTTATAATGGTAAAAGTATTTCCCCATTTTTAGTTTCACTATATATAGCTTCAGAAAGTAAAATAGATAAAACCTCTATTTATGATATATTATTATCTAAGAATAGTGAACTTGAATTATGGTGTGATTTGTCTTTGTTTATATAAGTCATTTTTAATTACTTTTTCTAAACTATTCCATTGATCTTTTAATATTACATCTAGTAATTCGGTTTTTGATTTTGTATGCCATGGTATAGGGTTATGTTTTTTATTAAATAATGGTTTATCTTCGTCGTAACGATTGAATAATAATTTACCTGTTTTATTTATCACATTCATATGATGTTTACAATATTCTTCATTATTTACTCTTTTATATTTACATCTAGTTCCATAATGATTATCCCATATTCTCGCACAACATCTCATATCGGATTTTTTTTCATTTATATGATTACTAGAGTTCAGAAACGTAATATTTTTAATTTTATCTTTTATTTTTTTCGCTATAATTTTATTATAAATTTTAGAATTCATTTTAATATCATTTTCATGGTAATAATTTTCTAAATGTTTTAGAAGATCCTGTTGTAATTTATGTTTTAATAAATCCGATATATGCATTTAGACCGGCATTTAGACACGCATTTAAAATACAAAATTATACTAAATTATCAAATTTAGTATAAAGAATTTCTCATTATTTCGTCTACTAATCTCCTTGCTATATATCTATTTACGATATTATCAATTTCTTCAGAAATATCGTTGTATATAGAGGGGGGTAAATAAGTTTTAGGATAATTAGTTTTTACATAATTATATAAAATATCATTTTTGTTTATGATTATTTTATTTTCATTATTTTTTTTAAGTAAATATGGATTCGCTATCATTTTTAAAAAAATATCATCCATTTTATAATATATTAATGATTGGTATATTAAAAAATCCGGATTTTTTCACATATCCTATATTTATATAGATTTTTTCATTTTTTTTTAATTTTTCTTGTATGATTTTATATTTACTGGTTATAAATTTATTATTTTTAATTATATTTTTAAGATTTGGTATTTTATTTTGGAGAAACATATCATATTTATACATAATATCATTGTGATCAATATTAAATTCGTATAAATTCATCTTGTAATTATAATCTGTATAATTCAATTCAAAAATAATACCGTATAATTCTATATTTGAATCCGAATATATTATCTTATAGATATCATTAGTTTCTCTAATCTGATAATTATCAATATTTAAACATTTAGAAACTATATATTTCATTATTAATTGTTATTAAATAAATAATTATTTATAACATATGAATATCTTACATAAATCATTAAAATCCGATAATACACCTAATATTTTAATGTATGGTCATCCTAGTATAAATAAAAGGGATATCTTAATAAATGAATTAAATAAAATATACAATATTGAAAATATTTCAAAGATCACGTTCAATGATATAATGTATACAAAAAACAATATTTATTACGAATTTGATATTAAAAATATTAATAATAAAAATCATGATAGTTTTGTTAAAATTATCAAAAATATAACCATATCAAAAAATTATTATACAGATCTTAAAAATAAAATAATAATATTAAATAATTTAAATGGTTCTAAAAAAAATCAGAACATACTGAGAGTTATCATTGAAAAATATCGAAACACGACTATTTTTATTCTAATAACTGATTTATTTGCGGGAATAATAGAACCTATTAAAAGTCGTTGTCTTTCTATTAGAGTCCCATCATTAAAAAAAAAAGAAAAGAGAAACCTGATCTATAGATCTATTTCTTATAAAGAAATAGATCTTAAATTTTATGATATTATTTATGAAATCAATGATACAAATAATATTAGGGAAACAATTAAACTTAAAGAAATATATGATAAAGGATATACTAATCCTTACCATAAAATATGTGATAAACTTATAAATATATACGATACAAATAAATTTAATAAAAATATTTATAAATCTTTGAGAGACATTTGTTATAATATAACAAAAAACAATATTAAA